>Ga0123333_10002819_pt1 | contig 17342 bp, 15 predicted proteins | sample BioC12SIPDNA_3_FD_89957 | JGI IMG/M metagenome (GOLD analysis project Ga0123333, IMG submission 89957) | Anaerobic biogas reactor microbial communites from Washington, USA - Biogas_R2_B C12 SIP DNA | ecosystem: Engineered > Bioreactor > Anaerobic > Unclassified | place: Washington, USA... | reverse complement strand
TCGCCCTCTGCGCGCCCGGTCACCTGCGGCGGCGGAGCACCCCCCCGAAGAGCAGCGAGACGCCGACCGCGATCAAGATCAGCGGCCAGATGAGGTTCCACTGGCCCAGGGCGATGCCCACCAAGACGATGGCCCAGATGAGGCTGCCCAGGACCGGGCTGCGATAGGTGGGGATGAGCAGCCGGGCCAGAACGCCGAGCAGGACCAGGACGGCCGCGCCCAGGAAGAAGACCTGCCACGCGCCCATCCACTCCTCGACCTCGAAGGGGAGATCGAAGCCGGTGTCGCCGAGCCGGATGCGGATCCGGTCGAAGTAGCCCAGGTTGTTGCCGAGGAGCACGAGCCCGGCCCAGATCAGGGTCGCGGCCCAGACCATGGCCTCCACGGGGTCGCGGCGGCTCTTCTCCTCGAAGGACTTCTCCTCCTTCTCCTCCTTCTCGTCGCGCTTCTCGAGCTCCTTCTCCTGCAGCTCGCGCTGCTTCTCGTCATACTCGTGCCGGTCTTCGGGTTGCTGCTCGCTCATCGTCCCCTCCTGCTGCGTAACCGAACTGATGCACACAGACATGGAACAGTATAAGGCCGAAGCGCGCGCGCTGCAACTGGGTGGGGAGGGGAGGGGGGGTGGGGCCGACCGGGAGTTCGGGTCGGTGGCGGAACTGCGATCGATGCGGCCTCGCACGTATCGCCAAGGTTGCGTGCCTCACCAACCGGTGCTATGCTCCGTTTCAGACCGCCCGCGATAGGAGGAACCTATGACAGCTCGTGCTTACCCTGTACCCGAGCAGATCCCTGTCGCAGAGGATTACCTCTGCCAGGTTGCCGGACAGAACGTGCCGGTACAACTGTGCCGTGTGTCGGCAGTGCCGTTCAACCGCCGGTGGCCGGGACATCAGCGGCAGATTGAGCAATCCGAGATCGCGTACTTCGCGTCGTTCGAGATGGACGGGCCCGTGACGGTCCAAGTGCAGCCCCCGTTCGCGTTCAGCGACGTGGTGGTGCGGCCATTGTCGAAGGGAGTGCGCCCGCGGGTCGAGAATGGACGCATCACCTTTACGTTGCCGTCACCTGGCGGCTATTCTCTGGAACTGGACGGCTATCACCACAATCTCCACCTGCTTGCCGACCCCCCAAAGACGTATGCGGTGGACCGGCACGATCCTCAGACCCTGTATTTCCCGCCAGGTTGCCACGACGTAGGCATCCTGCAGCTGAAGGACGGGCAGACCGTGTTTCTTGACGAGGGCGCGGTCGTCTACGGCTGCATCCACGCCACGGATTGTACAGGCATCCGGATCCTGGGCCGGGGGATCCTCGATAACAGCAAGAACGTTGAGACGATCTTATTTGAGATGGAGAAACTCGGCGACGGCTCTGTTGACGTAAGGAATGCCAAGCGCGAGCACACAATCCACCTGGTTCGCTGCCAGGACGTGGTGCTCGACGGCATCACCATACGGGACTCATTGGTCTATAACGTCGGTCTATGGGGTTGCGACGATGTGGAGATCAGCAACCTGAAGATCATCGGAAGCTGGCGGTTCAACACCGATGGCATCGATTTTCACAACTGCCGTCGTTGCCACGTGACAGACTGCTTCGTCCGCACCTTTGATGATACCATCTGCTTCAAAGGTCACCTCGGATATCAGCCGACGTGCGAGGATATCCTGGTGGAGAACTGCGTGGTGTGGTGTGACTGGGACCACTGCCTGGAAATCGGGGCCGAGTGCTGTGCAGACCACATGCGCCGTCTGACCTTTCGCAACATCGACGTGATCCGCAGTCTGGATATCGCCATGAACATCGGCAATGTCGACTACGGTCACGTTCACGATGTGTTGTTCGAGGACATTCGGGTGGAAATGGACAAGGTGTACCAGCGCCCGCGTATTCAGGTAGACGACAGTGAGACCTTCCCGATCGACCCCAATTCCACTTGGCTGCCGACGCTGATGTCTTGTCGCGTGCTCCATCATCACGAATACAGTGGAGGAAGGCCTGAGCGCGGACACATTTCCGACATCACGTTCCGAGATATCCATGTGCTTTCCGAGCGGATGCCGCCGTCGTTCTTCGAGGGGTACGATGCGGAGCACCTTGTCTCGAACGTGACCATCGAAGGCCTATACCTTAACGGCACCCGGGTGGAGACGCTGGCGGACGCAGCCGTAAGCATTGGGGACTTCGCAACGAACATAGTGTTGCGATAGGCCACGGCAAAACAAGGAACCGGTACTCCTTTCCCGTGACACGGACCGCTATGGGCTGATGGCCAAGCTGCCTCTTGGGTGGCCAGAGCATCATCTCAGTTTCAACTGCGTGCGCGAGTGGCGGGCATTCCCGGTACGCCCATCCCTGCGCTAGATAACCTCACCCGGATGTCCCACAATCCATGCGGCCAGCGCTACGTCGTTGGCGCACGCGGCGGCGGCCCCGGTCGGGTCCGGCAGAAAGCCCGCCTCGCCCACCCAGTGCAGCGGGACCCGCGCCATCGCCAGCGGCAGCGCCTGCCGCTCCGCATCCGTCAGGGGCGCTGCGGCGGTCGCGTCGTACGCGTCGAGCACGGCCCGGACGCGGCACCACGAGCGCTGCCCGTAGGCGGTGCCCGGCGCCATACGCTGCATCATCCAGAAGGCGGCGTACGCCAGATCGAAGAGCCGCTCGTGCGCCGCCATGAACTCTAGGTCCACGAGCGCCACGACGCGCCCCCGGCGCACGAGCAGGTTGCCCGGGCCGAAGTCGCCGTGCACCACCTGGTGGGGCAACCGTGAGCCGCCGGACCGCCACCCGTCGCTCACAGGCGCCAGAACCTCCAGGGCCTGGGCGCAGGTACGCAGCGCCACGGCCCGCAGGGGGTGGGGCACCCCGTGGATGCACGCCCAGGTCTGGTCGATCAGGCCGGCGAGCTCGGCGGGCGCGGTGTAGTTCTCCACGGCGGGGGGCGGGAGCGCCGGCCCCGCCACGCTGTGGGCGAGCGCGCCGTGCAGGCGCGCCAGGAAGGCGAACGCCCGCACGTAGGAGTGCCACGACGCGCCGGTTGCGTCGTGGTCGACATACGGCTCCACCTCGACCAGCCGCTCCGCATAGGTGATGTGCTGTGCGCCCGAGGGGGTCGCGATCGGGAGCACGACCGGAATCCCGGCTTCCTGCAGCGCGACCTTGGCCGCCTGCACCGCGGCGAGCCGGCGCGGCACGACCCAGGGCCGGTAGACGCGCGCGACGTAGGGGCCGCGCTTGGTCTCGAACCGGACGTTCAGGTTGTAGGCGCCGCCTAGGTCCTGGGCCCCGGTGATCTGTCCCAGGCCGTAGGCATCCGCCACCCTGCGAACGAGCTGAGTGGTCAACTGTGCCCGTGGGCCCACGGGAATTTCGACTTCCACGGCGGATTCCCCCAGGGTCTTGTGGTCGCGATCTGAACTGCGGGCCGATCCTCGCCACGCAAAGGCGACGCCGCACCCGGCGTGCGGACAGCCGCTGCACGATGATCCCGCCCGCTATGGTAGGCGGGGTCACAGTACCCGTCAAGCGTGGGCTTGCTAACCTTGCGGACGGGCGTACAATATCAATTCAGGAATGATGTGTCGTACAGGGGAGGGAGCCAAGATGGCCGCGATCGACCGGAACTCTGCGATACCTTTGTATTATCAGCTCAAGCTCTACTTCATAGAGCGCATTGAGAAGGGGGAGCTGCGTCCGGGGGACCAACTGCCGACGGAGATGGAGCTCTGCGAGCAGCTCGGTGTGAGCCGCGCGCCGGTGCGCCAGGCGATGACGGAGCTGGTTCAGGAAGGCCTGATCTACCGCAGGGCCGGGCAGGGGTCGTTCGTGGCGCCGCGCTCGGCGGCCGCGGTGGCCGAGCGGTCGCACCTTCGCGTGCTGGCGCACTACGACGTCCGCTGGCTCGCCTCGCTGGAGCAGGCGGTGCGCACCTGGAACGGCCTCCATCCGGAGCACCAGGTGCAGCTCGACACGGAGATGTGCGCGCGCGAGGAGTTCCACGATGCGCTGCGGCGCGCCACGCTGCGGGGCGAGGCGCCGGATCTGGCGTCGATGGACTTTGTGTGGCTGACTCACTACGCCAGCGAGGGCTATCTCGCGCGGATCGACGAGCTGGACAGCCGTTGGGCAGCGCAGCTGGCGGTAGATCTGGAGCCTCCGGTGCTCCGGAACAACACCGTCGACGGGCATCTCTACGGGGTCCCGGCCCAGTCGGACGTGTCGGGCCTGTGGTATCGCAAGGACTGGTTCGATGAGGAGGGCCTGGCGCCGCCCGAGACCTGGGAGCAGTGGCTGACCATCCTCGATCACTTCGCGTCGCCGGTGGTCAAGCGGCGCTTCGGGCACCACTATGCCGTCGTGCTGCCCGTCACGGCGATGACGGGCGAGGCGACGGTCCACCTGCTGCTGCCCTTCATCTGGATGACGGGCGGCGAGATCGTCGACTCGCAGGGCGGGCTGGTGCTGAAGGCGCACCTCGAACAGGTGGCCGAGGCGCTGCGCTTCCTGCAGGAGATCACGCTGCAGCGGCGCACCTATCTGCCGGTGGACGTCTACCGCAGCCGGTGGTGGCATCTGGCGCGGTTCTTCGCGCAGGGTGATGTGCCGATGACGTTGGGCGGCACCTATGAGTGGCCCCGCATCCGCGAGGAGTCGGCGTGGGACACGGAGGAAGACGCGGCATCGGCCCTGGGCTTCGTGATGCTGCCGCGCACGGCAGCCGACACGCCGCCGATCGCTTCGCTGGGGGGCACGAGCTGGGTCATCTTTGAGCAGTCGGCGCACAAGGATCTGACGCTGGAGGTGCTGAAGCTGGTGGCGTCCACCGAGCTTTCGACGGCGTTCTGCGAGGAGAACCTGCAGATCTCGCCGTATGTGTCGGTGAACCAGCGGCTGCAGAGCCCGGAGCACCCCTGGCTGTCGTCGCTGGTGCCGCTGATGGCGCACGCGCGCAACCGCCCCATGCTCCCGAACTACCTGCGCGTCTCGACCTTCCTGCGCGAGATGCTGGAGAACGTGCTGTGGGAGGGCGCGCAGCCCGAGCCGGAGATCGAGCGCACCGCGATGCTGCTGTCGGTGGTGATGGCGCTGACGCGGTAAGGGGCAAGCGCTGGTGTGGGCCTGTCCCTAGCGTATCAGGCCGGGCACTTCGACGCCAAGGACTGCGTAGATGATGGCGATGGCCACGAGGATCACGATCGCCATGATCCGCGCGCGTGCATCGCGGCGTTCGGACTCGCTGCGCCGGTGAAGCCTGGTGAGTGTCCTGACGAGGCTCTTCCTTGTCAGGTCCGTGACGGTTACGCACCGGCGGCTCCCCTCAGGCTGGTACATCAGCTCAAAGGCCCGTGGCCGGCCGTCCTCATCGAATAGCAGCTTGACCTCTACTGCGCTGAACCCATACCGGCGATCCGGAATCGTGTAGCGCCCCCAACGGATCATTGGGCGGTAGTCTTGCCGCAAGTAGCGGATCGCCCAGCGGCTGCGTTCATAGCGCATGTTCTTGTGGTTGGGGTGATCGATCACATAGGGAAACTCTACCCAGTGGGCACGCGCTGTGCTCCGATCGCGCGTGGCGTAGACCGCGTCGCAGAATGCCAGCAGCAGCGATTGCAGCATCGGGTCGTACTCAATAAGCGCGGACAGCTTGGGCCCCTCGACCGTCTCCGGCTCGGCCACGGGCCCCTCGTCGAGCAATGCATCCCAATCCCAGTCGTCGTCCTTGCACGTCTCGGACATAGCCGGCCTTTCCGGGAATCGTCACTGAGGCTGGTTCCGCGCGCCGCTCGCGCCAAAAGTATAGCGGTAGAGGGGGTGGCCGCAATCGCCGTTCCGGGAGATAGGCGCGGTCGGGCGGGCGGCGGACGCACCGGTCGGGGACAGGCGTGGTCCGCCGGAGCGCGGGGGGCGGGGCCGGCTACCGGTTGCTGCCGGGCTCGTACAGCGTGCGCGCCAGGGCCTCTTGCCAGCGGGCGTAGGCGGCGGCGCGTTCGGCCTCGGTGCGCTGCGGCTCGAAGCGGTCGCGGGGGGGGACGCGGGCGGCGATCTCGTCCTCGCCAGCCCATAGCCCCACGGCCAGGCCCGCCAGGAAGGCGGCGCCCAGCGGCGAGACCTCGCTGGAGCGGCTGCGCTCGACGGGACAGCCCAGCACGTCGGCCTGGAGCTGCATCAGCAGGTCGTTGCGGCTGGCGCCCCCGTCGGCGAGGAGGGTGGCGGGCGGCGTGCCCGCCTCGGCCCCCATCACGTCGAAGACGTCGCGCACCTGGAAGGCGATGGCGTCGAGCGCGGCCCGCGCCAGGTGCGCCGGCCCCACGCCGAGCGTGAGCCCCGTAATGAGCCCCTGGGCCTGGGCCTGCCAGTGCGGCGCGCCCAGCCCCACGAGCGCCGGCACGAAGGTGACCCCCGCTGCGTCCGCCACGGTCCGCGCCAGGGCCTCGACCTCCGGCCCCGGATCGCGCAGCTCCAGCAGCTCGCCGACCCACTGGACCGCGCCGCCGGTGGTGTAGATGTTGCCCTCCAGCGCGTAGGTCACCGCGATGGCGGGCGTGCCGTGGGGTCGCTGCGCCCAGGCGATGGTGGTCGAAAGCCCGCGCTGGGAGAGGACCGGGGTGGGGGTGGGGCTCATCAGCGAGGTGCCGGTGCCGTAGGTGGCCTTGACGCTGCCGGGGCGGAAGCCGCCCAGCCCATAGAGCGAGGCGTGCGAGTCGCCGATCATGCTCGCGATGGGGACGCCCGCGGGGAGCACGGCGCCGCCCCCCAGGTCGATGCGCGCGGTGTGGCCGTGGATGGCGCCGGAGGGCTGCACCGCGGGCAGCACGGCGGCAGGGATGCCGAAGTGCGCCAGGATCTCGTCATCCCACCGGCACGTGTTCAGGTTGAGCAACTGGGTGCGCGAGGCGTTGGTCAGGTCGGTGGCGTGGACGGCGCCGGCTGCCGGTGTGCCCCCGGTGAGCTTCCAGAGCAGCCAGGCGTCGACGGTGCCGGCGCACAGCGCGCCGGCATCCGCGCGGGCGGGCCCGCCGGGCGCGTGGTCGATGAGCCAGCGGATCTTGCTCCCCGAGAACATCGGGTCGACCTGCAGGCCGGTGCGCGCTTGGAGAAGGGGTTCCAGCCCCCGGTCGCGGAGCGCCTGGCAGAAGGGCGTGGTGCGCCGGCATTGCCAGACCACGGCCGGGCCGGCCGGCAGGCCCGTGGCGCGCTCCCAGAGCAGGGCGGTCTCGCGCTGGTTGGAGATGGCGACCGCCGCCAGCGCGACGCCGGGGGCCTGGGCCATGCAGGCCGCGATGGCCGCACACGTGCAGCGCCAGAGCTCGCGAGGGTCCTGCTCCACCCATCCGGGGCGCGGGTAGATGACGCCGGTCGGCACCGCCCCGCGGGCCACGATGGCCCCCTCCGCATCGACGAGCAGCGCCTTGGTGTTGGTCGTTCCCTGGTCGATCGCCAGGATGGCCGTGTGGGTCATCGTGTCTGCCTCCGGTGAGTGGCCGCCCGCTGACGTGCCGCGATGCCGCGACCGCGCCCCAATCGTCGCCGGCCCGGCGGGTTAGGCCCCGGTCTCGTAGGGCGTGGTGGGCGGGTAGGACGGCGGGCGCTCGGTGCGCGCCCAGTTCGAGGGCTTGGGGCCCATCCTCAGGCGCAGGGCGCCGCCGCGAATCACCTCGTCCACGGTCAGGTAGGCCCGGTCGATGGGCTTGCCGTTCAGCTCGGCGCTCTGCACGTAGATGCAGTCGTCCCCGTTGTCCGCCGCCTCCACGGTGAAGGTGCGGTTGCCGATGCGCAGTTCGGCGCTGTCGAAGAGCGGGCTCCCGATCAGGAAGACCGGCTGGCCCGTGACCGGGAAGAGCCCCAACGCGTTCCAGACGTAGCACGACGTGAGGCCGCCGGAGTCGTTGTTGCCGGGCAGTCCGCCGCGCCCGGTGGTGAACATATAGCGCATCCCGGCGCGCACCACCTCGGCGGTCCGGTCGGGGCGCCCGGCGTAGATGTAGGCGTAGGGCGTCTCGATGTCGGGCTCGTTGTTGTAGCCCTCGAAGCGGTTCAGCGCGAAGCCGCGGGCCATCGCGTCGCGGTCCGCGGGGTCGGTGGGCTGGACGACGGGCGGCTGACCATAGCCGAAGAAGCGGTCGAGGTCGGTGACGAAGGCGTCTTCGGAGCGGTAGAGCGCGATGCGGCCGGCCATATCGTGGAGCAGGCGGAAGGAGTAGTTCCACAGCCCGCCCTCGTAGTAGCGACCCGGGACCAGCCGGCCCGTCGTGGTGTCGTAGACGGCACGCCAGCGGCCGGAGTGGACCATCAGCGCGCGGTAGTGCTCCGCGCGGCCCATCTTCTGCGCCAGGTGGGCGGTGCAGAAGCAGGCGCCGGACAGGTCGAGGGTGTGCGTGACGGGCTCGGTGCGGCCGGCCGAGAAGAAGTCGCGGTTGCGCGGATGGCGGAGGTCGGCCGCCATGGTGTTGTAGGCGCGCAGCCAGTCAATGCCGTCGATGCCCCGGTAGCAGGCGTCCGCGATGGCGTAGTGCGCCAGGGCGCGCGCCTGGTCATCGAAGACGTCGAGGTCGTCGCTGAGGATGAAGGCGTTGGGGAAGCTGCCCCGCCATTCGGCGAGCGAGAGCAGCGTGTTGACGGTGTCGCACCCGCGGCCCGGGAAGAAGGTGAGCAGCAACGGGAGCTGGGTCTTGTACTGGTCCCAGAGGGTCGCGAAGTCCAGGTAGCAGGCCGCGCCGTCCCAATAGGGGCTCTCGCCGTCCCAGTTGGCGGGCTTGAGCAAGCTGTGATAGAGCGCGCTGTAGAAGGTCTCGCGCTGCGCCTCGGTGCCGCCGCTGACCCGGAAGCGCTCGATGCCCCGGCGCCACAGGGTCTCGGTCTGCTCGGCCACGTCGTTGAACGTGAGCCCGGCGGTGTCGCGGGCGTTGCGCTGCGCCTGGCTCACGTTGCGCAGCGAGATCCCCACGCGGACGTGGACGACGGGACTGCCCTCAGACGCCACGTCGAAGACCGCGCCGAAGGGCTGGAAGGCCTCCGGGTCCATCTCCGCCAGGGCCAAGGTGCGGGTGTCGCCGAGCGGCTGGCGGCCCGGACCGATCCAGAGCGCGCCGGCGGTGGCCCGGTCGACCTCGACGTAGACGTAGACGCGGACGCCGGCCATGTCCATCGAGCCGTGGACGGCATTGTTGCTCACGAGCGCCAGGTCGGTGGCGGTGGGCAGCGTGCGCATCCCGGGGAAGTCGATGCCCCCGGCCGAGAGATCGACGGCGATGCGGGGACGGCTGCCCGCGGGGAAGGTGTAGCGGTGCAGCGCCCCGCGCAGCGACGTGGTGAGCTCTGCCCGGATGCCCGTGCCGCCCAGCGTGGCGGCATAGATGCCGGGCGAGGCGCTTTCGTCCTCCAGGGGCCAGAGGGTGCCCAGTTGGGCCAGGTCACCCACCAGGGGCGTCACGCGCACGTAGTTGTAGTAGGTCCCAATGGCGCCGGTACCGCTGTGGTGCAGGTGCGCGAAGCCCGAGGCGACCAGCCGGTCGAAGCGCCTGGGGGGCGTGCCGTGGGTGTTGGGGGCGTTGAGGCCGTAGCCCGACGGATAGGCGCCGGAGTAGGCGCACGCCGAGATGATCCCGAAGGGCGTCGAGGCGCCCGGGTGGGTGTTGCCGGTCTGGGCCTTGATGAAGAACCAGGTGGCGGCGATGCCCTCCGGTTTGGGTAGGTCGATGGTGCCGTTGCCGAAAAAGGGGTCGATGTAGTGCAACAGGTCCTTCATATCACACCTCCCGTGGTTGGATCAGGCCCGGGCGCGTCTGGGTCATTGCAGCAGCTCCAGGGCGGCGCCGGCGATGCAGCCCGGCGTGAGGCCGAAGTGCTCGAAGAGAAATTCGGTCGATCCGGTGGGCGCGAAGGTGCCCGGCACGCCCAGGATACGCATCGGGATGGGGCGCGGCGCCTGGGCCACGACCTCGGCGACGGCGCCGCCAAGCCCGCCATACACGGTGTGCTCCTCGGCGGTGACGATGGCGCGCGTCTCGGCGACGGCGGCGAGGACGGCGTCGCGGTCGAGCGGGCGGATGGTGGCCATGTTGAGCACCCGCGCCGCGATCCCGTGGGCTGCGAGCAGGTCGGCAGCCGCCAGCGCGCGGCAGACGAGGGTGCCGCAGGCGATGAGCGTGATGTCGTGCCCCTGGCGCAGGCACGCCGCGCGGCCGATGGCGAAGCGGTAGGCGACGTCGTGGACCGCGGGCACGCCCATCCGGCTGATGCGCAGGTAGACGGGGCCGTCAAGGGCGGCGGCGGCCTCGAGCGCTTGCGCGGTCTCCAGCGGATCGGCGGGGACGATAACGGTCATGCCGGCGATCGCGCGGAGCCACGCCAGGTCCTCGATGGCGTGGTGGGTCGCGCCGAGCGCGCCGTAGGCCAGCCCGGTGCTGACGGCGTAGAGCTTGACGTTGGTGTGGGTGTAGGCCAGGTCGTTCTTGATCTGCTCCAGCGCACGCCCGGTGAGGAAGGCGCCGGCGCCCGCGACGAAGGGCAGCCTGCCGCCGATGGCGAGCCCGGCCCCAGCGCCGACCATCGCCTGCTCGGAAATGCCGATGTTGACCAGGCGATCGGGGAAGCGCGCGGCGAAGGCCGTGAGCTTGGTGGAGCTGATGGAGTCGTTGCAGAGGACGACGACGCGGGGGTCGCGCTCGGCGAGTGCCTCCAGGGTGGCGACAAAGGCGTCACGGCAGTCGTAGAGCGCGGACGCCTCCGTTGACCTCGCCCTGGCGAGTGGGAGGCTGGGAGCGGGGGGCGCCTCCGTCCCGGGCTCTTCGCCGCGGGGAGCAAGGGGCGGAGCCGAAGCGGTGCTCCCGTGCGCCTGCGTCCCGGGCGGCGGGCAGGCAGCGTCCAGTTCGGCGAGGGCGGCAGCGAGCTGCTCGGGCGTGGGGACGCGGTGGTGCCAGTCGATGCGGTCCTCGATGAAGGAGACGCCGCGGCCCTTGCGCGTGTTCGCGATGAGGCAACTGGGCCTGCCGGGCTCGAAGGGGACGGCGTGGAGGGCCTCGAGGAGGGCGGCGTGGTCGTGACCATCGACCTCGCGCACGGCCCACCCGAAGGCGCGCCACTTGTCGGCGAGCGGGTCGAGGCGCGCGATGCGCTCGGTGCGATCCATCATCTGAATGTGGTTGCGGTCAACAATGCAGACCAGGGTGTCGAGGCGCTGGTGGGCGGCGATGAGCGCGGCCTCCCAGTTGCTGCCCTCCTGCAGCTCGCCGTCGCCTGTGAGCACGAAAGCGCGCCAGGGGGCGTTGTCGAGCTTGGCCGCCAGCGCCGCGCCGGTGGCGATGGGGAGGCCGTGGCCGAGGGCGCCGGTGTTGGCCTCGACGCCGGGCACGCGGACGCTGGGATGGCCGCTGAGGCGAGCGTGGGGCTGCATGAAGGTGTGCAGCTCGGCCTCGGGGAAGAAGCCGGCGAGCGCCAGGGTCGTGTAGAGCAGGCCCGAGGCGTGCCCCTTGCTCAGGAAGAAGCGGTCGCGTGTGGGCGCGCCGGGCACGGCGGGGTCGACGCGCAGGACGCCCCCGAAGTAGAGCACGGTGAGGATGTCCGCGGCGGAGAGATCGCCGCCGGTGTGTCCGGCGCCCGCTTCGACGATAAGCCGCAGGTTGCGCTTGCGGATCTCGCTGGCCTGCCGCCGCAGCGCAAGGGGATCGGTGATCATGGCCTGCCTTTCGGACATGTTGGCTACGGCATAGAGATACAGCGGAATGCGCGATTTGGCAAGTGGTGGAGTGGCGGCTGGATCGTTGACAACTGTAACCGAACAGGGTAGAGTGAGAGCGGGCGAGGTCGACCGTTCATCTTGCTGCTCGTCGGATGAACCGAGTCTGCCGCGGAAAGGATCGTGCACTATGGAGAAGCTAATCACGGTCGAGATTCCTGAGGCCTGGCTTGAGGATGTGGATTGGGATCAGCAAGCGGTCATGCAGGAGATCATCCAGTTGGGGACCTACCAGTTCAAGGTGCGGCGTGCGCTGGCGCTCTACCAGAGCGGAGCCGGATCGCTGGGATATATCGCTGAGAAGTTGAACCTGGAGAAACGCGATCTCATCCGTGAGGCCAGGGCTCGCGGCATCGTTCCGCACCACGACGACGATACGTTCCACGAGGAGCTGGGTGCGTGACAGACGAGACCCTCGTGGTCTGCGACGCTGGACCACTGCTGGTGTTGGCCAAGCTGAATGTCCTGCATCTTCTCGCGGGTCTCTATGGTCGTGTCCACCTCGCTCGCTCAGTCTACGAGGAGATCGTGACAGAGGGAATGCGACGTGGGCACGAGGATGCATGGACGCTGTCTCTGTTTCTGGACCAGATGGGGTGGGAGCCGGAGGTGCCGGGGGAAGCCGCGCTACCCTCTGCTCTGGCGTCCGCGCATCTTGACCGTGGGGAGCGGGACACGCTTCACCTTGCGGTGGTACTGGGCAGCCGGCTTGTGCTGGTAGACGAGTCTGAGGGGCGGCGTACGGCGCGCGCTATGGGGCTGGCAGTGAGGGGATCGCTTGGGATCCTGGTTGAGGCGTACCGGCGTGGGATGATTGGCAAGGAACAGCTGCGCCTTTACTTCGCAGAGCTATCACGCCGCCAGGACATTTGGATCGATCCGGCGCTGGTCGAGCGATTGCGGCGTGAGGTCCTGGGAGGCTGATGGGGGTCAGTCCTCGGGCGGCCCAAGCGCCTTGGTGAGGGAGATGTCGTCGTCTGCGTAGCCCAGCGCACTGTAGAGGGCGCGGGCGGGCTGGTTGTCCGCGCCGGTGAGGAGGGTGAGGGTGCGGGCGCCGCGTTCCGCGGCTACGCGTTCGGCGAGGGCGATGAGGCCGCGGGCGATGCCCTGGCGCCGGAAGGCGGGCTCGACGTAGAGCTCGGTGAGCTCGGCGTGGGGGTGCGCGTAGAAGAGCGAGTGCACCACGCGCACCGCGGCAAAGCCCACGGCACGGCCCCCAACCATTGCGATTAGCGGCGTCTCGACGCGCTGGGGATCGGCGAACCGGGGAATCAGGGCCTCGGGGGGTTCGTAGACGTCATTGAAGGCAGCATTTAGGCGCGCCAGTTCCGGCGCGTCTTTTTCGTTCGCCACGCGGATGACGATGTCGTCGGGCATACTGCTACCTCTCGTTGGACACCAGCAGGCGGCATGGCTCCAGTTTGTGTCGTGTGTTGGCGGCCCGGTCGATGGGGAGAAGCAGTGCGTACGCCGAATTATGGCACAGGTCGAGAGATCTGCAATGGAGAGCCATAAACAGCTGCTTTGGCACCCGGCGCGACGAGGACATGCTTGCCGTCCCGGGGTAAGCCTAAGCGCGGCCATGCCCTGTCCCAGGGCATGGCCGCTACCCGTTTCGCCCGATGTCGGTCAGGGACGAAACCGGCAGGCGTACCATCCTGCCGTCCTCATCCTGACGCACCCGATAGAGATCCTCAAGACGTGCGACCCGATCGATGAACAGAACGCCGTCCAGATGATCCAGCTCGTGGTGGACCACTACCGCATCGAAGCCCTCAAAGACCCGGTCAAAGGCCCGTCCGCTCGGCCCCAGACCGACGACCCGCACGTGGTGCGGTCGCGTGGTGACCCCATAGAGACCGGGGAAGCTCAGGCAACCGTCGAAATCCGGCAGCTCGTCACTGGCTTCCACGATGCGAGGATTGATGAGCGGAAGAGGCGGACCGGGATCTTGGTGGCTACCTGGCCCTCCGCCAAGGCAGACCACGACAATGCGATGGTTGGCACCGATCTGGGGCGCCGCCAGCCCTATCCCGTCGCCATGGGCGTTCAGCGTGTCAACCAGATCCTGCACCAGTGACTTGGCGCGGCTGTCCACACGCCTGACCGGGGCGCAGTGTTTGCGCAGAATCGCCCTGCCTTCAGGGTACAGGACGACGTCTCGTTTGGTCATGGCTCAGATAGTTCCCTTCTGCTGGTGCAAGCCGCGTCGGGCGTCAGCGCCGGCAAGCGCCTGCGCGCAGCGCGATGGGACAGGGCTGCCCGCATTGTCATCCGTGCCGGTTCAGCCTCCGCATATAGAACCGGTGCCCGCCATAGTGCGTCTCGAGGAGCCGATCCGTCTCCAGCAACGGATGGACAGCGGACCAATCAGCATCTGCCCGGCGCAGAAACTCGTGAACCGCGTCCTCACGCATCGGGTGGACCGCCGTGATGCTGAGCAGATCTTCCTGGACGTTGCCTGTGAAGGCGAAGGCGTTGCCCTCATAGCCGATGAGATACTCCACGTGGGGCACCGCCTCGCTCAGGATCTGGTAGGCGCGGTTGATGGCGTGCTCGGTGGGGGACTGTGCCCAGGGCTCGGCAGGCGGACGGGTGGGGATCGCGACGTAGGCCGTCGCGGGCCGCAGGCGGGCCAGGAACTCGGCGACGGCTTGTAGGTCGTCCTCGCCATCATTCAGATCGCGGACGAGCATCGTTTCGGTCGCCAGCACGCCACGGTAGCTGGCGGCGAACGCGAGCATGCCCTCGTGGATGGTGGATAGATCCAGCTTGCCGTGCGGACGGTTGGTACGGCGCCAGGTTTCGTCGCGCGCCGCATCGGCTTTCAGAGACACCCAGTCGGCCTGCGCCAGATCGGCCCTGACGTCTTCGCGCCAGGTCAGGGAGGCATTGCTGATGATGGCAATCTTGATCCCCAGTGGTTTCAGGCGTGCGATCATACGACTGAGGTTGGCGTCCAGGGTCGGCTCTCCATCGGGCACGAAGGTGAGGTAATCGATGGTCTCTCCGGCTGCGCGGGCTCTGCGCACCCTCTCCTCTACGGCGCTGACAACGGCTTCGGGGTCGTAGAAGGCCTGCCGCTCGATGGGCATATGGGTTGTGCGTCCTACCTGACAGTAGACACAGGCATAGGTGCACGTCTTGGGCGGGATGTTGTTGATGCCCAGGCTGCGCCCCAGCCGCCTGGACGGAACTGGACCAAAAGCGATCATACTTTGAGCTCCCTTGTCTGTTATTGGGCCCGCGGATAGCGTGCCCACATTCGCGCCAGTTCATCTTCCTCGCAGCGGATTTCGGTATGGCGCACAACAGTCTGCGTGGCCTGATCGCCCTGCACGAGGTGGACGCCGTGACCCTCAACCACCTGCCCCACAAGCGCATAGGGCACGCCGAGGTTCTCAAGCGCCGCACACGCAGCAGCGACGTGGTCGGCGGGTAACGTCACCGCCAGCGTTCCGGAGGAGATCATCCGCAGCGGGTCGAACTGGAATGCGCTTGAGAAGCGCGAGACGATGGGCGGCACGGGCAGTCGCTCGCAGACCACCTCGATCCCAACATGCGACAAGAGCGCGATTTCCAAGAGCGTCTCAAGGAGACCGCCGCGCGTCACATCGTGCATCGCTGTCGCGCCGTGGTCGGCCAGGAGCAGTGCCTCGCGCACCACGCTGACATCGGCCATCACACGCCTCCCGGCTTCCAGTTCCGGCTCGTCCAACCCCAACTGGAGGGCCACATCGGCGAAATCCTGAGCCAGGATTGCCGTGCCCTCCAGCGCAACCCCCTTGGTTATCAGCACCTGGTCGCCGACGTGAGCGCCACCGGTGTAGACCAAGGGGCGTCCGCCGGCAGTCCCCAATGCTGTGACCGCTACGAGCGGGCGTGAGAGCCCTGCTGAATAGCCCGTATGCCCGCCGATGATAGAGATACTTAGCTCGGCGGCGGCACGGCTGGCATCTTTCATAATGCTCTCGAGCAGGTCCACATCGTCCATCCGGGGGACCAACACCAACAACTGGATCCAGCGAGGGGGGATGCCGCTGGCGGCGATGTCGTTGCAGGCAACGTGCACCGCCAGCCAGCCAATGTCTCCGATGGCGCCAACAATCGGATCGACGTGGGATGCGAGGACGTCATTGCCGACCCGTGTGAGCGCTACGTCCTCGCCGAAGGAGGCACCCAGCATGACATCGGGATCCCTGGTCGCGACGTATGGAAAGACAGATCGCTGCAGGACATCGAGTGAAAACTTGGACACTGGCACCCCCTCTATCGCAAGACTGTCGTCTTCTGCGCGGTCTGGTGCTGGCAACTCAAGCGCGTCGACCGCGATACACACGCCCTACACTACGGTCCACTGGATGCCCACTTTGCGCAGGGCGTACGCCAGTTCCTTGGTGCAGTCTCCGTAGCCCATCATGAAGTGAAAGCCCCGCATCTCGGTCGCGAGCCTGCGCCAGTCTCCATGGATCTTGATTTCGGCTTGCGAACGGCAGATGGGGTAGAAAGGCGATTCGGCGATCTCTCCTGTGAACCCGAGCCATCGCTCACCTTCGAAGTCGGGGACGATGACGGTTACGACTTGCCCCGGGCTGAACTCGACCTTGGGAGCGGCGCCATAGTCCGACTCGTAGTGGGTGACGATTCTCACGGCCTCGAGGTCACTGCCGTTCATCCTGCGCGGGGCGGTGCAGTGTGCCAGGGTAATGATCCCATCGTGTGGATAGGTGGGATCGTTCAGGAACACGGGTCTGCCGGAGATGTTGTGGAGGAGAACGCCCGATGGGATGACGACGTAGTCTGACTCGCAGAAGGCCAGGTTACCGTCATCATTGATCAGGCTGAGCGGAAGGCACGCCGTGGTCTTGGCGATCGGCATGATTGTGCTCATGCAGTCCAGCACGGTCAGCGCTGTCGCTTGGTGTTCGGCCATGAGGTCTCGGAAAACGTCGTAGAGAAGGAAGGCGTCGTCGACGAACTCCCGGGTGGTCTCCATAGATACCGCGCCTTGCGATAGGTAGGCCTGGGCCATCTGTTGCGCGTGTTCGACCTTCTGCCTGTCGTGCCGGGCGCCCTGGACCCTGTCGGAGAGCTCGGGATAGGTTACGATGACCGGCTCGATCCCGAACTTGTCTTTGGTCATGGAGAGCGCCGCCGTCTTGATCTCGGGCTTGTGCCACATGCCCCACGCGCTCAATCCGCCAATCGACACGATCCTGGTGCCGCGCGTTGCTTTCACACCGTTGAGGGCTCTGAGACGCCAGAGGAGCGCATCGTAACTGTCCACGACGATGTCGTCAACGTCGAGATGGGGGTTACTGATCTCATCGGTGTACTGCCTGAGGAGCATAGGGTGAATGACCTCATACCACAGGTAGAGAGGCCCCGACTGGTGTCTCAGGAACGCGAGGTTGCACCGAGCGCACGCGGTCACGGCGTCAAACAGCTCAAGGCTGCCACCCGCTGCATAGATCAACGCAACGTCTGCTCTTCCGAGTTCGTCACGTATCGCCCCAAGGGTCTGCTCGTCGCTGATGGCAGTGAGAGGAAGCATCTCCAGGGGGAAGTCGATGCTTTCCGAAAGCGCCGCCAACTCCCGTTCGATTCT
>Ga0123333_10002818_pt1 | contig 17352 bp, 13 predicted proteins | sample BioC12SIPDNA_3_FD_89957 | JGI IMG/M metagenome (GOLD analysis project Ga0123333, IMG submission 89957) | Anaerobic biogas reactor microbial communites from Washington, USA - Biogas_R2_B C12 SIP DNA | ecosystem: Engineered > Bioreactor > Anaerobic > Unclassified | place: Washington, USA... | reverse complement strand
GTCGAGCGGGCGCGCATCGACCGGATCCTCGGCAACGAGGAGATCCGCTCGATCATCACTGCGATCGGCACCGGCGTGCGCGAGGACTTCAAGATCGAGGACGCGCGCTACCACAAGATCATCCTGATGACCGACGCCGACGTCGACGGTGCCCACATCCGGACCCTGCTGCTGACCCTGTTCTTCCGCTACATGAGACCGCTGGTCGAGGCGGGCCGGGTCTTCGCGGCCATGCCGCCGCTGCACCGGATCGAGGTGTCCGCCAACGGCCGCAAGCCGCGGGAGATGATCTACACCTACTCCGAGCAGGAGATGCGCAAGACGGTCGCCACGCTCACCCGGGCGGGCCGCACCATCAAGCAGCCGATGCAGCGCTACAAGGGGCTGGGGGAGATGGACGCCGACCAGCTCGCCGAGACCACGATGGACCCGCGGCACCGGACCCTGCGCCGGGTGACCCTGCAGGACGCCGCGGAGGCCGAGCACGTCTTCGACCTGCTGATGGGCTCGGACGTCGCCCCGCGCAAGGACTTCATCATCAGCTCGGCGGACGGGCTGGACCGGGAGCGGATCGACGCCTGAGCCGGGGAACGACCGCGGCCTGCTGGACGTCCTACGGGGCATGAGGACGACCACGGGGACGGTTGTGTGTGCGGTGCTCGCCGGGGCGGTGCTGGCCGGTTGCTCACCCTCGAGCGGGGCCGCCACGGAGATCGACCGCAGCACCGGGTGGGTCGAGGACTACCCGGCGCTGGGGGAGCCGGTGTCGGCGGCGATCGCCGTCCGCGACCAGGGGCAGGAGCGTCTGCCCGCCCCGGACGACGCCTACGACGCGGTCGTCGAGGTGGCCCCGGAGACCATGGCAACCCTGGTTGACGCCTACCCCGACCTGGCGCCCGAGGAGCTCAACTCCTTCACCCCCGCGTGGCTGCTCGAGGAGCTGCCGGAGGACGGCGTCTGGCTGCGCTCCGCGGCCCTGGACGCCCACCTGGAGGAGCAGGACGGGCGGGGCGTGATCGTCAACGCCTACCTGGACCCCGAGCAGGATCGTGTCGTCCTCGTCCTGATGGAGATGTGACCGGACCCGTCGGGTCGACCGGGAGCGGTGGCCTCAGCCGACCGGCGCCCGGCCCGGCCGCGCGAGGGCCAGCGGCAGGGTGGCCAGGCAGCATCCCGCGACGACGACCAGCGCGGTGCTGAAGCTCGTCCCCGCCGCGACGAGGCCCACGAGCACCGACCCCGCCCCGGTGCCGGCGTCGAAGCCGATGTTCCACACGGCACTGGCCTGGCTGTAGTGCTGGCGCCGCACGGCCGCGAAGGTGACCAGCATCGTCAGGTTCTGGAGCCCGCCGTAGCAGACCCCGACGACGGCCATGCCCAGCAGCAGGGCCGCTCCCGCGGTGGCCAGGGGGTCGCGCACGGACCAGGCGATGACCAGCATGCCGGCGGCGCTGAGCACGACCAGGGGCCAGATGAACCGGTCCGGCCCGGCCCGGTCGGCCAGCGCGCCCATCCGCCAGCGCGACAGGGCTGCTGCCACCGAGAACAGCAGCAGCGCCACGACGGTGAGACCGGAGCTGCTGCTCATCTGGGCCGTGAAGGTGATCAGGGCGCCACCGGCGAGCGTGACGGCCAGGAGCAGCAGCATGGGACGGATCATCCGGCCGTATGGCGTGCGCTCGCCTGCCTCCTCATGCTCCGGGAGGCTGTGGAGCACCCGGGCGAGGGCCAGGGCCGCCGGCGCCCCCAGGATCGGCAGCGCCCCGAGGGCGAAGACCAGCCCGAACCCGACGTTCTCCGCGAGCCACGGCGCGGCCGGGAGCAGACCCACCTGCGTGGAGGCGATCGCCAGCCCGTAGACCCCGACGGCGCGCCCGCGCTGGGCGGCGGGCACCAGCTCGGCGACGACGGCGCTGCCGGTCACCGTGAGCACCCCGAAGCCCATGCCGCGCACGCCGGAGAGCGCCAGCGTCACGCCCAGGTCGTCGCTCAGCGGGTGGAGGAGGGAGGGCACCCCGAGGAAGAGCATCCCGGCGGCCATGACCGGCCCCCACCCGAACCGGCGCAGCGCGATCGGGACGACCAGCTGGGTGAGCACCGTGACCAGCATGAAGACCCCGTTGACCAGGCCGGATCCCGCCTCGTCGGCGCCGCCGCGGACGGCCCACAGCGGCGCGGCCGGCAGCAGCGCGGCATACCCGGAGAAGCCCAGGAAGCTCATCGCCAGCAGCGGCCGCATCCCCGGCACGCGCCACACGTTGGTGCTCACACCTGGGGACCCTACGCGGTGCCGCATCGTGATGAAGCTGTGACCTGCCGAGCGTGCCCGGCCCCTTGACAACGTCCCTCTCGATGGTGGATTCTCAGTCGTGAGAGCGCTCTCACGAACGCTTTCACCACCACTGACCGGCGGTGCGAAGGCCGCCATGTGACAAGGGAGTTACACAGTGCAACCCACCCGGCGCACGCTTACCGCGGCGGTCGCGATGACCGCGATGACCCTCACCCTCGCCGCCTGTGGCGGGGGAGACGACAACGAGGGCAGCACCACCGACAACGGCGACTCCTCCGAGGCGGCCGGCAGCGGCGAGCAGATCACGCTCACCGTCGCGACCTTCAACGAGTTCGGCTACGAGGACCTCCTCAAGGAGTACGAGTCGCTGCACGACAACATCACCGTCGAGCACGTCAAGGCGGACACCGCCGACAACGCGCGCGACGCGCTGCGCAACAGCCTGGGTGCCGACTCCGGCGCGGCGGACATCGAGGCCATCGAGGTCGACTGGCTCGTGGAGTTCATGCAGTACCCCGACAAGTTCGAGGACCTGGCCGACCCCGGGGTCGCGGACCGCTGGATGGACTGGAAGATCGAGGCCGCCACCACCGACGACGGCAAGCTCATCGGCTACGGCACCGACACCGGCCCCCAGGCCATCTGCTACCGCGCCGACCTGCTCGAGGCGGCCGGGCTGCCCACGGACCGCGAGGAGGTCGCGAGCCTCCTCGAGGGCGACTGGCAGCACTACTTCGACGTGGGCAAGGACTTCGTCGCCAAGTCCGACGCCGCGTGGTTCGACTCGGCCGGCGCCACCTGGCAGGGCATGATCAACCAGGTCGAGGTCCCCTACCAGGACCCCAGCGGCGAGATCATCGCCACGACCAACCCGCAGGTGCGGGAGCTCTACGACCAGGTGCTCGCGGCCTCCACGGACGCCGAGCTGTCCGCCGGCCTGCAGCAGTGGACCCCCGACTGGGTGGCCGGCTTCCAGTCGGACTCCTTCGCCACGATGCTGTGCCCGGGCTGGATGCTCGGCATCATCGAGGGCAACTCCGAGGGCGTCGAGGGCTGGGACGTGGCCAACGTCTTCCCCGGCGGCGGCGGCAACTGGGGCGGGTCCTACCTGACCGTCCCGGCCCAGGGCGAGCACGTCGAGGAGGCCAAGGCGCTGGCCAACTGGCTGACCGCGCCGGAGCAGCAGATCAAGGCCTTCGAGGCCAAGGGCACCTTCCCCAGCCAGGTCGAGGCGCTGGAGTCCGAGACGCTGCTGAGCGCCAGCAACGCCTTCTTCAACGACGCGCCGACCGGGCAGATCTTCGTCGACCGGGCCAACGCGATCACCTTCCAGCCCTTCAAGGGCCCGGACTACTTCTCGGTGAACAGCGCGCTGCAGGACGCACTCACCCGCGTCGACGTCGACGGCACCGACGACGCCCAGACCTCCTGGGACAAGTTCGTCGCCGACGTGGAGGCGTTGGGCTGATCCGTGAGCACCACGACCCCGCTCCGTCCGGCGACGGAGCAGTCTGAGCCGCCCCCGAAGCGCATCGGCTTCGGGGGCCGGCTCAGCCGGTGGGACCTGAAGCTCAGTCCCTACCTCTACATCTCCCCGTTCTTCGTCCTCTTCTTCGTCACCGGCCTGTTCCCGCTCATCTACACCGGCTGGGTCGCGGTCCACGACTGGGACCTGATCATGGGCCAGGGCGAGTTCGTCGGGGCGAAGAACTTCACCGACGTCCTCGGCAACCGGGACTTCTGGAACGCTCTGACCAACACCTTCAGCATCTTCGTGCTGTCCTCGGTGCCCCAGGTCATCTGTGCGATCACCATCGCCGCCCTGCTGGATGCGAACCTGCGCGCCAAGACCTTCTGGCGGATGGGCGTCCTCCTGCCGTATGTCGTGGCACCGGTGGCCGTGGCCCTGATCTTCTCCAACCTGTTCGCGGACAAGTTCGGCCTGATCAACAGCATCCTGGGCACCATCGGGATCGACCCGATCGGCTGGCACTCCCAGCGGCTGCCCAGCCACCTCGCGATCGCCACGATGGTCAACTTCCGATGGACCGGCTACAACGCGCTGATCTTCCTGGCCGCGATGCAGGCGATCCCGCGCGACCTCTACGAGCAGGCCTCCATCGACGGCGCCGGCAAGATCCGCCAGTTCTTCTCGGTGACCGTGCCGATGCTGCGCCCGACGATCATCTTCATCGTCATCACCAGCACCATCGGCGGGCTGCAGATCTTCGACGAGCCCCGCCTCTACGACGCCTACGGCCGCGGCGGCGCCGACGGCCAGTGGCAGACCCTGACCATCCTGCTCTACGAGCAGGGGTGGACGCGCTCGAACTTCGGGCGGGCCTCGGCGATCGCGGTCCTGCTGTTCCTGATCATCGTCGTCATCGGCCTGGTCAACTACTTCGTCACCCGCCTGATCTCCACCTCGGAGGTGAAACGATGACCGCCCTGACACCGGGCCAGCCGCTGCTGACGGAGGAGCCGGCCCGCGGACGCGCCAGGACCGGCCGCTCCTACAGCAACCGGCCGGGCAAGATCGTCTACGGTCTGCTGGCCGCGGTCGTGCTGGGCGGGATGTTCCCGCTGTGGTGGTCCTTCCTGGTCGCCAGCCACGACTCGGCCGTGCTGAGCCGCAACCCCTTCCCGCTCGTGCCCGGCGGCAACTTCCTGCAGAACGCCGCCACCGTCATCGACACGGTGCCGTTCTGGCGGGCGACGATGAACTCGATCATCGTCTCCACGGTGTGCTCGGCCTCGGTGGTCCTCTTCGCCACGCTCGCCGGCTACGCCTTCGCCAAGCTGCGGTTCCGCGGGCGCGGTCCGCTGCTGGTCTTCGTGATCGCCACGATGGCGGTGCCCACCCAGCTCGGGGTGGTCCCGCTCTACCAGGTGATGGCCAAGCTGGGCTGGACCGGTGAGCTGCTCGCGGTCATCGTCCCCTCGCTCGTCACCGCGTTCGGTGTCTTCTGGATGACCCAGTACCTCTCGCAGGCGGTCCCGGACGAGCTCATCGAGGCGGCCCGCGTGGACGGGTGCAGCATGATCCGCACCTTCTGGCACGTCGGCCTGCCCGCCTCCCGCCCGGCGGCCGCGATGCTCGGGCTGTTCACCTTCGTGGCGACCTGGACCAACTTCTTCTGGCCGTTCATCGTCCTGGGCCCCCAGGACCCGACCCTCCCGGTGGCGCTGCAGCAGCTGCAGGCCGCGCACTTCGTGGACTACTCGCTGGTCCTGGCCGGTGCGCTGCTGGCCACCATCCCGCTGTTGATCCTGTTCGTCTTTGCCGGTCGCCAGCTGGTGTCCGGCATCATGCAAGGAGCCGTCAAGCAATGAGCACACCACTGGTCTTCCCCGAGGGCTTCCTCTGGGGATCGGCCACCGCGTCCTACCAGATCGAGGGCGCCGCCCGGGAGGACGGTCGGGGCTGCTGCATCTGGGGCACCTACTCCCGCACGCCCGGGATGGTCCACAACGGGGACACCGGGGAGGTGGCCTGCGACCACTACCACCGCTACCCCGACGACGTGGCGCTGATGAGCGAGCTCAACCTGCAGTCCTACCGGTTCTCCACCTCGTGGGCGCGGGTGATGCCGGACGGGCGCACGGTGAACCAGGCCGGCCTGGACTTCTACTCCCGGCTCACCGACGAGCTGCTCGGGCGGGGGATCGTGCCCTGGCTCACCCTCTACCACTGGGACCTGCCCCAGGCCCTCGAGGACGAGGGCGGCTGGCCCAGCCGCGACACGGCATACCGCTTCGTGGAGTATGCCCAGGCCGTGCACTCCGCCCTGGGCGACCGGATCTCCTACTGGACCACCCTGAACGAGCCGTGGTGCAGCGCCTTCCTGGGCTACGCCGACGGGCGGCACGCCCCGGGCCGCACCGACGGGCCGGACGCGCTGCGCGCGGCCCACCACCTGCTCCTGGCCCACGGGCTCGGCACGGCCGAGCTGCGCTCGCGGGACGCCAGCCTGTCCCTCGGGATCACGCTCAACTTCGCCGACACCACGCCGGCGGACCCGCAGGACCCGGGTGACCAGGACGCGGCCCGCCGGATCGACGGGATGAGCAACCGCTACTTCCTCGACCCGCTGTTCCGCGGCGCCTACGCCCCAGACATCCTGGACGACCTGCGCAACGTGTGGCCCGAGGGCCTCGTCCACGACGGCGACCTCGCGGCGATCAGCACCCCGATCGACGTGCTCGGAGTCAACTACTACAGCGGCAGCACCGTCTCGGGCCCTCCGCCCGAGGAGGCGCACGCGGCCGCCGACGCGGCACGGGCCACCGGGATCCCGAGCCCGCACGTGGGCTCCGAGCACGTCACCTTCGTGCCGCAGGACGTCGAGCACACCGCGATGGACTGGGAGGTGCGGCCCCAGGGCTTCACCGACCTGCTCGTGCGGCTGCAGCGGGACTACACCGGGCCGGCGGGGATCCCGCTGTACGTCACGGAGAACGGCGCCGCCTACGACGACGAGCCGGATGAGACCGGTTTCGTCCAGGACGACGACCGCCTCGCCTACGTGCGCTCGCACCTCGGGGCGCTGCACGAGGCGCTGGACGCCGGGGCCGACGTGCGCGGCTACTTCCTGTGGTCGCTGCTGGACAACTTCGAGTGGGCCTACGGCTACGACAAGCGGTTCGGCATCGTCCGCGTCGACTACGACACGCAGCAGCGCACCCCCAAGGCCAGCGCCCACTGGTACGCCGGGGTGGCAGGATCGAACCGCGTCGACTGAGTCGGTCTCGGGGCTATCACGGCAGCGACCGTGCGCTCCGCTGTGGAGAGGAGTGCCATGGTCGCGCGCAACGCGCCCACGCTGGAGGACGTCGCGGCCCGTGCCGGGGTGTCCCGGGCGACGGCCTCGCGGGTGGTCAACGCCGACCCGCGGGTGCGCGAGGCGGCACGGCTGGCCGTGAGCGCCGCCGTGGCGGAGCTCGGCTACCGGCCCAACCGGGCGGCTCGCCGTCTGGTGACCCGGGCCGCGGACTCGATCGCGGTCGTCGTGCCCGAGTCCGACGAGCGGGTCTTCTCCGACCCGTTCTTCTCCGGCACGCTGCGCGGGGTCACCGGCGCGGTCGGAGACCTGCCGATGCAGGTGGTGCTCGTCATGGGCAAGCCCGATGACGGGGACCGCCGGATGGAGCGCTACCTGCGGGGCGGCCACACCGACGGCGCCATCGTGGTCAGCCACCACCAGAACGACACCCTCTGGCGGGTGCTGGCCGAGACCCGGCTCCCGTCGGTCTTCCTCGGCCGACCGTATGCCGAGGAGGCGCGGGTGCCGTACGTCGACGTGGACAACTGCGCCGGCGCCGCGCTCGCGGCCCGCCACCTCATCGCGCGCGGGTGCCGCCGGATCGGCACCGTCACCGGCCCGCTGGACATGAGTGCCGGCCACGACCGGTGGCAGGGGTGGGTGCGCGTCCTGGAGGAGGCCGGCCTGGAGACCGACCTGGTCGAGCACGGCGACTTCACCGCGGCGGGTGGGGCGGAGGCCACCCGGCGCCTGCTGGAGCGGTGCCCCGACCTGGACGGCCTGTTCGCGGCGTCCGACCAGATGGCGGTCGCCGCGATCGGCGAGCTCGGCGTGGCCGGGCGACGCGTGCCGGACGACGTCGCCGTCGTGGGCTACGACGACTCGGAGGCCGCGACGATGAGCCGCCCCGCGTTGACCACCGTCGTCAACCCGATCGCCGAGATGGCCGCCCGCGCCGTCGACCTGCTGCTGCGGGTGATGGACGGCGAGGAGGTCCAGCCGGAGACGCTCTCCACCGACCTCGTGGTGCGCGAGTCCGCCTGACGCGCGAAGGCCGGTCCCGGGAGCCCCCGCCCCTCCCGGGACCCGCACGTCCCTACTGGAGGGCGACGGTCACGCCGTCGGAGAACATCGAGTCGTGCAGCTCGAGCGCGGTGGGCACTGCGTCCGCAGGGATGTCGTAGAGCAGCACCCCGCTCATCGAGTTGCCCGGGTTGATCTCGTCGAGCCACAGTCCCTCGTCCAGCCAGATGCTGGCGCTGGAGGTGCTGTGCTCCCTGCCCTGCTCGTCGACGAGGACCTGATCGTTGTCGAACAGGGTCTGGGCGCGGTCCCCGATGTTGGTCACCGAGATGTGCACGAGCACGAACTGGCCCTGAGCCTCCTGCTCGGAGAAGCTCTCGCCGATGGTGGACAGGCCAGTCTCGACCTCGGTCACGACGAACTCGAACTTGCCGTCCCGGACGGCATCACCCAGCCCCGGCTCGTCGGCGGCGGGCTCCTGAGCGGGCTGGTCCGCCGACGCTGCGTCCTCGGCCGAGGACTCCTCCTCGGCCACCGGCTCCTCGGCCGCCGGCTCCTCGGCCGGGGACTCCTCCTTGGGCTCCTGGGCCGCGTCGTCGGCCGTCGGTGACTCGACTGCGGGCTCCTCTGCGGCAGGCTCCTCCTCGGCGGCGGGCTCATTGGCGGCCTCGTCGGCCGAGGAAGCGACCGGTGCCACGGCGGCCGTCTCGGGGGCCTCCGGCTCGTCGCCCCCGTTGAGGGCGTTGCCGAGCGCGCCGAGCCCCACGAGCACGAGGACGGCGGTGATGATCTTGTGCCGGCGGAACCAGGACTTCTTCGGCTCCGGCTGCGGTGCTGCCGGCGGCACGGGGGGTGCTGCCGGGTGGCCCGGACCCCAGGCCTGCTGGCCGGGTGCTCCGGACTGTCCGCCCGCAGGCTGCGGGTCCTGCCAGACCGTGCCGTAGTGCTGACCCTGCGGCGGCGGTGGGGTGGCTCCGTAGGGCTGGCCCGTCGGCGGGGGCGGGGGAGGGGTGGTGCTCATGATGACTCCTCGGGTGGCTGTGGAATGTGTCGGACCCAGCACACCCGTTGTCGCCTCCCGCCCACATCGTCCGATCGGTCAGCGTTGCCTGGCCGATCGGCTACCTGCCGCCACCCGCTCACTGACCGGTCGGCGGTGACGCAGTGTCAGTGGTCGCCTCTACTGTCTGCGACATGTCCACGATGCTGCCGACCGCACCGGTCGTCCCGCCCGTCGGGCCCGTGCCCGCCGGGCCGGTGCCCGGGGCCTGGTCGAGCCTGCGGACCGTGGGCCGCGGCACCCGGTTCCTGCTGATGCTCCTGGTCTGCGGGGCCGGGTCCGTGATCGCGCTGGGCAGCGCCGTGACCCGCTACACCGAGTCCTCGACGACAGGAGAGCTGAGCGCCATCCAGAGCACCCTGATCATGACGGCCCTGGCCGGGGCCGTCGTCACCGCCGCTGCCCTGTGGTGGCGCCACACCGCTCCGTATGCCGTGACCCTGGTGACGGCCGCCCTGCCACTGGCCCTGCCGCTGGATGCCACGGCGTCGCTGTTCGCGCTGGCCGCCCTCATCCGGCTGCGGACCGGGCGGTGGGTGTGGGCCTCCGCGGGGCTGGTCGCGCTGGCGACCGCCACGGCGCTCTTCCGCGACGCTGCGGGTGCAACCACGGGGTCCTCGCTGCTCAAGTCGCTGACGTCGGTGCACGCGCCCGGCGAGAGCGTGCCCGTCGACCTGTCTGTCTGGGTGCCGCTCATCGTGGCGGTGACGCTGCTGGCCGGATCCGTGGGTGCGGGCCTGTTCATGCACAGCCGCCTCGACCTGGCCGCGACGCAGAGCCGGGCCGAGGCGGCCCAGCAGAGCACCACGGTGCTGACCGACCGCCTCGGTCGTCAGGCCGAGCGGGACCTCATTGCGCGGGAGGTGCACGACGTGATCGGGCACCGGCTGTCCCTGCTGTCCCTGCACGCCGGAGGCCTCGAGGTGGCCGCCGGGCAGGACGAACGCCTCGCCCACAGCGCCGCCCTGGTCCGCGAGGGTGCCCAGCAGGCGATGGACGACCTGCGCTCCCTGCTGCACGTGCTGCGCGAGCCGGAGATGACCGCCTTCAACCGCACCGCGATGCCGTCGCTGAGCGATCTCCCCGTCGTCATCGACGAGACGGTGGAGGGCGGCATGCCGGTGGTCTCGACCGTCTACCTGTCCCAGGCCGAGGATGCCGACCCTGCCCTGGCCCGGGCGGTCTACCGCATCGTGCAGGAGCTGCTCACCAACGCCCGCCGCCACGCCCCCGGTGCACCCGTGCGTCTGCTGGTGCGGGGCGGGCCGGCCGAGGGCATCCACATCGAGACGGCGAACCGCCTGACCACGCTGTTCCCCGGGGAGCCGGGCAACGGGCTGACCGGCATCGCCGAGCGGGTCGACCTCTGGCGGGGGACCATGCGGCACGGGCTCGACCAGGGCCACACCTTCCGAGTGGCCATCCACCTGCCGTGGGCGATGGCCCGCCAGGAGGCGTCATGAGCCTCCGGCATCGCCCTGAACACCTGACGGGTCCCGACCAGGGAGGCCAGGAGGAGGCCCAGCGCGACGAGGACGTGCGCGTGCTCCTGGTGGATGACGACCCGCTGGTCTGCTCCGCCCTCGATCTCATGCTGTCCTCGGCCGGTCTCTCCGTCGTGGGCAGTGCCGGGGACGGTGACCAGGTGGTCACCGCCGTCCAGCGGCACCGTCCGGACGTGGTGCTGATGGACGTGCGGATGCCCCGGGTGGACGGGCTCACCGCCACCCGGGAGCTGCTGCGCCTGCCCGACCCGCCCCGGGTGCTGGTGCTCACCACCTTCGCCGAGGACTCGGCGGTCATGCGGGCGGTCGAAGCCGGTGCCGCGGGGTTCCTCCTCAAGACCGCGCCCCCGGCGCAGATCATCGAGTCGGTCCGCGCTGTCGCAGCAGGGGAGGGGGTGCTCTCGCAGTCCAGCGTCCGGGAGCTCCTCGAGCACGTGGCCACCCATCCCGTGGTGACCCAGCAGCGCGAGACGGCCGACCGCCTCGGGCGCCTGACCCCGCGGGAGCGGGAGATCGTCGTCCGCGTGGCGCGGGGGCGCTCCAACGCCGACATCGCCCGCGAGCTGTTCGTCAGCGAGGCCACCGTCAAGAGCCACCTCACCGGGGTGCTGACCAGCCTGGGCTGCTCCAGCCGGGTCGAGGTCGCCGTGCTGGCCGAGCGGGCCGGCTGGTTGCGGGAGCCGTCGGCCGTGGCCAGCTGACGGCGGACCGGCTCCGGGGCGATCTCGGCTGCAGGGACGCCGCACCGACCCGGAGCAGTTCCTGCCAGGGCACCACCTGCCAGGGGCACCACACGGTGTGAAACCGGCCACCAATGTGCATGAGTATGCGCTTCACCGTATATTCTGGCGGTTCCGCTGTCTTTGAACGGGAGTGTTCCCATGAACCGACTTGACCCTGCGCTGACACCGCTCTACGAGCTCGTGCTGCAGCGCAACCCGGGCGAGACCGAGTTCCACCAGGCCGTGCTCGAGGTCATGGACAGCCTCGGCGCCGTGGTCCGCAAGCACCCGGACTACGCGGATGCGCGGGTCATTGCCCGGTTGTGCGAGCCGGAGCGGCAGATCATCTTCCGGGTCCCGTGGGTCGACGACAAGGGGCGGATCGAGATCCACCGGGGCTTCCGGGTCGAGTTCAACTCCGCGCTGGGTCCGTACAAGGGCGGCATCCGGTTCCACCCCAGCGTGCTGCTCGGCACGGTCAAGTTCCTCGGCTTTGAGCAGATCTTCAAGAACGCCCTGACCGGTCTGCCCATCGGCGGTGCCAAGGGCGGCTCGGACTTCGACCCCAAGGGTCGCTCGGACATGGAGATCATGCGCTTCTGCCAGTCCTTCATGACCGAGCTCTACCGCCACATCGGGGAGTACACCGACGTCCCCGCGGGTGACATCGGCGTCGGCGGCCGCGAGATCGGCTACCTGTTCGGCCAGTACAAGCGGATCACCAACCGCTACGAGTCGGCCGTGCTCACCGGCAAGGGCATCGGCTGGGGCGGCTCCCAGGTGCGCCGCGAGGCCACCGGTTACGGCCTCGTCTACTTCGTGGAGGAGATGCTCAAGACCAAGGGCGGATCCTTCGACGGGCAGCGGGTCGTGGTCAGCGGGTCGGGCAACGTCGCGACCTACGCCATCGAGAAGGTGCACCAGCTCGGCGGCACGGTCGTCGCCTGCTCGGACTCCAGCGGCTACGTCGTCGACGAGAACGGCATCGACCTTGACCTGCTCAAGGAGATCAAGGAGGTGCGCCGGGGCCGCATCTCGGAGTATGCCCAGCAGCGGGCCGCGACCTTCGTGGGGGACGGCTCCATCTGGGACGTGCCCTGCAAGGTCGCCCTCCCGTGCGCCACCCAGAACGAGATGGACGAGGCCGCCGCGCTCACCCTGATCCGGAACGGCTGCATCGCGGTGGGGGAGGGCGCCAACATGCCGGTGGTCCCGGAGGCCGTCAAGGCGCTGCGCGACGCGGGGGTGCTGTTCGCGCCCGGCAAGGCCGCCAACGCCGGCGGGGTGGCGACCAGCGCGCTGGAGATGCAGCAGAACGCCTCGCGGGACTCCTGGTCCTTCGAGTTCACCGAGGGGCGCCTGGCCGAGATCATGAAGGGCATCCACGAGCGCTGCGCGAGCACCGCCGAGGAGTATGACGTGCCCGGCAACTACGTGCTGGGTGCCAACGCCGCGGCGTTCGTCCAGGTGGCGGACGCGATGATCGCCCAGGGCGTCATCTGAGCCTCTCCGGGGAGCGGCGTGCCCGGCGCCACCGGATCACCAGGTCGGCGACGGCGCCGACCACGAGGGACAGGCCGACGCCGACGACGGCGCTGAACAGCGGGTTGCCGTCCACCCAGGCCGCGGCCAGCAGACCCAGCCCCAGCATGTAGAGCGCCCAGACGGTGCCGCCGAGCACGCTGATCGGCAGGAACCGCCGGTGCGGGTAGCCGCTGGCCCCGGCCGCCAGGTAGACCGCGACCCGACCCACCGGGACGAACCGGCCGGTCAGGATGACGGTGGCCGGGCGCCGTTCCAGCTGTCGGCGTCCGGCGTCCAGCGTCCGGGCGATGCGCCCGGCCCGCAACCGGTCGAACCGTCCCGGGCCCAGGAGGCGGCCGATGGCGAAGCTCAGGTTGTCGCCGGTGATCGCGCCCAGCGCCGCGACCGCGATCAGCAGGGGGAGTGCGGGAGGGCCGTCGAGGGCCGCGAGGGCCATCACGAGGGCCTCGCTCGGCACCACCGGGAAGATCCCGTCGAGCACGATCATCACGAAGGTGCCGGGCAGCAGCCACCAGGTCTCGGCGGCCGCCAGGAGCGCGTCGTTGACCGCGTCGAAGAAGTCGGACATGCCCTCCCTGTCGTTCTGCCATGGTGCGGGACGTGACCCGGTGCCGTGCACCCGGTGCCCGAACACTACGTGACGGCAGCGCGGCACCCTCTCCTCTCAATTCGGCAAAGTCGACCCGAAATGCTTGCCAACCGGGGTGACCTGCGTCACTCTGGCCGATAGTCCAACGCGGGTTGGCGTCCGAGGCATGCGAGGAGGCGTGAAATGAGCGACACGACACTGGACACGGCGGGCGGTGAGCAGGAGACCGAGCTCAAGCGGGTCATGGGACCCAAGCTGCTGCTGCTCTTCATCGTCGGGGACATCCTCGGCACCGGGATCTACGCCCTCACCGGAAAGGTCGCCGGCGAGGTGGGCGGCGCGGTGTGGCTGCCCTTCATGGTGGCCTTCGCAATCGCGATCATCACGGCGTTCAGCTACCTGGAGCTGGTCACCAAGTACCCCCGGGCCGGGGGAGCGGCCTCCTTCGTGCACCGAGCCTTCGAGATCCACTTCATCACCTTCCTGGTCACCTTCACCGTGATGGCCAGCGGCATCACCTCGGCCTCGACTGCGTCGCGGGCGTTCGCCGAGAACCTGTTCAAGGGTTTCCACCTGTTCGGCGAGACCAACGCCGAGGGACAGGCCGTCGTCAACGCCGGGGCGATCAGCATCGGCGCCCTGTTCTTCATCCTGCTGGTGATGACCGTCAACTTCCGCGGCGTCGCCGAGTCGGTGAAGGCCAACGTCGTCCTGACGCTCATCGAGCTGTCCGGTCTGCTGCTGGTGATCTTCGTCGGTCTCTGGGCGGTCGCCGGCTTCTCCGGCGCGGAGGTGGACTTCTCCCGCATCACCGTCTTCGAGAGCCCGAGCGGCAAGAACGCCTTCATGGCCGTCACCGCGGCCACCGGGCTCGCGTTCTTCGCCATGGTCGGCTTCGAGGACTCGGTCAACATGGCCGAGGAGACCAAGGAGCCGAGCCGGATCTTCCCCAAGGTGATGCTCTCCGGTCTGCTGCTGACGGGTCTGATCTACGTGCTGGTCTCGATCACCGCCGTGGCGCTGGTGCCGGTGGGGGAGCTGGCGCAGGGCGGCACGCCGCTGCTGACCGTGGTCGAGCGGGGCGCACCGAACCTGCCGATCGACACGATCTACCCGTTCATCGCGATGTTCGCCGTCGCGAACTCGGCGCTCATCAACATGATGATGGCCTCGCGCCTGCTCTACGGCATGGCGCAGCAGGGCGTGCTGCCCAAGCCCCTGGGCCTGGTGCACCACGGCCGGCAGACGCCGTGGGCGGCGATCCTGTTCACGACCGCCCTGGCGATCGGCCTGATCCTGCTGGTGACCTCGGTCTCCAACCTCGGCGACGTGACGGCACTGCTCCTGCTCGGCGTCTTCAGCGTGGTCAACGTGGCCTGCCTCATCCTGCGCAAGGACACCGTCAGCCACGAGCACTTCACGGCACCGACCGCGCTGCCCGTCATCGGTGCCCTGGCCTGCGCCTACATGGTGGGGCCGTGGACGGGGCGCGACGGCTCGGTCTACGCCATCGCCGGCTGGCTGCTGGTGATCGGCGTCGGACTCTGGGCGGTGACCTGGTTCCTGAACCGGGCGCTCTACTCCAGGCCCACCCGGATCAAGGAGCCGGAGGAGCTGGGCACCGGGGACGGCGGCCCACGCAACTGACCACCGGGCAGCCGATCGCCGACACCCGACCTGCTCGCTGATCGCCACCCCCGACCCACTGCCGGAGGTGACGGGCAGCGGGTGGTGACGAGCGCCATACTGACGCAGTTGGCCCTCGATGGTGGTTGTCCGCTAAACTTGATCCTTGCCTGCGGGTGCGTCGATGCACCGTCAGACAGGTTCTGCCGGAGGACGAACCGTTCCTCGCGGCCCATCGGGTGCCACTGAGAGCACCTGGAGGTAGGTCGGTCACGCTCATGGGGAGCGATGAGGCGTCCAACCTCATCGAGCACCAAGAATTGAGCGATACGCCATGGCCAAGGCCATCGGGCGCGCCTCCGCGCCCTCCAACAAGAAGAAGCCCCGCCACACAGCGGCCCAGAAGAAGGCTGCCCGCAAGGCGCGTGAGCTGTCCGAGCGCTCCTCGCGCCGGGACGACCGCGCCTCGTATGCCGACAAGCCGGCCCGCGAGGACCGTCCCCACCGCGGGGGTCACCAGCGCGACGGCTACCGTCGCGACGACAACCGGGGCGAGCGCCGGTCCGGTGACCGTCCGTACGGCGACCGTCCGCAGCGTTCCTACGACCGGGACGACCGCGGCCCCCGCCGCGCCTGGAACCGGGACGACCGCCAGCAGGGCAGCGGACGCTACGGCGACCGCCCGCAGCGGCGCGACTGGGAGGACCGCGGCGACCGTGGACCCCGCCGCGAGTGGAACCGGGAGGACCGTCCGCAGCGTTCTTACGACCGTGACGACCGCGGTCCCCGCCGTGACTGGAACCGGGAGGACCGTCCGCAGCGGTCCTACGACCGTGACGACCGCGGCCCGCGCCGTGACTGGAACCGGGAGGACCGTCCGCAGCGGTCCTACGTCCGCGACGACAGTGGCTCCCGCCGCGACTTCCGCCGGGACGACCACCGTCAGGGTGGCGGCCGTTACGGCGACCGGCCCCAGGGCCGCGCCTGGGACCGCGAGGGCCGCCCGCAGCGTCGGGACTGGGACTCGCGCGACGACCGCGGCCCGCGCCGCCACTGGGACCAGGACGACCGTCCGGCCCGTCGCGAGTCGCGTGACGAGACGCGGGCGCACCACGAGTGGGAGCGTCGCGAGCGCCGCGACAACCGGCACTTCTCCGAGGACCGTCCGGCACGCGAGCAGCGGGTCGAGCCGGCTCCGCGGCAGGAGCGTCCCGTCCACGAGGGACCGAACGAGTTCGGCGCCCTGGGCCTGAACGAGCAGCTGGTGGGTCGCCTCACCGAGCTGGGTCTGGTCAAGCCGTTCCCGATCCAGGCCGCGACCATCCCCGACGCGATGGCGGGCCGTGACCTGCTCGGTCGCGGGCAGACCGGGTCGGGAAAGACCCTGGCGTTCGGCCTGCCGACCCTGCACCAGCTGGCGGAGATGGACCGCGCTAAGCCGCACAAGCCGCACGCGCTGATCCTGACGCCGACCCGTGAGCTGGCCATGCAGATCGTGGACGCGCTGCGTCCGCTGCTGTCCACCCTGCGTCTGCGCCACCAGCTCGTAGCGGGCGGCATGTCCTACACGCCGCAGCTGCGCAGCCTGGAGCAGGGCGTCGACCTGCTCGTGGCGACGCCGGGCCGGCTGTCCGACCTGCTCGAGCGCGGTGCCGCCGACCTCTCTGACGTGCGGATCACCGTGCTGGACGAGGCCGACCACATGGCCGAGATGGGCTTCGTCGAGGCGATCTCCGAGATCCTCGACCTCACCCCGGCCGACGGCCAGCGACTGCTGTTCTCGGCGACGCTGGACCACGGTGTCGACGCGGTCGCCCAGAAGTACCTGACCGACCCGGTGACCCACCAGACGGACAGTGCGACCGCGAGCGTGGCGACCATGGAGCACCACGTCTTCCTCATCGACCCGCAGCACAAGAAGCCGGTCACCGCGACCATCGCCAACCGCGACGGCCGCACCGTCGTCTTCGTGCGCACCAAGCTCGGTGCCGACCGCGTCGCTCTCCAACTGCGCGAGTGCGGCGTCTTCGCTGCGGCCCTGCACGGTGGCCTGAACCAGGCACAGCGCACGCGCGTCCTCGAGGCGTTCAAGTCCGGCGAGTTGCCGGTCCTGGTCGCCACGGACGTCGCCGCGCGCGGCATCCACGTCGACGACGTGTCCCTGGTGCTGCAGGCGGACCCGCCGGCCGACCACAAGGACTACCTGCACCGCGCGGGCCGCACGGC
>Ga0123333_10002816_pt1 | contig 17362 bp, 14 predicted proteins | sample BioC12SIPDNA_3_FD_89957 | JGI IMG/M metagenome (GOLD analysis project Ga0123333, IMG submission 89957) | Anaerobic biogas reactor microbial communites from Washington, USA - Biogas_R2_B C12 SIP DNA | ecosystem: Engineered > Bioreactor > Anaerobic > Unclassified | place: Washington, USA... | reverse complement strand
GTGGTCACGTCGCGCCATCCCGTGCTCAGGTAGAGCTGACGGGCCGCCCCATGATGAGGCAGCACCTCCAGGCACGGGACCCGACCCTCCCGGCGGAGCGCGCCGACCGCTGCGTCCAGCAGCAGCCGTCCGGCACCGCTGCCGCGAGCGCGTTCGGCCACGAAGAAGGCGCCGATCCACGCGACCCGATCCACCGGTTGCCCCACCGCCTCGGCGCAGGCACGGCTCAACAGGTCAGCATCCGGGTGACCGTGGGCGCGGGCTACCCAGGAGACGTGGCCCACGACGTCGCCGTCGCGCTCGACCACCAGGGCGCCGAGCGCGTCGTCGGCGTGCAGGAAGTCCTCCGTCGGGATCGGCAACGGGTCGCGGAAGGGATAGCGCGTGCGGGGCTGCTGCTCCAGCAGGTCCGCGCCCAGTCCGGGCAGGTCATCGGGTCGCCGCGGACGGACGGTCAGGGTCATCCGGCCATCGTCCCCCGCGTCAGTCCGTCCGGCGACGGAGGGTGAGCGTCCCGAGCGCCAGCACGACCACCGCGACCACCACCACGACCAGCAGGTGGGTCCAGGTCCCGTCCGCCACCGCACCGTCCACCCCGGCCTGCACGCCCTGCATGGCCTCCACGGCATACGTCAGGGGCAGGAAGTCCGAGATCACCTCTGCCGCCCGTGGCATCTGGTCCCGCGGCAGGAACAGGCCGCACAGGAGCAGCTGGGGGAAGACGAGCGCCGGCATGAACTGCACGGCCTGGAACTCGGTGCGGGCGAAGGCCGAGACCGCCAGCCCCAGGGCGGTCCCCAGGAACGAGTCGGCCAGCGCGACCACCAGCAGGGCCCAGATCGGGCCGCCGACCTCCATGCCGAGCACCCACACCGCGAGCGCGATGACGAGCGTGGCCTGCACCAGGCAGATCGCGAGGAGCGCCAGGGCGTAGCCGACGAGGATGTCACCGCGGCCGGTCGGCATTGCCAGCATCCGCTCGAGGGTCCCCGCCGTGCGCTCCCGCAGCATCGTGATCGAGGTGACGATGAACATCACCGTGAACGGCATGAACGCGATGATCGCCGGGCCGAACCGGTCGAGCATCCCGCCGCCGGGTAGCTCGGAGAAGACCCACCAGAGCAGCAGGATCACGACGCACGGGAGCAGCAGCATCAGCGCGATGGTGCGGGGGTCTCGCCGCAACTGGTGCAGCACCCGGCGGGCCACTGCCAGGGTGATCCGCGGGGTCATGCGGCGGCCTCGTCGATGAGAGCGAGGAAGGCAGCCTCGACGGTGTCGGTCCCGGTGCGCTCGCGCAGGTCCGCCGGGGATCCGGTCGCCAGGACGTGCCCCCGCCGCAGCAGGGCGATCCGGTCGCACCGCTCGGCCTCGTCCATCACGTGGGAGGAGACCAGGACCGCGGCCCCGCCTTCCGCGAGCGCCCGGAAGGTCGCCCACAGCGACCGGCGGAGCACCGGGTCGAGTCCCACCGTGGGCTCGTCGAGGACCAGCAGCGCCGGCTCACCGAGCAGGGCGGTCGCCAGGGACACCCGCGACTGCTGACCCCCCGACATCGTCCCCACGACCTGGTCGCCGGCATCGGCCAGGTCGACGGTGGTCAGCGCGGCCTGCACCTCGCGCCGACCCACCCCCTGGACCGCACCGAAGAACTCCAGGTTCTCCCGCGCCGTGAGGTCGTCATAGATCGACGGCGACTGCGTGACATAGCCGACCCGTCCCCGCACCGGCGGCGACCCCGCCTCCTGCCCGAGCACGCGGACGGTCCCCGCGACGTTGGCCTGTACCCCCACGATCGCGCGCATCAGGGTGGACTTCCCACCTCCGGACGGCCCGACGATCCCCACCAGTTCCCCCGCGGCGACGGTCAGGTCCACGGCGTGTAGGACCTCGACACCACCGCGCGTCACCCGCAGGTCAGCGACCTGCACCACCGGACCGGACGTCATACCGCCTCCTCGGGAGATCACCGGTGGTCCAGGCTAGACCCGATCGGGCTCGCCGCTGTTCGACCGCGCCTGCCAGGTGCAGAGGCAGATCTCGTTGCCGTCGGCATCGGCCAGGACCCACCACGCGGGCGCGCGCTCGTCCGAGACCAGCCGTCCCCCGGCGGCGAGGGCCGCGGCGAGCCGCTGCTCCGCCACGTCGTGGGGCAGGGTGAGGTCGAGGTGGATGCGGTTGCGCTCGGTCCGCGGCGGGTCCATCTTCTGGAACCAGAGATCGGGCAGCTGCCCGGCGGGGTCGCGCAGGTCGCCACGGGCATCGGGCTCATAACCCAGGACCGCGACCCAGAACGGCCGTATGACGTCCGCGTCCACCGTGTCGATCGCCAGCTCGAGCGAAGCGACCCGGGCGGGCCGCGGGACCGCCCCCGCCGCGTCGGCCAGGTCGCTGACCGCCCGGGCCAGGTCGACGTCATACTGCGTGAGCCCGTCCACCGCCTCGGTGCGGGTCCGCACGACGAGGTGGTCCGGCCGGAGGTCCACCTCGGGATGGTGGTGCATCCGCACGCCGGCCTCGGCGATCGCGAGCGCGAGCTCGGCCCCCTCCAGCGGCCCCGCGGTGTCGAACCGGGCGACCAGCTCGCCGAGCAGGTAGCGCCAGTCGCCCAGTCCCTCGGCGTGCGTCGCGGCATACGGGGTCACGGTGTCGGGGCTCGTCATGGGGCCAGCGTCCCACCTCGCGCCGGGCCGCACCATCGGCTCATCGGGCCCGCGGGTCGCCCCAGCGCACCGGCACCCCGTGCGGCGGCGCCTCCCCCAGCAGCCGCTCCTCGCCACCGGGCCAGGTCGTCGCCGCGACGACGAAGCGGTGCCGGCCGCCCGGCTCGAGCCGCCGCGGCTCGAAGGCCAGGTGGGTCAGGGTCCTGTCCGCGGTGGACTGGGTCCCGAGTGCTTCGAGGCGGTCCAGCATGCGCTGCTGCTCGGCCGCGGGGACGTACTGCCACATCACCGAGTGCCACACGACCGTGTGGTGCCCGTCCCGCAGCTGCAGATCGTCCAGGAAGTCACCGCCGCCAGCTCGCACGAGCTCCACCGGGTGCTCGCGGGCCACGGCCAGCGCACCGCGCAGCCGCTCCAAGCGGTGCGTCTGGTCCGGCCAGACGCAGCTGAGCAGCGAGAGCGCGCCGTCCTCGCTGCGCGCGTCGATGGGTGAGAGGTCGCAGCCGCGCCGCTCGACCACCCGCACTGCCTCCGGTATGCCGTGGGGCCGGGTCTCCCAGGCCGGGTCCAGGACGACGTCGGTCGCCTCCGTCATGTGCCAGGGTTCGGCCTCGGCCGCCGCCGCGCGGTAGGCGAACTGGTCGGCGAGCAGGTTCAGCCCCGCCGAGGCGCCGATCTCGACGAGCCGCACCGGCAGGTCGGGTTGCCCGGCCGTGGCCAGGACCTGGAGCAGCCCTCCGAACAGGGCCGCGGACCGTCCGACCTCGTTGGTCTGGGGAGGCGAGGCGAGGCCGGCGCGGACCGCATCCATGTGGTCCTCGAGGGTCTCGCGGAAGGCGGTCCAGGCCGCCGCTGCGTTCCCGTCACCGCCGGCGCTCGGGTAGTGCGCGGCGAGCGCCGGAGCACGACCGGTCAGCACGAGCCGGTGCACGGCCGCCATCACCCGCAGCGCGAGCGCGGACGGGCCGGCGTCGTCCTCGTGACCGGCCAGGACGCGCGCGCCCACTCCCCCGGCTGCCACGTCGTCGGCAAGGTCCCCGAGCAGGGCCTCGTAGAACGGTGAACCCAGCTCGCGGCAGGCCGCGGCCTGCTGCCTGATCAGGTCGATCTGACGACTGAGTCCTTCAGTCTCCCCTCCCCTGGCGAGGACATCGTCCCGCTGCGCTGCCACCCGGCACCTCCTTGATCTGCGACCCCCGGTCAACCGCGAGGCTACTCCCGTCGTGTCGAGAATTCGTCAGACATTTTCATCAAGGTAGGCACTGTAGGTACAATCTCGGAAAGGAGGCGAGCCATGACGACCATCACCAGCCGCGAGTTCAATCAAGACGTGAGCGCTGCGAAGCGCGCTGCCGAGCAGGGACCCGTGGTCATCACGGATCACGGACGCCGGTCGCACGTGCTGCTGACCGCGGACGAGTACGACAGGATCATTGGTGCGAACGAGCGCGTCGGCGACCGGCTGCGGATGCGAGGCGGGGAGGACATCGACCTTCCCATCCCTGAGCGGACCGACGATAACCTCCGGGTTCCTGACCTGTGAGGTACCTCCTCGACACGAATGTTCTCAGCGATATCCGGCGCGGCAGCTCGTCGTCGCTGCAGACGTGGATTGCTGAACAACGGGTGACGGACCTCGCGATCAGCGCGATCACGCTTCTCGAGTTGGACGTGGGCGTTCGACGGAAGGAACGCCGGGACTCGGCAGCCGGTGCACGGTTGCGCCAGTGGCTGGATGCCACGGTTCGCCCGATGTTTCGCGACCGGGTGCTGCCCGTCGACGAGCGCGTCGTGGCCGAGGCAGCACCGCTGCACGTCCCGGATCCGATGCCTGCCCTGGATGCGTTGATCGCCGCGACGGCACTCGCGCACGGACTGACGCTCGTCACCCGGAACGTCAGCGACATGGAACGCAGCGGGGTCGCGATCCTCGACCCCTGGGGTGCCTGAAAGGACGCGACAGGACGCGCTCGGTGGGGCCTGAGGGCGCAACACCGTGCGCTCGGTCGTCAGGGGGTGGTCGTCGAGGGGGCAGCGTCAGGCGGGGGCCGCCGCGAAGTCGTCGAGGAGGACGTGCTGGATCAGGGCTGAGGCCCAGTCGAGGATGTCCTTGTCGCGCAGCACCTTGCCGCCGATGCGGGCGGTCTTGGGGGCGGGCACGAGGATCGTGCGGGTGGCGGCCTTGAGGATCGTCCCGGGATACAGCCGGTTAAGGCGCAGCTGCTGGCTCTCGCGCAGCTCGACCGGGCCGAACCGGATGGTCTGGCCCTGGGTGGAGATGTCGCTGATGCCGGCGCTGCGCGCCAGCGTGCGCAGCCGCGCGACCTCGAGCAGGGTCTGCACCGGCACCGGCGGGGCGCCGTAGCGGTCGACCAGCTCGGCCTCGATCTCGGCAAGCTCGTCCTCGTCGGTAACCTTGGCCAGCTTGGTGTAGGCCTCCAGCCGGAGCCGCTCGCCGGGGATGTACTCGTGCGGCAGGTGCGCGTCGACCGGCAGCTCGATCTTGATCTCGGCCGGGGCCTCGTCCAACTCGCCCTTGAACCCGGCGACCGCCTCGCCGACGAGCCGGACGTAGAGGTCGAAGCCGACGCCGGCGATGTGCCCGGACTGCTCGCCGCCGAGCAGGTTGCCGGCGCCGCGGATCTCCAGGTCCTTCATCGCCACGGCCATGCCGGCCCCGAGGTCGGTGTTGGCCGCGATCGTCTGCAACCGGTCGACCGCGGTCTCGGTCAGCGGCTTCTCGGGCGGGTAGAGGAAGTAGGCGTAGGCCCGCTCCCGGCCGCGGCCGACCCGGCCCCGCAGCTGGTGCAGCTGGGAGAGGCCGAACTGGTCGGCGCGGTCGACGATGAGGGTGTTGGCGTTGGAGATGTCCAGGCCGGTTTCGACGATCGTGGTGCAGACCATCACGTCGAAGTTGCGCTCCCAGAAGTCGACGACGACCTTCTCCAGCTGGTGCTCCCCCATCTGCCCGTGGGCGGTTGCGACCCGGGCCTCGGGCACCAGCTCGCGGATCCGGCTGGCGACCCGCTCGATGGAGGTCACCTTGTTGTGCACGAAGAAGACCTGCCCGTCGCGCAGCAGCTCGCGCCGGATCGCGGCCGCGATCTGCTTCTCGTCGTAGCCGCCGACGAAGGTCAGCACCGGGTGCCGCTCCTCGGGCGGGGTCGCCAGGGTCGACATCTCGCGGATGCCGGTGACCGCCATCTCGAGGGTCCGCGGGATCGGGGTGGCCGACATGGCCAGCACGTCGACGTTGGTGCGCAGCGCCTTGAGCTGCTCCTTGTGCTCGACGCCGAAACGCTGCTCCTCGTCGATGACGACCAGCCCGAGGTCCTTGAAGGTCACCGACGTGGACAGCAACCGGTGCGTGCCGATGACCAGGTCGACGCTGCCGTCGGCGAGGCCCTTGATGACCTCGGCCGCCTCGCGGTCGGACTGGAAGCGGGAGAGCGCCTTGACGATCACGGGGTACTGCGAGTAGCGGTCGGAGAAGGTCTGGAAGTGCTGCTGCACGAGCAGCGTGGTCGGCACCAGCACCGCCACCTGCTTGCCGTCCTGGATCGCCTTGAACGCCGCACGGACCGCGATCTCGGTCTTGCCGTAGCCCACGTCACCACAGATCAGCCGGTCCATCGGGACCGACTTCTCCATGTCGGCCTTGACCTCGTCGATGCTGGAGAGCTGGTCGGCGGTCTCGACGAAGGCGAAGGCGTCCTCCAGCTCCCGCTGCCACGGGGTGTCCGGGCCGAAGGCGTGCCCCTGGGTGGCCATCCGGGCGCTGTAGAGCCGGATCAGCTCGGCCGCGATCTGCCGCACGTGCTTCTTGGCGCGCGACTTGGTCTTCTGCCAGTCGGCGCCGCCCAGCCGGTTCAGGGTCGGGGCCTCGCCGCCGACATACTTGGTGATCTGGTCGAGCTGGTCGGTCGGGACGTACAGCCGGTCAGCCGGTTGGCCCCGCTTGGCGGAGGCGTACTCCAGCACGAGGTACTCGCGCACGGCCCCCTGCACCGACCGCTGCGCCATCTCCACGAACCGGCCGACGCCGTGCTGCTCGTGCACCACGAAGTCGCCGGTCCGCAGCTGCAGCGGGTCGACCTGCGCGCGCCGGCGCGACGGCATGCGGCGCATGTCCTTGGTCGAGCCGCCGGTGCTCGCCTGACCGGTCAGGTCGGTCTCCCCGGCCACCACCAGGTTGGCGCCGGGCAGCACGAAGCCGCGCCCCACCGAGCCCGTCGTGACCTGCACGACCTCGGCCTCCAGCCGCTCGAGCTGGGTCACCAGGCGGTGCGGGATGTCGTGCTCGGCGAGCACCTCGCTGACCCGCCGCGCCAGACCGGGCCCCTCCAGGGAGAGGACCACCTGCTGCCCCTCAGCGAGCCACCGGCGCAGCGCGGTGGCCACCGCCTCGGCGTCGCTGCGGAAGGCCTCGACCCCGGTTGAGTCGACCGTGATCTGCCGGACGGTCGGCTCGTCCCCCTCGCCGCCGGCGTCATCGGTGAACTCCGCCAGCTCCTCGTCGCCCGCGAAGGACGTGAGGGTCCACCAACCGCGGCCCAGCTCCAGGGCGCGGGCGCGCATGTCCGCGACGGACCAGTAGGACGCGGTGCCGAGCACGTCCTGCAGGTCCACCGGGAGGGTGTTGCCGGCGACCGCGTTGGCCCAGCTGGCCTCGAGGAACTCCAGGCTGGTCGAGACCAGGTCGTGGGCGCGGGTCCGGATCCGCTCCGGGTCGAGCAGTATGACGCGGCTCCCCTCCGCGAGCACATCCAGGATGGTCTCCATCGAGTCGACCAGGACGGGGGTCAGCGACTCCATGCCCTCGGCCGCGATGCCCTCGGAGACCTTGCCCAGGATGTCGGCGACGCCGGGCAGCTGCTCGGCGAGCTCGGCGGCCCGGGCACGGACCTGGTCGGTCAGCAGCAGCTCGCGGCACGGCGGCGCCCACAGACCGCCGTCGGCAATCTCCAGGGAGCGCTGGTCGGCCACCTTGAACCAGCGGACCTCCTCCACGGTGTCGCCCCAGAACTCCACCCGCAGCGGGTGCTCCTCGGTCGGGGGGAAGACGTCGAGGATGCCGCCGCGCACCGAGAACTCACCGCGGCGCTCGACCAGGTCGGTGCGGGTGTAGGCCGCGGCGGCCAGCGCCTCCACGACCTCCTCGAAGTCGTGCGTCTCCCCCGCGCGCAGCTGCACCGGGACCAGCTCCCCCAGGCCCGCGACGAACGGCTGCAGCAGCGCCCGCGCGGAGGCGACGACGACCTGCACGGGGCCGTAGGCGCCGCCCCCCAGCGGGGAGTCGGGCGGCTCGGGGTGCGCGAGCCGGCGCAGCACGGCCAGGCGCTGACCGACGGTGTCCGAGCGCGGGCTGAGCCGCTCGTGCGGCAGCGTCTCCCAGCTCGGGAAGGTCGCGATCCGCTCCGCCGGCAGGAACTCGGCCAGCGCGGCGGCCAGGTCGTCGGCCTCGCGGCCGGTCGCGGTCACCGCCAGGATCGGAGACTTCGCGGCCAGGGAGGCCACCAGCGCCGGCCGGGCCCCCGAGGCGACGGCGACGTCGACCAGCGGCTCGCGGTCGTCGGCGGCGGCCAGGACCGCGGCGGCACCGGGGTCGGTGACCAGTCCGGCCAGCACTGGGGTGAGACTCACGAGGGGCCCTTCTCTCGGCATACGACATGGGCAGGCAGACAGCACAAAAGACCCGATCGAGGAACTCGTCGGGGTCTCTGCCAGTCTAAGGGCCAGGACCGACAGGACCAGCACGCGGACGAGCCCGACGAGGACGGACCGGCCGGGGGAACCACCGATGCGGCCCGGGGCGTGGTTGCGCCGCGCGGTCGGGGACAGGAAGATCACACCGTGACCTATATCGCCGAGACGGGCCCGAGCACGACCAGGTCCTGGGGGGCCACGCTGCTCCTGGGGGCGGCCCTGGCCGTGCCGCTCTCGCTCACCGCCCAGGTCGCCCTGGCCGAGCAGGAGCCGCTGGAGGTGCGGGAGCAGATCACCGACCCGGTGGGCGCCCTGTCCGGCAGCGAGAGCGAGGTCGAGGCGGCGATCCAGGACCTGCAGGACGACACGGGGCTGCAGCTGTGGGTCATCTACGTCGACGAGTTCGACCGCGCGAACGGCTCGGACTGGTCCGAGGAGACCTACAGCGTCAATGGCTTCGGCGGCAACGATGTGCTGCTGGCGGTGGCGATCGACCAGCGCTCCTACGGCCTGTCGATCGACCCCGACTCCTCCGCATCCGGACTCAACACCGTTGCCAGCAGCTTCATCGAGCCGGCGCTCTCCGAGGAGGACTGGGCGGGAGCGGTCCTCGGGGCAACCGAAGGACTGGGCGAGGCCTTCCCCGATGGCATCCCGTTCCCCGACGAGGGGTCGCACCAGGGCTCCGGCAGCGGCTTCGGCAGCAGCTTCCCGTGGTTCTTCGCGGTGCCCGTCGTGGCCATCGCGGGGTCGAAGCTGATCTCGGCGATGGGCAACAAGTCTGCCCGGCAGAGCCGGGAGCGCGCCGGTCAGCTGCCCGCCGAGCCGGGTCAGATCGCCCAGGTGCCCACCCAGGAGCTGCAGCGGCAGGCCGCAGCGGCCCTCGTCGGGCTGGACAACGCCCTGCGCGGCGCCGACGAGGAGCTCACCTTCGCCGAGGCCCAGTTCGGCCAGCAGCGCACCGAGCAGTTCCGGCAGGTCCTCACCGAGGCCAGGGCCAGGTCCCAGGAGGCCTTCAGGATCCGCCAGCAGCTGGACGACTCCGACCGCGAGGCCGAGCCAGTCGAACGCAGCATGCTCGGCCAGATCATCAGCCTGTGCACGAGCGCCCAGGCCAGCCTGGATGCCCACACCGCCGAGTTCGCCGAGATGCGGTCACTGCAGGACACCGTGCCGCAGTTCCTCGACGAGCTCGACGGCCGCACCGGCGAGGTCCGGGACCGGCTGCCGGTGGCCGACCAGCAGGTCAACGGCCTGGCCGCGCGCTACCCCGCCCAGGCCCTGGTCACCGTGCGCTCGCACCGGGCGCAGGCCGAGCGGCTCGTCGACAGCGCCGGCGGCTTCGTCACCGCCGGCCGGCAGGCGGTCGACGGCGGGGACCGGCCCTCGGCCGTCGCCGCCGCCCGGGCCGCCGAGGAGGCGCTGGGGCAGGCGGTGCGGCTGCTGGACGCCGTCGGCACCGCGGACAACGACCTGGCCAACGCCAAGGACGTCCTGGCCAAGGCCATCGCGTCGCTGACCTCCGACATCCACGACGCCGAGCGCCTGGCGCCGCGGGACGCCGTGATCCAGCCGGTCGTCGAGCGCGCCCGCCAGGCGATCACGCGGGGCCAGACCGCCGACACCTCCGGTGACCCGCTCGCGGCGCTCGCCGAGCTGGACGCGACCGAGCACGACCTGGACACGCTGCTGGACCCGCTGCGCGACGCCGAGAGCGCCCGGACCAAGACCCGCGAGGACTTCCAGGCCCGGGTCAGCCGGGTCGGTGCCCGGCTGCGCAGCATCGACGACACCATCGCCACGCGGCGGGGCGCCGTCAACAGCGGCGCCCGCACCCGGATCTCCGAGGCGATGCGGCTCTTCGACGAGGCCCAGCGGGTGGCCGCCGACAACCCCGCGGAGGCCACCAACCTGCTGGCCCGCGCCGAGCAGCTGGGCGAGCAGGCGCTCAGCGAGGCCCAGCAGGACCTCGACCGGTGGAACGGACCCACCGGTGGCGGCACGCGACGCGGCGGCGGCATCGACCCGGTCTCGGTCATCCTCGGCGGCATCCTCGCCGGCGGCGGCAACCGGCACAGCGGTGGCTGGGGCGGCAGCGGCGGCTGGGGCGGCGGCGGAGGGTTCGGCGGTGGTGGTGGAGGATTCGGCGGGGGCGGCGGCTTCGGCGGGGGCGGCGGCTCGACGTCAGTGGGAGGCCGCTTCTGAGACGCCGATCGCCTGAAACCCGCCGTCGCACGGAACCAACCGTCGGCTCCCGTCGTCCATACGGTTGGACCCGACACCACGACATACTGTCAAAGGGCCTGTTGCACACCGGTCCCGATGAAAGGACACTCAGACCATGACGCAGAAGCAGACCATCCTGGGCCGGATCAGCCAGCTCGCCAAGGCCAACATCAACTCTCTCCTGGACCGCGCGGAGGACCCGGAGAAGATGCTCGACCAGCTGGTGCGTGACTACACCAACTCCATCGCCGAGGCCGAGGAGGCCGTGGCGCAGACCATCGCCAACGTGCGGATGGCCGAGGCCGACCTGCGCAGCGACGAGGAGGCCGCGCAGGAGTGGGGCCGCAAGGCTGCCGCCGCCTCGCGCAAGGCGGAGGAGCTGCGGGGCAGCGGGGACGCCGCGGGCGCCGACAAGTTCGACAACCTGGCCAAGATCGCGCTGGGCCGCCAGATCCAGCACGAGGGCGAGGCCAACGCCGCCCGCCCGGCCATCGAGCAGCAGAACGTCACCGTCGACAAGCTCAAGGAGGGCCTGGTCAGCATGAAGACCAAGCTCGAGGAGCTGAAGTCCAAGCGCGGCACCCTCGTGGCGCGCGCCCGCTCGGCCGAGGCCCAGGCCAAGGTCAACGAGGCGATGCGCTCCATCGACGTGATGGACCCGACCAGCGAGCTGGGCCGCTTCGAGGACAAGATCCGGCGCGAGGAGGCCCTCGTGGCCGGTCGCGCGGAGGCCCACGCCACCACCCTCGAGGACCAGTTCGACCAGCTCGAGGACCACAGCCACGACGCCGAGATCGAGGCTCGCCTCGCAGCGCTGAAGAACCAGGGCTGACCCGGCTCAGCCGGCAGCATCCGCGGGCCCGCTGGAGGATCTCCGGCGGGCCCGCGGTCTCTGGCACGGGACCAGGGCCCGGGCCTCCACGGCCCGGGGCACCACCGCACCGAGGGGGAAGGACCACCATGCCCACGTCATACGACCACGCCCGCGACACCGGGCCGCGCGCCACCGCCCGGACGACCGCCGCACCCGCGTGGCCGCTGGCCCGGTGGGGGGCGCTGCTGGCCGCCGTGGCGGTGACCTTCCTGCTGGCCGTGTCTCCCGCCTTCGGCGCCGACCCGTTCAACCTGCCGGACGAGCTGGTGGACGAGGTGGGGGCCGTCGGCGACGACGCGGCGGTCCGCGCCGCACAGGAACGACTGCACGCCGAGACCGGCCTGCAGCTCTACGTGGTCTTCGTCGACGACTTCGGCGGGCTCAGCGGCTGGGACTGGGTGGACGAGACCGCCGTGGAGTCCCACCTGGGTGATGAGGACCTGCTCCTCGCCGTGGCCACGGAGGAACGCTCCTGGGGGTTGTCGATCGCGGAGGGGTCCGGCATCACCGTCCGCCAGGAGGACGTGGTCTCACTGCTCATCGAGAACCAGCTGCGGGAGAGCGACTGGGACGGCGCCGCGGTGGCGGCGGCCGACGGCTTCAGGATGGCCTTCTCCGAGGACGAGACCGTGGAGGAGGAGCAGGAGGGCGGCTCCTCCCGCAGGACCTTCTGGATCGGCGCCGGCATCGTCGGGCTCGGCGCCGCCGTCGTCGGCGGGCCCCGGGTCAAGCAGAAACTGGCCGATCGGCGGCGCCGTGAGGAGGAGTTCGCCGAGCTGACGGCGACCTCCGAGCAGGTCGGAGGGCAGCTGGTCGCACTGGACAACGCACTGGCCGCCTCCGAGGCCGAGCTGCAGTATGCCGAGGCCGAGTTCGACCCGGAGCTCACCCGGCCGTTCCGCGAGGCGGTGGAACAGTCCCGCGCCGAGTCGGTGGAGGCCTACCGCGCACGTGAGCAGATCGGGGAGGTCACCGAGCACACGGTGTACGCGCGTGCCAAGGAGCGCTTCACGGCGCTGCAGGAGCTCATCACGCGGGCGGACACCCGCCTGGACGAGCACACAGCGGCCTTCAACGACCTGCGCCGACTGGCCGACCGCGCGCCGCAGCGCATCGAGGAGCTCGCCACCGGCATCGCCGCAGCGGCCCGGACCCTGGACGACACCGAGCCGCTGCTGGCCGCCCGCACCGACCTGCGGGCCGGCCAGCGAGAACAGTTCGGCGACATCATCACCACCTGCCGGGCGCTGCTCGCCCATGGCACGGGCTCGGTCGAGGTGGCCCGGGAGCGGTTGCGCACCGAGGGTCCCGAGGACGCCGTCCTGCCGATCAAGGCAGCCGAGCAGGCCCTCTCTGAGGTCACGACGCAGATCGGGCTGCTGGGTGACGTCGACGGGCTCGTGACGACCTGGAACCAGCTGCTCGAGGAGGCCTCCACCTCGCTGACGGGGGACGTGGCCGACGCCGAGCGCCTCGCGCCGAACGACAGCGCCGTGGCCGCGCTGGTGTCCACCGCGCGCACCGCGCTGGGGAGTGTGCCGGACCCCACCGAGGATCCGGTCGACCTGGCCGCCGAGCTGGCCGAGATCGAGCGCGCGCTGGACGCGGCGCTGGCCGGATACCGCGCGGCCGAGGAGCAGCACCTCAAGGCGGTCCGGCGCGCCGAGAGCCAGCAGCGCGTCGCCCAGGCCCGGGTCAAGTTCATGGACAACGACCTGACCCGCGCGGGGTGGCGAGCCACCGGGCAGCACCGCACCAGCGCCCAGGCCGCGCGCGACCTGCTGGCCCAGGGCGTCGCCCTCGTGCAGTCCGACCCGGAGGCGGCCGAGAGCACGCTGAAGCAGGCGGCCAGCCGCGCCGACGCCGTCGCCCGCAGCCTGCCCAGGGTCGAGGTCGAGTCGAGCAGCAGCGACAGCGGCAGTGGTTGGGGCTGGGGCGGCTCGAGCAGCTCCTCGCGCAGCAGCTTCAGCAGTTCGCGGAGCTCCTCACGCTCCCGCAGCTCCTCGCGCAGTTCTTCGCGGCGCTCCTCCAGCCGGTCGAGCTCGCGGTCGCGCTCCAGCTCCAGCTCACGCCGTTCCCGCGGCGGCCGCTTCTGAGGCGACCTCGACAGGTCTCCGGACTCCGACGGTTCGTCTGGGAGCGCCTTCCGTATCCTCGGGCCGGAAATAACCGGCTCTCAGACGCGGAAGGCTCTCGAAGATGGACCACTGGCCTCGCGGCACTCCCTCAGACCGACCACAGTCCGTGCGGTGCCCTCAGCGGCCGTGGAACCGCCCCTGCGTCGCCTCCAGACCGGTGTGCACCAGGTCGGTCACCGCGTCGGCGCCGTCGCCGATCAGCAGCTCGACATCGACCCGGTCGCGGGAGGGGAAGTCGGAGAGCACGTAGTCCGCGGGGTCCTGCCGCCCGGGCGGGCGACCGATGCCCAGCCGCACCCGCAGGTAGTCCTTGCTGCCCAGGGACTGGCTGATCGAGCGCAGCCCGTTGTGGCCGCCCTCACCGCCGCCGCGCTTGAGCTTGATCGAGCCGAAGTCGATGTCCAGCTCGTCGTGCACCACGATGATCTGCTCCAGCGGCACCTTGTAGAAGCGCACCAGCGCCGCGACCGGCCCGCCGGACACGTTCATGTAGGTCATCGGCTGGGCCAGGATCGCCCGGGGCCCGGGGGCGCCGCCGGGCAGCGTGCCGAGCCGCACCTCGCTGACCCACGCCCGCCCCTTGTGCTCCTTCGCCGAGGCGCCGGCCTGGTCGGCCAGCTCCGCGATCACCATGGCGCCGATGTTGTGCCGGTGCCCGGCATACTTCGGCCCGGGGTTGCCCAGCCCGACCACCAGCCAGGGGTCCATGGTTGCTCCTCGGGTCACGATCTGCTGCGGGAACGGCGGCGGGGTTGCCCCGGACACATGGTCCGGGACAACCCCGAGGGTATGCCGTGTGCGACGCGGGTGCGCCGCCTGTCGGGCCTCCTGTGGTCAGGTGCCCGGTGGTGGGGCCTGTGCTCAGGCGTCCTCGGCGGGAGCCTCGGAAGCGGCCTCGTCGGCGGCCTCGCCCTCGGCAGCGGCCTCCTCCGGCTCCTCGGCCACGATGCCGGCCTCGCCCTCGGCCTCGGCCAGCTCGGCCTCCAGGGCCTCCTCGGAGATCTGCTGCGTGACGTTGACCAGCAGCGCCTCCGGGTCGGTGACCAGCGTGACGCCCTCGGGCAGCACGACCGCACCGGCCAGGATCTGGCTGCCGGCCGGCAGGTCCTGCACGGAGACGGTGAAGGACTCGGGGATGTTGGTGGCCTCGGTCTCCACGGAGATCTCGGTGTAGTCGGTGGTGACGACCGTGTCCGGGGCGGCGTGGCCCTCGACGTGGATCGCGATGTCGACGATGACCTTCTCGCCCTTGCGGACGATGACCAGGTCGACGTGCTCGATGGTGCGCTTGATCGGGTCGCGCTGCACGTCCTTGGCCAGGGCCAGGTGCCGCTCGCCCTCGACGTCCAGGGTGAGGACGGCGTTGGTGTGCTTCAGGGCCATCATCGTGGCGTGGCCCGGCAGGGTCAGGTGCAGCGGCGGGTTGCCGTGTTCGTAGAGGACGGCGGGGATCTTGTCGGCGCGGCGGACGCGGCGGGCCGCGCCCTTGCCGAACTCGGTGCGCTTCTCGGCGGTGATGGACAGGTAGTCAGCCATTCGGGGCCTCCGTGGGGTCAGGTCCGGGGTGTCGGAATCGTCGGTGGGCCTCGACGCGGGGCGCGGCACGACAGGGCAGCGGGCCGCGTGAACGGCTCAACCGCGTCGATTCACGGACGCGGCCACTCCTTCGTGCAGCGTCCCTCGCCGAGGCAACAGTGGATCAGTCTAGGGCAGCCGGTCCCCGCCGACCAACTCGGTCAGCACCAGCGGCGGCAGGCCTCGGCCAGCACCTTGGTGGTGCGCGCGGTGGACACCCCGAGCGAGCGGGCGAGCGACGTCCCGAGCGGGTCGACGTCGCCCGGCGTGGCACGGGCCCACATCAGGTTCACGCTGCGGCCGTGCACGACGACCCGGGTCTCCTCGGTGGACACCGCCTCGACCGCCGCCGCCACCTTCGCCGACGGCGCCTCCCGCAGCAGCGAGACGTTGTGCCGCTCGAGGGGAGCGAACCGCTCGCCCAGCCCCACGGCATACGACGTCAGCTCGGAGAGCTCGGTCTGGCCGAAGACGATGGTGGGCACCTCGAAGCCCCGGTCGGCTAGGAAGGCCGCCTCGAGGGCCTCCTCCACCCGTGCCGGCGACCGCTTCCGGGTGGTGACGCAGAGGTTGCCGGTGTTGAGATAGCTGTCGACGTCGGTGAAGCCGGCCCTCTCGGCGGCGGCACGGACCGCGTCCTTGGGGAACTTGCGGGTCGACCCGAGGTTGACCGCGCGGAGGAACGCGACGTAGGTGGGCATCGGCCCGTCAGGCGTGCCCGTCGAACATGCTGGTGACCGAGCCGTCCTCGAAAACCGCCCGGATCGCCTGGCTGATCAGCGGCGCGATGGACAGCTCGGTGATCTTGTCCAGCGCCCGCGCCTCGGCGCTGATCGGCAGCGTGTTGGTGACGACCACCTCGCGCGCGACCGAGTTGGCCAGCCGCTCGACGGCCGGGCCGCTGAAGATCGCGTGCGTGGCCGCGATGACCACGCTGGAGGCCCCGTCCTTCATGAGCGCGTCCGCGGCCTGGCAGATGGTGCCGCCGGAGTCGATCATGTCGTCGACCAGGATGCAGGTGCGCCCGGCGACCTCACCGACGACCCGGTTGGCCACGCTCTCGTTGGGGCGGGTGATGTCGCGGGTCTTGTGGATGAAGGCCAGCGGGGCGCCGCCCAGCCGCTGGCTCCACTGCTCGGCGACCTTGATGCGGCCGGCGTCCGGCGACACGATCGACAGGTCCTCCTTGCCGTAGTGCTTGCGCACGTAGGAGGCCAGGATCGGCAGCGCCATCAGGTGGTCGACGGGCCCGTCGAAGAAGCCCTGGATCTGGGAGGTGTGCAGGTCCACGGCCATCAGCCGGTCGGCGCCGGCGGTCTTGAACAGGTCGGCCATCAGCCGGGCCGAGATCGGCTCGCGCCCGCGGTGCTTCTTGTCCTGGCGGGCGTAGCCGTAGAACGGCAGCACCACGGTGATCCGCTTGGCCGAGGCCCGCTTGAGGGCGTCGACCATGATCAGGTGCTCCATGATCCACTCGTTGATCGGCTGCGTGTGGCTCTGGATCACGAAGGCGTCGCAGCCGCGGACCGACTCGTTGAAGCGGACGTAGATCTCGCCGTTGGCGAAGCTGTAGGCGTCGGTCGGCACCAACTCGGTGCCCAGGGTGGTGGTCACCTCCTCGGCCAGGCTGGGGTGCGCCCTGCCGCTGAAGACCATGAGGTTCTTCTGGGTGGCCTTCTGGATGCCGGTCACGCCTGGCTCCCTTCGTCCTGGGAGTGAGTATGCCGTGCGCCGGCTTCGTCGGTCCCGGTCGCCTCGGTCCCGTCCCCGGCTGAGGTCGCCCCGCTCGCGGCCGCCTCGGCAGCAGCGGCCTCTGCCGCGGCCGCGGTCTTCGTGCCGGCGCGCTTGCGGGCCACCCACCCGTCGACGTTGCGCTGGCGGGCCCGGGACACCGCGATCTGGCCGGGCTCGACGTCACCGGTCAGGGCCGAGCCGGCCGCGACGTAGGCACCGTCGGCGACGTTGACCGGGGCGATGAGCACCGTGTCGGACCCGACGAAGGAGTGGCGCCCGATCGTGGTGTGGTGCTTGTCGACGCCGTCGTAGTTGGCGAAGATCGTGCCCGCGCCGATGTTGGCGCCCTCCTTGATGGTGGCGTCCCCGGCGTAGGTCAGGTGCGGGACCTTGGCACCCTCACCGATCACGGCGTTCTTGGTCTCCACGAAGCCGCCGATCTTGCC
>Ga0123333_10002812_pt1 | contig 17395 bp, 15 predicted proteins | sample BioC12SIPDNA_3_FD_89957 | JGI IMG/M metagenome (GOLD analysis project Ga0123333, IMG submission 89957) | Anaerobic biogas reactor microbial communites from Washington, USA - Biogas_R2_B C12 SIP DNA | ecosystem: Engineered > Bioreactor > Anaerobic > Unclassified | place: Washington, USA... | reverse complement strand
GACGCTAACTTTCGATTTCCCCTTGAAATTCACCGACCACTCGAATCTTTCGGATCGAAAACCGGCTCTTTCAAGCAACGCAACGGTCCGCTCGATGTCCTCGGCGGCGACAATGATATCCACGTCTTGCGTCACCATCGGCTCTCGTGCCCAATGGTTCACAGCCACGCCGCCGATCGCGCACCAAACCACATCGGCCCGTTCCAGACAATCGACCATCCGCATCACGTCGTCCGTGCCGCCGGAGGTCTGCCAATCGAAAAATTGTTTTGCTGTCATGGCGTTCTCCTTTAACGTAATCCGCCGACCTTGGGATGGCAGGAGGCATATCGCTGTGTGCTTTGTGTATATCGAACCAAAACGCAGAGGGCAGTATATCACCCCTAATGTGGCCGTCAATCTTCTGCGTATAGTCACATTGGGTGTCGCGGATTGGCGTAGCCCATGCATCGATATTTTTTTTGCTAAAATGTCAGCTCGACTTGTAAGCGTTAACAGGGGACTGGCTCATTTTTTCGGTAATTCAGGTCCGAAAATTGTGCCTCTCTCCTTTGCCGCTTTCGAAAAAGCTATTGAGACCGGACGACGGGGATTGACCCCTCGCTACATCGACGGCAGACTATGTGCTAGTTCGATTATGATCAAAAGCGGCATTTTTCGCCGCCAATCCGTCAATCGCCATGCACGTCAACCAATCAATTTCGCCGGCGGATCTCTCGCCGAAATTGAACCGTTTCTGGAATCTTTCCGCCGGGAAAATACGCGATATCGAGAAGCATCTCGACCCCTCGGCCGGCGCGCCGGTCTTCACGATCGAGGGGAAATATACCGCGCGGGGCTGGACGGAATGGACGCAGGGCTTCCAGTTCGGCTCGGCATTGCTGCAGTTCGACGCGACCGACGACGGCGAGTTTCTCGATATTGGCCGGCGAAACACCGTCGCGCGGATGGCCGCGCACGTCAGCCATGTCGGCGTTCACGACCACGGCTTCAACAACATTAGCACATACGGCAACCTCCGCCGGCTGATGAACGAAGGCCGCATCCCTGAAAACCCTTGGGAGCGGCATTTCTATGAACTGGCGCTGAAGCTCAGCGGGGCGATACAAGCCCGTCGCTGGACCGAAACTGCCGACGGCCTCGGATTCATCTACTCCTTCAACGGTCCTCATTCGCTGTTCGTCGATACGATCCGTTCGCTACGCGCCCTGGCGGTCGCGCATCGGCTGGGGCACGCGCTCCGCGAGGAAAACGACCGCGAAATCTCCCTGCTCGAACGGCTCAAGACCCACGCGCTTTGCACGGCCAAATGGTCGATCTATTACGGCCAAGGCCGCGATGCCTACGACGTTCGCGGACGCACGGCCCACGAAATAATCTTCAATCTGAACGACGGCAATTGCCGCTGTCCGAACTCGCAGCAAGGCTTCTCGCCCTTCTCGACGTGGACGCGCGGCCTGGCCTGGGCGATGTGCGGCATGGCCGAGCAACTAGAGTTTCTCGAAACGATTGGCCCCGACGAAACTACGCCGCGACTGATCGAAGCCGCCCGAGCAACCTGCGATTTCTACATTGAGCACGCTGCGGCTGCCGATGGCATCCCCTACTGGGACACCGGCGCTCCGAACCTGCACAAACTGGTCGATTGGCAATCGCGGCCGGCCGATCCGTTCAATCAGCACGAGCCGGTCGATAGCTCGGCGGCGGCAATCGCCGCGCAGGGGCTGCTGCGGCTGGGACGCTATACGAAGGAAGACCGCTACATCCAAGCGGGCTTGACCGTGCTCGACACGCTGCTCGACGAGCCGTATCTGAGCACCGCCGCCGGCCACCAAGGCTTGATCCTGCATAGCGTTTATCATCGGCCGAACGATTGGGACTATATACCGGTCGGCCGCAAAATACCGTGCGGCGAATCGAGCATGTGGGGCGATTACCACGCCCGGGAGGCGGCGCTGTACGTTCAACGCATCGTCGAAAATAAGCCGTATCTGACATTCTGGGGAGGACCGACATGATTATCGCCGACTTGAAAGAGATCGAGGGCAAGCGTTACCCGGCCCGGCGGCGGACGCAAAACTGGGTCGGCGGCGCCTCGCCCATCCAAGCCGAACATTTTTGCATCGGCAACATCACTCTCGATCCGCAAGGCGGACAAGTACCCTGGCACAACCAGGAGCAGGAAGAAGTATACATGATAATCGAAGGGACGGGCGAGATGTGTCTGGGCAATGAGCGGCGGACGATCGCCGCCGGCCAGGCCGTGTTCATTCCGCCCGGCGTCTTCCATCAATTGACCAACACCGGCGAAGCGCCGATGCGGATGATCTATTGCTACGGACCGTCGGGCGACGTGGCCCATTGGCGCCAGGAGCTTTCCGGCACGTTGCCGGCCGCCGGCGTCGACGCCCCGCCGCTGCCGCCCGGCGCGTGGCCCCAATGCACAGAAAAACCGAACCCGTAGCGTGCGTAAAACGCACTGTCTGCCGGTACATGATACTGATACATAGCGCGTTTCACATGCCCTGCAATTATCGAATGGAGCGGATATCATGAGCAACACCGCCGTGGAAAATATCGGCGTGATCCTGAACGGCGCCACCGGCCGGATGGGAACGAATCAACATCTTATCCGCTCGATCATGTCGATCATCCGCCAGGGCGGCGTGAAAATCGACGACGAGCGGACCGTTATGCCCGACCCGATACTCGTCGGCCGCAATCCGGCAAAGCTGGATGCCTTGGCCGCTCGATCCGGAGCGGAGCGATGGACGACCGACCTGGACGAGGCATTGGCCGATCCGCGCAACGCGATCTACTTCGACGCGCAAACCACCGACCGCCGCTTCGAGGCGGTGAAGAAGGCCATCGCCGCCGACAAACACGTCTATTGCGAGAAACCGACCGCCGCCACTACTGCCGAAGCGTTGGAACTGCACCGGCTGGCACAAGCGGCGGGCCTGAAAAACGGCGTCGTGCAGGACAAACTCTGGCTGCCCGGCATGTTGAAGCTCAAGATGCTTCGCGACTGCGGCTTCTTCGGTCGTATACTCTCCGTCCGCGGCGAGTTCGGCTATTGGGTATTCGAGGGCGACACGATCCCCGCCCAGCGGCCCTCGTGGAACTATCGCAAGGAACAGGGAGGCGGCATCATCCTCGACATGCTCGCCCATTTCCGCTACATACTCGACAACCTGTTCGGCAACGTCGAGGCTGTCTGCTGCCTGGGCGCGACGCACATCGACCGGCGCTGGGACGAAAACGGCCAAGCCTATGATTCCACGGCCGAAGATTCGGCCTACTCCACGTTCCGGTTGCAGGGCGGCGTCGTCGCCCAGATCAACGCCAGTTGGTGCGTCCGCGTCCGCCGCGACGACCTGTTGACCTTCCAGGTAGACGGCACGAAGGGCACCGCCGTGGCCGGGCTTCGCGACTGCTGGGTGCAGCCCTACGGCGCCACGCCGCGGCCGGTCTGGAACCCCGACGCCTCCGAGCCGGCGGACTATCGCGCGGATTGGCACCGCGTGCCCGACCAGCAACCGTACGACAACGCTTTCAAGGCTCAATGGGAGTTGTTCCTTCGACACGTGGCCGCCGACGAACCGTTCGCTTGGACGTTGCTCGAAGGCGCAAAGGGGGTGCAATTGGCCGAAAAGGCCCTCGAATCGTGGGAAAAACGCCAATGGGTCGATGTCCCGGATCTGGGCAAATGAATCCCCTCCCGGCTATTATTTGCTCGATAAACATTTTGAAGGTCGCCTGCAATGAAACGAGTCGCACTAATCACCGGCGGGGCCAGAGGAATCGGCTTCGGCATCGCTCGGCGCCTGGCCGATGAAGGTTTTGATCTGACCGTTTGCGGCGTGCGCGCTCGGGCAGCCGCCGAGCCGTCGCTCGACGAACTGCGCCGGCGCGGGGCCGATCTGCTCTATGTTCAAGCCGACGTGGCCGACGCCGGCGCCCGGCAACGCCTGATCGCCGCCGCCCGCGAGAAGTTCGGCCGGCTGCACGTATTGGTCAACAACGCGGGCGTGGCCCCGAAGGTCCGCGCCGACATCCTCGAAGCCACGGAAGAAAGTTACGAATACGTAATGCGGACCAACCTGCAAGGCCCGTATTTCCTCACCCAGGCCGCCGCCAACTGGATGATCGAGCAGCACCGCGCTGACGCCGAGTGGCGCGGCTGCATCGTCAACGTATCGTCCGTTTCGGCCACGGCGGCTTCGGTCAATCGGGGCGAGTATTGCATATCGAAGGCGGGCATCGGCATGGCCACCCGGCTTTGGGCCGCCCGCCTCGGCGAGTTCGATATACCCGTTTACGAAGTCCGCCCCGGAATAATCGAAACCGACATGACCGCCGGCGTCCGCGAAAAATACGACAAACTGCTGGCCGAGGGACTGGCGATTCAATCGCGTTGGGGTACGCCCGACGACGTCGGCAAGGCCGTCGCCGCGCTCGTCCGCGGCGATCTGATTTATTCCACCGGACAGGTAATCATGGTCGACGGAGGTATGACTCTCCCCCGGTTGTAAACATCTGGAATGCAAGCGATCGAAACAACGATTCGGAATTCATCAAATGACACAATTGCCGGCGGAAATTTTCGCGCGAATCGAGCGCACCGGAATCCTCGCCGTCCTGGTGGTCGATCGGGCGAAAGACGCCGCGCCGCTGGCCCGAGCGCTGCTGGACGGCGGCATCGACGCAATCGAGCTTACGCTACGGACCGAAGCGGCCATCGACGCGATTCGGACGATAAAACGCGAGACGCCGGAAATGCTCGTCGGAGCGGGCACGGTGCTAAGCGCCGAGCAAGTGCGACGGGCCGCCGAAGCCGGGGCCGACTTCGCGCTCGCGCCCGGCATGAATCCGACCGTGGTCCGCGCGGCCCAAACCATCGGCCTGCCGTTCGTGCCCGGCACGGCCACGCCCTCGGACATCGAGAGGGCGTTGGAGTGCGGCTGCCGCACGTTGAAATTCTTTCCAGCCGAGCCTTCCGGCGGGCTGCCGTATCTAAAAAGCATGGCCGCTCCCTACGCCCATCTGGATGTGCGTTTCATACCCCTGGGCGGCTTGAACGCCGATAATGCGGTCGGCTATCTTGGCGACCCGCTGGTTGCGGCCGTCGGCGGCTCGTGGATTGCCGGCCGGAAGTCGATCGCCGACGGCGCTTGGCCGACGATCACCGCATTGGCCCGACAGATTGTACTGAAAACGAAGGATGCGCATAGCCAGCGACGATAGAATCGAGCCGTGTGATTATTGCGGAAACACCGGCACAATTTCCAGCGCGGCTACATACAGCAATCCACCGGACACCGATCGGGCCAAGGACCGAAGGAGCCGAGAGCGAGTCGCGGGGCCGACGGATCGACTCGCTCGACGATCAACTCGCGGATCATGCGGACGAAACGCGGTTGGTTGCCGACCACCGGCGCGCGGACCATTTTGATGCCCAACTCGTCGCATAGTTCCCGCACTTCGACGTCCAAGTCGTAAACTACTTCCATGTTCTCGGCCAGAAACCCGACGGGGACGACCACCAACGGGCCGACATCGCCCTCGCCGTGCAACATGCGGATATGGTCGCGGATGTCCGGTTCTAACCAGGGCTGCTTAGGCGGTCCGCTGCGGCTCTGGAAAACCAAGTCCCATTTAATCCGATGCGAGTGTTTTACCGGTAGCTCATGCTTTTGGGAGAGGGCCGCAAAATCACGATCTGTTGGTCGGTTTGATTGCGCGTCAATGGATGACTCGCTAGAGTCGCTGCTTCCGGTTTGTTCCTCTCCGCTTGCCTTGCGCCCTTCTCCCCTTAAAAGATCGGCCACCAACCGGCACGTTTCGCGGAGTTGGCCGAGGTATGGAGACCGCTCGGCCGAGGCCGTTGGGATGCTGTGGGCGGAGAACAGCAGCCGGGCGCGGGGCCGCGCGTCGGCCGGAAGCTCGGACAAAGCGGCGGCGACGCGCTCGGCCATGGCCTCGATAAAGCCCGGATGGTTGAAAAACAACCGCAGCTTGTCGATTTGCGGCGCCGTCGGACCAACCTCCGCCCGGGCACGGGCAATCGCCTCGACATACTGCCGGCAACCGGCCGACGACCCGTAGGCCGAAGTAACCAGGGCCAGCGCATGCCTTACGCCGTCGCCGGCCATTTGTCGGATCGCATCGGCGAGCAGGGGATGCCAATGGCGGTTGCCCCAGTAGACCGGCAAGCGGGGGCCGTGTTCGTTCAGTTCCCCGACCAAGGCGGCCAGCAAGGCTCGATTTTGCGAATTCAACGGACTGACGCCGCCGAACAACTCGTAGTGTCGGGCAACCTCCAGCAGCCGCCAACGCGGCACGCTCTTTCCACAGACCACGTTTTCCAGAAACGGCAGCACGTCGTCCGGCCCTTCCGGCCCGCCAAACGAAACCAAAAGCACGGCGTCGAAGGGGGATGGAGCGGGAGAGAGGGAAGAAGGCGGAACGGCAGACAAATATTGGCCCATCTGGTTTGCCCCCGGAATGGTGTGTTGTTCAAACTGCAAGAGATCAGGATTATAGGGGATTCATTCTCTTCAGTCTATTCCACACAACCCGCATAATCGTCAGCGGAAGACTCTTTTCACCGGTTTCTTTTTTTTCGCTATTTTCGTCCTATCTTTAAGGGTTGGGGCATTGTGCCAACTTTGCATGAGAATACAAGCATTTTTCTGACCCTCGACGGTTAATGAAAGGACAAGAGCAATGAACGTAGAACCGGGCAAATGCGTCTCCGGACGCGAGCTTTTAGCGCAAGAGTTCTCGCATCTGCGGTCGGATTGGTTGTGGCTTTTCCTGTACGGCATCCTTTTGGTGTTGTGCGGAATCGCCGCGATTATCTTTCCGGCGGTTTTCTCCGTCGCCGCGATGCTGATTCTGGCTATCGTGTTGATGGTCGCCGGCTTGGCCACGATCATCCATTCGTTCTGGATGGGCAAATGGAGCGGCATGTTGGGCCAACTGTTCGTCGGCATACTCTACTTTATCGTGGGCATGATGATCCAAAGCACCCCGATCAAATCCGCGCTGGCGTTTATCTTCGTCATCGCCGCGTTTTTTATCGTGGTGGGCGTGTTCCGCGTCGTTTCCTCGCTGGCAATCCGCTTTCCATATTGGGGATGGTCGCTGCTTAACGGCATCGTCACCTTCCTGCTGGGCGTGATCATCTACCGACTTTATGAAAAATCCCCGGCGGAGTCGCTGTTCGTGCTCGGCTTGCTGATCGGCATCGAGATGCTGTTCCACGGCTGGGTGTGGGTCGTGCTCTCGCTAGGCATCAAAAAATTGTCGAAAACAACCGCCTAGCCCGGCAGTGCAAGCCCTCCGATTACACTGAAACACTTTTGACAGAATAGTCGGTTGGACGGCGCTACGCCTGTCGGGCCTCAAGCCCACCCGTTGCCGCGGGCGGGCTTTTTCTTTGGATACCCCGCGCGGAACGCATGCGATCTATATTTTCTCCGCTGATTGAACGCCTTCCAATCCTGGTGCGAAGGCGCTCGTTGAGGTAGAATAAGGTTAATGTCATTTGCTCACCCCCGCTCGATACTATCGCATAAATCGGCCGTCATATTCCTTGCGGCGTTGTGCGCCGTCGGTTGGGCGACGTTCGCCCCCGCCGGCGGCGGGCCGGAAAACGTGCTCCTGGTGGTCAATCCGAACAGCCACGCCTCGCTGACAATCGCCAACCATTACGCCAAACTGCGGAACATTCCCGACGGCAATCTGCTGTTCGTGCCTTGGGACGTAAAACATCAAACGGCCGACGTCGATACGTTTCGCAAGCGGATTCTTGCTCCCGTGCTGAAGGCGATACAAGATCAGCAGTTGGCCGATCAGATCGACTACATCGTCTATTCCAGCGATTTCCCCTGGGGAATATCGCTAAACAGCGACGTGCGGAAATTTGCCGAGGAACTGCGAAAGGCCGCTCCGCCGCAAAGAGACGAAGCGGAAAAACCCCGCGAAAACGGCGGCAACGATCGAAAGCCGGAAGCCAAAGACCTCTGGCCGAAACAGCTTACGCCGGTTGGCTCGCTCAACGGTCTGACGTATCTCTGGCAGCCGGTGATGGCCGGCGTCGCGGCCTATTTCGAGCCGCAAAGCAATCGCTACATGCGTATGCCGGCCAAGGGCCAGAGCGTGCCCGACTCGCTCGGCTTCCGCTCGAACCGCTTACTCAACGCCCGAGGCGAACCTGTTCCCTTCGGCGGACAGCGATACTTCCTCTCGGTGATGCTCGGCGTAACGGCCGGACGCGGCAATTCGGTCGATGAGGTGCTAAGCTACCTTGCGCGGAGCGCCGAAGCCGACGGAACCCGTCCGCCCGGAACGATCTACTTCGTCGAGAACAATAACATCCGTTCGCGTGTGCGTCAGGGGCATTTTCCCGCGGCCGTCGAGGAACTGAAACGATTGGGCGTGGCCGGCGAAATCCTCAAGGGCACAGTGCCGACGAACAAAAACGACGTGCAAGGCTGCGTGCTGGGCACGGCCTCGTTCGACTGGCAGGCGTCGGGCAGCACGATACTGCCCGGCGCAATCTGCGAACATTTCACCAGTTTCGGCGGCGTGATGAAAGAGAAAGCCGGCCAGACGCCCCTCTCCGAATTCCTCCGCCACGGAGCGGCCGGCGCCAGCGGAACGGTTACCGAGCCGTACGCCATCGCCGAGAAATTCCCCACGCCGATGGTCCAGGTACACTACGCCCGGGGATGCTCGCTGGCCGAGGCGTTTTATCAATCGGTCCATTGCCCATATCAGTTGCTGATCGTTGGCGATCCGCTCTGCCGTCCTTGGGCGGAGATCCCGCAAGTTTCGGTCGAGGGCGTCGCGGCCGGCGACGTCGTGCAAGGCCGGCTCAAGCTGGCCCCCTCGGCCTCCCTGCCCGGCAACGCCAAGGTGGATCGGTTCGAATTGTACGTGGACGGCAGGCGATTGAACAAGTGTTATCCCGGCGGAACGTTGCAAATCGACACGCAACAACTTGCCGACGGACATCACGAGCTTCGAGTGGTCGCCGTCGGACCGCCGCCGATCGAGTCGCAAGGCAACGCGATCATTCCTGTCCGACTGACCAATCACCAACGGACCATCGAAGCGGTGTTGGAGAACGGCCAACCGCCGGAACCTGATAAGCCGGTGGTGATCGCGGTTCGATCGCCCGATTCCGCCGGCGTGGTCGTGCTTCACGGCAGCCGAGTGGTGGGCAAGTTGAATGGCGGCGAAGGTCGAATAGAAGTCCCCGCCGACAAACTCGGCGCGGGACCGGTGCGGCTCCGCGTAATCGGCATCGGCGGCGGCGGGGTACGTACCAACGCGGCGGCCGAGCCGCTGGAGTTGAGCTTGGGATCGGCGAAGAAATAAGTGAGGGACTGCCCCAATTTTCCGTAGGACAGGTTGCCAACCTGTCCCACAAGAAAACCATGCACGAACAATTCATGCAAATCGCCCTGGACGAGGCCCGGCAGGCGTTCGGCGAGGAGGAAGTGCCCGTCGGAGCGGCGATCGTCAAGGACGGCCGGATAATCGCCCGGGCGCATAACCAGCGCGAGCGGCTCCGCGACCCGACGGCGCACGCCGAAATGATCGCCATCACGCAAGCGGCCGAATCGCTCGGCTCTTGGCGGCTCGACGGTTGCACGCTCTACGTCACGCTCGAACCGTGTCCGATGTGCGCCGGGGCCATCGTTCAGGCCCGAATCCCCACGGTCGTCTACGGCGCGGCCGATCCGAAGGCCGGCGCGGTCGAGTCGCTTTTCCGACTGCTGGACGACCGGCGGTTGAACCATTGCGCCGAGACGATCGGCGGAGTGTTGGCGGCCGCCTGCGGCGAGATTCTCAGCCAATTCTTTCAGCAGCAGCGAAGGTTGGGAAAGAAATAAACCGGTTAACATGGCTGAACTTTACCGATTATGCCTAATAATCCGGCCGCTGCTTGCCGATTCTTACCGATATACACGGGGATATTCATCGAGGGGCCGCCGTCACGAGGGGGAAATCGTGAAATTGTCGCGGAAAAACGCACTTCTGTTATGCGTTTTGGTAGGCTGCGTTCAAATTTCCGCCGCCGGGTGCAGATGCTATCGCACCGACCGGGGGTTTGTGATCCATAGTCAGTGGACGCTGGAGTGCGAAAACCCTCCTCGTCTGACTTTCGGCGACTATCGCTCCGAGCAATCCGCAGTAGCGGAAAACGACCCCGAACCAGAGCCGGAACTGTTGCGATGGCGCATCCGCCGCCGCGGCTATCAGCTTGCTTCCCGTTTTTTAGGGCGTTCGGGCGACCTGTCCGATCGGCGGCACGGACTGTTCGCGGCAATAGCTTCCTCGACCGAAACGCCAACTTCTCTCGCACTGTCCAAGACGCCGGATATGCCGCTGGAAGTATCACATAAGCCCTCCAAAGAGAATGCCGATCGGCAACAAGCCACGGAGAATCGTTCTCCATTGAGCGACCGGAAACGCCCCGATCTGGTGCTCGAGTGACGGATTCGCGGTAGCAAAAAGTGGTTTGTTCCCGAAAACGGTAAATATTGCGGCGTCTGGCTCCCTTTCCATCAGGCCGCCCTCCACCCCAATCTTGCCTGAATTCGCGCGCGTTAATTTGGGTGTTATATGCGGGTAATAGCGTTGGTAATCAAGCATCGGATTATCTAGGGCCGATTTATCAACAGTCTCAACGCTTAAATGCTTGAGTGGACGGTCCGGCGTGAAGGTCATTCCCGCGCGACGGACGGGGGAGACAGCCCGAAGTCTCACATTGAAAGCCCATCACCCGCGACGTACTTCCCATGACCGATCGACTCGCGCGACCAGTCCGGCGGCTTGCCCTGCAAATCGGGGCACTCTGCGTAATTTGCTGTTTATCCATTTTGTCCACGGCTGGAGCGGACGGCTCCGAACTGCGAAACACTCCGATCGTCAAGGCGATTCAGCGGGCGCGCGGGGCCGTGGTCAACATCCGCGGCGAAAAAACCATCGTCGCGACCGACCACAGCTCGCCGGCCGACGGCGGACGACGCGTAAACGGCATGGGTACCGGCGTGGTGATCGATCAGCGCGGATACATCTTGACCAACTTCCACGTGGTCGACGGCGTCCGCGAAATTTATGTTACAACGGCCGATGGCCGTCGCCACGTGGCCAAACTGGTCGCTCGCGACATGGAAACCGATCTGGCCATAATCAAAATAGACTCGGCCGAGCCGTTGCCGGTGGCACCGATGGGCACGTCCGCCGACCTGATGCCGGGCGAAACGGTGATCGCAGTCGGCAACGCATACGGCTACGAACACACGGTGACGCGCGGCATCATCAGCGCACTGCATCGCGAAGTGCAGGTGAACGACTCGCAATTCTACAAGGACTTGATCCAGACCGACGCCAGCATAAACCCCGGCAACTCGGGCGGGCCGCTGCTGAACATCGAAGGCGAAATGATCGGCATCAACGTGGCGGTCCGGGCCGGGGCGCAGGGCATTGGTTTTGCAATTCCCGTCGACAAGGCGGCCGAGGTGGCCGTCAAATTGCTGGCTACCCACAACGCCCAAAATACGTGGGTGGGCGTCGAGTCGTCGCCCAACGCATCGTCGGCCGAAAAAGGGATGCTTGTCGGCGCCGTCGAGCCGGATAGTCCCGCCGACGCGGCGGGGCTGGCCGCCGGCGACGTGATCATCGCCGTCGACGACCTCGACGTGCTGCGGCCGTTGGATTTTCAGCGGGCGATGCTCGAACGCAAGGCCGGCGAGCAGCTCCGACTGAAGGTCCGCCGCGCGCCCGATTCGCTCGAGCTCGACCTGACGCTGGCCGATTTACCCAGCCGCGCGGCCCCGGCCGGGCAACCAGCCTGGGAACTGCTAGGCGTCGAGTTGAAGCCGATTCCGGCCGAGGATTTTCGCAAAACGTATCAGACCCGCTACCGCGGCGGTCTGCTGGTGACCGCCGTTCGTCCGCACAGCCCCGCCGACAAGCAGGGCATCGTCCCCGGCGACGCCTTGGTCGGCATGCATATTTGGGAAACGGCCACGCTGGAAAACGTCGCGTATGTTCTCAAGCGATCCGATTTGGTTACGCTCAGCCCCGTGAAATTCTTTATTCTCCGCGGCGACGAAACGCTCTACGGTTTCCTGCCGGTCGTGCCCGCCAAGACCGCACAACGCTGAATCCAACCTATATCGACGGCGGATTGTAGTGCTCAATTGAGTTTCCGGGTGCCACGGTTGGCTCGTCCAACCCTGTTTCCGGTTAGTCTTCGATCTCGATACTCGGCTTTTCATCGTTGCCCGCCAGATACTCGCGGTACTGTGCGTCCAAGTCGGCGTAACCTGCGCTTGCGAGGCGAGCGAGCGAGCCGCGATCGGCGCGGCCGGTATAAACGGCCAGCAGATAAAGGACGACCGCGTCTCGATACCGCCCGCCGTCGTGGAACACCAAAAAGTTGGTCAATCCGGCCGACTGGCTGTAGAGTTTTGCGATTTGTGGGTCTTTTTGAAATTGATCCATGCCGAAATCCACCAGTTCGCCGAGCGGGACGTAAAAGCTATCGTGCAGCAGCCGGTATCGGGCGGCGTAGACTCGTTCGTCGTCGAATCCGCCGAGGACGTGGAACCCGTCTTCTTGGCGGAGCGATTCCATGAACATGGCAATGCCTTCGATGATCCAGAAATTTGCTTTTTGTCCAACGTCGGGCGCGACGGGGCGCGACTCGTGGAACAACTGGTGGGTGGCTTCGTGATACAAGGTGCGGTCGTCGCATTCCGGGCCGACGAAGAAATGCGCCCGCCGCGTCCGCTCGACGTAGACGCCGGTGGAGATGCCGATGTTCGGCATGGCCGGCCGCAGCGCGCGGTTGTAGTCTTCCCGATCGCGGAAGAGGACGATTTGGAATTTCGGTCTGGCGACGGCGCCGGGTTTGGCGCGTCCGTCGAACAGGGCGATTACGTCGGACTGCGAGCAATAATAACGGATAAACAGTTGCGACCAGAGGCGGTAGAGCGTTTCCAGTTTTTCGCCGACGGCCACGGCCGCCTCGATGCTGTGATTCGTGCGGATCGCGTAATGCTCGGTCTCGACATCCCAGCCGTTGCTGATGTCGGCGTGGCGCCGGGCGTCTTCCTCGGTCGAAATCCATCGCCCCGCCAGATAACGCTCGCCTTGTTCGTATCGTTGCAGGCGGGCCTTGGGCAGCCAGCCGAACTTCTCGCTCCACACGTTGCCGGATCGCAGCTTGCGGACTTCGTATATCGTCCGCCAGCGGCCGCCGTAATTCTGATAGCCGAACATTCGCCGCACCGGCTCGTGATCGGGATTCGCCTGGATCGAGGCCATCGCCAGATCTAAGGCCAAACCGGCGCGGCCGGCGCGGATTGCGCGTCGGGCGAGATCGAAAAACGCCGCCGCCCCGTCGCGCCTGATTTGCCAGAAGCGATCGTGCCATTCCAACGCCTCGGGCGAAGCGTCCGCGGGAGGGGACGCCGGACCGACCTCCTTGGGCAACACGGGCACGTACAACTTGCGGGGATCGCTCGGCCCGATGACGCGCCGTGTAGCCCGGACCTCGTCGGCCAGCCCCTTCTCCTCGCACCAAACGGCCAACCGATTGAGGTCGGCGACGTATTTCGCCTTCAGATCGAGTGCCGCCCGCAGCGTCTCATTGCCCAGGGCGGGCCGTAGCGAGAAAATCAACGCCGCTGAGAGCAATAGTATCCACGTTTTGTGCCGCGTCTGATCCATTATTATATTGTAACATGCCGGGTAAGCCTTCAAAAGGATTATCGCGGCAAGCGGCGCCAATCGGAACGTGCGGCGGGGTGTTGAGCCGGAGGGGCCGAATGCGACGGCTGTACCGGCCGAAGGCGCGGAGCGGCCAGATCAATCAGCGGAGCGCCGGGATACTGCGGCATGGCCCACAATGCCGCGTTGCCCAAGGGACGATTGATCTCGACGTTGCCAAGCCCGATCCGCATCGACAGTTGGGCCGGGGGACAGTCGAGCTTCACCACGGTGGGCATCGTCAGCCCGCTAAGCGGGTCGCGGCGATGGCCGCCGGCCAATGCACTAGCCAGCAGCCGTCGCCGGGCGTCGAATAAATGCTGCTCGAGAATCCAGCCCTGAGAGCCGTCGATGATCGTGATTTTCGTCATCGGTCCGTCGGGCGTTTCGCGGATCGTGTCGATCCGCAGCCGGTCGTCGGCCAGCGGATACGGCCCTTGGTGCGGCAGCGCCGGGTCGAACTCCGCGATACCCAGCGCTTCGATCAGCCACTCCGGCTCGATGGGGATCGACTGCAAAGCCCCGCTCGAGGCAAGCTGATCGTGGCGGCAGAAGTAGACCGCCGGCGGTTCGTTCCGTCGCACCCAGAACCAGAACATCTCGTCGTTGCTGCCCAAGTCGAACTCCGTGCCGGTCAGTCCGGTTTCCGCGCGCAAGCGCAGTCGTTTTGGCCGCTCGAAGGCGATGCTTGCCCTCAGCGATGGAAAGCCCGGCCCGTCGATCGATGCCCGCGACGTGGAAAAGGAACGGATTTGGGAATTGTTTCGATTCACCACTTCGACGACCTGCTCCAAGGTCGGCGAGGGAGGCAACACTCGGGGTTGCGGCGTATTAGTGGTTTGCCGCAACATCTGCGGACAGCTTGCCCCGCTTAGCGCGAACAAGCCCACGCCGATCAGTAGCAAGCAGAAGTGTTGGTGGTGATTCATGATTTTGCGGCTTCTCGGCATAACATCAGCGCGCCTACTGGAGCAGCGCGGCCAGTTCGTCCTGTATTTGTTCGATTCGGTCCTGATCGGGCATGACCGCCGGTATCTCGTAAGTAGCGTCGCGCCGAGGGCAATACACCACCATCACTTCCAAGCCGTTCGGCTGGCGCCGTTCTTCCTCCAATCTGAACACCCGGCGGCGGACCAGCAGCAATGTCAGCACATAGCGCATGTCTTTCTTGTCGGGATCGTCGGCCAACCGGTCCCAGAAGTCGAGCATGACGTCGTTTGGGGCCCAATGTTTTTTCGCCGTGTTGCGTTGCGGGAGCCGCGACTTCCACCAACCGACTGCGTTCTCGGGCGGACCCGGCCACGCTTCGAGCGCGAAATCCAGCCGCTTCAACTCGTCGCCGTCCTCGATCAACGCCGAGTAGTATTCATCGCCCGGCGCAAACTCGCGCCCGGTTGTCGAGCAATGCCGCGTACAGTGTTGAACTTCATACTCCATTTCGATCGGAAATCTCCCGGACGCAAAACCGGCGGGGTGGCGAAGCATACCCAACAGGGAAGTCCGAGACAAGGCTGTTTTCGACTCTTTCGTTAAGGGTTTTGAGGTCGTTCAAGAGTTGGGCAGCAGATTTTCATTTTTCCAGATTACTCCGCCCCGGGCGATTGGGTGATATGGGCAATTCTGGGCGAAGATTGCATTTGGGATGCTGGGAGAAAAATGTCTCGCTTAAGCCTGACTGGCCAAGCGGCACAAGTGATAATGAATGTGTGGCCAATAGCCACTCGTCCGCCCCACTTGCGGAACCCCGCTGCTTGCGGGAAAATGCCGTCTTCCTTCTTATTCAACTACAAGGAGTACGACATGACTCGACCTGTTACCCTTTGCACCGGCCAATGGGCGGACCTGCCCGTGGCCGAGTTGGCTCGTAAATGCCACGAATTTGGATACGACGGGATGGAATTGGCCTGCTGGGGCGACCATTTCGAAGTCGAAAAGGCCCTCACCCAGGACGACTATTGCGCGAAGAAACGCGAGCTGCTAGAAAAGAACAACCAACAGGTGTTCGCCATCAGCAACCACCTGGTCGGCCAGGCGGTGCTGGACAACATCGACGCCCGGCACAAGGCCATCCTGCCGCCATACATCTGGGGCGACGGCAACCCGGCCGAGGTCAACGCCCGGGCGGCCGAGGAACTGATGAACACCGCCCGAGCCGCCCAAAAACTCGGCGTGGAAGTGGTCAACGGCTTCACCGGCTCGAGCATTTGGCATCTGTTCTACTCGTTCCCGCCGAACCTGCCCGAGATGATCGACGAAGGCTTCCAACTGCTGGCCGAGCGATTCAATCCGATCTTGGACGTGTTCGCCGAGTGCGGCGTGAAGTTCGCGCTGGAGGTCCATCCGACCGAAATCGCCTTCGACCTGTACTCTGCCGAGCGGGCGTTGGAGGCGCTGAACTACCGCGAGGAGTTCGGCTTCAACTTCGACCCGAGCCACCTGCTCTGGCAGGGAGTCGATCCGGTCGAATTCATCCGCGCGTTCCCCGATCGGATTTACCACGTTCACATGAAGGACGCGATCGTGACGCTGAACGGACGGAGCGGCATCCTGGCCAGCCACTTGAACTTCGGCGATCCCCATCGCGGTTGGGACTTCCGCTCGCTGGGCCGCGGCGGGGTGAACTTCGAGGAGATCATCCGCGCACTGAACGCCATCGACTACGACGGTCCGTTGTCGGTCGAATGGGAAGACAGCGGCATGGACCGCGAGCACGGGGCCAAGGAAGCCCTGGAGTTTGTCCGCCGGCTGGATTTCGAGCCGAGCAAAGTCGCCTTCGACGCCGCCTTCGACAAGGAAGAGCAGGCAAAGTGAAGGATGAAGGATGGTTGATGAAGGATGAGTGAAAACGCCCCCGGACCGTGGTTCGGGGGCGTTTACTATTGATTCGCCCCCCATGCGCAGTTGTGCATATTTTTCGTCATTAGTCGTTGTAAGAGAATAATGTACCGAATTGTACGGTATCCCGCACACGCCGTGTGCGGAAAAAAAGGGCCGCACACGGCGAGGCTGTGCGGGATACTATATCGGCAAGATTCTCCCGGCGTAAACGCCTCGTTGTTATACATAAGTCGAGCAGGAGTCCCGTGAACGGGACTGGCGCATATTGCGCAAACCTCCCACTCTAACCTGGCGTAAACGCCGGGCCTAATACCGCCTGCGGCGGACAAGGGCCGTGAACGGCCCTAAACACATCCAATCGGCAACTTGTGTAGAACAACAAGCCGTTCGCGGGCCTCCTTCTCGTCTTACCTAAATCGGTTGTTGACTAACAAAACAGCCGCGATTCGTCGGAATCCGAGATTTCCCCAAAACGGGGCAAAGTCCGGCGCTCAACTTTGCCGATTATTCGGATGGCGTTATTTAGGCGGGATTTGCGGGTACATTGCGCGGCTGCAGCCGAGTGTGCGAATCGCAACGCCGTAACACCACCTTAAACGAATCAACTTGTGAAAAACGCACCCCTGCCGTTTCGGCTTTACGGGACTGAACATGACTAACATTTACTTTTCAGTTCGAACGCTCCGGCCGGTTTTGCTTACGGTTTGCGGACTGCTCTGCCTGGCGGGCTGTCAGCCGGTAGACTTCTACGACTCGTCGT
>Ga0123333_10002811_pt1 | contig 17397 bp, 8 predicted proteins | sample BioC12SIPDNA_3_FD_89957 | JGI IMG/M metagenome (GOLD analysis project Ga0123333, IMG submission 89957) | Anaerobic biogas reactor microbial communites from Washington, USA - Biogas_R2_B C12 SIP DNA | ecosystem: Engineered > Bioreactor > Anaerobic > Unclassified | place: Washington, USA... | reverse complement strand
GGGCACTGCGGTTAAACGACCTTGATAGGGCCGGTGCGTGCCCCGAAACGCCGGCACTCAGAATCCTTGCAACGTATTACTGGACACCCCCCACCAAGAGGTGGAAATGGTATCTTGTATGCCTCGGCATGGTTGCAGGGACTTCCACAACGGGCGGCGGGCAATTATGATCGAAGTCAGGGCACCTTCGTAAGATCGAAACCGTGGCGACCTCGTTCTCAGGTGTCGTGACAGCTCTTCGCCCGATGAAGTATCATCCCCTCCTTGTCGAAGTCGTGGACGCATCTCACTTTCCGGGTTCCAGAGACGCCCTGAACTTGCACTAGGGTCGACCAACATGAGCCGCAAGGCACGCCGATTCGGTCTGGTGAATTCTCGTCAACATTCTGCACAGAACAAGGCCGGGCCCCGGCGAGCGAACCCCCGCGTCAGGGCGCGTGCAACGCGCACTCTCTCTTACGAGCATCTCGAAAACCGCCTTTTCTTGGCCACCGATGTGTTGGTGCGCTTTGAATACGTCGATACGGATTCCCAGACGCCGGTCGGGTCGCTGCACGTTGGAGACGATTTCGAGTTACAAGTCTATGTCGAAGACGTCCGGGACGCTCGTCCGGAAGGCCCGGCAGGTATTTTTAAGGCCTACTTCGACGTTGATTTCACCCCGAATCTTGCGTCCGTTATCGGATCGGTTGGACACGGGGTGCAATACAACGTAGCCGCTTCCGGGACTACCTCGTACGATGACGAGACGGTGTCAGACTGGTTGATCTATCAGGCCGGGGGAGTAACCGATGGTGAGCCGACTCCGCCAGGCGACCCATTCCTCTTGTTCAGCGTACCGTTTCACGTTCACTCCGCAGGCGAGTTCATCCTGAACCCCAAACTGACCGACGATGATTTCAAGCAGGTCGCATTCACCGACTTGATCCCCAGGGTGTCTCTGGAACGGATCGAATTCGTCAACACTTCGATCGCCATCACCGAGCCTACAGGGCCGCAGGTGAGTATTGCGGCAACAACCGACGGCAGCGAATCGGGCGCAGTCGCCGGCGTCTTCATGCTCACCCAGACCGAGATCGGTTCGACCGATACGGTCATCAGCTACACGGTCGCCGGCACGGCCGCCTCCGGCAGCGACTACACGGCGCTAAGCGGTTCGGTGCGAATTCCGGCGGGAAGCACCACGGCGACGATCGACGTCCCCGTCATTAACGACGCGACGGTTGAAGCCACCGAGACCGTCATCGTTCGGCTGACTGGAATCACCGGCGGCGACAGCGATGTCACCATCGATACCGACAACGACGAGGCGACGCTCCAGATCGCCGACAACGATAGCGCGGGCGTGAGCATCGCGCAGACCACCAACGGCACGGAGGGCTCGGCCGGCGGCCGATTCACCATCACCCAAAGCGCAACCAGTTCGACCAATACGATCGTCAGCTATACGGTCGGCGGCACGGCGACTTCAGGCAGCGACTACACGACTCCCAGCGGTTCGGTGACGATCCCCGCAGGGCAAACCACCGCCGCCATCGATATCCCGGTCATCAACGACGCGCTGGTCGAAGCCAATGAGACCGTGATCGTCACACTCACGGCAATTACCGGCGATGATCCGCAGATTTCCATCAACACCGCGCAGAATGCGGCGACTCTCCAGATCATCGACAACGACACCGCTCTGGTGCGGATCGCCGGTACAACCAACGGGACTGAAGCGGGACCGTCCGACGCGGTCTTCACGCTCACCCAGACGGCCGTCAGCACTTCGGACACCGTGCTGAGCTACACGGTCGGCGGCACCGCCACGTCCGGAGTCGACTTCACCGCCCCCAGCGGCACGGTCACGATCGCGGCAGGGGCGACCACCGCAACCGTCCGCGTGCCAGTCATCGACGACAAACGGGTGGACGCCGGTGAGACCGTGGTCATAACGCTGCAGACGGTCACCGCCGGCGATCCGCAAGTGACGATTGACCTGGCAAACCGGCAGGCAAGCCTCCAGATCGTCGATGACGACACGGCCGGCATTCTGATCACGGCCGTGGCGGGATTGGAGACATCGGAGGCCGGCGGCATTGCGGCGTTGCGCGTCGTGCTCACCAGCGAGCCTTCGGCCGAGGTGGTCGTCGATCCGTTGTCGAGCGATGCCAGCGAGGCGGCTGTCTCGCCGGGCAGCTTGACGTTTACGCCCTCCAATTGGAACCAGCCGCAGATCGTGACCGTGCTGGGGCAGGACGATCCGCAAGTGGACGGAGACATCGCCTACCAGGTGTCGACGGCGCCGGCGCGCAGCAGCGATCCGAACTACGCCGGCCTCGCCGCCGGCGGTCTGACGCTCACCAACCTGGACAACGACGACCCCGGCTTCCTGATCACGGCCCAGACCCCGCTCACCACCAGCGAGTCCGGGCAGTCCGCTACGTTCACGGTCGTCCTGGTAAGCCAACCGACTGCCACGGTCAACGTGGATCTTGTTTCGAGCGATCCCGACGAAGGGACGGTTCAGCCGGCGACCCTCGCGTTCAGCCTCGCCAACTGGAACGTACCTCAGACGGTCACCATCAACGGCGTCGACGATCCGGCAGTCGACGGAAACATATCCTATCGGATCACCGCGCAAACTCGCAGCGGCGATGCGAACTTCAACGGCCTCACGACGGACGATGTGGAGGTGGTCAACACGGACGACGACACGCCCGCGATCCTGGTAAGTCCTCTGGCCGGGTTGGGAACGTCCGAGGCCGGCGCCTCGGCGACCTTCCAGGTCGTGTTGAACGCCCCGCCCACCGCGGACGTGACGGTGCCAGTGGCCTCCGGCGATACGACCGAAGGAACCGTCTCGCCGCCAAGCCTTGTCTTCACAACGTCGAACTGGTCGACTCCCCAGATCGTCACGGTCACCGGCGTCAATGACGACGTCGCCGACGGCGATGTCGCATATTCCGTAATCGTCTCGCCGGCTACCAGCAGCGATGCGAACTACAACGGTTTCGACCCTCCCGACGTGGCCCTGACCAACCTGGACGATGACACGCCCGGCATCCGGATCTCGCCTGCCACCGCAGGCACGACGACTGAAGCGGGCGGAACGGCGACCTTCTCGGTCGTGCTGAGCAGCCGGCCGACGGCGAACGTGGTGATCGGCCTCTCTTCCAGCGATTCCAGCGAGGGCGTGGCCTCGGCGATCCAGTTGACGTTTGCGCCCGCCACCTGGAACGTGCCTCAGACGGTCACCGTCACGGGCCAGGACGATCACCGGATCGACGGCGACGTCGCCTACACGATCGTCACTGCCCCGGCGGCCAGCGCCGATTCCGGCTACGCCGGCTTGAACGCCGCGGACATTCCCATGATCAACGTCGACGACGACGTGGCCGGCATTGTGGTGACGGCCCTGAACGGACTCGAGACCACCGAAGGCGGCGGCATGACCGCGCTGTCGATCGTGCTCACCAGCGAACCCACCGCGGCCGTAGTCATCGATGTCTCTTCGAGCGATACCAGCGAAGGAACCCTCTCGCCCGTGCGGCTGACGTTCACTTCCGTCAATTGGGATCAGCCGCAGGTCGTCGTGGTGCAAGGGCAAGACGATCCGCAGGTCGACGGCGATGTCGTCTATACCGTGGTGACCGCCCCGGCCGTCAGCAGCGATCCCGATTACAACGGGCAAAACGCCGCGGATCTCATTTTCACCAACCGCGACGACGATGAGCCCGGCTTCCTGATCTCCGCCCAGACGCCGCTGACCACCAGCGAGGCAGGCCAGACCGCGACGTTTACCGTGGTGCTGGTGAGCCAACCGACCGGCACGGTCAACATCGATCTGAGTTCGAGCGATGCCGGCGAGGGGACCGTCCAGCCGGCGACGCTCGCGTTCACCACCGCCAACTGGAATACTCCTCAGACGGTCACCATCCGCGGCGTCGATGACGAGGATGTCGACGGCGACGTTTCGTATCACGTCGCCGCGGAGTCGCGCAGCAGCGACCCGAACTTCAACGGTCTCACCGCGGAAGATCTTGAGGTGGTCAACGTCGACGACGACTCGCCGGCGATTCTGGTGACTCCCGTGACCGGACTGACGACCTCCGAGGCCGGCGCCTCGGCAACGTTCGAGGTCGTGCTGAACGCTCCGCCCACCGCGGACGTGACGGTGCCAGTGGCCTCGGGCGATACGAGTGAAGGAACCGTCTCGCCACAAAGCCTTGTCTTCACAACGTCGAACTGGTCGACTCCCCAGATCGTCACGGTCAGCGGCGTGGATGACGACGTCGCCGACGGCGATGTCGCATATTCCGTAATCGTCTCGCCGGCTACCAGCAGCGATGCGAACTACAACGGTTTCGACCCTCCCGACGTGGCCTTGACCAACCTGGACAACGACACGCCCGGCATCCGGGTCTTTCCCGTCACCGCGTTGACGACGACCGAAGCGGGTGGCGCGGCCACTTTCTCGATCGTGCTCGACAGCCGGCCGGCGGCGGATGTGGTGATCGATCTGGCTTCGAGCGATGCGAGCGAGGGCATCGCTTCGGTAACCCAGGTGACGTTCACGCCCGGCACGTGGAACGTGCCCCGGACGATCACCGTCACGGGACAGGACGATCATCGTGTCGACGGCGACGTCGCCTACACGATCGTCACGGCCGCGGCCGTCAGCAGCGATCCCGCCTACGCGGGTTGGAGCGTTGCGGACGTCTCTCTGACCAACATCGACGACGACGTGGCCGGCATCCTGGTGACGGCGCTCAACGGTCTCGAGACCACCGAAGGCGGCGGCATGACCGCGTTGTCGATCGTGCTCACCAGCGAGCCTGCCGCCGACGTGGTTATCAACGTCTCTTCCAGCGATACCAGCGAAGGAACTCTCTCGCCCGTGCGGCTGACGTTTACCTCCGTCAATTGGGATCAGTCTCAGGTCGTCACCGTGCAAGGGCAGGACGATCCGCAGGTCGACGGCGATGTCGTCTATACCGTCGTGACCGCCCCGGCCGTCAGCAGCGACCCCGACTACAACGGCCGAGACGCTCAGGATCTCACGCTTACCAACCGCGACGACGATGAAGCCGGCTTCGAGATCGCCGCCCAGACGCCGCTTACGACCAGCGAGTCGGGCCAGTCGGCCGCCTTCACCGTGGTGCTGGTGAGCCAGCCGACCGCCACGGTCCATATCGATCTGAGTTCGAGCGACACCGGCGAGGGAACACTCCAACCGGCGACGCTCGCTTTCACCACCGCCAACTGGGACATCGCTCAGACGGTCACCCTCAGCGGTGTCGATGATCAGGAGGTCGACGGAGACATTTCCTATCACATCGCCGCGGAGGCCCGCAGCAGCGATCTCAACTTCGACGGTCTCGCTTCCGACGATCTGGAGGCGATCAACCGGGACGACGACGCACCGGCGATCCAGGTGACTCCCGTGACCGGGCTGACGACGTCCGAGACCGGTCAGTCGGCGACTTTTCAGGTCGTTCTGAACGCCCCGCCCACGGCGGACGTGACGGTGGGAATCTCCTCGAGCGATGCGAGCGAGGGGGGTGTTTCCCTGCAGACCCTGATCTTCACATCGACGAATTGGGCCACACCTCAGGTGGTCACCGTCACCGGCGTGGATGACGACGACATCGACGGCAATATCGACTACACGATCGTCCTTTCGCCTGCCACCAGCAGCGACCCGAACTACGGCGGTTTCGATCCGCCGGACGTGGCGCTGACGAATCTGGACAACGACACCGCCGGAATCCGCATTATCCCCAGCGGCGGAAGCAGCACGACGGAGGCGGGCGGCGCCGTGGATCTGTCCGTCACGCTCAACAGCCGGCCGACGGCGGACGTCGTCGTCGCTTGGACCTCCTCGGATGAAACGGAAGGGACAGTCGCCGCCGGCAGCTTCACCTTCACCGCGGAGAACTGGAATATCCCGCAGGTTCTCACGGTCCAAGGCGTGGGCGATGCGGTGGTCGATGGTAATGTGCCCTATGCGGTCGTGGCCACCGCCAGCAGCGGTGACTCGCATTATGGCAGCCTGGGCCCGGTCGAGGCCGCGCTCACCAACCAAGACGACGACTCGGCCGTCGTGACGATCTCGGCGGCCGACCCGGTCGTGGAGGAAGGCACGGGCGGATCGAACACGGTGGCCACGTTCCGCGTCACCCTCTCCGGCACCGTCGAGGGCGGGTTCACCTTCAACTACCTGCTGGAAGACGGGACGGCAACGACCGCCGGAGGCGATTACCTGGGCAGCGGCGGCTCGGTTACCTTCGCCGGCACCGACGGCGAAACCCATTCGGTCACGATCGAGATCAATCCCGACAACCTCGTCGAGCCCGACGAGACCTTCAGCGTCGTCGCGGCGGCCCTGTCCGAAATCAGCGCCAGCGCAGCGGAACGGATCGACAAGGAAGGCAGTCCGCTGGTCTTCACCATTTTCGACGACGATGACTTCACGATCTCCTTCTCAGGCGTTTCCCTGCCCGAGGGAACCGGCGATGCGAACACCTCGCTGGATTTCGAGGTGGCGCTGTCGAATCCCGTGCAAGGCGGATTGCGAATTGTTTACACGACCAGCGACGGAACCGCGACACTGGCTGACGGCGATTACCTCGACAACGACGGCGTACTCGAATTCACCGGTTCCGAACCCCGGTTCATCCGCGTCGAGATCCCCCAAGACGCCAAGGTCGAGCGCGACGAAACACTCGTCGTCTCGCTCGATGAGATCGTCTTCCTCGATCCGGCGCTGGCGGAGATTTTCGACGTCGAGGGCGGCACGCGGACCGGCACGATCCTCAACGACGATACCGCGACCATCTCGTTTGTCGGCGCCTCGAGCGTTGCCCTGGAATCGGCCGGCAGTCACGAAGTTGAGGTGAAATTATCGGTCGCCAACGGCGGGACACTGAGCGAAGACGTCACCGTGAACCTGACTGTCGATCCCAGCAGCACGGCTCTCGCGCCCGACGATTATGCCCTGAGCGGCACCAGCGTCACATTCGCGGCGGGCAGCGCCGACGGTGCGATCCGCCGCATTACGATCGCTGCGGTGGCGGACGACGTCGATGAGAGCGACGAACTGATCCGCCTGGGCCTCGCCCTGGCCGGCGACGGGATCGGCGGCGCGGTGACTGCCGCCTCGCCCGACGTGCATGATGTGACCCTCACCGAAGACCCGATGACAGCGGGCGTTTCCGGCCGCGTCTGGTTCGACGCCAACAACAACGGCCTTCGCGAGGAAGGCGAGATCGGGATCCCCGGAGTCACGGTAACCCTCTCGGGCGCCGACCTCCGCGGGCAAGTGGTGGCCATCGTGGTGATGACCGACGCCGACGGAGTGTATCGCTTCGAGCAAGTTCCCGCGGGAACGTACTCCGTTCAGGAAACCCAGCCGAGGGCCTTCGTCGACGGCATCGACGTCCTGGGAACCATCGACGGCGTGGCAGCGGGAATCGCAGGAGATGACCGGTTCTCCAACATCATCCTGGCGCCGGACAAACAGGCCGTCGACTACAATTTCGGAGAACGCAGCCTCGCGAGAACACCGGTCTCACCGCGGTTTTTCCTGGCCTCGACACCCCCCTTGCAGCAAACCATCCGGGAAGTGGTCGCGCGGGCCGAGGAACTCGCAGGAGATGCGGCGCGTGCCGAGATGATTCGCGGCGGCGAGGCGCCCGAAGTGAGACGCATCGGATCGCGCGTCGAGTTCCTCGGCACCACCTTCAGCGACGCCTTCCTGTTCGTGCCCGCGGGAAATCCCCTTTCACCGAGTGCGGCAGAGCACCTGGTAAGGGCCAACGGGATCGATTGGACCTTTGACGCAGCGGAGGTGCGTACCTTTGCCATCAACGGGTCGTCCGGCAACGATACGCTCGAACTGCGCGATTCGCCGGGCAGCGATCTTCTCGAATCCGCCGGCAATCGGCTCACCCTCATCGGCGACGCTTCCCGCTTCGACGCCCTCGCGATCGAAGTCGCCCGCGCCATTTCTTCGGCGGGTGGCGAAGATCGAGTCGAACAAGAGGCCATTGATTTCGTGCTTGAGCTGGAGGGCTCTTGGATATCCGAATGAAAGGAAAGAACACTATCCGCATCGGCGGGGTCTGACACCCCTTTGGAGTCGCCATCCGTCTTGTTGCCTCGCGTTGCCCGCGATACAATCCACCCCCGCCGGAATATCGTCCGGCAGCCGGAATTCTCTTTGCACGGATGATGCCCATGGACCTTCAGATCGTCAGCCATTGTTGGAACTACTCGCGGATGCTGACGTATCAACTCAGTTCGCTGGTGTTGCGTCCTCCCACCGAGTTGTCGGTGACGATGACCGTTTTCCACAACGAGGAGGATCGTCGCACGTGTGAGGTGTTGAAATTCTTTGGCGCGATGGAGATCCCGCGCGTTCGTTGGAACTGGTGGAATCTGGATCAACCCCGACTGTTCCGGCGGGCGATCGGTCGCAACCTGGCTGCGCTCGAGAATCAAGCCGACTGGGTCTGGTTCACCGACTGCGATCAGATCTTCCGCGGGTGTCTCGATCCCCTAGCCCGGCAGTTGCAGGACTGCGAGGCGATCCTCGTCTATCCCCGCGAGGTCGGCTGCAGCGACTACCAGGAGTCGGACAGCCCCATCCTCAAGCGATTGGACGAAGGGCCTGAGGTCATTGACATCAACGTCGCCGATTTCCGCCCCGTCCGGCATGAGAAAGCGATCGGGGCGCTGCAAATCGTCCGTGGCGACGTCGCCAGACGAATGGGTTACTGCAAAGACATCCCCAAGTTTATGAAGCCGCAGCCCCGTTGGAAACGAACCTTCGAGGACGTGGCCTTTCGGAAGTCCCTCGGCACGCAGGGCGTGCCGATCGACGTTCCCGGCTTGTTCCGTATCGAACATCGGCGCAAGGGCCGGCGACTCTGGTTCCGCGCCACCAAACGGCTGTGAAGTCTTTGTCCGTAACGCTCGTGCCGCTTGCATCGTAGCCGCAAGAACGTTAGCCTGCATCTTCTCCCTCCTACTGTCCGCCCGGTCGATTCTGACGGACCTCGCTGCGTCACACAGCACGGAGGGTGGACGTCTTGATCGCGATCGCTTGCTTGAAGGAGCCTGCCATGAAGTCCCGCCGTCCTCTCTGCGTGGTCTTGCTGTCAATCTTTGCTGCCACCAGTTTCGCCGAAAGCTACCAGCCGAAGAGCAACGTCACCCGCGGTATTTATGCCCCCATCGCCGCTGCGATGCAGGGGTCGGTCTGGAGCAAGTGGGGCGACGGCTTCACCTACGTCGACGACGACGCCCACGGCGGCCGATCGAGCGTGCGTTGCACCGGCAACGCCGGGGCGGCGGGCGGGGGAGTGGGGCAAACCATCGAGTTGAACCAGAAATCGCCAAAGCCAGTGAAGATCGCCGGCTGGAGCAAGTGCGAGGAGGTCCCTGGAGAAAAAGGGTATCACTATTCGCTCTACGTCGATTTCTCACTCGACGACGGCACGTCGTGGCCGATGAAACTCGCCACTTTCGACACCGGCACCCACGACTGGCAATACGCCGAGACCGTCGTTACACCGCCGAAACCGATCCGATCGGCCCGCTTCCACGCCTTCCTCCGCGAGCGGGACGGTGTCGCCTGGTTCGACGACCTCTTCTTCGGCGAGAGCGACGGACCTAATCTTCTCAAGTCTCCCGGCTTCGAAAAGGACGATCGGGTGGACCGCCGTGGTCAGGCGACTCTCTTCCGCGATCTCGCGGAGCTTCGTTGCAACGCGTTACACAGTTATCTGAGCGGATCTTTGGAAGCCTGGGACGAAGCGGTCGACAAGGAGAATGCCATTTCCGCGTTTCTCCGCGTTGCCGACGAGCACGGCATCGGTGTCTGGCTCACGCTCGGCATCGGATCGCTGCCGATCGCTGATGCGCAGGATCCCAACTTCCCACAGTACGACTGCGTAAACAACCGTTGGGGACAGCGCTGGACGGCGGCGCTGGCCAAGGCGGCGCGGTATCCGTTTGCCGGCCTCTCGATGGTGCCCGACGAGTACAACTGGAATACCTCCCATATAAAGGAGGCGTTTGCCAAGCACCGCGACGAGAAGGTCCGCCAGTTCTACGCCGGGCTGGGCACGTACTGCGATTGCCCGGTCTGCCGCGAGAAATTTCAAGCGAAGTTCCACGAACCTTACCCGGCCGAATTGCCGGGAACCTTGCCCTCGGCCGACGCCGCCTATCGCCATTGGCTGCGACTGCGCTACGACAGCACCACCGATTGGATTCGCCGCTCGTGCGAGGCCGTGAAGAAAGCCAACCCGGCGATCCGCACCGACAGCCTCATCTGCGTCACGCCGATCTGCTCCGACTTCTGGTACGGCCCGGGACTCGCCTGGGACCGGCTGGGCTACGAGGCGGGGTTGGAATACGCCACCACGGATCCGTACATCCAGTTGCACAACTACCTGGGCGACAGCACCCACTGGTACGTCACCGAGACCACCGAGCACCTGGCGGCGGCCGGGCCGTCCCGGCGTTGCGGGATCGTCCTGGAGGCATCGAGGTTGCGGAGCGAGCATCGCGAGATCGATCCGGTGGAGATCTACGGCAGCGCCCTGACCTCCGTCTGGCACGGGGCCGATGAACTGGCCTGGTGGCATCACAGCCACGTGATGGACGTCAGTCATACGACCGATCGGCCGGAAGTGAGCCAGGCCTGTGTCCGCGGCGTCTACGGCCTGTTGGAAAAGATCGACCCGTGGCTCGAACAGATCCGTCCGCGGCCGAGCGTCGCCGTGCTCTTCTCGCGGGCGAGCTGCGACATGTGGCGGTTGTATCTCCAGGCAAAAGACACCGTTGCACCCTTCGACGCCCGTGGCATCAAGGATCCCCGCCACGCGTCGATCGTCCAGAAGGAAGTCCTCTATCTGCTGCTGAGGACCGGTGTACCGACGACGCTCTACTACCTGGAGAGCGTACACCAGGAAGAACTGGATCCGCACCAGGTGATCGTCGTCCCCTTTCCCTTGGCCATCGGGCAAGAAGAGGCGGGGCTGTTGGCGAAGCTCGCCGCGGCGGGAAAGACCGTGGTGATCTGCGGCGAAAGCGGTTCGCTGGACGAGGACGGAACGCCTTACCAGCGCCCGGCTTTGGAATCACTGCTCAAGCAGCAGAACGTGAGGTTCGTTGCCGCGGAGGTGCTCGATCGACTGGCATCGCATCGCGAGAACGAGAAGCGGACTCGCAAAGAGCGCATCGTCCCTGCGCCGGTCGATGCCGGCGCGGCGGGCAAACTTCTCTCGGCGATCTCCGCCGCCCCGCTCCTCAGCGGTCGCTTGCCCGAGGGGGACGACGTCGAACTCTGCCTGGCCACGAACGCGCGCGGCGAGCGGCTTTTCCTGGCGATCAATTGGGACGGCGCCGCGCGAACCGTCAAGCTGGCCGATGACTACAGGCTAGAGGAGGTTCCGGAGGAAGGCTATCGGCTGGGGCCGGACGGCCGCTGGACGCCTTGGACCAATCCGCTCGGCCCGCAATTGCGGCTGGCGCCGCAGGAGGCCGTCGTCGCTCGACTTCAAGGAGAAAAACCATGATCGTTCGCCGGCTGTTCCTGTTTTGTGCCGTCAGCCTCACGGCGTCGCTCCCGGAGGCTTCCGCGGGCGATCTTGATCGCGAGCCGAGCAGCCCGGCTGCTGAAGTCTTGAAGATCGATTTCGAGCAGGGCGCCGACCCCGTGCGGTACGACGGGCTCGACTTTCGCGGGGCAACTGCCGAGATCGTCCCGGTCGGCCCGGACGGCACCGGGCACTGCTTGAAACTGGTGACCGAAAAGCCCGCCACCGCCTGCGCGCTTCGCATCACGCGGCCGGTCGAGGTGGTCAAGAACCTGGTTCTCTCCTTCGACTACAAGGCCGAGATCGAGGAAGGCTTCGAGGGGGCATACCTGGGCATGAGCTTCTTTGTCGATGGCCGGCAGTGGTTCTGGACCAGCGACGATTTTTCCAGCCGGTGGCGGCAGGCTCAGGTGGAGATCGGCCGACTGAAGGATGATGAGTACGTGCTGGAGCCGGGCGTCGTCTTTTCGCAAATTCAACTGTACGGACGCGTGAAGGACAAGCCGGAGCTGGAGCGTAAGACTCTTGCGAAAATCACCGTCTGGTTCGACAACGTGCGCATCTCCGCGGGGCCGCGGCCTTCCACGCGCACCGATCACTCGCGCGACTCCTACTCCGACCCGCCCACGTTCGGTTGGCCCCAGCCGGCCGGCGAGCGTTCGCGACGCTTGCAGTACTCGCGAAGCCCCGATTTTCCCGCCGATGCGACGACGACCGTCGATGTCGACCGCAACTTCTACATGCCGCCGGAACCGATTGGGGCGGGCACGTGGTACTGGCGCACGTGGACGGAGAACTTGTTGCTGGAGGGCTGGACGCCGATCGAGCAAATCGTCGTCGTGCCGGATGCCCACCGTTTTACGACCCCGCCGCTGCCCGTCGCCGAGATCGCCGCCATGGCCCGTCCGCGGTTGCTGGAATGTGCCAAGATCGGGGAACCGCCGCTGACCGACGAACGGATAAAGCAACGGATCGCCTCAGCCGAGAAACTCTTCAAAACCGGCGTTCCGGAGCATCCGGGGCCGCACGTGCCCGGCGACCCGCGCTGGCCGACCTGGATCGACTGGTACGGCAAAGTGGCGGGCAAAATCACCGGAGGCACCGGCCGGCGACTGCAGACGATTGCCCAATATGCCATGCTCACGGGCGATCCGCAGGTCGTCGGCTGGGCTAAAGAGCTTGCCTTGGAAGCCTGCAAATGGGATCCCGAGGGGGGCAGCGCCATGAGTCGCGGTGATATTGGGGCTCACCACCTGCTCCGCGGCTTGAACTGGTGCTACGACGCCTGCCGCGACCGAATGACCGATGCGGAGCGCGACACTCTGCAAAAGGCGATCGTCGAGCGGGCGGGACAGTTCTGGAAAAGACTCAATCCCTTCCGGCACGGCGAAGCGAACAACCACGCCTGGCTCCAGGCTCTCGGGGTGGCCGAGTCGGGACTGGTGCTGGCCGGCGAACATCCCGAGGCGGGCGATTGGGCCGAGTACGTGCGGCAGTTGTACCTCGGCCGCTTCCTCTGCTGTCTCGGTTACCAGGGCGACAACAACGAGGGAATCGCCTATTGGGGCTACGGACTCGGCTTCATCATCGACTACGCCGATCTGATGAAAGGGGTCTCGGGCATCGATTTCTACCGGCACCCCTGGCTCAACCAAACGGCGCGATTTCCTATGTACAGCGCGCCGCCGGACGGTTGGGCGGTGTCGTTCGCCGACACCGGCATGCCCAACCACGGCGTCCGCGGACCGGCCCAAGCTTCGCAGGTTCGGCAGTTGGCGCTGCGAACCCGCGATCCTTATGCGCTCTGGTACAGCGGCGCCCGCGAAGCCGTCGACGGGCTGGAACCGCTCGCGCCGACCGACCTGCCGCAATCGATCCACTATCGCCACATCGGGGTGGGCATCTTCAACACGTCGCTCGCCGATGGGGCGGAGAACGTTGCCGTGGCCATGCACAGCGGGCGATATCAGGCCGGCCATCAGCACCCGGACCAGAACAGCTTTGTCATCCATGCCTACGGCGAGAAACTGGCCATCGACGGCGGCTACTACGACTGGTACGGCAGCCCCCACTTCAAAGCCTACTCGATGCAGACGCTCGCCCATAACACGCTTCTCGTCGACGGCGAGGGGCAAGCCGCCTGCACGGACGGCGCCGACGGGCGCATCGCCGCATGGTTCGACTCGCCCGGCTACGGCTATACGGCCGGCGATGCGTCGGACCCTGACATCTACCGAGGACGTTTGAAACGGTTCGACCGCGCGATTCTTTTCATCAAGCCGGGTTTTGTCGTGGTCCACGACGCGGTGGAAGCAGCCGGACCGGCGAAGCTCGACTGGCTGCTCCACGCCGTCGCTCCCATCGAGACTGACGCCGGTAAGATGTCTTTCGTAATCCCGGGCGAGCGAGCGGCGCTGCGGGGGAAATTCCTCTGCCCGCCGGGTGTACACCTGCAAGTAACCACCGGTTTTCCGGTCGAGCCAGTGAACCGCTACAGCACGGATCCGGTTCCCCGGGAAAACTACTTTCCGGAATGGCGTCTCACCGCCACTGGCGCCGCTACGACGGAGACGACCGAGTTTCTGGCGGCGATGCAAATTCGGCGACAGGCCGGCCCGGCCGATCCGATTGCGGAAATCGCCTCATCGAGTGCGGAAAATGCTCATGCCATCGAAATACGCTGCAATGGTCGGCGTCACCTGGTACTCATTCGCAAGCCGGGGGCCGGCGGGCCACTCCGGACGGACGGCCTCCAGTGCGACGGCCAAGTCGCGGCGATTGAATTGGACGGCGAGGGTACAATCAGAAGGGCTCTTGCACTCGGCGCAACTCGACTGCAACACCTCGGCCAAATGCTCTGGAAGAGTGATGCCCCGGCCGATTGGGCTATGCCCGACTCTTCGGTAGGACTTTGACCTAAAGGCGGCAGTGAATGGAACTTCTCGAACAGGCGGCGATCGGTCTGATCGCCGGGTTGCTCGGCGGAATGTTGGGCGTCGGCGGCTCGATCGTGATCATCCCGGGGCTGATCCTCTATCTCGATCAGACCGGCGGCTACTCCGGCAGCGACCAGCACCTCATCCAGGCCGCCGCCATGATCTGCAACGTCTTCGTGGCGGCACCGTCGGTTCTAGCGCACCTCCGCGCCGAAGCGGTGATGGGATCCGTCGTCAGAATACTGATTCCTACCGCGCTGGTCGGAATCTTCAGCGGCGTGGCCGTGAGCAATAGCTCGTCGTTCGCGAGGGAAAACGGCGTCTATCTGGCAATGATCCTGGCCGCCTTCCTGCTCTACGTGGCTATCTACAATGGGGTGCGGCTGTTCGGCCACACCGATTTGGAAAAGACATTCGATGCCGACAAACGCATTCCAATATGGCGGATCACGGCGGTCGGGATTCCGATGGGGTTTTTGGCCGGTCTGTTGGGTATCGGCGGCGGCGCGTTGGCGGTGCCGATCCAACAATTGGTTCTGAGATTGCCGCTGCGCCGGGCCATCGCCAATTCAGCGGTAACGATTGTTGCCGTTTCCTGCGTCGGAGCGATCCACAAGAACCTGACGCTCCCCAGCCACGGCATCTCCATTTTGGCCTCGGCTCAGCTTGCCGCCATGCTCATTCCCACCGCGATGATCGGCAGCTATCTGGGCGGCCGTCTTACCCACAGACTTTCACGGCGAGCGCTGCGAGTAGTCTTCATCGTGTTCCTTACTACGATGGCTTACCTGACTTTCAGCCGAGCCTGGAATGCAACAACCTCCCCACCCGGGACGGCAAGCCAAAGTACGTCAGGTCTCTACCCCACCGCGGGAACTGCCTGCTGACAGCCCTCCGTACCGGAGCGGCCAAGCTCGCGGATATCCTCCTTCTTGGGCAATTCGGCCCGCCGCACATTCAAATTCGGCGGGGCCGTAATCCCCAACCGCACCCGGCCACCGCCGATCTTGACAAGTCGGACACGGATGTCGTCGCCGATCACGATTTCTTCGTTCACCTTGCGAGATAGGACGAGCATAGTTTTCTCCCTGAGGCGACGCCAATCCTCTGCTCGTTGGCCCTGATACGATCTAAGATGTGCCCATCTAAAATCTATCTCCCAAGCCGGCCAGCTACTATCCGGCAGAACGCGGTCCGAACGTAGGAAAAACACGCAAAACAAAACTAAGGACAATCCTTAACCCTTTGGGGGTGTTCATCTGATCGATGAATCGCCGACTTGTCGGTGCCCCCTGGTACTGGAAGGTGGCGTTTGCATATACTACGGGATACATGGGCGATCCGAGCCCGTAGCCGAGTCGTTGGTTGAACGCTTTGGAAGTGCGGAAATGGCGCCCGGAGTTAGGTTTATGAGGATCACTGCGATGACACACGGTGGGGATGCCGACAGTCGTATGGAATCGAGCCGATATCGAGTTCTGATCGTCGACGACCACCCGATCGTGCGGCACGGTCTCGCCGAGTTGGTCGGCCACGAACCCGATCTTCAGGTCTGCGGCGAGGCGGGCGACACCCCGGAGGCCCTGCGCCAGGTCGAAGCCACTCAACCTCATGTCGTGATCGTCGATATCTCGCTCAAAAGCGGCCACGGAATTGAACTGATCGAACAAATCAAGGCCAAGTATGATCAGATCAAAATGCTCGTCTCGTCGATCCATGACGAGTCGCTCTTCGCGGAACGCGCCTTGCGGGCCGGGGCGATGGGCTACATCAACAAGCAGGAAGCCACCGAAAAAGTCATCGACGCAATACGCCAGGTGCTTCGCGGCGAAATCTATCTCAGCCCGCGAATGTCAAACCGCCTGCTGCACACGGTGGTGGGCGGCGACCGCTTGAACGAAGATCCGATCGGGGGCCTTTCCAACCGGGAGTTGGAGGTCTTCGAGATGATCGGTCAGGGACTCACCACGAAGCAGATCGCCGGCAAGCTACATCTGAGCCCGAAAACGATCGAAACGCACCGCGAAAAGATCAAAATGAAGTTGAATCTCGCCAACAGCACGGAACTCAGTCACCGCGCCGTGCAGTGGGTTCTCGAAAATCGCTAGGCCAACGCCACGTTTGCACAAACGGAACCCAAGTACAATCTGACGTATATGAACAATCGGCCCACGGGAAATCTCTTTCCCGTGGGCCAAACAGTCGCCATCCCGTCGTTCTGGCAGGGCTAGATCGCTCGTCCGCGGCCGAAGCCGCCGAACACCAGACTGACGACAAACAGCACCAGGAACACGAAGAAAAGAATCTTCGCGATTCCCGCGGCGCCGGCGGCAATTCCACCGAATCCAAATAGTGCGGCCACCAACGCGACAATCAAGAACAACAGTGCCCAGCCCAGCATGGTTTTTTCCTCCTCTGAAGGTGGTGATTCGGTTCACGGATGACCGCGACTATTCGCGCAGCCAAGTGTCTGCTTTCGTTCCTCAATACGGCGAGGTGTTACCTGTCTTGCATAGCATACGGCATGCCAATCCGGGGAAGAACACGTCGATCCGATCACTCCCTCAATAACGCGCAACGGATCGAAACGGGTGAAGTACTGGTCTTTCGCCGCGATGCCGACGACATCGTGAAGGTGAATGTACCTGTATTTGACCAAACCACGATTCGTTGCGGTGCCTACTCCCCTTTTTTGGCGCGAGATGCAGGACAGAATGACCAAGTCGGCGGTCAACTTGTCGCGGACTTCGTGTATCGGGCTTTCGGACGGCTTGGGAATTCGGCCTCCCCCCTTTGCTCCTTTGGCCGACCACGCCACGCGCGGGAAGATATTACAGTCCCTGCATGTACCGCTTCGCTCGATCCGC
>Ga0123333_10002810_pt1 | contig 17398 bp, 9 predicted proteins | sample BioC12SIPDNA_3_FD_89957 | JGI IMG/M metagenome (GOLD analysis project Ga0123333, IMG submission 89957) | Anaerobic biogas reactor microbial communites from Washington, USA - Biogas_R2_B C12 SIP DNA | ecosystem: Engineered > Bioreactor > Anaerobic > Unclassified | place: Washington, USA... | reverse complement strand
GTTCTGAGGCGACCGAGCCGAATCTGGTGGAGAATCCCGGGTTCGAACAGCCGAGCGCCGGCGGCCTCGCGGCGCAGGGCTGGCAAGGGAATCGCCAAATCTTTTCGTTGGACCCCGAAGTGACCCGTAGCGGGACGGCGTCGTTGAAGTACGTCAATACCGACGCGAAGCGATATGTTCTGTGCACTCAGAAGGTGCCTTTACAGGCGGGCTGGAAGTGCCGCGTCAGCGCGTGGGTCAAGACCGAGAAAGTGATCGGCGAAGACTCGGGGGCCACGATCTGCCTGGAGTGGCAGGGCAAGGACGGGAAATGGCTGGGCGGGGTGTATCCGAGCGGTGTCAAGGGCACTCGCGATTGGACGCGGATCGAAGCGATCACCCGTTTGCCGGAAGATGCGGCCTCGTGCAATCTGGCCTGTTACGTTCGCCAGGGCATGACGGGGACTGCCTGGTTCGACGACGTCGAAGCGGTGCGCATCGCCGATCCGCCCCTGGACACCGTTCTGCTCTCGCCGGTCTATCGCGGCCGGATCACGCCCGCGGGTCCCGAGGAGATCTGCGGCCGAGTCCGACTGCGTCTGGCGGACTACGACCTGCAGCCGCAGCAGGTGCGCGTGCAGGTGGCCTTGCGGTCCGCCGACGGCCCGGTGCGGTGGGAAACGGACCTGCAACCGACGGAACAACAGGGCGACCAGTTTGACGTCCGAGTGCCCGCCCGCGGTCTGGAACCAGGCCGGTACGAACTGACGATTCGGTTGGCAGACCCGGCGGGACGGGAACTGCAACTCCGCCGCCACGAACTGGTGCGTCTGGCGGGCGATCGCCGCCCCCACTGCGAGATCGACCAGCAACTCCGCCTGCTGGTCGACGGACGCCCGTTCTTTCCACTCGGCATGTACTGGAGCGGCATCAACGAGAAGGACATCCAGGTCTATGCGGACAGCAAGTTCAACTGCCTGATGCCCTACGGCTCGCCCAACGCGCAGCAAATGGACCTGGCGCACCGGCACGGATTGAAGGTCATTTATTCGGTCAAGGACTGGTACGCCGGAATGGGCAGTTGCCCGAAGTTTATCCAGACGGAGGCCGACGAGGAACCGCAGATCCGCGCGCGGGTCCGCGAGTATCGCAACCACCCGGCGCTGCTGGCGTGGTACCTGAACGACGAACTGCCGCAATCGTATCTGCCCCGGCTGGAAGCGCACCAGCGGTGGGTGGCCGAGGAGGACTTCGACCATCCGACCTGGGTCGTGCTGTACCAGTACCGCGAAGTCGCCGCCTATCTGAACACGTTCGACGTGATCGGGACCGACCCGTATCCGATCGGCCGCGGTCCCGCCTCGACCGCCGCCGCCTGGACGGCCGAGACGTTCCGGCAGGTCGAGCGCGCCCGGCCGATGTGGCAAGTTCCCCAGTTGCACAACTGGGCCAACTACGCCAAGAGCGAGGCGGAGCGGCAGCGGGGGCGGACGCCGACGGTGGACGAAGTCCGCAGCATGGCGTGGCAGTGCATTTGCGAAGGGGCCACGGGACTGGTGTTCTACTCCTGGTACGACGTCAAGCGGAATCCGGATGTGACCTTCGACGCGCAGTGGACGGGACTCAAGCAGATCGCCGCCGAAATCGACCGGGCCGCGCCGATGCTGCTGTCCGCCGAACCCGTTCCGGCGATCAAGGTCGTCGGACCGGCGCCCAGTTGGCTGCGCTGGCTGGCCCGCAGCCATGCCGGCAAGCTGTACGTGGCGGCCGTCAACGACGGCGACGGGGAAGGCCCGGTTGCGTTCGCTCTTCCCGGCGCGCCCCGCAGCGTCCGCGTGCTCGGTCAGAACGCCGCGGTCCCGGCCACGCCGGCCGGTTTTCAAGACACGTTGAAACCCCTGGCCGTACGCGTCTATGAAATTGAAATGTGACAACCGGTCGGGAGACCGCACACGCCGCGGCGGACGAGCACCGCGCCGCCGCCGCTTTCCCGCGCCGCCGACCAGCGATTGCCGCGCTTACGCCGGCCGTCCCCAATCGTCTGGGAACGTGACGAAATAGCCGGCGATGCGTCGGGACTTGGGCCGGATCTCGTAGTCGACGATCAGCCGCGTGCGGGCGTCGACGGGGGCGGAGACCGGGTAGCTGCCGTCGCGGATGGGGCGTTCGTCGGCTTGGTACAGAAAGCAAAAAAGACGGCGGTCCAGGTCCCAGCGGAGGAAATCGGGATCGGAGGTGGTGACGGCCGAGACGGAGACCATGCGGCGGTCGGCGTAGATCAGGGTCACGGCGCCGTTCTGGCGCGTGATCTGAGCGGGCGAGGGATGCCGCTGGCTGCGGACGTTGGTCGGCCGGGGCGCCGACCACGTGCGTCCGCCGTCGCGGCTCTCGGATTTCCAGAACGTGCCGTCGGTTTTCGGGTGGCTGTTGCGGAAGATGCCCACCAGCCGACCGGGCTCGACCTCCAACACGTCCCATTCGTCGCCCACGAAGCCTTCCGTGTCGGGAATCCGCACGGTGGACCAGGTGGCCCCGCTGTCGGCGGACAGCGCCGCCAGCGCGCCGCTGCCGGGGGCGATGTAGTAGGGCAGCAGCAGGTGACCGTTGGACAACGTCACCGCCGCCGACTTGGTGCGCGTGTTGGTGTGGTCCAGCGGCTGAGGCTTCGACCAGCTTCGGCCGCCGTCGGCCGAACGGACGGTCATCGCTTGCGACTGACGCGCTGCATCGTACGTGTTGTAGGCGACGAGCAGGTCGCCGTTGGCCAGCACCGTTAGCGCCACGTTGCGGTCGTCCACCTGCGGCTGATCGACGATCACCGCGGCGGCCGACCAACTGCGGCCGCGGTCCGAGCTGCGGGTCAGCAGGGCACGCCCGACGGCCGAGTAGCCGTGCTCGGTGCCCTCGCGGAACACACAGTACAGCGTGCCGTCCGGGTGCGCCGCGATCCAGGGCCAGCCGGGATAGACGCCGTCATACACAATCACATCGGGAGCGATTTTCGGGGCCGAACGCTGCCCGCCCGGCAGCGACCTGCCCGTGAACCACGACGCACCGGCCGCCGCGCCGGCGGCCTGCTGCAGAAATCTCCGACGCGTAACCATGATGGACACAGCCTTCTGGAAAGTTGGCAAAGGGCCTTGGCGTCCCGCCGCCGCAGGGCTCTCCGAGCCTTGCGAATTCCGCTCGAAACTCGGCGACGAATCGCACGGTTCGGAGAATCCATGCCGCGTGGCGCGCGAGGCGTGACGGGTGACTCAGACGTTCAGGTATTGCCGGGGAAACTTCCACGGGGCCCGGTACTCGGGGATCGACAACCGGGCGGCCTCGTCGTCGCCGACGATCCACTCGGTCTGGGAATCGAGTCGGATCGAGCGGCCGAGCTTGAGCGACAGGTTGCCGAGTACGATGGGCACGTTGACGTTGTGGTGATAGAACACGTTGCAGCTGGGCTGCTGGCGGCTCTTGATCGCATCCAGCCACTCGCGTTCCTGGCCGGGCGAGTCGGGCACGGACTTGGGCGGCTCCGGCGCGTCCTTCATCAGGTCCCCCTCAGGCATGATCTTGTACGTTCCATAGTTGGCGTACAGCGTGCCGTTCACGCCGTGGAAGTACGTGCCCAGCCGCCGTCCCGTGCCGGGTTTGCCCTGCAGATCGAAACCGTAGCTGTTGACCTGGGACATCATCCAGGTGAGCGTTACGTTGGGGTACTGGATCAGCGTCTCCTGGGTGTCGTGGACGTCGCCTGCGTCCTGCAGCACATAGCGCCCGCCGGACGAGGCGACCATCGTGGGCAGCCCCAGGCCGAGCGCCCAGATGGGCAGATCGATGATGTGGGGAGCCCAGCAGGGCGTCCAGCCGCCGCTGTAGGCCATGAACGACGAATGGGTAAACGAGTCCTTGACCACCAGCGGATTGAACGGCCGCAGCGGTCCTGGGCCGACCCAGTTCTCCCAGTCCAGTCCCGCCGGCGGATCGCAGTTCGGGTCGTTGCCGATCCCTTCCGCGCCCAGGTTCAAGACGTTGAACGTGCGGGCCACGCTGATCGATCCCAGATTGCCGGAGCGGACGTGGTCGACGACCTGGTGGTAGTTCTCGCCCGCATGGATCTGCGTGCCGACCTGCGAAATGCGATCGTGCTTCTTGACCGCCGCTTTGACGGCCAGGCTTTCGCCCAGATACAACGTCATGGGCTTCTGCAAGTAGATGTCCTTGCCGGCCTCGCAGGCGTCGATGGCCATCAGGGCGTGCCAGTGCGGCGGGCTGGCGATGATCACGGCGTCGACGTCTTTCTGGGCGAGCAGCTCGCGATAATCGCCGTAGCCTTTGGCGGTCGCCTGGTACTTTTCCAGCGTCGCCTCGCAGCGTTCCTTCCAGACGTCACACACGGCAGTCACCACGACGTCGTCGTGCTTGGCACAGTTCGCCAGGTTGCTGCGGCCCATGCCGCCGCAGCCGATCAGGCCGACGTGGATCCTGTCGTTGGCGCCGGGCGCGCCGGCCTGGCCAAGCGCTGCGGCAGACACGAAATAGGGAACCGCCATGCCAGCGGCGGCCGTCGTGCGGACGAACTGGCGGCGCGTGTATCGTTTGGTATCGGACATGGGATTGGCTCCTTGGTGAGCGGTTGGTGTTAGGAAGGGGACCGTCACGCAGGCGTGTCGCTCCGCGGCACGCATCCGCTCGCGGAGCGAGCGGCCTACGGTGGCTACGACGCCAGGTACTTTTCCGGGAACTTCCACGGGTCTCGATACACGGGGCGGGCGCGCCGAGCGGCCTCGTCATCGCCGACGATCTTCTCCGTCTTGGGGTCGAACTCGATCGAGCGGCCCAGTCGGTAGGCGATGTTGGCCAGGCCGAGGGCGGCGTCGAGCTTGTAGTGGTACGACACGTTGCAGCTGGGTTGCTGGCGGCTTCTCATCGAATCGAGCCACTCGCGCTCGTGGCCCGGCGAGGGCGGGATCGAGGGCTCCGGCGGCGTCGTGTCCTGCAGCCGATCGCCTTCGGGAACGACCTTGTGCGTGCCGTAATCGGCGTACAGGGTCGCGTCCACGCCGTGGAAGTAGACGCCCAGCCGCCGCCGGATCGCATGGTTGGCTCCCTGCAGATCGAACCCGTAGCTGTTGACGAGTTGGAGCATCCAGGTCACGGTCAGCTTCGGGTACTGCCAAAGCACCTGCTGGGTGTCGTAGGCATCTCCGGCGTCGCGGGTCACGTAGCGGCCGCCGGAGGCGACGGTCTTGGGCGGGATGCCCAGTTCCAAGGCCCAGAACGGCAGGTCGATGATGTGCGGCGCCATGCCGGGCGTGTAGCCGCCGCTGTAGTCCATGAACGAGCAGTTCGTGTGGGCGTTGGCCACGATCAAGGGATTGAACGGCCGCATCGGGCCCGGTCCCACCCACTGGTTCCAGTCCATGCCGGCGGGCGGGTCGCTGTTGGGCGGGTTGCCGATCCCCTCGACGCCCTGATTGCCCGTCAGGAACGTGCGGACGACGGCGATCTGACCGAGTCGGCCCGAACGGACCCATTCGACGACGCGGCGATAATTCGCACCGGCGTGAATCTGCGTGCCGACCTGCGTGATCACCTTGTGCTGCTCCGCCGCGCGGCGCACCGCCAGGGCCTCGTCCAGGTACATCGTCATCGGCTTCTGCACGTAGAAGTCCTTGCCCGCCTCGGCCGCTTCGATCGCGATCAGCGCGTGCCAGTGCGGCGGCGTGGCGATGATCACGCCGTCGACGTCTGGGTTCGCCAGCACTTCGCGGTAGTCGGCGTACGGCTTGCAAGTCTCCGGGAACGCGGCGGCAGTGGCTTCGCGGCGTTCCTGCCACACGTCGCAGGCCCCGACCACGGCCACGTCCGGGTGCCGGCAGTGGTTCAGATTGCCCCGGCCCATGCCGCCGCAGCCGATCAAGACGACGTTCAGCTTGTCGTTGGCTCCGGGTTCTCCCGCCCGCCCCAACGCGGCGGCGGAAACGAAATAGGGAACGGCCATGCCGGACGCGGCCGCAGAACGAACCGGGCCGCGCGCAAGTCTGTCGGATTCCGCCATGAGAAAACTCCGTTGGGGTGAAAGGATCGTGATAAAGCCACCGGGGGCAAGCTCGCAAGCAGGGCCGGGGAACGACCGGCCAAGGAGTGGCCTCTGGCCGTCCTTCCCCTGCCTATCATTTCCCTGCCCCCGGTCCCTTGCCAACCTTACTTGTTGCGCGCCGCGTTGGCGGCCTGGGCCTTCTTAAAGACCTCTTCCATGCTGACCGGCTTGCCGCCCTGACGCTTGCTCTCGTCGGCGGCTTCCATGAAGGTGTAGATTTCCAGGGTTTCTTCCATGGAAACCGGCGGCTTGCCGGTCTTGAAGAACTTGCAGATCTCGACCACCATCGGCTTGTAGCCTTCGTACTTGCCCGCCGTCACCGTGCCCTTGCTGCCGACCACTTCGGCGCCGTAGCCTTTGCGGGCCTCAAACGTCCCCGTGCGGCCGTCGGCCCAGACGCCGACCACTTTTTCCTGCGCTTCACGCGTCACGGTCTTGCAACCGGTGCCCATGACCGTGAACAGGATCTCGCAGCCGTGGATTCCGTACCAGAACAGGTCGGGGTGATGCGGCTCGACGCTCATCGGCCCCCAGGCGATGACGCTCTTGATGTCGCCAACCGCAGGATTGCCGGCCCGGAGCCCCAGCACCTCGGAGCCGAAACGGAGCGAGGAACTGGAGAAACAGGGCACGTTCTTTTCCTTGGCCAACCGGAAGATCTCGATGCAGTCGGCCAGCGAGCCGGCCAGCGGCTTGTCGATGAACAGCGGTTTGCCCGCCTCGATCACCGGCCGGGCCCACTCCAAGTGCGGCCTGCCGTCGACCTCTTCCAAAAACACCACGTCGACGTCTTGGAGCATCGCCGGAATCGTGTCGTAGATCTTGACGCCTTTCTTCCGCAACTCTTCCGTGTACTTCTCGCGGCGGTCCCAGCTGGACGGATTGTCGTCGATGCCGCCCGTAAAGCCGGCGACGATCTTGACGTCGGCCAGGTCGCCTTCCGCCTTGGGATCGTTCAGCAAGTTGGTGAACGCGGGCACGTGCGAGGTGGTCAGGCCGATGATCCCCGCCCGCAACGGCTTTTTCGCCTCCTCCGCTTGAGCCGACAGCACGGCCCCGGCCAGGACGGTCACGCACAACACACACAACACAGACAGATGTCGACGCATGGCAGGCTTCTCCTTGTGAAACGTTCTCGTATCAAACCAACGCCCAGGATGTTACAGCGCCGGAGAGCGGCTGACAATGTAGGGACCGTCCTTGGATGCCTGCAGCTTGAGTCCGCGGATGCTTGCGAGCTAAGAGGGAGATAGGATGCGACGGCTGGCGGGAAGCCAGCGGGGAGTTTCTCGAACGCCGCCACGCGGGAGTTCGGAGCATGGAAACGTATTTGGGGCAAAAAGACGCTTGGCGGGGCTTCCACGAGCCATTCCTGCCGGCGGCTCGACAGTCGCTCAGCCCGCAAGTCAGTCCGGCGTGCGTCGTCCAGCTGGACTAAGGGGTCAGGCTTACAGATTTCAATTTTCGCGGTCCCAGGACTTACCACTTGGAAAGCGATTGCCCCGCGAAAATCGAAATCTGTAAGCCTGACCCCAGACCGAGACAAGCTCGATGGAGAGGATCTCGCCAGGGCCTACAACCAACTGGCCATCGTGAACAAGTACGCCGGCAAGCCACAGGTGGCCGAACAGTGGTACGGCAAGGCGATCGCGGCGGGCCAAATGGAACTGGGCCGGCACCCGCTACGAACTCCGCCGATTCGCCCCGCTGATCGCGCTGAGCGTCGCTGCCTTGGCCGAACGCGATCCCCGCGGACCACGGCACCAGATGCGGGCCGAATACCAACGTCAGATGCGCGCGGCCGGGGGCGACTGGGGCCAACTAGCCGACGCCCTCGACCGCCTGCTGGCCAATCCCCAGATCTCCGAAGACGACCTCTGCGACGAATTGCCCTTCGTCAGCGCCACGATCCTGATGGCCATCCAAGCCGGCCTGCGCGATCCCGCCACGCTCGCCGACCTCCTGCCCTCGCCCGATGCAGCCGAAACGCCCTAGCATCCCCTCCGCCCGCCCCCTCCCTGCAAAATCCCGCCGGCTCGCCCGGCGGATTACTCCGCCTCGACCTTTAGCGCGCCCAAGTTGTACGACCCCTGCATAAGGAGGACGATCTCGTGTTCGCCTGCGGCGAGCGGGACCGACTTCAGCACCGCTTGGCTGGTGTGGCGCCAGTCGGGGAATTCGTGCGCGGGGGTCTGGAAATCGCCGACGGCCTGGCAGTCAACCATGAGTTTCGGGCCTGGCTGTTTCGGAGACGGGGTCCCGTAATCCAGCGTGAACGTGTAGTCTGCCGTCCGCTTGACGTGGACCGTGTACTTGAGCCATTCGCCGCCGGAGACTCCGCCGATCACGGTTTCGCCTGCGTCCACGTCCTCGTTCACGCGGAATGTCTTGCTGGCGCCGTTGCCTGGCGTGCCGTCGGAATAGGCGAATCCCTGTCCGCCCTCATCGTAATGCGACAGCATGATCTCGCCCGGCAGTTGGATCGGCTGGCCGAGGTACGGCCCCGTCTTGCCGTTTTTGCGAAGCAGTTTGACGACGTTTTCGGAGCGGCCGACGTTGCCCTGTTCGTCTTGTGCAAAGACACAGAACGCGTGCAATCCGCGGTCCCAATCCGGCCGGATTCCGGTGCGTCCCGGCTTGACGAAATTCGTGCCGTCGTAGTAATCCTGCGTGGTTCGGACGACAAAGTCATAGGGCGGCGCAGACCGGTAATCCAGCAGCGCGCCGCTGTCGAACAAGTAAACCTGCTTGATCTTCGCCCCGGTTTTCGCGGACGGTTCGACCTGGGCCTGGAAATGCAGTTCTTCGCCCGGTTTGAGGATATAGGTGGATTCATCGGGCTTTTTGGTCAGCCGGACAACCGGGTCGCAAGCGTGCGGGTATTCGTAAACGCGGACGTAATCGACGAAGAAACTCTCGGGGAATTTTCCCTTCGTCGGGTCGCCACCGGACTTGCCGCAGCAGCCGGAAAGAATGGCGTGCAGCGGAACGCAACCGGCGGCGTGGTTGAACGGGTCGAACGTCACCGAGTTGTACGGGCTGTGGTTTGCTTCCGACTGGATCAGCTTGCCGTTCAGGTAATACGAGACTTCGAAGGGCGTCCACTTGCAGCCGATGACATACCAATCGTCGACTTTGCCAGGCAGCTTGGAGCCGTAATTCCAGCTTCGCAACGTGCCACAGGCGAAGACGTGCAGATTGTGGTCGAGGATGCCGCGCGGCGGTTCGCCCGGATTCTTCGGGCCCATGTAATAGTCTTCGTAGATGTCGATTTCCCAGCCGTCGAGGAACGGATTGGAAGGTCCGTGCGTACACAGCCAGAACGCGGACCACCAGCCGGATTGTTGGCGAAACTTGACCCGCGTCTCGAAGTAGCCGTGTCCGAAGACCTCGTTGGAATAGAGGCTGGCGCTCTTGGTCTTCGTCTTGTCCGGGGTCGCCCAGTTGCAGACGATTTCGAGTTGTCCGTCGTGGACTTTCGCATAGTCCTTTTCGCTCGTTGGGCTGAAGTACCATTTGCTGGTATCGACCCGGTCGCCATCGAATTCCTCGTCGAACACTTTCTTCCAGCCCACCTGGACCGGATCGAACTGCGGGACGAGATCGATTTGGAAGGGCGTCGCCGAGGTCTTCGATTCCTGCACCGCGAGGCCGATGACCAGATTGTCGACGGTCACCTCGGCCCGCGTCTGTTCTGCAAGCAGGCGATAGCTGAACTCGACGGCTGGGGATGCAAGGCCTTTTCGCTTTCCGCTCGCGCTGGTCGTTCTGCTGTCGACGAGACTGTGAATCGACACGGTCCATTGGCCGGAGCCGTTGACGCCGAACACGAAGTCGGCCGGCAGGCAGTTCGAGGGCAGTTGGAGCGTTTCGAGCGGATTCTCGTTTTCGACGACCGAGAGCGTCAAGAAGGCCGAATCTTCGCGGCAGCGGATCTGGCACGTCAGCTCGGAGGCGACGATCTCGAACGCGACGTTTCGTCGCTGGGACGGGTCCTGGCCGAAATTCTGGATACGAACTCCCGCGGCGGCAAACACGTTGGCGTCCGACTTGTCGGGAAGCGGCGCAAGGTGGTTCGGGCAGGCGATGGCCAGTTTCGCATCGGTCTGGAAAACGCCCTGTCCAGTCACCGAGAGCAGTCCCGGTGTCGGGTTTCCCTGGATCAGCCGCGGGTTTCCGGAGCAGCGGACCGTCGGACCGTCGAAATTCTCCTCAAACGTGCGTTTGGAGAATTGCAGTCTGCGGACGGCGCCGCGCAGATCCAGCGGACCGGCGAGTTTCAGAACCGAGTCGGCTCTGTTCGTCACGATCCTGACCGCGATGACGTTCGTCCCCTGTTTGAGCCGGACGTTCTTGACGTGGCTGTCGATCTCGACAGGCGAGTCGGCATTGCCTGGCGCCGGGGCATCGAAGACTGGCTCGCCGTTCAGATAGTACTGCATCGCCCCACCGGCACCCGCGCCGACCGTCATGTCGCAATCGTATTTGGCTTCGATCGGAGCGAACGCCCAAACGCAGTGGCGAGGGCCGGGACCGGCCAGGGACGCGAAATCCAGCGTGTTGGAGATGAGCGTGGCGGTCTGTGCTTTGGCTTCGCCCAGCGTTTCCGGAATCGACTGGAGTTGTTCCCGCGACGGTTTCAGCGCCTTGTCGACGGGCACAAACATCGTCCAGGCTTTGGGAATGCGGGTATCGCCGACGATTCGAGGCGGCTGGATGTCCAGGGTCAGACTGCACAGCAGGATCTCCGCGCCCATCTTGCCGCCGATGGCGAGCGTGACAGCATGCGTTTCGCAGGTGTGTCCGTTGTCGATGGGAATCGTCAAGACGTGCGGTTGCCACGTGTCGGAGAGATTGAAGGGAGAACTGACGATGACCCCGTTCCATTCGCCTTTCTCGCCCCAGCGATAAAAGGTGACCCAGGCCAGCCCCTTTCCTTTGACGAGGAAGGAAACGCGGCCGACGGCACCGGAACGGGCGGGGAATCTCGCGCGGGTTTGGATGGCGCCGCCGTCGTCACCGAGGACGTTGGTGATGCTCAACGCCGTGTTGCCCTCATAGGCGGCGGAGACGGTCTTGACGTCTGGGAACGGTTTGTAGCCGCCCCATTCGTGCATGACCCAGCCGTCGGGGAAGCCGCCGGGCGCTGTTGCTTGAAAGCGACCGTTGACGTCGATCGGCTCTGCCAACAGCACATCGCACAGCAAAACCATCAGCAACGGAAAGAGAATCGTGGTTTTCATGGAACGTAGTCTGAACTGAAAGGGGATCGTTTTTTCGGCCCGTCGACGCCCATCGCACTGAGTGTCCGGGGATCGTGGGGGTTCAGGAGGAGGAAGGGGCCGTTTGCCTCCGTCCAGAAAAGATTGGAGCCTTCTTGACCGCGCCCGTCAAGGACTTTGAACGCAGCTTCCTCCCGTTGGTCGAGTGCGGGCACGAGGAAGTGCTCTACCGGCCCCGCACGGGCCTGTTCGGCGGTTGTGAAGCGGAATCGCCTTCCTGACGGGCGTTGGAGCAAGCGGGCACGCACTGGCTGCCGGCAGCGGCAGATGAGTAACCGCGACCTGATCGAGATCCGGATTGACCTGCTGGCCGTCCCGCCTGACACCTGCTGGTCGAAGTTGGACGCGATTTCTCATCGGGCCAGCCATGAGCGTGCCGACCCCGATACGGAGTATGGCTACGCCTTGGTCGAAGCCCTCGCCCGCCACGGTGAAGCGGATCGGGCGATTTCCATCCTGGCCAAGAAAATCGCAGACGTTGATGACTACGGCGAGGGCTGGATGGAATTGTTCATGTTCAACCTCGCGGCGGAACTGCGGTTGGACCCTGCCGTTCCCCACATCGTCGCCAAGCTACGGGATGCTGAAAACAAAGCCGACCTGCTGTTCGAGGAAAGCGAGCGGGCCTTGGTGCAGATCGGCACGGATACGGCGGTTGAGGGCGCGGCGATCCTGTTCCCGCAGGAAGATTGGATTCGGCGTATGGTCGGCTGCTACGTCTTCCAGCGAGTCCACTCCGATCTGGCCGTCGCCAAAACTCTGGGAATTCTGCCGCACGAGGAAGAGCCGACAGTCAAAGCCTGTCTGGCACGCGCCGTCACGTCGCAATTCGCTGATGAAGCCATCGAACCGGTTCGTCAGGTAGTCCTCAGCGGAAGATACGACGAGAGCTTCACGGACTTGCGACTTGAGTTGCTCCTGGCCGCCAGCCTGATGGAGTTGGACTTGCCCGAAAAGGAACAATGGAAAGTTGACGTCGAGCGGGGGCGTGCTGAGCGAGAAAAGTAATTTCGCTTCCACGCGGAACCGTGGCCTGACGAAGAGGGCTCTGCCCCGGCCGCCGATGCTCCCGCTTATTGAGCAGTCACCGGTTTGGCGGGCGGGGCGATGGTCAAGGGTGGTGCGGGACCGTTGGGCTTGGCGGCCGCAGGCGACGCTGCGGTACTTGCTGACCTTCCAGACGCTGTTTGACGGCGAGACGAGTGCCAAGGCCTGCCCTCAGGTGTCTCTTGACGCGTCGTGGCGTCCCACACCTTCACTGTGCCATCGCCACCCCCGCTGGCGATCCGCCGACCGTCCGGGCTGAAGGCCACGCTGTTGACCGAACCCGTGTGCTCCCTGAGCGTGAGCGTCTCTTCGCCCGTCGTGGCGTCCCACACCTTCACCGTGCTGTCGTCACCCCCGCTGGCAATCCGCCGACCGTCCGGGCTGAAGGCCACGCTCTTGACATTTCTTGTGTGCCCCTTGAGTGTGAGCGTCTCCTGGCCCGTCGTCGCGTCCCACACCTTCACCGTTTCATCCCAGCCCGCGCTGGCGATTCGTCGGCTGTCCGGGCTGAAGGCGACAATTTGGACAGGAAGAGCGTGCCCTTCGATTGTCAGCGTCTCCTCGCCCGTCGTCGCGTCCCACACCTTCACCGTGCCCTTGCTGGCACTGGCGATCCGTCGGCCGTCCGGGCTCAGGGCCATGCTCTGGACACCGGGAGTCTGTCCCTTGAGCGTAAGCGTCTCCTGGCCCGTCGTCGCGTCCCACACCTTTACCGTGCCATCCAGGCTCGCGCTGGCGATCCGTCGGCCGTCCGAACTGAAGGCCACGCTCTGGCGGCCGTGGCCGCCGGAGCCAGGGTGCCCCTTGAGCGTGAGCGTCTCCTGGCCCGTCGTGGCGTCCCACACCTTTACCGTGCTGTCCCTGCTCGCGCTGGCGATCCGTCGGCCATCCGGACTGAAGGCCACGCTCTCGACAGCGAATCGCCCCCAAGGCTCGACGAAAGGAGCGTGCGCCTTGAATGTGAGCGTCTCCTGGCCCGTCGTGGCGTCCCACACCTTTACCGTGCTGTCCCTGCTCGCGCTGGCGATCCGCCGCCCGTCCGGGCTGAAGGCCACGCTGCTGATCCCCTCCTTGTGCCCCTTGAGTGTGGGGGTCTCCTGGCATGTCGTCACGCTCCACACTTTCACCGTGCTGTCCATGCTCCCGCTGGCGATCCACCGACCGTCCGGACTGAAGGCTACGCTCCTGACATCACTTGTGTGCCCCTTGAGTGTGAGTGTCTCATCGCCCGTCGTCGCGTCCCACACCTGCACCGTGTTGCCCTTGCTCGCGCCGGCGATGCGCAGGCCGTCCGGACTGAAGGCCAGGCTCCCGGCAGACGCCTTGAATGTGAGCGTCTCCTGGCCCGTCGTCACGTCCCACACCTGCACCGTGCCTGCGTCTGCGGCGGCGATCCGCCGACCGTCCGGACTGAAGGCCAAGCCACCAGCCCCCTTGAATGTGAGCGTCTCCTTGCCCGTCGTCGCATCCCACACCTTCACCGCGTTGTCAATGCCGACGCTGGCGATTCGCCGGCCGTCCGGACTGAAGGCCACGCTGGTGACAACACCGCTGTGTCCCTTGAGCGTGAGCGCTTCCTCGCCCGTCGTGGCGTCCCAGACCTGCACCACGACTTGCAGCCAGCCCTTGTTCGCTGGATGAATCACCCCGCTCCCGCTGGCGATTCGCCGGCCGTCCGGACTGAAGGCCAAGCACCTACCGCCAAAATACACGCCCGGCTTGACAACAGGGTGCCCCTTGATCGTGAGCGTCTCCTGGCCCGTCGTCGCGTCCCAGACCTGCACCGTGCTGTCCGAACTTGCGCTGGCGATTCGCCGGCCGTCCGGACTGAAGGCCAAGGTTCCTTCAGTAGGAGTGTGCCCCTTGACCGTGAGCGTCTCCTGGCCCGTCGTCGCGTCCCAGACCTGCACCGTGCTGCCCTTGGTCACGGTAGGGACCGCCGTCCGCCGGTCCGGACTGAAGGCTAGGTTCACCAGGCTGCCCCTGCTCCCGCTGGCGATCCGGCGGCCGTCCGGGCTGAAGGCCACGCTGCTAACCGGGGTACCAGAAACCATGGTTCTTTGGTTCCGGTTGAACAGCGTGTAAAGGTAGTCATGTTCCCAGCCCCGGAGGTCCCAGCGGCAGGCGTCGAGGTAGCGCCACGCCTTGACCGCATCGCCATGCTCCCATTCACTCTGCGCTCCGGCGATTTGGATGGTGTACAGCAGCCACTCGGACCTATCCCTTTGTTTCTCCGCACGCCCCCTCTCCTCCTGGGCTCGCTGCCGTTCTTGCTTCGCACGTTCCAACGCCTCTCTCAGCTGTCCGCGCTGATCCTCGGATATCTTGAGCGCCGCGGACTCACGATGCAACGCACGTGTCGTTGCTACGTACCCAACGGTCCCCACAAAAGCTGATATCACGAGTAGTAGGATTGTTGCACTGGCGAAAATGGCCAACACCGGCTTCCGCCGATACCAGCGGTAGAGCCGAGTCGCACTACCGAGCGGTCTTGCCAGGATCGGTTCTCCGGCGAGGTAACGTCGCAACTCGTCGCCGAGTGCTGCCGCAGAAACATAGCGGCCAGTGACACTCTTCTCGAGACACTTAAGGCAAATCGTCTCCAAATCCCGGTCAATCGCCGGGTTGAGCAGACGGGGCCGCACAGGCTCGTCTTCCCGCAACAGGCGGATGGTTTCGTGGACGGTCGCCGCCCGAAACGGCGGCTTCCCTGTCAGCAGCGCGTAAAGGACTCCTCCCAGCGCATAGATGTCCGCTGCTGGACCAACGTGTTTGTTCCGGCCCGCCGCCTGCTCAGGGGCCATGTAGCTGGGCGTACCCATGATCTGTCCGCTGAGCGTCAGGCCGGACTCAACGTCCAGGCGTTTAGCCAGACCGAAATCAGTGACCTTCGGCTGGCCCGCTTCGTCCACCAGAATATTCGCCGGCTTAAGGTCGCGATGGACCACCTGGCGACCGTGAGCGTAACTGACCGCCTCCGCAATCTTGCGGACCAACTCCGCCGCTTCCCTGGGCAGAAGTGGCTGGTCTCGCAAGCGATTCTGCAGCGTCGGCCCAACCACGTAACCCATCGAGTAGAAGAGTCTGCCGTCGCACTCGCCGACCTCGAAAATCGGCACGATGCCCGGATGGTCGAGGTGAGCCGCCGCCTGAGCCTCAGCGCGGAAACGCTGCACTTGCTTGTCGGAGGCAAGTTGCCCACCAACAATCATCTTTAGCGCCACGATGCGGTTGAGAGTTCTCTGCCGAGCCCTGTACACCACGCCCATGCCGCCCCGGCCAATCTCCTCCAGCAATTCATAATCACCGACAGTTCCCAATACCGGGACGCCATCGCTCGTTGGTTCGCCCGACTTGAAGGACTTCGACGTCGAATCCGTTGCGTCCACTCCACGGCCACAAAGGACGCTGTCGTCCCGGTCCTGGTCCGCCGTGTTTCCCGTGTTCCGCGCCCGGGCACTCACGGGCTGGTCGGCGTCGCAAGATTCACGCGGCAGCGCAGTATCCGCGGGCGCAACGGCAAATAGCGTCCCCGATTCGTTTTTCCGCTGCGGTATCACCGCAGAGCGGGCGAGCGCCCCTTCCAACGGAGTCAGTTTGGTCAGGACTTCCTGACATCGCGGGCAGCACTGAACATGTGCCTCAACCCCCGGACGCTCCCCAGGAGGCAGGGTTTCGTCCAGCAGTCGCTGCAGGGTTTCACGCGAAGGACAGTCGCTCATGGTTTGCGGAGACCGAAGAGATCATCATCACCCGCCATGGCCGGCCCCCTGGCGTGTTGGTTGGATTTGGCTCGGAGGATGACTGGTTCGACTACAAACTTGAACATGATCCCCGGTTTCTCCGACGGATTGAACGTGCTCGCCAAAGCCTTCGCGAGGGCAAAGGCGTTACCAAATCTAGCGACTATCGCTAGCTGACACAAGATTTCTTACAGGCCCAGGTCGGTTGCCAGTGGTGACGTCTTCCCGTCCCCGCCGCCTGATTCCGGTCGTTTGTCCGCAGACCCGGGGCCACCACGCTGCTCGCCAGCGTGGAGCCGTGTTCGCAACCAGAACGTCGGCCCTCGTGGAACTCCCCCGCCATCGCCCGGCTCGTCCGGGTGGAGCGGTGTTCAATGCCGCGCGTCGGGTGGCGTCGTTCGGGATACCGCGGCCCTCGGCCATGAACATCGCTCCACGCTGGCAAGCAGCGTGGTGGCGAGGACGATCGATCCGCCGGGACGCGGGTCTGGTTCTGAACACTGCTCGACGGAGACAAGCTCCGCCGTGGCATCCAACGCACCGCTCGCCCGATCCATCGGTTGGCCTCACCGTTGGGCTTCGTCCTCGCCTTTCCGCTACCGCCTTTCCGGTGCGGCAGAAGAAACTCACGGGTCTTCTCGCAAGACCAAGGCATCCCGACGATGGCTCGCCCTGCCCTGAATCTGCACTTTCCGAAAACCTGGAACTGCTAAGTGGCGAGTTTCAGGAACAGGTGAAACAGGGCGCGAATTTTTGATGATTGGCGGTGCGAGCCGGAAAGCGACAAATATTCGTTCTGCAGCGTCTTTCGCCGTAAGGCTTTGCGCCGATCGGCATGACTCGGTCGACGTTCGCTGTCGTTGCATGGGGAATCGTTGCGGTCGCAGATTTCCTCAGCTGGTTTGTTCCAGGCCCAGCATTCCAGCAGCGTATGCACCCACAAGTTCAGATTGAACACCGCGATGTTCGTCCAGACGTTGCGGACTTGTTGCTGGCCCGCGCCCCAGACTTCCTTGACGTCGTGGAAGTCCTGTTCGATCGATGAACGGTCCGCGAACGTTTCCACGATCTCGCGCGGGGTCGCGTTGGGGTCGGTACAGAAGAAGTATTCGCAGCCATGCTCTTCCTTAACGATCACGACACGAATCAAGCCTCGCGCCGGCCGATAGGTGGCCAGGAACGTCTTGATCGTCTTCGTCACCCACTGGCGGTAAACGAAACACTCGATCGTTTGCCAGCCCAACGGATGCACG
>Ga0123333_10002807_pt1 | contig 17409 bp, 7 predicted proteins | sample BioC12SIPDNA_3_FD_89957 | JGI IMG/M metagenome (GOLD analysis project Ga0123333, IMG submission 89957) | Anaerobic biogas reactor microbial communites from Washington, USA - Biogas_R2_B C12 SIP DNA | ecosystem: Engineered > Bioreactor > Anaerobic > Unclassified | place: Washington, USA... | reverse complement strand
TGGTGGCGGTGTCGTGGATATAGCTGTCCTCGACCACCATGCCGTCGCCGTTGACGTTGTCGATGCCGTCGGCGTTGCTGTCGTCGCGACGGCCGGTGTTGCGGATCTCGACCCGGCGGATGATGGCGCCGTTGGACTTGGGCGTGATCTTGATGCCGTCGCGGCCGGAGTCGCGCACGAGCAGGTCCTCCATGACCACGTTGGAGGCACCGGTGGCCGAGGTCGGCCCGCCCTGGTACCAGTCGGTCTGGAGCATGATTCCGTAGTAGTAGCCGCCGCTGATCTCCAGGTTGGCGATGCGACTGCCGGAGGCGCCCGGATCCACCTGGATGCCGACCGAGTTGGCGGTCGACGTGCTGCAGGCAATGTGGGCCCGCTGGCCCGACGGCGAGCGCAGGGTGAGCCGGTGGCGCAGGCGCACGCACTCGTTGTAGGTACCGTTGAGGACGGTGACGGTGTCGCCGGCGCGCGATGCCGAGATGGCGCGGCCGATGGTCCGGTAGGGACGCGCGCTGCTGCCGTCGGCGCTGGAATCGTTGCCGGAGGTGGAGACGAAGAGTTCGGCCGACCACGCCGGGGCGCTGGCCAGAGCCAGGACCAGGGCGGTCGTCAGGGTGCTGCGTGGCATCGGGGGAATCCCTCGGGCTGTGGCTGTTGCGAGTGCGTTTTCCCCCTGGTTTCCGCGCACCGGCCTCTCGCCCGGCGCACGGCCCGGCGAATGTGTCACGGCAAAGCTGAACGCGCGAGCCACGGGCGCAAAAGGCCGCCTGCAGCCGCCAGCGCGTACCGGGCTCACGACCCGGGTGTGACCGGGCTCACGCGGCTGCGCAGGCGCCCGGCCGGCCCGGACGGCGGACCCGTCAGATCCGCTTGCGCACCGCCTGGGCCGCGTAGTGGGCGAAGTACCAGCCCGCGCGCACGATCCCCAGCCGCTCGCTCTCGCGGTAGATCCGCCACTGCCAGCGCGCCGCGCGCAGCTTGTTGGCCGACAGCGACCCCGGGCGCACCAGGTACGAGGCGAGGATCCGTTCGGGCGGCGCGCACACCGCCTGTCCCGCCATCCGCACCACCTGCAGCCAGAACGCGTAGTCCTCGTGGCCCATCCGGCTGAAGCGCGGCTCGCCGATCGCGCGGTCGTAGATCCCGGTCAGGTTGCCGATGCAGTTGCCCTTGAGCATCCGCGCGTAGCCCGCCCGTGGCGGCGGCCGGACCCGCGACAGGACCCGTCCCGCCGCGTCCACGCGTTCGTACGCCGCGTAGCCGACCGCGGCCCCTTCCGAGCGCATGGCCGCCAGCTGGATGGCGAGCTTGTCCGGGTACCAGCGGTCGTCACTGTCGAGGAAGGCGATGTAGCGTCCCGTGGCGGCCTCGATGCCGGCGTTGCGGGCGGCGGCGACGCCGGCGTTGCGCGGCTGCCGGATCGGCACCACCCGCGGGTCCTCCGCGGCCAGGCGCTGGACCACGTCCCAGGTGCCGTCGGTGGAACAGTCGTCGACCACCAGCAGTTCGACGTCGGCGTGGGTCTGCGCCAGCGCCGAGCGCATGGAGGCCTCCAGCGTCGCGGTCGCGTTGTAGGCGGGCATCACCACGCTCACCCGGTCCATCCGCAGCTTCCCCTGTCCGGTCGTCCACCTCATGAACGCGGAATGCGGGCGGAACCGGGCACGCGCACGGCGCCCGCGGCCGGAAACCGCGGCGCGATGCGTTCACTGGGGGACGCGTTCCGGCCACCGCCGGCGGGAGAAGCATGCTGTTCGTCGACGATCTCAAGGCCAAGTCCAGGTGGTGCTACGGCGACGACCGTCCGCGCAACCTGCTCAAGACGCTGCTCACCGACGGCACCTTCGCCATGGCCTGCTACCGCGCCATGCAGTGGTCGCAGCGGCACCGGCTGGCGCCGCTGGCGATGCTGTTCAACAAGCTCAACGCCTTCTTCGGCCAGTGCATCATCGGCCGCGGCGCCGAGTTCGGGCCCTGCTTCGTGCTGATCCACAGCCAGGGCGTGGTGATCAACGGCAGCGTGCGCGGCGGCGCGCACGTCTACGTCGAGCACCAGGTGACGATCGGCGCGGAGAAGCAGGCCTCGCCGGTGCTGGGCAGCCACGTGTTCCTCGGCGCGGGCGCCAAGGTGGTGGGCGCGGTCGCGCTGGGCGACTACTGCCGCGTCGGCGCCAACGCCGTGGTGGTGCACGACGTCCCGGCGGGGGCGACGGTCGGCGGGATCCCGGCCCGCGTCCTGCGCCAGCGCGAGCCCGGCCCGGGCGTCGGCGAACCGGGCTGACCGCCGCGCCGCGCTGTCCGGATCCCGCGCATGGCGACGTTGTCCGGAGACAGCGATGCCGTTGGCGTGGACACGCGCCAGCGTCGCGGCGGCACCGCCATCGCGCACCACGCCGCGCCGCCCCGGCCGGAACCCGCCCACCCTGCGCCGCCGCGCCCCGGCGCGGCGTCCACACCCCGCACCGCATGAGAATCCTCGCCCTCACCAACCTCTACCCGAACCCGCTGCAGCCGCACCGGGCCGCGTTCAACCGCCACCGCTTCCGGTTCCTCGCCGAAACGAACGAACTGCGGCTGGTCGCGCCGGTGTCCTGGCGCGAGGAATGGGCGCTGCGCGGACGCGGCGCGAAGATCCCCCGGGGGCGCCGCACCACCTGCGACGGCATCCCGGTCGAACATCCGCGCTACTGGTACACGCCCGGCGTGCTGCGCAGCCAGTACGGGCGCTTCTTCCAGGCCAGCGTCGCCGGGGCGTTCGCGCGCGCGGTGCACGAGCTGGCACCGGACGTGGTGCTCGCGACCTGGGCCTATCCCGACGGCTGGGCCGCGGTGCGACTGGCGCGCCGCCATGGGCTGCCGGTGGTGGTGCTGGTGCACGGCAGCGACGTGCGGCGGATGGACGAATTCCCGGCCCGCGCCCGCGGCACCCGCGAGGCGCTGCGCTCGGCCGACGGGGTGATCGCGGTATCGGCCGACCTGGCCGCGCGCGTGGTCGCGCTGGGCGCCGAGCCGGACCGGGTCGCGACCATCCTCGACGGCGTCGACCGCAGCCTGTTCCACCCGGGCGACCGCGACGCGGCCCGGCGCGGCGTCGGTTTCGACGACGGCCGGCGCCACCTGCTGTTCATCGGCAACCTGCTTCCGGTCAAGGGCGTCGACGTCCTGTTGCAGGCCTGCCAGGCGCTCGCCGCGCAGCGCGACGACTGGTGCCTGCACCTGGTGGGCGACGGCGCCGAGCGCGCGCGCCTGGAGGCGCAGGCGCAGTCCCTGGGGCTCTCCGGGCGCGTGCGCTTCCACGGCAGCCGCGCCCACGCCGAGCTGCCGGCGTGGCTGCGCGCGGCCGACCTGTTCGTGCTGCCCAGCCGTTCGGAGGGCATTCCCAACGTGCTGCTGGAAGCATCGGCCTGCGGGACGCCCTACGTGGCCAGCGACGTCGGCGGCATTCCCGAGATCGCCTCGCTGGGCGCCGGCATCCTGGTCCCGCCCGAGCAGCCCGCGGCGCTGGCCGAGGCGATCGGCCGCGGCCTCGACGCGCCGCCGCCGGCGCCGGCCACCGGGCCGCGCGACCGCCGCGAGGCCGTGGCCGAGATCGCGCGTTTCCTCCGCCACAGCGCCGACCGCGCGCGCGTCTCGCGCCTGCTGTCCCCATCCGCCGCCGGTTGACGTTCGAACGGACAGACCCTTCGGCAAGGGCGCACCGCGCCCGCGCATCCGCGAGCACACCCATGCCCGACACCAGCGGCCAGCCGCGCCTGAAGATCCTGTTCCTGCACAAGCAGATCCTGTTCCCGCGCGACACCGGCGGGAAGATCCGCGTGCTGAACCTGCTCAAGCACCTGGCGCGCTGGCACGACGTGACCTACGTATGCAACCTGCGCCGGGGCGAGGAAGCGTTCCTGCCCGAGATGGAGGCGCTCGGCATGAAGGTCGAGGCGGTGCCGGGCGAGGTCTCCCCGCACGGCAGCGCCGGCTTCTACCTCGGCGCGCTCGCCAACCTCGCCTCCTCGCGTCCCTACGCCGTCGACCGCAACTACGATCCCGCGCTGCGGCGCCGGATCGCGGACCTGCTGCGCCGCGAGGCCTTCGATCTGGTGATCTGCGACACCGTGCAGATGGTGCGCCACCTCGCCGGGCTCGAACTGCCGCCCTCGATCCTGTTCCAGCACAACGTGGAGGCGCAGATCCTCGAGCGCCACGCGGAGGTCACCAGCGGCGCCCTGATGCGCGCCTACATGCGCAACCAGTACCGCCGCATGGCCGCGTTCGAGGCCGCGTGCGGCAACCACTTCGACCACGTGATCGCGGTCAGCCGCCAGGACGCGCGGATCTTCGCCGAGCGTTACGGCTGGCGCGACGTCGACGCGATCGACACCGCGGTCGACACCGAACTGTTCGAGCCGCGTCCCGGGGACGAGGTCGAGGGCCGGGTGATGTTCCTCGGCTCGATGGACTGGCTGCCCAACCAGGACGGCATGCGCTGGTTCTGCGACGAGGTCTGGCCGCGGGTGCGCGAGGCCCGCCCCGACGCGACCTTCCAGATCGTCGGCCGCAACCCGCCGCCGTCGGTGCGCGCGCTGGCCGAGCGCCCCGGGATCGAGGTCACCGGTTCGGTGCCGGACGTGCGCCCCTACCTGGCCGCGGCCTCGGTGGTGGTGGTGCCGCTGCTCGTCGGCGGCGGCACCCGGCTGAAGATCTACGAGGCGATGGCGATGGCACGGGCCACGGTCAGCACCACGATCGGCGCCGAGGGCCTGCCGGTCGAGCCCGGCACCCATTACCTGCAGGCCGACGATCCGGAGGCGTTCGCCGCCGACGTGCTGCGCCTGCTCGACGACGCGGATCTGCGGCGCCGGATCGGCGACGCCGCCGACGCCTTCGTCCGCGCGCACTACGGCAGCGAGCCGATCGCCCGCCAGTTCGAGGCGATCTGCCTGGACGTGCTCGCGCGCGTCCGCGAGCGCGGCAGCGTGCGCCGGGCCACGCCCCACCCTTTCCTTTCCAGTAGCGAGCCACTGAAATCATGAGCAATGTTGCGGTGTTCGGCCTGGGCTACGTCGGTTGCGTGACCGGCGCCTGCCTGGCCAGGGACGGCCACTCCGTCATCGGCGTCGACATCGACGCGGACAAGGTGGCCGAGATCAACGCCGGCCAGGCCCCGATCCGGGAAAACGGCCTGGACGAGCTGGTCGCCGGGCAGGTGGCCGCCGGCCGCCTGGCCGCCACCACCGACACCGCCGAAGCGGTGGCGAAGTCCGAGATCGCGATGATCGCGGTCGGCACGCCGTCGATGGACGACGGCAGCGTGACCACCCACGTGCTCGAGGCCGTCATCCGCTCGATCGGCAAGGCGCTGCGCGCCGCGCCCAAGTCCTACCACGTGGTGATCCGCTCGACCCTGCTGCCGGGCCTGCTGGAGACCCAGATGCGGCCGGCGCTGGACGAGGAGCTGGGCCCCGGCTTCCCGGCCGAAGTGGTCCTGTGCAACAACCCCGAGTTCCTGCGCGAGGGCTCGGCGCTCAAGGACTACTACCACCCGCCGTACGTGCTGGTCGGCGCGGAGGACGAGGCGCACGCCCGGCCGGTGCTGGACCTGTACGCCGCGGTTGAGGCCGGCAAGCACGTCACCGACCCGCGCACCGCGGCGCTGGTGAAGTACGCCTGCAACAACTTCCACGCGGTCAAGGTGGCGTTCGCCAACGAGATCGGCGCGGTCGCCAAGGCGATGGGGGCCGACGGCCACGCGGTGATGCGCCTGGTCTGCGAGGACACCAAGCTCAACATCTCGCCGGCCTACATGCGCCCGGGCTTCGCCTTCGGCGGCTCCTGCCTGCCCAAGGACCTGCGTGCGATCAACCGTTTCGCCGAGCACGCGGCGCTGCGCCTGAACCTGCTGCCTTCGGTGATGGCCTCGAACGAGAACCAGCTCAAGCGCGCGCTGAAGATGGTGCGCGACGAGGGCAGCCGCAAGATCGGCCTGGTCGGCCTGAGCTTCAAGAACGGCACCGACGACCTGCGCGAGAGCCCGATGGTCGAGATGGTGGAGACGCTCACCGGCTGGGGCTACTCGGTGAAGATCTACGATCCCAACGTCAGCCTCGGCCGCCTGCGCGGCCGCAACCTGAGCTACATCGACCGCCACCTGCCGCACCTGGCGCAGATGCTGGTGTCGGAACCGGAGGAAGTCCTCGAGCACGCCGAGCTGCTGCTGCTGTGCACCGACGTGGCCAACGCCCACGACTGGCGCGGGCAGGCGAAAGGCCGGGTGTTCGACCTGCGCACCGACCTCGCCCGTCCGGTCGAGCCGGCGCCCGAGGCGCCACGACAGCGGGCCGTCGCTGCCGCCTGAGCCGCGGCGCACAGACCGGTCCCACCTTGCGCGCCCCCGGAACGGGGGCGCGCCGGCATCCGGCCAGGCGATTCCGGGGCCGGCACCGGGTCCTGGCCGCAGGCGGTCAAGCGCCTGAGACCGCACCGATCGCCGTCGCGCGTCGATGCACGACGCATCCGGGCGTCCCCGCCGGGCGGCGGTTTGCTGCCGCGCGGGGCAGGCTCCACCAGCAGACGGCTGCCCGGTCGCACGGCGATGCGGGCCGCCCCGGGCCGTCCACCCGTTCGATCCGGAACCTCGTGGCGCGGGATCGCGGATGTCCGCCGGGAGCAGGCCGCGCCCGACGCGGGGCGCTCGCGGATCAATCGCCGCGGATCAATCAGGGAAGCGCGCCTGCATCCAGTCCTGCAGGCAGGCGAACAGCTTCTCGCGGTGCCTGCGCACGTAGAAGGTGTGGTCGCACTCGGGCCAGTACTCGGTGGCCATGTTCGACGAGCGCATCACCGGGCCGAAAGCCTCCAGCGCCTGGCGGCGGTGGTTGTGGTACGAGGCCACCCCGCCGGTATACAGCAGCAGGACCTGGCAGCCGCGCGCGTCCAGCGCCAGCAGCCGCCTGCTCGCCTCGTCGCGCGTGGGGAAGTCGCGCAGGTCGTCGTTGCCGACCGCGCGCGGCGGCTCGCGCCGCGGCACCAGGCGCCGCCACAGCGCCCGCAGTACGCGCAAGGGATTGAGCAGGCGCGGCAGGTAGTGGCGCAACTTGTGCCCGCGGGTGCGGTAGCTGACCCCGTCGAGCAGGACCAGTCCGGCGACCCGGGGCTCGAGCGGCGCGATGTTGAAGCTGTCATCGGCGCCCGAGCAGATGCCGCCGAGCACGAACCGGCGCACGCCGGCCTCGCGTTCGAGCAGGTCCATCGCCGCGCGCACCTCGTCGCGCTTGCGGTTGTCGCTGTGCTGGCTCGACAGCGGGCTGTCGCCCAGCCCCGACTGGTCGAAGCGCAGCACCACGTAGCCCTCCGCGGCCAGGCGGCGCGCCATCTGCACGTAGAGCCGGAACGGCCCCATGCGGTGCACCAGGCCGGCGTTGAGCAGGATCAGCGCGGTCGCGCGCGGGGCGCGGCCGGCCGGGAGCGTCGCGACGCCGACCAGGCCGTCGCCGAAGCGGTGGACGCGCTCCTCGTAGCCGCGGTCGGACGGCGCGGACGTGTCATGCGCCGCTGCGGGCAAGGGCACGGCGGCCTGGAGGTTCATGCGGGCATCTCCTGGATCAGGGCGGCGACCTCGGCCACGCTGCGCCGCGGGAACACCTGCGCCTCGAACCGCGAGGCATCGTCCCAGTCGGGCATGTCGGAGGCCTGCAGCACCACGTGCGTGGCCTCGAGGCCGGCCTCGCGCTGGGCGGCGACGAAGGACTCCGCCCCGTCCATGGCCTCGGCCCAGGTCACCACGGTCACACGGCTGCCGGCCGGCAGCACGGCCTGGCGGAAATCGAGCGCTTCCAGCGCGGCCGGCAGCCCGGGCGACAGGTCGAAGCCCAGCAGTTCGTCCGCGGCCACCGGAGCCCGGCCTTCGCGCAGGTAGCGCCCTGCCGCGGTCAGCTGGACGCGGTGCTGGCCGCGCCATCGCGCCAGCAGCCGCGCGCCCGACAGGCACGGATCCCACAGCACCAGGTCCACCGCCTGGCCGCGCGCCAGCGCCGCGTGCAGCACCGGCAGGCTGGCGCTGCGCAGGGCGAGGATCCTGGGGTCGCCGCCGATGAACGCCTGCGCCCGGGCCAGGTCGCTGGCCATCCCCTCGAGGGTCAGCTCGGCCGAATCGCCCGCGGACTCGCCGCTGCCGTACCAGTCGAAGCGCAGCGCCTGCCCGCCGGACGCGGCCAGCGCGTCGCACACCGTCCACAGGGCGCGCTGGCAGACCACGCCTTCCTGCAGCAGGGGCGCGGGCACCAGCAGCGGACGCCCGGCGCGGGCGTCGGCCCTGGCATGGTGCATGCCGAACAGCCGCCGCGGCGCGTCGCCGAAGTACAGCGCGCGCTCGCCGCGCACGACCTGGGCGGCGGACGGGGGCGGCACCGCAGCGGGCGCCGGCACGGCCGGCGCCGGCGCACCGGGCAGCGACTGCAGTGGCAGTTCGGCGGCGAGGTGGGCCAGGGTCTGGGTCGCCAGCGGCATCAGCCGGATGCGGTGTCCGGTCTCGCGCGCCACGCGGCTGGCCATCTTCGCCGCCAGCATCGAGTGGCCGCCCAGGTCGAAGAAGTTGTCCTGCGGGCCGGCTTCCACGCCGAGCAGCGCGGTCCACAGCTCGGCCAGGTACTGCACGCGCGGGTCGGCATGGCGGCCGCCACCCGTGGCCGCCGCGGCCGGCGTGGCCTGCGCCGGCGCCGGCAGCGACTTGCGGTCGACCTTGCCGTTGGGCAGCAGCGGCAGTGCGTCCATCGCCACCACGTGCTGCGGGACCATGTAGGCCGGCAGCGTGCGCCGGAGCGCGGCCTGCAGCGCGGCCTCGTCGGGGCCGGCACCGGCACGCGCCAGGTACACCACCAGGCGCTGGTCGCCCGGTTGGTCTTCGCGCACCACGGCCACCGCGCGCGACACCCCCGGCTGCGCCTCCACCACCGCCTCGATCTCGCCGAGCTCGATGCGGTGGCCGCGCAGCTTGACCTGGAAGTCCATCCGGCCCAGGTGCTCGATCACGCCGTCCTGGCGCCAGCGGGCGCGGTCGCCGGTGCGGTACAGGCGCGGCGGCAGGCCGGTGTCGTGGTCGACCGGGGCGACGTGGTCGGGAATGAACTTCTCGGCGGTCAGTTCCTCGCGGCCGAGGTAGCCCAGGGTCACGCCGGCGCCGCCGATGCACAGTTCGCCCGCCACGCCCGGCGGGCAGACCTGGCCGCGCGCGTCCAGGACCCACACGGTGGTGTTGGCGATCGGCCGCCCGACGTGGATGTCGGGGGCGTCGCCCGGCGCGGCCTCGATCCGGGCGCAGGTGGACCACACCGTGGTCTCGGTGGGGCCGTACACGTTCCACAGATCCGCCCCCGCCGCAAGCAGGCGCGAGGCCAGTTCGGCCGACATCGGCTCGCCGCCGCACAGCGCGCGGAACTTCCCCTGCGCACGCCAGCCCGCGTCCAGCAGCAGGTGCCAGGTGGACGGCGTGGCCTGCAGCACGGTGACCGATTCACGTGCGAGCAGCGCGGCGAGCTCGTCGCCCTCGAGCGCCTGTTCGCGCGCGGCCAGCACGATCGTCGCGCCCACCGCCAGCGGCAGGAACAGCTCCAGCACCGAGATGTCGAACGAGGTCGTGGTGACCGCGAGCAGCACGTCGTCCGCGTCCAGGCCGGGCGCCTCGCGCATGCTGTCGAGGAAGTTGAGCACCGCGCCGTGCGGCACCGCCACGCCCTTGGGCTTGCCGGTGGAGCCGGAGGTGTAGATCACATAGGCGGCCGCCTCGCGCCCGACCGGGTCGGCGGCGTCGTGCACGGCCGCGGCCGCGTCGATCACCGCCGCATCCGCGTCGAGCAGCAGCAGCCGCCCGCGCTCCAGCCCCAGCGGATCGGCCAGCGCGCCCTCGGCCACCACCTGGGCCAGGCCGGCGTCGCTGGCCATGTAGGCCAGGCGGTCGGCCGGATAGGCCGGGTCGAGCGGCACGTAGGCCGCGCCGCAGCGCCATGTCGCCAGCAGCGTGGCGAGCAGGTCGGGCGAGCGCTCCAGGCACACGCCGACCCGGTCTCCCGGCCGCACGCCGCGCGCGCGCAGGGCGCCGGCGATGCGCGCGGCGCGCGCGTGCAGCTGCGCGTAGGTCAGCGCCGTCGTGCCGAAGCGCAGCGCCACCTGGTCCGGCGTGCGCGCCGCCTGCGCGGCGAGCAGGCCATGGGCCGAGCGGTAGGGCGGCAGCGGCCGGGTGGTGGAGTTCCACTCGGCCAGGCGCGCGCGGTCGGACGGGGACAGCAGGTTGGCATCGCCGATGGCCTGGGCCGGGTCCTGGCACAGCGAGCGCAGCAGCGCCTCGAAGCGCTCGGCGATCGCACGCGCCCCCGCGGCGGTGATGATGTCGGCGTTGTAGCCCATCGCCCCCGACAGCCCGGCCGGATGCTCCAGAAACCAGATGCCCAGGTCGTTGGCCATCCCCTTCTGGAACATCAGCAGGTGTTCGTGGGACAGGTCGCCCCAGTTGAGGTTCCTCGCGCGCACGTCCTGGAACGAGAACACCGCCTGGTACACCGGCGAGCGCGAGGGATCACGCGGCACCTGGAGTTCGCGCACCAGCCGTTCGAACGGCAGGTCGGGATACTCGAACGCCTCCACCACGCCGGCCTTGACCTCCTCGACCAGGCGCAGGAACGGCATCGACGGGTCGAGCCTGCGGCGCAGCGGCAGCAGGTTGACGAAGAAGCCCATCACCTTCTCGAGGGCCTCGGTGGGGCGGTTGCGGAACGGCAGTCCCACCACCAGGTCGTCCTGGCCGCTGAGCCGGTGCAGCAGCACGTAGTAGGCCGCCAGCAGGGTCATGAACAGCGTGGCGCCGGCCCGGGTTCCGACCTGGCGCAGGGCCTCGGTGGTGGCCAGGTCCACGTGCACCCAGTCGGTGCCGCCTGTGCCGCTGGCCTTGGCCGGCCGCGGCAGATCCTCGGGCAGGCGCAGCGGTTCTGTCGCACCGTCCAGGTGCCGCTTCCAGAACTCCAGGTGGCGGTCCACCGCCCCGCCCGCGAGCGCGTCCGCGCGCCAGGCCGCATATTCGGTGTAGGTGGTCTCCAGCGGCGGCAGCGGCGAGGGCCGGCCGGCGGCGAAGGCCTCGTACAGCGCCGACATCTCGGTGTAGAGGATGTCGAACGACCACCCGTCCCAGATCACGTGGTGGGTCATGAAGTACAGGACGTGGTCGTCCTCGGCCAGCCGGTACAGCCGGGCCCGGAACAGCGGCGCGCGGTCGAGCTGGAACGGCACCGCGGTCTGCGCCTCGAGGTCGTCGTACAGCGCACGCATGCGCGCGTCCTCGGGCAGGTGCGACAGGTCGAGCGGTGGCAGCAGCGGCACGTCGACCTCGTCGAGCACCTTCTGCCGGGGGCCATCGTCGTCCTCGACGATGATGGTGCGCAGCGCCGGCTGGCGACGCACCATCTCGGCGAAGGCGCGGGCGAAGGCCTGCTCGTCCATCGGCCCGCGCAGGCGGTGCGCCGACGGGGTGTTCCAGGTCACGCCGCCCGGCTCGATCTGCTCGAGGATCCACAGCCGCTCCTGCATCGGGGTGAGTGGCGCGGTGGATGGATCGGCGAGCTTCGGGATCGTCGGCGCGGCGGCCTGCGCGACGCCGGCGCGGGCGCGCAGCAGCTCGCTGAGCTGGCGCGCGGTCGGCGCGTCGAACAGCTGGCGCAGTGACACCGTGGTCGCCAGTTCGCGCCCCAGGCGCGCGCACAGCTGCGCGGCCAGCAGCGAGTGCCCGCCTGATTCGAAGAACCCGTCGTCCATGCCCAGCTGCGGGCGGCCGAGGATCTGCCGCATCGCGCCGAGCACCTGCGCCTGCAGCGCATCCTCGGGCGGCGTGACCGCCGCCGGCACTTCGGGCTGGGCCGCGGCGATGGGCGCCGGCAGCGACTTGCGGTCGACCTTGCCGTTGGGCAGCAGCGGGATCGCGTCCAGGCGCACGAAGTGTTGCGGCACCATGTAGTCGGGCAGGCTTGCCCTGAGGTGCGCGACCAGATCGGCGTCGGACGCCCCATGCCCCGGTGCCGGCACGACATAGGCCACCAGGCGCACGTCGCCCGGCCGGTCCTCGCGCGCCATCGCCACCGCCCGCGCCACGCCCGGGTGGACGAGCAGCTGGCTCTCGATCTCGCCCAGTTCGATGCGGTAGCCGCGCACCTTGACCTGGAAGTCGAGCCGGCCCATGTGCTCGAGCTGGCCGTCCGTGCGCCAGCGGCCGCGGTCACCGGTGCGGTACAGCAGCGGCTGCGCGATGCCGGTGCCGAAGCCACGGCTGGCGTCGGCGAAGGCGTCGGGCAGGAAGCGTTCGGCGGTCAGCTCCGGGCGCGCCAGGTAGCCCAGGGTGACGCCTTCGCCACCGATGCAGATCTCGCCCGGCACGCCCAGCGGGCATGGCTGGCCGTGCTCGTCGAGGATCCAGACCTGGGTGTTGGCGATCGGGCGGCCGATGTGGATGTCCGGCAGCGCGCCGGCGGCGGCCGGCTGCACGCAGGTGGCGGTCGACCAGACCGTGGTCTCGGTCGGCCCGTACAGGTTCCACAGCTCGCCGCAACGCGCCAGCAGCGCCTGGGCCAGGTCCGGCGGCAGCGGTTCGCCTCCGCACATCGCCTTGAAGCCGGCGCTACCCTGCCAGCCGGCCTCGAGCAGCAGGCGCCAGGTGGCGGGCGTGGCCTGCATCGCCGTGATGCCGGCCTCGCGCAGCAGGTCGACCAGGGCCAGGCCGTCGATCGCGGTCTCGCGCCCGGCAAGCACGATCTCGCCACCCACGCTCAGCGGCAGCATCAGTTCCAGCACCGCGATGTCGAACGACAGCGTGGTCACCGCCAGCAGGCGGTCCTGCGCGTCCAGCCCGGGCTCGGACTGCATCGAGGCGATGAAGTTCGATACCGCCCGGTGCGGCACCACCACGCCCTTCGGGCGGCCGGTGGAGCCGGAGGTGTAGATGACGTAGGCCGGGGACTCGGGATCGGCCGCGCCGGCGTCGCGGCCCAGCCGCGTGGCCGGCAGCGCCTCGAGCTCGTCGGCCAGGGCATCGAGCGCCAGCACCGGCCGCCCGCGCAGGTCGAAGCGCGCGGCATGGGCCTGCTGGGTGACCAGCGCGGCCAGGCCGGCATCGCCGGCCATGTAGGCCAGGCGGTCCGCGGGGAAGCCGGGGTCGAGCGGCACGTAGCCGGCGCCGGACTTCAGGATGCCCAGCAGTGCGGCAACCATGTCGGTGCCGCGGTCCATGGCCAGACCGACCAGGGCGCCCTTCTGCACGCCGTGCCCGCGCAGCAGGCGGGCGATCCGGTTGGCACGCGCTTCGAGTGCGGCGTAGTCCAGGCAGCCGTCCGGAGCGCTCAGGGCGAGGCGCGACGGTTCCCGGTCGCACTGCCGTTCGAACAGCTCGTGCATCCGGCACTCGCGGTCGAACGGCGTCGGCGCCGGCTGCAGCGCGGCCAGCTCGGCGAACAGTGCGCAATCCACCAGCGGCAGCCGCGCGATGGGCTCGTCGGGCGCCTCGCAGGCCTTGCGCAGCAGGCACTCGAACGCCGACAGCCAGCGGCGCACGGTCGCGGCATCGAACAGGTCGGTGTTGTACTGGGTTTCCAGCCGCAGCCGCCCTTCCACCTGCACCGCGTTGATCGACAGCTCGAAGTTCTCGTAGCTGCGCGGGTTGGTGGTGAAGTCGAGCTCCAGGCCCGGGAAACCGCTGCGCTCCTGGTCCAGCGCCTGGTCGATGTTGAACATCACGCTGACCAGCGGCAGGCGTGCGGGATCGCGCGCCATGTGCAGCTTCCTGAGCAGCGTGCCGAAGGTGTAGCGCTGGTGTTCGATCGCGTCCAGCAGCAGGGTCTGCGCGCCATCGAGCACGTGGGCGAAGCTCTGCTCGGGCGCGAGCTCGAACTTCAGCGGCAGCAGATTGACGCAGTGCCCGACCAGGTGCTCGTGGCCGTCCACCGACTGTCCCGCGGCCGGGATACCCACCACCACCTCGGATTGCCCGGCCACGCGCGACATCAGGGTCGCGAACGCACCCAGCAAGGTGGCGAACAGGCTGGCACCGCGGCGCGCGCCCATGCGCCGCACCGCGGACACGAGCTCGGCGTCGAGCACGTAGTCCTCGCGCCGCGAGGAGAAAGTGCGCCGGGCCGGTCGCGGCCGGTCGGTGGGAAGGTCGAGCACCGGCGGGGCGCCGGCGAACCGGGACAGCCAGTACTGCTCGTCCTCGACGCTCCCCGGCGAACCGGGGCGCATCGCCTCGGCCAGTGCGTAGTCGGCGAAGCTCTCGGCCGGCGGCAGCGCGGAAGCGGCCTCGTCGCCGCGCGCATAGGCCGTCCCCAGCTCCCGCACCAGCACCCACCACGACCAGCCATCGCACACGATGTGATGCGCGTGCATCAGCAGCACGTGTTCCTGCGGCGACAGCTTCAGCAGCTCGGCCCGGAACAGCCGCCCCTGGGCGAGGGCGAACGCGGTCTCCACGCCGGCACGGCGGCGCTGGGCCAGCGCGGCCTCGCGCCCGGCCTGCGGCAGCTGCGACAGGTCGACGACCTCCAGCGGCAGCGGCGCCGGCTCGAGCACGCAGAACGTTTCCCCGTCGGGACCGAAACTGGCGCGCAGCGCGTCGTGGCGGTCGACCACCAGCTGCAGCGCACGCTGGAGCCGGGCCACGTCCAGCGGCCCGCGCAGCTGCAGCGAAACCGACTCGTTGTAGGCCAGCGACGCGTCCTCACCCAGCTGCGCCGCCAGCCACAGCTCGCGCTGCGGCTCGGTGGTCGGGACCACCCGCGCCAGCGCCCCGCCCGCGAACGGGTCGTAGTCGACCGCGCTCACGTTCCTCCCGCGCCCGTCCGCCATGCCGTTCAGGCCTCGACCTTCAGGTAATGTCCGGGCTCGCCCGGGCTCGGGACGTACCACGCCGGCCGTCCCTCCGGATCCCGACCCAGCCTGGCGCCGGGGACCACCGGCCGCGCGGCGTCCATGACCTTCCCCGGCGGAACCGCCGCGCGCGGCAGCAGCTCGGCCTCCTGCAGCTCCAGCACCGACTCCTTCCACGCCTCGGTGATGGCCCGGAATTCGGCCTCGCCATGCGCGGTGGTGAAGAAGCAGGGGAAGTTGTCGAGGATATGGATGCCGCGGCTGCGCATCATCGCGAACAGCAGGTCCTGCAGCGGGTAGTCTTCCTCGAAGTGGGTGCGCCACAGCGAGGCGAACTGCTTGACCCGCACCGGTGCGCCCACCTGCTCGGCGAACGCGTTGAGCTCGGCGGCCATGGCCGCGGTGCGCTCGTTGAGCCGCTGCTGCAGCGCCGGGCCCTCCTGCTGCATGTGCAGCAGCGAGGCGTGCGCGGCCGCCAGGGTCAGCGGATGGCGGACGAAGGTGCCGGCGAAGTAGGTCACGCCCACGGTCGGCGTGGAGGCGTCGCCGTACTGCCAGGACCCGCCGTCGAGCGCGTCCATGAACTCGCGCTTGCCCGCGATCACGCCGATCGGGTAGCCGCCGCCCACGACCTTGCCGTAGGTGGCGATGTCGGCGCGGATGCCGAACAGCGCCTGGGCGCCACCGGGATGCGAGCGGAAGCCGGTGATGACCTCGTCGAAGATCAGCGCCGCGCCTGCCTGGGCGGTGATCGCGCGCACTTCCTTCAGGAACTCGACCGGCTGGAAGTCCGGGCGGCGGCTCTGCACCGGCTCGACCAGCACCGCGGCCAGCTCGTGCGCGCGCTCGCGGATGACCTGCAGCGTCTCGGGCGTGCCGTAGTCGAGCACCAGCACGTTCTCCGAGGTGTTGCGCAGGATGCCCGGGGCGGCCGGCACCGAGCGCAGCTTCTTCGTGCCGCGCACGATCACCTCGTCGTTGATGCCGTGGTAGGAGCCCGAGAACACCACGATCTTCTCGCGCCCGGTCACGGTGCGGGCGATGCGCATCGCGCCGAGTACCGCTTCCGAACCGGTGTTGCACAACGCGGCGCGATCCTGCCCTGTCAGCTCGCACACCAGGCGGCAGACTTCGCCGGCCAGCGGATGCATCGGGCCGATCTCGTAGCCCGCATCGATCTGGCGCTTGACCGCCTCGACCACGAAATCGGGCTGCCAGCCGAACAGGCTGGTGCCGAAGCCGTTGAGCGCATCGACGTACTCGTGGCCGTCGATGTCCCACACCCGCGGGCCCTTCGAGCGCTCGACCACGATCTGGTACACGATCTCCTTGGTCAGCGGTCGGAAGCCCGTGACCACACGCGGATCGGCCATGTGCGGGCGGTGCTGCCGGGCGTAGGCCTTGGACTTCGGCGTGCGCTCGACGTAGCGGCGGATGAAGGCATCCAGGCGCGCGCGCTGGTGCGGGTTGAGCTCGGCGCCGCCGGCGGTGTCGATGCGGGCGATCGCGCCAAAGGCCTTCTTGACGTCGTAGCGGTTCGGCGCGGCATCCTCGTCGCCGGTCCGGGCGTCCGCTTCGGCCGCGACCGGCGAAGCCGCGGCCGCGACGGGCACCACCGGTGCCGGCGCGGTCTGTGGCTGCGCGGGCGACGCGGCGGCGGCCCCCGGCACGCCGGGCGCGGCGCCGGCCAACAGCGCCAGCTGCTGCTGCATCAGCTGCATCTGCTGCGCGATCAGGCTGCGCAGGCCATCGCCGTCGGCCAGCGGCGGCATGGGCGCGGCGAACGCCGCCGGGGCCGCCACCACCGCCGGCATCGCCGCGGCGGCCACGGCCGGTGCCTGTGCGACCGGGGCAGGCGCCGGCACCGCGGCGGCAGGCGCGGCCTCCGGCGCGGCCTCGGGCGGCAGCTGCGCATCGAGCGCGGCCACCAGGCGGTCCAGGCTGGCGTACTCGCCCATCAGCTGGCGGAAGCTGATCTTGACCCCGAAGGTCTTCTGCAGCTGCAGCGCCACCTGGGTCAGCATCAGGCTGTCCAGGCCCAGTTCGATGAAGTTGGCATCGCCATCGGCGTCCGACAGGTCGAAGCCGGCCACGTCCTCGAACACTTCCTTGAGCTGCCCGGACAGGCGCGGACGACGGTCGACGGGGGGCGGGGCGGGAGGGGCGACGACGGACATCAAGGGCTCCGGGGCCGCGCGGGCGGCGATGGCGGGGTGGGGAACGACGTTGCTGGCGGCTGCGACCGCCGGCTCTACCCAATAACGCGATTTCTCGAACGGATAGGTCGGCAGGCGAACCCGCAGGCGTCGCCGGCGGCGGTCGAGCACCGCCGGATCGAGCGCCACGCCGCTGGCCCACAGCTGTCCAAAGGCCTCCAGCAGGGCCACGTGTTCGCCCTGCGGCTCCGCCCCCAGCGAGGCCACGGCGGCCACCTTCTTCTCCTGCAACAACGGCTGCTGGCGCGCCAGGGAGACCAGCGTGTTGCGCGGACCGACCTCGAGCAGCGCCCGGCCGGAGCCGGCTTCG
>Ga0123333_10002786_pt1 | contig 17502 bp, 14 predicted proteins | sample BioC12SIPDNA_3_FD_89957 | JGI IMG/M metagenome (GOLD analysis project Ga0123333, IMG submission 89957) | Anaerobic biogas reactor microbial communites from Washington, USA - Biogas_R2_B C12 SIP DNA | ecosystem: Engineered > Bioreactor > Anaerobic > Unclassified | place: Washington, USA... | reverse complement strand
TCGCCTGCCGGCGTACCGGTCAGGCAGATAACGGGTGACGTGTATCCGTTCCCCCAGCCCGAGCCTGCCCAACACAACGCGTGTGCGGGTGTATCCGGCCCTGGGCGATGCCGCCACGGTCTCTTCAAATACCGTCTGCTGACAGGGGCGCGGTGTCAAACCGAGCGTATGCATCATCCTGGCCACGTGAATGTCGCGTGCCTCCCAGCTGCCATCCAGCGCCGGGGCGAGCCGGTGCTGCCTCTCCTCGGCGGACGCACGCCACACGCGGGGCAGCCTGTTGGCATCGGGTACCCACTCGGGCAGCTGACCGCTGGGAAATACGCGCAATTCGCTGTCTGGTTGGACCGGAACGCTCGTCTCGACGGCGTCCGCCTCATCCAGCACCTGCGCGATGATCCGATACCGACCCGCGTTGACGGCTCTATGTTGTAGAGACTGGGCGGTGAGCACGAGCAGCCGGTCACGCAGGGTCGCGTGTGCGCGGCGCAACTCACTCAATAATGCGTCCATGCGTTCGATAGCCGCCGGTAACTCGGCGATACTGACGCTCTGCCTGGCCGCCAGATCGCGACATATGCGGTTCTTGCCGCGATAGTCCCGCAAGGCTCTCTGCCCGCAAAGAAAGTCCACTCTCACTCCGCCGTGCCGGCGCTCCCAGCGATCGATGTGGATCAGGCCCACCTGTCCGGCGGAGTTGGGATGGGTGCCACCACAGGCCGAGTGATCCAGGTCGCCCACGGAGACCACCCGTACCGGCCCCTCTACCTGGGGAGGTTTGCGGAGCCGTACGGCGCTCAACTCGTCGGCGGTGAACTGCCGTGTCCGAATGGGCAGATCGTCCAGAACGGCACGGTTTGCGCAGTCCTCCACGGTAGAGGCCTGGCGCTCATCGAGCGAAGACAAGTCCAGATCAATGGTGCAGTCATCGCTTCCCAAGTGGAAGGACTGTGTCTGCGCCTCCAACACTTGCTCAAATGCCGCGGATAAGATGTGTTGCCCGGCGTGCTGCTGCATATGGTCCTGGCGGCGGTCCCAGTCTATCCGGCCCTGGACGACCGCGTGCTCCAGCGGAGCCGCCAGTAGGTGCACGATATCGCCATCCACCTCCAGAACATCGAGTACCTCAACACCGTTCAGAGTCCCTGTGTCGTGGGGCTGTCCACCGGACGTCGGGTAAAAACACGTTTGGTCCAGCACCACAGCAGGCCTCCCATCGAAGGTAAGGAGGCGCGCAACGTGGGCGCGGAACTCGGTGCGGTACGGATCCTCCCAGAAGAGGCGAACACTCGATGGCACTCTAAAACCCTCGTAGCCCGCGTTACGGGCCAAATCGTGTCGACGATTATAGCATACGCGACGCGGGGGTGCCAGCGGAGGCCGGTTGATTGACATATCGAAACCTGCTAAACTTGTCATAACCCAACAGGGGTGTCGCTCTTTGAACCATGTCTCACGGAGGATGAGTGAGTCTTCTGGGCCTCGATGTGGGTCTGGCGGGATGCCGCGCGCTGGTCGTCAGCGTTGATGGCGCGATTCTGGCCGATATCGGACGCAGCTACGATCCACAGCTGGGTCCTGAAGCCTGTGAGCTCGATGCGCGCTCTATCTGGGCCGCCACGAGCGCCGTGCTGCGCGAGGCCGTCTTCCGCACAAACCGGGATCCCATCGCGGCACTGGCGATCGCTTCAGCGGGGGAGGCCATCACCCCGCTTAGTCGCGATGGTACCGTTCTCGCGGGCTGTCTGATTGAGGATAGCGCGCGAGATCATGGCCTTACCTCGCATCTCCTGGCGCAGCTGGGCCAGGATCGTCTCTATGACATCACTGGGCAGGTATCTGGTCGGTCCTACACGCTCTCCAGGCTGAGCCGCGTTCAGCGCGAGCTTCCAGACGTCTATCGATCAGCGTGGCGTTTTGTGTTGCTCGGCGGGCTCGTCGCCCATCTCCTGGGAGCCAGCACGACCTGCGACTATTCTCTGGCTGCCGGAACACTCTGTTATGACATGCACCAGCGTACCTGGTCTCGCGAGATCCTGGCTGCGTGCGGGCTGTCCTCCGTCAAGCTGCCTCCCCTGGCAGAAGCGAGCACTCCGATCGGTGTGATCTCTGCCAGGATCGCTCAGGAACTGGGGCTCTCTCCACGGGTGACCGTGGTCCTTGGAGGGCATGATCTGGCCTGCCATGCACTGGGGGTTGGAGCCGACAGACACGGCATCGCAGCGCTGAACCTCGGGCCATCGGTTCACATGACCCCCGTCTTTCATGCCATTCCCCTCATATCGATGATGCTTCGCGAGGGACTCTGCATAGAGCCGCACGTGGTTCCCGATCTGCTGCTGGCTGATGCTTTTGTCCAGACGGGAGCGTCGTGGCTGCGCTGGTTCAACAACCAGATCATCCCGCTCGAGCAGCGCGAGTCCTCCAGGCGAGGCGTCAGCATGCTCAAGGCGCTCCTTGATGAGATGCCAGAGGCGCCGTCGCCGCTCCTGGTTCGCCCCCCGCAGGACTATGACCCTGGTAGAGCGGGCTCTATCCAGGGACTGACGCTGGACACGACTCGTGGCGATCTGGTCAAGGGCATGCTCGAAGGCATCGCCCTGCAGACTGGGCTTGTTCAGCGTCGTCTGGATGGTACGGGCATCACTATCGAGGGCTATCGCGTGACCGGAGGCGGCTCCCGAACCGATCTCTGGGTGGCGCTCTACGCCGATGTCCTGGGCAAGCCTGTGGAACGCACCACAACACCGCAATCTGCCGCTCTCGGGGCTGCCCTGCTCGCAGGAGTCGGTGTGGGCGCGTACGAGAGCCTGGGGGACGGAGTGAGTGCGCTGGTTCACGTGGAACGCACCTTTGAGCCGGACACCGCGCGCCACCGTGTGTACGCAGAGCGAGCCCTTGCGCTTGAGCGCTCCTGCATGTCCGCCGCCAACGCCTGAGCGGTCGATCCCCCGCTGGCGCATGCCTATCGCATGCGCCCGGTTCCCTGGCTATGAAGGCATCACCGGAAAAGATACTTGATGGAATAGAACATTTGTGCTATTATGGCCAGAGGGAGTCTGGTGAAGCGGAGCAAGGCGGCGCATGGATCTCTGGACCAAGGTCGATATGCTGGGACGGGCGGCTTCCTGGGATACGGAGCACGGATGCAGTCCGGGCGGCGGACGCACGCGCGGCTTGGACGGATGGATCTACCCTGCGGTGCGGCCGGATGGCAAGCGGATCCGGCTGCTCAAGGTGCTGCAGTCCAGCGTCTGTGAGAACAACTGCGCATACTGCGCGTTTCGCCGCGATCGCGATATCCGGCGCACGGCATTCACTCCCGATGAACTTGCCCGGCTGTTCGCGGACCTCGTTCACAGGAACCAGGCCGAAGGTCTGTTTCTCAGTTCCGGGATCTGTGGCAATGCCGCTGCGGCGACGGACCGGATGCTGGCCACAGCCGACCTGGTGCGTCATCGTTACGGGTTCAAGGGCTATCTACATCTCAAGGTGCTGCCTGGTGCGGACCGGGCGAGTATCGAAGAGTCTGTGCGGCTGGCCTCGCGCGTGTCCACCAATCTCGAGGCGCCCAACGCCGCGCGGCTTTCGATGCTGAGCCAGGACAAGCGTTTCGATGAACTACTGGCCTATCTGGCCGTGGCCGATCGGCTGCGCCGCGAGGCTCCCCGTTGGGTCAGCCTGACGACGCAGTACGTGGTGGGCGCGGCTGGCGAAACAGATGCCGAGTTGCTCCACACCAGTGCCCGGCTCTACAGGGATCTTGGCCTTGCCAGAGCCTACTACAGTGCTTTTCAACCGGTTTCGGGGACACCGCTTGAGGGTGAGCAAGCGACATCTCCAGCGCGTGAGCACCGGCTATACCAGGCCGACTTTTTGCTTCACGAGTATGGCTTTGGGTACGACGAACTGGTGTTTGCACCTGATGGGAATCTGCCCATCCACGTGGATCCAAAGACTCGTTGGGCTCAGGAGCATCCGGAGTTCTTCCCCGTGGAGCTGAACACTGCCGATCCTCGGACGCTGATGCGCGTGCCTGGGATCGGGAAGAGGGCCGCCGAACGGATCATCACGCGCCGGCGACTGGGCCGATTGATGGATCTGGAGCACGTGGCGCTTCGTGGCCGATTGGCCAGCCGTGTTGCTCCTTACGTGCTTCTCGACGGGCGAGCGCCTGCCTACCAGCCCGATCTGTGGCAGCCCGCTTTGCTTACGCCGAGCCAGACGGACTAGATTGCCGGTCTGAGCGTCCGTGCGGAATCCCCACTGATGGGCCCTTCGGCCGGGCTTGTCGTCACTCTCGCGTATCCCGAACCCGACGGGTCCCGCGCCAGGCACGCGTGTCTATCATGCCGGGCCGCTTCCCCTCGTATGTTGCCGCTTGCTGGACGAGAGTCTATAATGGCCGCCACAGGAGGGTGCCCAATGGCCGAGCGTGTCTCAGTCATCGCCACCGTGCTAAACGAGGCCAAGGCCATTCATCGCCTGCTGGACTCCCTGGCAGGCCAGAGCCGGCTACCGGATGAACTGGTCATCGTGGATGGCGGGTCGAGTGACGGTACCCTGGAATCGCTGCAGGCCTTTGCTCAACGCGCGCCCTTCCCGGTGCGGGTAGTGGTTCGGCCGGGCGCGAATATCTCGCAAGGCCGGAACGCCGCCATTAGCGAGGCGGAAGGGCCGCTCATCGCCTCTACCGACGCTGGCGTGCGTCTGGAAGCCGAGTGGCTGGAGAGGCTGACTGCGCCGTTCTCCAGTCAGCCCTCGCCGGACGTCGTCAGTGGCTTTTTTGTGCCGGAGTATACTGGCCTTTTTGAGCGTATACTGGGTGCGGTCACACTTCCCACTTTGGACGAGATCGACCCAGAGCGCTTTAGCCCCTCTTCGCGCTCTGTGGCCTTTCGAAAGGCTGCCTGGGCCAGGGTTGGGGGCTATCCTGAGTGGCTGGACTATTGCGAGGACCTGCTCTTTGACTTTGCCCTTCAGGATGCCGGGTTCCGCTTCGCATTCGCTCCCGATGCGCGCGTGCATTTCCGCCCGCGCAGCACGCTCAAGGCCTACCTCAAGCAATACTATCGGTATGCCCGGGGCGATGGCAAGGCGGACTTTTGGCGCTACAGGCACGCGCTCCGATATGGGGTATATCTTGTGGGGCTGCCAGTCTCTATTCTGGCCACCATCCGGCACCCGATCGGCTGGCTTGCCCTGGTGGGCGTCACATTGGCGTTGACCTGGATGCCGGTACGGAGAACGCTGCCGCATCTGAGGGCGCTTCCTTTGGTGAAGAGTCCCGTGGCGCTCGGGCTGGCGATTGTGCTTCGGATCGCCGGTGACCTTGCCAAGATGGCAGGCTACCCTGTGGGGGTTCATTGGCGTCTGCGGAACGCCCCGGCTGGGGTTTGGCCTCGGAGGCAGTGGTAGTGGGCACATTGTCCAGTCATCTGCTGTCGCCCTGGCCGCAACAAAGGATCATCCCGTGACGGATTTGGGTATCGTCATCGTCAACTACAACACACGCGAGGATTTGGGCAGGTGCCTGGATTCACTGGCGGCCTCAGAGGGACGAGATAGGTTTCGCGTCATCGTCATAGACAATGGCTCCTCGGATGGCAGCGTCGCACTTGTGCGCGAGAGCTATCGGTGGGTCGAACTGATCGCCAGCGAGAGAAACGGTGGCTATGCCTACGCCAACAACCTCGGTCTGAGAGCCCTCGGGTTTTCCGCTGGGCAATCGATGGAGGATCGGCCGCGTTACGCGCTTCTGTTGAACCCCGATACCGTTCTGCCCGCGGACGCCCTGAGCACGCTGCTGGACTATATGGATGCTCATCCGGATATCGGCGTACTGGGCCCGAGGCTCGTGCGGCCTGATGGCTCCCTGGACCGCGCTTGCCGCCGAGGCTTTCCGACCCCGGCGGTATCGTTGTACCATATGCTGGGCCTGCCAAAACTCTTTCCCAAGAGTCAGCGCTTTGGTCGCTACAATATGACCTATCTGGATGAGATGGTCGAGACCGATGTGGACTCTGTTGTCGGCGCCTTTATGCTCATGCGCAGCGGTGTGCTGGAGCAAGCCGGCGTTTTGGATGAGCGCTTTTTCATGTATGGCGAGGACATCGATCTCTGCTATCGCATCAAGCAGAACGGGTGGCGTGTGCATTACTATCCGGTCGTTACCGTACTCCATGTCAAGGGCGCTGCGAGCCGCAAGAACGCTGTTCAGGCGACGTCAGCCTTTTACGACGCCATGAAGATCTTCCATGACAAACACTATCGGCAGCGGTATCCTGCTCCGGTGAACTGGGCTGTTGATGTCGGTGTGGGGTTGCTCCGGGCCAGGGCAACGCTCCTGAATCGGATACGCCCCGTAGAACGGCGCCGTGTCGCCTCGGCGTAGGGGAGAAGATGGCTAGGCGTTCCGCTTTCTGGTTGCGTCTCCTCGTCCTACTGGTGGACCTGGGCATGGCTGCCCTGGCCTATTACGCGGCCTACGAGTTGCGCACACGCGTTCCGATCCCAACCCGGCTCTACCTGGCCCCGTTCGCGGTCTATACCCACCAGTTGCTGATTCACGCGCTGTCGGTAGGCGTCACCTTCTTCGCGCTTCGTTTGTACCATACATCCCCGGGGGGGTCTCGGATCGATCTGTTCTACCGCATTCTATCTGCGGTATCGATCGCTACGCTACTGGCGACGGCGCTCAGCTTTCTTTCGCTTCGCACGGATCAGGGCCTTACTCGCGGGCTCATTATCTATCACTGGGGCCTGTCCGCCATCCTGATCACCATTGGGCGCATCCTGACCGGTTGGCTGGCCGAACTGGTGCGGCGTCGCAACCCTGAGAGGCTCTTGCTCGTCGGCACAGGTGAGATCGCTCGGATGATCCTGCAAAAGACCCTGCAGTCGCGCCTGGGCTACCGTGTCGTGGGGTTTGTGGACGGCGCCGAGGGGCCGGCAGAAGTGGCGGGTTTCCCCGTGCTGGGCACACAGGCGGAACTCGGGCGCGTGGTTCAGGAGCATCATGTCGATGAGGTGATCATCGCGCTATCGGATGCTTCCCATGAGGATCTAATGTCACTGGTCGCGGTGTGCGAGGCAGAGCGCGCGAGTGTGCGGATTTTCCCGGACCTGTTCCAGATCATGGCCAGCGAGGTGGCGATCTCCGATCTCGATGGGCTGCCGATGCTGACTGTGCGTGATGTGGCTCTTCGCGGCTGGAAGCGATCGGTCAAGCGAGCGATGGATGTTGTTGTGAGCGCCGTCGGCCTGGTGGTGCTCTCTCCCTTGATGATGCTGATCGCCGCGCTGGTCCGACTGGAATCCCGGGGGCCTGTGTTCTACGCGCAGGAGCGTGTGGGGCTGGATGGCAAGCCATTTCCGATGCTCAAGTTCCGATCCATGCGCGTCGATGCCGAGGAGCATTCCGGTCCGGTGTGGGCTTCCGAGAACGATCCGCGCAAGACACGGGTAGGCAGCGTCCTGCGGCGCACGTCGCTGGATGAGTGGCCGCAGTTGATCAATGTGCTTCTCGGAGAGATGAGCCTGGTGGGGCCCAGGCCGGAGAGGCCGGTCTTTGTGGAGCAATTTCGCCAGGTGGTGCCCCGGTATATGGAGCGCCATGCCGAGAAGGCCGGCATGACGGGATGGGCCCAGGTGAATGGCTTGCGCGGGGATACAAGCATCGTCGAGCGCACCAAGTATGACCTGTTCTATGTGGAGAACTGGTCGTTCCTCTTTGACCTCAAAATCATCCTGCGTACGGCAGTGAACCTGCTCCGCGGTGACCGGAACGCGTACTAGGCCACGCTAACGCGAATCCTGGATCTCCTCAGCCAGCCGGTCAAAGGCCTCGCATGTCGCGGCGATCTCTCTGTCCCCGTGTGCCATCGAGAGCGCACCCAACCCGTGCACAACATTCACCCCATGCAACAGCAGGCCCAGCTTGAGCACGGTTTCGCGCATCTGGACGTCGCAAAGGCGTGGGTCGTTCAAGTCGTCAGGGCCTTGTGGCTGTAGGTCCGCCTGCTTGGGGAAGTAGACCGACGAGAGCGAACCGCCCTGGACGATTTCATTCCCATCGGCGGTACACCGTGCCAGGATCCCACGCTCGGCCATGACCCTCTCGATGCCCTGCCGCAACGCACGGCCCCTGCGGGCGAGCACCTCATACACCGTTTGCTCGTTCGAAACAAGGTGGCGAAGCATGCTCAGGCCGCCGGTCAGCGACAGGGGATGGGCCGAATACGTGCCGCCATTGAACCACACTCGCGGATGAGCGTGTTCGCTGGTGAGCGATAGCAGGTCGTCCCTCCCGGTAACCGCCGCGATGGGCATGCCACCGCCGATGATCTTGCCGTAGGTGGAGATGTCCGCCTGGATGCCGTACAGTCGCTGGACTCCGGAGGCGCAGTACCGGAAGCCGGTGATCACCTCGTCGAGAATGAGGCTGGCACCATAATGGTAGGTCAGCCGCCGTGCTGTTTCCATATACGCCCGGCTGGCGGGGATAAAGCCGGCGACGCTGGGGCATGGCTCAAAGATAAAGGCCGCGATGCGGTCTCCCTGGGAGGCGAACACCCGCTCCAAGGCCTCAACGTCGTTAAAGCATGTGATGATGATCTCATCATCCGCCGTAGGAGAAACCCCGGCGGAGTCCACGCTATCATAGCCTGACTCGTTGTGGGCGACGCCCTTGAGTGCCAGAGGGTTGGCGCCATGCCATCCTCCTCCGACCTTGACGACCACCTTGCGCCCCGTATGCGCCCGCGCGATCATCAGGGCGTACATCGTGGCCAGCGTCCCTGAGGTGGTGAGACGAACTCGCTCGGACCCCGTCGCCTTTGCCAGTAACTCGCAGTATTCGATTTCCTGCTCTTCGGGCAAGCCCGTTTGGAGGCCGGATGCATGCTGGAGAGACTCGATGAGAAAGGAGGTGACCTCGGGCGGGTTATGCCCCAAGATGTTGGCATAGTGCCCTTGCCAGTAGTCGAGCAGGCGATGGCCAGCGGTATCGGTTATCCATGCGCCTTGGGCTTGCACGATGCGCAAAGGGAAGGGCGCGTACGTGCGCGCGCCGTGGCTGATTCCGTCGACAAGCACCTCGAGGCTACGGGCATGGCTGATCGCGGAACTCTGGAACTCGCGCACGTAGGCCTCGGTCAGTCTGCGAACGTGGCCTTCGTTGGGCTCGACCATCGGATAGGTTCTCCTTGAGTATCAGTACGTACTGCTGTGCTAGATCCGCGAGATCAGGTTGCTCCTGGAGAGGGTACGCGCGCCAATCCAGATGAGCCAAAGGCCCATCGCCCAGACGAACAGGCCTACCAGGATCATCAGGCTCTGGCCCATGAAGAACACGCCGGCGGATTGGGCCACCATCCATCCCACGATCGGCAGCACGAGCACGCCTCCGAGTTGCTGGGCCTGCATGAAGGTTTTGGCCTTGGATGAGATCAGGACCGTCACGCCGAGCCCCGCCACGGAGACGGCCGGGGCCAGCCAGAAGACGAGTGGCCACCAGATCGCTGTGGGGAAGAATATCCGGCCAACCACCGGGTAACCGGCGATATTGACAACCAGGGTGTACAGGATAAAGGATCCCAGGCTGATCGACAGAGCCGGGATCACGGCCACCAGTGCCTTGGCTACGTACAACTCGCTGTCGGTGAGGGGAGTATAGAGCAGGCCCTCCATCGTCTTGCGCTCCTTCTCGCCCACGATGCTGTCGGCCGCCAGAATCGAGGACACCATGATGGGCACGATGAGGAAGAAGGGGGCGAAGAGGTACGAAGAGCTCAACACCACCCAAAGAGCCTCCGGCGAGAACTCCTCCATACCGGCCACAAGCGAAGCCGGCAGCATCTTGAGGAGAGGCTCGATTTCGCCCATATCCACGGCGGCTTCCCCCGCAAGTTGCGGTGCGAGGATCATCCCCAGCGGCATGAGCACCTGCAGGATGACCGGCAGAATGATCATCGGCAGCCATACCATCGTGTTTTGTTTTACCTGAGCGAGGTCCTTGGCGATAACGGCTCGCATACCGCGCCAGTTCCAGTTACGCATTGACCGAACCCTCCTGCCCCGCGTCGACCTCTTCGTGCTCGAGCGCAAAGTACACGTCTTCCAGGCCGTGCTCTCTTGTCCTCACGGCGTATACCTGTCCACCGGCGGAAACCACTTCGCGAACGACGACAGGCGTGACATCCGCGTCAGACACCTGGACAATCGCCAGGTGTTCATCGATCCGCAAGTCCTCAACGCCTCGGACGTTCAGAATCGAGTTGCGCACCGTGTCGGACGGGGGCCCGTGGAGATCGATCTCCAGGGTGAGATTGTGCCACAACTGGCGCGCGAGGTCGGCCGGCGACCCAAGAGCACGCAGGCGCCCTCGGTGTATCACCCCGACCAGGTCGCAAAGCCGTTCTGCTTCCACAAGGTTGTGGGTGCACATAAAGATCGTGTGTCCCTGATCTCGCGAAAGCCCCTGCACCATATCCACTACGGCGCGAGCGGCGGCCGGATCGAGCCCGGCCGTGGGCTCGTCCAGGAACAAGATATCCGGTTCGTGGAGGAGAGCCCTGGCGATGGCGAGTCGCTGTTTCATACCGCGGCTATAGGCCCCTGTCTTTTCGTCCGCACGCTCAAGCAGGCCAAAGCGCTGCAGGAGTTCGTCGATGCGACTCTCCAGTAGCATCTGGCCGACGCCGTACACTTCACCGAAAAAGCGCAGGTTCTCCCGAGCCGTCAGCGCTTCATACAGGCTCGGATTCTCAGTCAACACCCCTGTGCGCAGGCGGATGTCCGAACCGGAAAGGGCCGGGTCCAGGGCCATCACCCGTGCAGTGCCCTCCGTCGGCTCGAGGATGCCGTTCAGCAGGCGTACTGTGGTGGTCTTGCCCGCACCGTTAGGTCCCAGGAAACCAAAGACCTGACCTCGCGGCACAGACAGGCTCAGATCTCGCACCGCCCAGTTGTCACCAAAGCGCTTGGAGAGCTTTTCCGTAACGATGATCGGGTCCATAGTCTCCTCCAGGTTCAATGCGCGTGTGACTATATGGTCGGGCAGTTCCCCTGTCAATCACCAGCCTGAGTGTTGCCGCGAGTCTTGCCTGCCTGACGGGCACGACGGTTCCCCCATGAGCCAGTGGGCCCCATGCTGGTATAATGCGGACACCAGATCGCCGGAGGACTGAATGAACGATGCACGCGGACTGACCCGGGACATGAACCGAATTCCGGTGCTGCGCCCGATCCTGGTGGCAGCTCTGGCCTACGTTCTGTTCACCTTGGTGGCGCTGGGCCTTCACGGGATGGATCCGCTGTGGTTCGTCTGGCTCGACGATGAGTTCTTTGTCTCCGCTCCTGCTGGCTCGATCGGATACGATGGGCAGTTCGTCTATGCCATCGCCCGAGATGGCATCAGCACGGCACAGCTCGATACGCCGCCGTATCGGCTTCAGCGGATTCTGTTGCCAGCCCTGGTGCGGGCGCTGTCCTTCGGCAGCGAGGCGCTGATACCCTGGGTGCTGTTGCTGGCCAATGGTCTCGCGGTGATCGTGGGAACGGCGATCCTCGCTCGATGGCTGGATGCGCACGACATCCGGCCAACCTACGCTCTGATCTATCCCTTTTTCGTCGGCACTCTCATGGCCTATTCCCGGAGTTTGACCGAGCCACTGGCGGGCACGCTGTCGCTGGCTGCGGTCTCTTCCTGGGATCGGGACAGAGTGCCTCTGGCTGCCGCGTTGCTTGGGCTGGCCTGTCTGGCGAAGGAGACAGCTCTGGTGTACGGGACCGCCTTTGCCATGCAAGCTCTGGTGATGCGCAGACCACTATCGGTAGCCTGGCTGGCGGTGGGTTTGCTGTCGCCTGTCATCTGGCAGCTGTACCTGGCGGCGCGCTATGGAGTGGTTCCCCTTCTGGCGGGGGCCTCTTTGGATCACACTTGGCCTCTGGGAGGCATGCTGCCCCAGCTCAGTTGGGATCCCGGCCGCCTCTCTGCCCTGATCGTGGTGGCAATCCCTGCTGCTGTGCTTTGCCCACTAGCGGTGCGAAGGCTGCTGCGCGAGTCCACGGACGTGGGGTGGTGGTTGGTGCTGCTGCACGCGCTCGCGATGCTCTTCCTGCCGGAAGAGGTGTACGACCACGTGATGCATGCAGGCAGGAACGCGATCGGCCTCGCGTGCAGCGTGCTCTGGTGTTTCCCCGGCTTGAACCCTCGGGAGCGCGGGCTTGCAGCGATGTGGTGGTGCCTGCCAAGCTTGATCTGGCTGGTGCCCATCCTCCGCTGGACGCCTTGGCCCTGAGGCCAGGGCTATCCGGCGGCCACAGCAGAGCAGTGGGCAGACGCTCCCCGTGCCGCGTCAGAGACGCGATGCAGGTAGTCCGCCAGGCGAGGGATACCGCTCTGAAGCGATTCGGCGTTGGCGCACAGAGAGATGCGCACGTAGCCATCGCAACGCTCCCCGAAACTCACGCCTGGTGCAACGGCCAGATGCTCGGCATCCAGCAAATCGCAACAGAAGGGGAGCGAGCCCTTGGGCTGAGAGGAGATGTCCACGAGCATGTAAAAGGCCCCGTGAGGGTATGACACGGACAGTTCGTTCTCCAGGGCCAGTTCCACCGCGAGGTCACGCCTGCGCCGGTACTCGGCGCGCATCGTCTCCACGCAATCCTGTGGCCCCAGCAGAGCGGCGATGGCTCCGTGCTGAGCGACGGTGTTCACGCAGGATGTCATTGGCTCCTGGATCTTGACCATAGCCGCAATGACGTCATCGCTACCCACGGCGTAGCCCACGCGCCAGCCCGTCATTGCATACGTCTTGCTGGTGGTAAAGATGCTCACCACCCGGCCTTCGTCATCCCACTGTGCGGGAGAGACGTGCTGGCCCTCAAACACGAGCCGATCATACGTTTCATCGGACACCAGGTACAAATCGTGACGCCGGCAAAGGTCCAGGCAGGCGCGGACGGTCTCCTCTGAGTAGACGGCTCCCGTGGGGTTGGAAGGGCTGCTGATGAACAGCACCCGAGTCTTGTCGGTGATCAACGCTTCCAGCGCAGTCAAGTCCGGCTCAAAGCCGCGTGATGGCACTGTCGGGTAGAACCGAGGCACCGCATAGCCCAGGCGCGCGGCCATGGTGAAGTTGCCATAGCCAGGATCAGGAAGAAGGATCTCATCACCCGGATTCAGAAACACTTTCATGGTGGAGTACACGGCCTGCATGGCCCCGACGGTCACCATGATGTTGTCCGGCGTCACGTGCATGTTGTTCTCTCGCGCCAGCTTGGTGACGATGGCTTCCCGCAGTGCGAGCAGGCCGGAATTGGCTGTGTATCCTGTGTACTCGTTCAGGGTGGCGCGGACGGCTGCCTCCAGAACATGCGCCGGTGGCCCAAAATCTGGTTGGCCGATCTCCAGATGAACCGCGTCGGGGTAGGCGGCAGCTCGATCCAGAATGAACCGAATCGGCGACCTGTCTATACCTGTGACGCTGGTGGCCAGGGCTTTCATGCTCTCCCCCGTTCCTTTCTGACGTACCCAATGGAAACAAACGTGCCGCAGCAATACGAGGCCCCGGCCCCTTTGCTGGGCACTGTGATGGTGTGCATGGATTCACGATAAGCGTACTTCCCAGTATATGCTCTTCTATCAGGTTGGCAACTTGGTGCGGCATCGTTGGCCAGGCGGCAAACCCTCTTGCTGTGTTCCTCACCACCGGCTCCGCTGTATGGCGCATTGACAGCCTCTCGCCGCGATGATAACATCCTGACACAGACAGGCAGCGTCTCCGTGCCTGTTCTACAACCTCGGAGGGCGTGAGCAGTAATGGTGTCTCGGCTCATGGCCCGTTACAGTAAGGAGGCTCCAGTATGCAGGTCTCTGTTAGGACCAAGGGACTCGTGTCGGGAGACTCGCTCCGCGAGTATGTCGAGCGCAAGGTAGACCGGCTGGATCGCTATCTACCGGATGTTTCTGCCGCTGAGGTGGATCTGGTGGTTCAGCAGACGCGCAGTGATGCCGATAGCCACGTTGCGCAGATCACGCTACGCTCGAATAGGGGAGTCGTGTTGCGATCAGAGGAGCGCTCTGGAGACATGCGATCCTCGATCGATGCGGCCATGGACAAGATGGAGCGCCAGATCCGCAACTACAAGGGAAAGCACTGGCGTTCGCGTGCCCGGCGCCAGGCGGATCGAACCGAAGAGCCACTGGTTGAGACGGTTGAGCTAGAGGATGAAGAGGATCTCGGCGATGTCGTTCGTGTGAAAGAGTTCCGCACACGTCCGATGTCCGTGGAGGAGGCCATCGAGCAGATGGAGCTGATCGGCCACGACTTTTTCATCTTTTACAACGTCGCGACCGCCAACTATAGCGTGGTGTACCGGCGGAACGATGGCGGCTACGGGGTACTGCTGCCAGAGCTGGCCTAGGCGCCTTTTCAGGGAGCGGGGTGGAGAGATCTCCACCCCGCTCCTTGTGCTATCTTGTATTGGATCGCTGCTCTTTGATCATCTGGGTCAGGCGAGCTGTGACGGCATACCCGTAGTAGTACGCCACAAGGGCGCACAATCGCAACCCGTGGAGGCCATCGCGATAGCCCTGCAGGCGCACATAGTAGCGCCAGAACTCGCGCAGCGGCTGCGAGACGATGGTCCAGGGCCGGGGCCGCACACCGGCGCGCAGCCGGATTCCCGCTTCCAGTTCGACATACTGTTGCTGCTTGGCGCGGAACTGCTGCATCGTCGTGTAGTTGTGGTGGATTAGCGGCTCCCTTAGGTAGCCGGATTGTCCCTCTAGCTGCACAACCTCGTGGACCGGGTGTTCGGGGTCGTATCGGGCCGAATCCACGCGATAGAGCCTGAGCTGATAGTCCGGATACCAGCCTCCGTGCCGGGTTTCTCGCCCCCAGATCAGATTGCGCCTGGGCACCCACCACCCCGTGTATCCGGGCGTATGCACAACGCCTCGGATCTCCTCGCCCAGCGCCGTGGTGGCCTCCTCGTCCGAGTCGATGTAAAAGAGCCACTCCGTCCCGGTGTGGTCAAAACCATAGTTGCGCTGCTGAGCAAAGTTCTCAAAGCGGTTCACGAGGACCCGCGCACCGATGGTACGGCTGATCTCCGCCGTCGCGTCTGTACTGCGATCGTCGAGAATCACCAGTCGCTCGTCTGCCCAGGATACGCTCTCAAGACAGCGCCGAATCGTATTCTCGTTATCGCAGGCCAATACACCGGCAGTAATCCGGGACATCCTACATCTCCAGAACCTGGCGGAAGGCGGCCAGTTGTCTTTCGGCTTCCTCGGCGGAGAGTCTGTGTTCTGCCAGGTCCCGCCGGACTTGGCGGGCGCGTCTCGCCAGACCCGCCCGAACGAGCGCCCTAACGGCTGCGTTGTAGGTGCGCGAGTAGTGCTTGCCAAAGAGGCGAAAGCGGCTGCGCCACAGGGCTACAAACATCTCATCACGGAATTGCGCCGTGCTCTGGCCTGCAAAGTGTACGATCTCCGCACGAGGGGCGCAGTATATCTTCCATCCGCTCTCGCGTGCACGGATGCACCAGTCGATCTCTTCGCAGTACATAAAGTAGTCTTCGTCCAGTGGCCCCACGGAGCTGAGCGCCTGCCCCCGCATCATCAAGGCCGCGCCGAGGGGATGCCCGATCGGAAAAGGCTCGCCTGCAGCATACAGCCGGGCAGGGTACCGCCCGTTCAGGCGCGAGTTGATCAGGCGATGGTTAATCGTCCAGAAGTCGAATAGAGTCATGGCGAGCGTGGGCAAGTAGAAGGCGCCGTGCTGAAACGAGCCGTCGCCGTAGAAGAGCTGCGCCCCGACGGCACCGACAGAGGGATTCCCATCCAGACAGGCCTTCATCTCGGTGAGTGCGCCTCTGCGAACCAGCGTGTCGGGGTTGAGCAGGAGATAGTGCTGCGGCGTGTCTGTGCTGCTCTGCAGGGACTTGAGCCCGAGGTTGGTGCCGCGCGCAAAGCCCAGGTTGTCGCGGCTGGCCGTCAGCTCCGCGTGGGGAAACGCGTCGCGGATCATCTCGGGGCTACCATCGGAGGAGGCGTTGTCGATGACACATACCCGGGCACTGAGGTGCTCTTCCCTGAGGGCGCTAAAGACAGAGTCCAGGCAGTTGCGGGTGAGCTCTCGGGTGTTGTAGGAGACGATGACAATACCGAGATCCACGTCTTGCTCCTCTAGTACCCCACAGTGATCTGAACGGCCCCCACGCGATCCTCCACGTTCCACACCTGCTCGTGTATCAACCCAACCCAAAAGTACGGCTGCGACTTGACGGGCGTATCGTCGATCGTCACTCCGCCAGTGACCGTCACGGTTTGGCCGGGCATGAGATACCGCTGGGGTCCGATGCCCGTGTCGACGAGCGTGAGCTCTGCATCGCTCCCGAGCTGCCACCGGAAGGGATAGGCCCGCCCCGCGCTGTTGCCCTCATAGTCCATGCCGACGCGGAACACCCCTGCCTCCTCATAGTGCTCGATGGTGTTATAGTTCTCGCTGGTCGAATAGACTGTGCCCGGCTCAGGCCCGGTGGTCCGCACGGGGACCTGCCCAATGTTCTTGACCGTGCAGGTGAAATAGAGTGTGCTGTGAAGCGCGACGATAGAGGGTTGGATGACCGCATCGCGATTGACGATCTGCACGAGAGGGACGCCGCCCTGCTCGATGGTCAGCTCGCCCTGGACTACCGCCTCGTTGCCCACAAAGTCGACGGCCCTGACGATGACGGTATAGTCACCATCGGGAGGCGGCGTGGCCCCCAAATCGATCCCCCCATCATAGTCATGCTCGTGCGTTCCTGGCGCGCCCACCTCGCGAATGCGATCTTCTCGAACGGGGTACCTGGTGCCGTCAGGGCCGAGCAGGTAGACATCTACTCGCTCGACTTCTTTGCTCAGGCTGTAGCCGATGCTGACTCGGTCGCCAATGCCATCCCGGTTGGGCGTGAACGTGTCCGGGTACACCCTGAGATTGTCAATGCGCAGGGGAGCGGGGTCGCCGCCCGAGATGGTCAGCGAGGCTTCTGCCGTCTCCGTTCGGCCTCGTGCGTCCTCGGCCTCGAACACCACTCTGTAGGAGCCATCCGGCAGGAGAAGTCCGTCCACAACTCCTCCGAAATAGGCGACGCGTTCGCCTTTGGAGCGCCTTTCGCGGGTTCTCAGATCGTGCCGCGACCCGTCCTCGCCGATGAGGTAGATGCTCACTTGGGCCGTGCGCGTCAGCGTATAGCCCACCTCGGCCACATCGGAGTCCCCATCGGCGTTGGGTGAGATCGCCTCCGGACGGATCTGTATGTCCTTCAATAGCTCCGTGGGGCCGCAGCCCGACAGTAGAATCAGCGCGACCACAAGGAGTAAGGGTACCGGCAGCCGGCGGAGAAGCATTGGGCACATCCCTGGATTGGATTGCGCATAGACAATTGCGACCATGCCCGGTGAGTGTAGCGAAACGCCGTGGGCGGGTCAAGGTCAGCGGATCAGCG
>Ga0123333_10002784_pt1 | contig 17509 bp, 14 predicted proteins | sample BioC12SIPDNA_3_FD_89957 | JGI IMG/M metagenome (GOLD analysis project Ga0123333, IMG submission 89957) | Anaerobic biogas reactor microbial communites from Washington, USA - Biogas_R2_B C12 SIP DNA | ecosystem: Engineered > Bioreactor > Anaerobic > Unclassified | place: Washington, USA... | reverse complement strand
CCGTCATCATCCTGCTCAGTATCGGCGACGGCGTCACCCGCTTTGTGGCCGAGCAGTTCATGGGCCTGGGCACCAACCTGGTCTTTGTGCTGCCGCAGGATGACCCCAACCGCAGCGAGTCGAGCCTGACCGTGCGTGACGCGGAGATGCTGGGCGACGCGGCGATTCTGCCACGCGCCTCGGCCGTCGCACCGGTGGTCATGAACAGCGACGAGCTGCAGTATGAGGGCACCGTCTACGGGACGATGGTGACGGCCACCGGGCCGGAGTATGGGCCGATGCGCGGCTACGAGATAGAACGCGGGCGTTTCTTCGACGAGACCGATTATGTTGGCCGTTCGCGCGTCGTCGTGCTCGGCCAGGATACGGTCGATAGCCTCTTCCCCGCCGACGTCGATCCGCTGGAGACGACGATCAAGATACGGGGCATCAATTTCCAGGTCGTGGGCATTCTGGCGGAAAAAGGGGGCGGCGCTTTCGGCAGCCAGGACGATCTCGCCCTTGTGCCTCTGACGACGGCTCTGGAACGCCTCTACAACCGCCGCAGCACCACCACCGGGCAGACGCTGGTCGATATGATCCTCGTAGGGGCAGTCAGCAGTGACGACGTGCAGGATGTGCTCATCGATGCGTCCAACGCCCTGCGCCAATCGCACGGCATCACCTTCCGCGACGAGGACGATTTTCTGGTGCTGACCCAGCAGGACTTCCTCAACGCTTTCGGTGCGGTCACCGGCGTGCTCACCCTCTTCCTCGGCGCGATTGCCAGCATCTCGCTGCTCGTCGGGGGCATCGGCATCATGAACATCATGCTGGTCAGCGTCACCGAGCGCACGCGGGAGATCGGGCTGCGCAAGGCGGTCGGGGCGCGCAAGCGGGACATTCTGGGGCAGTTCCTCACCGAAGCGGTCGTGCTTTCGGTGTTGGGCGGGCTGCTTGGCATCCTGCTTGGCTGGATTGGTGCGTTCGCCGTGCGCGTTGCTGTGCCCCAGCTCGACGCGTCGCTGACCGCCGGCTCGGTCCTGCTTGCCGTCGGCTTCTCCATCGCCGTCGGCCTCTTCTTTGGCATCTACCCGGCCTCGCGGGCAGCGGCGCTGCACCCCATCGAAGCGCTGCGCTTCGAGTAAGCTTCTCTCAGGCTGTCGTCGCGACGAACGGCTGCCGATCGTCGTGGCAGAGTAGCTGGATGGCGTTGCGACCCGACAGGGCGACGACGGGCACGCTGCCGCCCGGCTCGACCCATTGGCCGGCCATGTAGAAGTTCTGCAGCGCGCGCAGCTTCTTGGGCAGGCCGGCGATCATCTTGACCATCGTTCTATCCGTGAGCAGCCAGCCGCAGGTGGAGCCCAGCCAGTTGCCCGTATAGCGCTCGTAACTGAGCGGCGTGACCACGTCGCTGACCTCGATCTGGTTGCGAATGCCCGGGTAGATACGCTCGAGATGCTCGGTGACCTGGTCGCAGACCTGGCGCTGTTCGGTGTCGTAAAGACGCCGCCCATAGATGCGCTGCCAGTAATCGTAGGTGCTTTCCAACATCACCTCGACCACGGCTTTGCCTTCCGGGGCCAGCGACGGGTCGAAGGCATAATGTTTGACGCCGAGCGCCGTTCTCTCCAGGCCGCCGATTAGCTCCGGTTTTTCGAGCAGATAGGTGGCCCAATGCGGCTCGGCGCTCATGTCGCGGGCCACACCCCACGAAACCTGAACCTGCGAATGGAGCGGAAGGCTGCCATTGTATAGCCGCTTGAGCCCTGGGCCTAGATACTCCTCGCCCAACATGCTGAACAAAGTATCCCGCCCATCGGCCGCGGAGATTACGGCGTCGGCCATGTGGATGCTGTCGTCGTACAGGCGCAGCCCCACCGCCTTATTGCCTTCGACCAGGATACGCTCGACGTCGGCCTTGTAGTGAATCTTGCCGCCCAACGCCTCGTAGCGACGGGCAATGGCACCGGCGAATGCCAGCGAGCCCCCGGCCGGGAAGGCGGCGTTGCGGTTAGCCAGGTAGGCCAGCAGGAACATGCCGACCATCAGCGGGATGTTTTCCCAGCCGAAGACGAGCTTCCAGCCGGCCCGCAGAAGCGGATCGTGAAAACGATTGGCGAAACGGGCGGCGGAGAGCCGGCCCCAGCGCGCCATCGCGCCCGTGTACGGCAGCACGGCGCCCAGGAAATGCGCCCAGTCGGCCGGCGTCATGATCCGGCGCGGTTTGCTCTGGAGCACTGACATGTCGAATCGCTGAAACTGGCGCACCCCGGCGGCGAAGGCGCTGCTCAGCGGAGCGTCGGCCGGGGAGAGTTCGTGCAGGTGCGCTTCCAGGCGATCGGGATCGCAATAGGCGACAAAGGTACGCCCGTCGCCGTCGATCACGCGCATCAGCTCGTCGTGGTCAATCATCTCCCGGCTCTGCACGGCGCCCAGCTCCTGCCACATCTGGTTGAAGGGCTGCCCCTCGCCGGAGCCGAACAGATAGTGAATGCAGCCGTCGATGACGTAGCCCTTGCGCTCCCAGGCCGTGCAGAGACCGCCGGGGATGTCGTGCAGCTCAAATATCTCGCTATCGTATCCGTTCATCTGGGCGTAGCACCCGGCGGACAGGCCGGCGATACCCGCACCGATAATGACCACTTTCCTGGGCATATTCGACCCCTTTCCGGTATAGTCAGCCTGGCTATTGTAACATGACTGCCGGCCGGCCAAACTGGCCAGATGACCAGCCCGATGCCGGAAAAACGATCCTATGCACGTCGCCCTGAACGCCTATTTCTGGAACCGGCCGGACACCGGCAGCGGCCAATATCTGCGCCAGCTTGTCTACCATCTGAACCGGCTGGTCTCCGATCTCGACATCACCCTGATTTATCCGCACGCGGATGCGCCCGCCGACGTTCCGCCCAGCGTGCACGTTCAGCAGGTCGCCACCCGGCCCGGCGAATTAGGTAAGGTCTGGTTCGAGCAGATCGGCTTTCCGCGGGCAGCCGCGGAGGGCCGCGCCGACATCGCCCACGTGCCATATTGGGGGCCGCCGCTGCAATCGCCGCTGCCGCTCGTGGTGACGGTGCACGACCTGATTACGATGCGCCAGCGCGAGTACCGGCGCGGCCTGCGCGCCCGCCTCTACAACGCCCTGGTCGCCACGGCAGCGCGGGGCGCCAGCCACGTGATTACCGATTCCGCTTTCAGCCGCCAGGAGATCGTCGAACACCTGCAGATCCCGCAGGAGCAGGTGACAGCCATCCCCCTGGCGACCGCGCCGCAGTACCGTGCCCAGAGCGAGCTGCTGCTCGATATGGCCGTGCGCCGCAAATACGACCTGCCGGAGTTTTACGTGCTCTACCTGGGCGGCTACACCCTGCACAAGAACGTGCCCACGCTGCTGCACGCCTACACCTACGTGGCCCAGGCGATGGGCGAGGATTACCCGCTGGTGCTCGCCGGCCGGAAGCCCGAGCCGGGCGCCAGCACGCCGGACTATGACGATTACGTGAGCCGGCTGCAGCTCGGCGACTCCGTGCGCTGGATTGGCTACGTTGACGAGGAAGATAAGCCGGCCCTCTATCGCGGCGCGCTCTGTTTCGCTTTTCCCAGCCGGTACGAAGGCTTCGGCCTGCCGCCGCTGGAGGCGATGGCCTGCGGCGTGCCGGTGGTCACGACCGATGCCAGCTCGCTGCCCGAGGTCGTCGGCGACGCCGCGTTCGCCGTCTCGCCAGACGATGCCCGCCAGATGGCCGGGGCGATTATCAGCATTCTCATCGACGAGCCGCTGGCCGACGAGCTGAGACAAAAAGGCCTGCAGCGGGCAGCGCAGTTTAGCTGGGAGGAGACGGCCACGCAGACCCTGCTCGTCTATGACCGGCTGCTGAGCGACCGTGCGGCGCGAGAAGGAGGTTGACATGGAGCGAATCGCCGTCGTGACAGGAGCTAACCGGGGAATCGGGCGGCAGACCGCCGAAGACCTCGCCGCGCTCGGCTTTCACGTCCTGCTCACGGCGCGGGACGAAGCGCGGGGCCGGGAAGCTGCTGCCGCGATGCAGGAGAAAGGGCTGCCGGTTGCTTTTCACCAGCTCGACGTGACCGACGCCGCGAGCATCCGGCGGCTGGTAAAGAACGTGGCCGATGTCTATGGCCGGGCCGACGTGCTGATCAACAACGCTGCCGTCAATCTGGACAAAGGCGTCTCGCCACTGGAGCTCGATCTGGCGACCCTGCGACAGACGATAGAGACGAATGTGTACGGCCCGTTCCAGCTCTGCCAGGCGCTGGTGCCCTTGATGCAGCGCAACGGCTACGGGCGCATCGTCAACGTCTCCAGCCAGGCGGGGCGGCTGAGCAACCCGCAGCCCGACGGCCTTGCCTACCGCACCTCGAAAGCGGCGCTGAATATGATCACGCGTGTGCTGGCCCGGCGGCTGGAGGGAAGCAACATACTCGTCAACGCCGTACATCCGGGATGGGTGCGCACGGATATGGGCGGGCATCATGCGCCGCTGTCCCTGGCCGAGAGTACGGATACGATTATCTGGCTGGCAACGCTGCCTGAAGACGGGCCGACCGGCAGCTTCTTCTACCGCCGGGAGCCGATGGCGTGGTAAGGGCTGACTCAGGCTCAGACGGCCGGCGCCAGCGTGCGCGCCAGATTGGCCGGCCGGAAAGCGTTCTGCATCGCAATCGTCGCGGCGCCGATGGCAACGGCGTCAGGGCCCAGGCGGCTGACAACGATTTCGCTCTCGGCGATGGCCTTGGGCATGGCGTGCTGGCGCACAGAGGCATAGACGGCGCCCAGGAGCAGGCGCTCGGCGGCGACAAGATCGCCCCCCAGGACGATTAGCTCTGGATTCAGCAGATTGATCAGGTTGGCCAGCGCCGTTCCCAGGTAGGCGCCGGCCCGCTCGACGACCTGGGTGCAGATGGGATCGCCGGCCTGCGCGGCTGCGGCAATCTCCTCTACGGTCAGCTCGCCCTGCCCGTGTGGCAGGTCTCGTTCGCTGCGGCGCCGTTGCACTTCGGCGACGAGGGCCTGGGCGCCAACATAGCTCTCGATGCAGCCCCGGTTCCCGCAGCGGCACGGCGGGCCATCGACGTCGATAGTCGTATGGCCGATCTCCCCGGCAGTTCCACCCGAACCCCGATAGATCTCGTCGCCGAGAATAAGACCGCTTCCGACGCCGACGCCCAGCTTGACGTAGGCCAGATTCCTGTACAGCTGGCCCTGGCCCCACCACTTCTCGGCGATGGCCCCGGCGTTGGCGTCGTTGTCGATGAAGAGAGGCAGGGACAGCTCCGCCTGCAGCGCCGCAGACAGATCGTACCCTTCCCAGGCCGGCAAAACCAGACCGGAAGCGCGGTCGAGCTGCTCCCCTTCCAGCGGCGCCGGGATCGTAATCCCCAGGCCCAGAATCGAGCCGAAAGGCTGTCCGGCCTCGGCCGTCGTTTCTGCGATCAGGGCGAGCACCCTGCCCGTCGTCCCCACGGGATCGTGCGCCACGTCGAACCGTTCGAAGCGCCGGGCGAGGACAGAGCCGGCGAGGTTCATCAGCACCACGGTCAGATGCGTGGCGCCAAGATCAACACCCAGTAGCGTGCGCGAGGCGTAGTTGAACTCGACCAGGACGGGCGGCCGCCCGCCGCTTGACTCCCCCGTCCCAGACTCACGGACAAAGCCGCTTTCCAAAAGGATATTGACCAGCCCGGAGACGGTGGTCGCGCTGAGCCCTGTCTGGCGAACGATGGCGACTCTGGAAATGGAGCCGGCTTCGTGGATCAGGGTCAGAACACGGCTGAGGTTGGTCTCCCGGATATGGTGAAGGCCGGATGGCGATGATCGATCCATAGAGCGGTAGCGATGGTGGCAGTGTGTCACTCTTCCCGTAAGCGCTACTTCCAGATTATCGCCGGCCGGCTTACTTTGTCAAGAAACAGAAGAAAGTGCCACCCGGATGGCGTTGATAGGTGCGGGGTGGGCTGTTTTGTTGGCGCTGCCAGCCATGTTACAATGCCCTGCCTACAGATATAGACCGGCGCTGTTCTCAGACAAAGGAGTAGACATGGGAGTAAAACCTGACAACTGGATCCGGCGGATGGCCCTGGAAAAGGGCATGATCGAGCCTTTTATGGACGGCCAGGTGCGCGAAAACGTCATCAGTTATGGCCTTTCCTCCTACGGGTACGATATTCGCGTCACCGACGAGTTCAAGATCTTCACCAACGTCCATTCGGCCATCGTCGATCCTAAGAACTTCAACCCCGACTCCTTCGTCGATTACAAAGGCGACGTCTGCGTGATTCCGCCCAACAGCTTTGTGCTCGCGCGTACCGTCGAATACTTCCGCATTCCGAGGGACATCCTGACCCTCTGCGTGGGCAAGAGCACCTACGCTCGCTGTGGGCTCATCGTCAACGTGACTCCTTTCGAGCCCGAATGGGAGGGCTTCGTCACCCTGGAAATCAGCAACACGACGCCTCTGCCCGCGCGCATCTATGCCTATGAAGGTATCGCCCAGGTCATCTTTCTCTCCGCCGACGGGCTGTGCGACACTTCCTATGCCGACCGCAATGGGAAGTACCAGAAACAGCAAGGCATCGCCATGCCGCGCATCTAGGCTCGTCTGATGACCCTGCTGCCATTCAGCCCGTTTCTGGCCCCCGAGGATCCTTACCAGGAGGCAGCATCGCGCCTGCAGGGCGAGCTTCGCGGCCTGTTCGAAGTTCAGGACGTGCATCTGCGCCGCTCGCGCGAGACACCGATCATCTTTTCGGGCCGTTACCTTGCGCCAGAGCGGGAGGACGGCTACGACGAGATCCGGCGCCGCTTCCAGCCATACGGCTTCACCCCCCTGCTCCGCCACGACGGCGGCTACGATCAGGTGCTGGTCCTGCCGGGCGTCATTCCTCAGGGCCGGACGGGCAGCCCGCTGATCAACGTATTGCTGCTGATCGCCACGGTGCTGACCACGCTGGCGGCGGGCGCCGATCTGGCCGGCCGGGGCAGGCTATTCGAGGCGCTGCTGTCTGGCGACGCCGGGCGGGCAGGCAGCCTCGCTCTCAGCGGCGCGCCCTTCGCTCTGACGCTGCTGTCCATCCTGGGCGTTCACGAGTTCGGCCATTATGCCGCCGCACGCTGGCACGGCGTTACCGCCACATTGCCCTACTTCATCCCCATGCCGGTAGGCGGCCTGGGCACGCTGGGGGCCTTCATCAGCGTGCGCTCGCCGATGAAGAACCGGACCGTACTCTTCGACATTGGTCTGGCAGGGCCGCTCGCCGGCTTTTTTGTTGCCCTGCCGCTGCTCGTCGTGGGAATTCTGCTCTCCGAGCCGGTACCTGGCTTCACGCCCGGCTTCACCCAGCGTGCGCTCGGCAGCTCTATTCTGGTCACGCTCGCCGACAGCCTCTTCAGCCGGGCGGAAGCGGGGCAGACGCTGGCGCTGCATCCTGTCTACTTCGCGGCGTGGATCGGGCTGCTGATTACGGGCATCAACCTGCTGCCGGTGGGGCAGCTCGACGGCGGGCACGTGGCCTATGCCCTATTTGGGCGGGCGGCTCACTACGTAGCGCGGGGCGCCTTCCTGCTGCTTATCGTCGCCGGATTCGCTCTCAGCATGACCTGGCTGGTATGGGGCTTCTTCGTTCTCTTTGGCGGACTGCACCACCCGCCGCCGCTCAACGACATCTCGCGGCTCGACGGCGGCCGCTGGCTGCTGGGCCTGGCCACAATCGGCCTCTTCTTTTTGCTCATCATTCCGGTGCCCTTTGCCTGACCCTATCGCAGGATTTGGAGTGACGGCCGGCTAATAGCAGGTTAGAATGGTGGTGTCGGCCTTAGCGAAAGGGTATAATCGGGTTTCTGTGGGCGCTTAGCTCAGTTGGTTAGAGCGCTTCGTTTACACCGAAGAGGTCGGGGGTTCGAGTCCCTCAGCGCCCACTTTCCCCCTTTTTCGTGTTGCGACCCTGCTGTAGTTTGTTATAATCCCGTCGTCAGAATTGTGACAAAAAGCACACAAAATTCGTGACAAATGTCAGGAATCTATTCCTGCGCTTTTTTCGTCCAGTAACAATCATCTGAGCAGGAGAAAAGAGAATGGCAGAAGCAGCAGTCGCCGAGGGAGGAATGACGCGCCGGGAGTTTCTTTACTACATCTGGGGTGCGTCAATGGCCCTCTTCACCGCTGAAGCCGCCGGCCTCCTCATCTATTTTGCCATCCCCCGGTTCCGCGAAGGCCAGTTCGGCGGCGCCTTTCCCGTTCCGGTCGATCTGCTTCCCGGTGTTAATGCCCCACCGACCAACTTCCCCGACGGCCGCTTCTGGCTCGTCAATCTCGACACCTCTTCTGGCGAGGGCAGCGAGCGCATGAGCCCGGCAAGCGACGAGTCTGAGCCGATCGTCGGCGTGCTTGCCATCTACAAGGTCTGCACGCATCTCGGCTGTATCTACGACTGGAACGGGGCCAACGAGCGCTTCGAATGTCCCTGTCATGGCTCGAAGTACCGGCTGGACGGGCGGCGCATCGAAGATCCGGCGCCGCGCAGCCTGGACCGATTCCGGGTCGAGGCGCTGGATGCGAACCAGGAAGTGCTGGCGACGGCCGATACGGCCGTCATTGCCGACACGACGACATACGCACCGCTGGTTCTACCCGATGGAACAGCCACCATCCGTGTGGATACGGGCGGCCGGCTCGATGGTCCTTCGCAGCCGCTGCTCTGCGAGCTGCGCGATAGCTGCCCATAAGATGTATCAACCCCTCTAACCGTGAGGAAAAACGATGGCTACTTTTGTTGATCAAGTTAGAGAGCTGGGGCTAAAGCAGGCGACTATCGCCAAGGTTGACGAGGCAGTCGAGCGGCTCACCGCGGGGTTGAACGTTAACGACATCCGCGACATGCTTCGCGGCGAAGAACCGCGCCGCCCGAACCCGCGCCTGCGCCCCCACGCCGATGGCTTCTGGCTCCACATTCGTCCCAGTTTTTATCACACGGAAGTCACCCATATCTATCCCAGCTTCCGCCTGGGCTGGCTGTCCACGTTCATGTTTGTCTGGGAGACGATCACGGGCATCTTCCTGATGGTCTTCTACACCCCATCCCCGGACGTGGCCTATGCCGACATCTGGAACATCCTGGGCAACGTGCCGCTGGGCCAGCTCATGCGCAACCTGCATCGCTTTGGCGCGGAGGTGATGGTCGTCGTCGTCGCCCTGCATATGCTGCGCACCTTTATTACGGGCAGCTATAAGCAGCCGCGCCAGTTCACCTGGGTCACCGGCATGGTCTTGCTGGTGCTCACGCTGATCCTCAGCTTTAGCGGCTATCTGCTGCCCTGGGACCAGCTGGCCTACTGGGCGGTGACGGTGGCGGTGAGCGCCGCCGAAGCGACCCCTGGGCCGCCGGCGCTCGGCGAGAACATCAACCTGTTGCTGCGCGGCGCCCCGGTCATTGGCGCGGGCGGCCTGCTGCGCTTCTACCTGCTGCACGTCTTGCTGTTGCCCCTGCTGCTGGCAATCTTCTTCTTTGTGCATTACTACAAGGTCGTCATCCACGGCCACTCGCTGCCGCCGGGCCGCGAGGCCATTGGCGAGGACACGGCCAAGCGTGTGCCGCGCGACGAGCGCACCTACTTCCTGCCCGACATTGCCACCAGCGAGCTAATGTGGTCGGCGCTCACCATCCTTTTCCTTGTGGCCGGCGCCATCTGGTTCTACAACGCGCCGCTGGAGCGCCACGCCAACCCACTGGTGACGCCGCTGCACGTGGTGGCGCCGTGGTATCTGGCCTGGTCGCAGGGCTGGCTGAAGCTGGCCGACAAGGTGTTCATCGCCTTTATCTTCATCCCCGGCCTGGCGACGGCCTTCTTCCTGATGCCCTACTTCGAGGTGGGCAAGAGCCGGCGCTATGCCGACCGTCGCCTGGGCATCAGCGTCTCCATGCTGTTTATCGCCCTGATGTGGATTAGCAACTGGATGGGCTCGCCGGAATATCTGGTGCAGAGCTCGCCCGACCAGGAGGTGGCTCAGGAGCTGTTGCCGCAAGAAGGGCACAGCGCCCTGAAAGAGGTGCCATACGACTTCCTGGAGCCGGGCACCTACACGCCCTTCGACGCCGAAGATGCGCCAAACCCGTACCTGGCGGCGGCTCTGGAGGAGTTCGAGCGCGCCATGCAGCAGCGCAGCTGCAGCCTGAGCGACGATGGCCCCTACGAACCATGCCAAGTCATGGATCAGGGCGATACCGTACGTTATGGCAACCGCTTCACCAACGACGCGATGCCCGACCCGGAGGCCCAGCTCATCATCGACGATTACCAGGACAACATGCGCCGGCTGACGCTGGTCTTTTCCGCGCCGGACCCGCAGAACCCTGGCAATGAGCTGTATGCCTATACCCGGACAGGCTACCGCCACGAGATGTCCAACTACGAAGAGGAGACACGCCTGCTCCAGTAAGGGCGTTGCCAAGGAAGAACCAGTATGCAGACAAAAATCATCATCGGAACCATCGCCTTTATGCTGACGATGATCATCCTTGGCTTCATCGCGCTCAACGAGCCGGCGCGGTTGGAGGCCTTCTCGGCGGCCTACGAAGGGCGGTCTATCGAGAACGGCGCGGAGATCTTCGTCAATAACTGTGCAACGTGCCACGGTATCGACGGCACGGCTACCCAGTGTTTTGATGCCACGGGAGCCGAGACCGGCTGTGTTGGCCTCCCGCTGAACAATGCCGACCTGCTCTGTGGGAACAGGCCGCCACGGCTGGACGCGATGGGCTGGGCGGGAACCAAGTCAGACTTCATCGAAGGCACCATCGCCGCCGGGCGGCCGTGGGCCGGCATGCCGACGTGGGGCCAGCAGTTCGGCGGGCCACTGCAGAGTAACGAGCTGCGCGACGTTGCCCTGTTTGTCCAGAACTGGGAGAGCGAAACCCTGTGCGGCGGCGAAGAGGTGGAAGGGCCGGTGTGGCCTACCCGCGTCAGCGATCTCCCTGCGGGCAACCCGGAAAACGGCGCCAACATCTATCAGGTACCGTTGGGCTGCAACGCCTGCCACGGTCTCGTCGAAGACGAGAGCACGGCAAACGGCCCTGGGCCGTGGCTGGGCGCCCTCGCCGCGGAAGCGGCCGACCGCAAGGAAGGCTACACCGACGCCGACTACATCTACGAGTCGATCCTGCTGCCGAACGCCCACATTGCGCCAGAGTGTCTTATCGGCGGCAACCCGAGCGACTGTCCGGAGCCGAGCACGATGCTCAGTAACTTCGGCCAGCGCATGACCGAACAGGACATGGCCGACATCATCGCCTACATCCTGGGCGTCACCGAGTTCGAGAGCAACGTAGACGTGGTCTACCCGGAAGGCTCCGTAGCGCCTCCGGCGGAAGAGTAGCCCTCCGGCAGGTAGAGCACCAACAAAAAGGCCCGGCGGTTATCTGCCGGGCCTTTTTTGTTGGGCGCGTCGCACCCTCGCCAGTCTGGCGATCCTATCGTTTCAAGGCGGTGCCGCACGCGCGGCAGAAGCGATCGTCTGGTTGTGCTTCGGCGCCACAGTTGTGGCAGAAGCGCGCACCACCGGCCGGCGGCGCGGCGCGGCGGGAAGAGACCGGCGTCGAGGGGCGACGAACGGCCGGTTTGCGGGGCGGACGGGCAGACACGGAACGCTGGCCCCATATGGTCCAGACCAGCGCCAGCACGATGAGCAGCACGCCGGCGCCGCCCAGGAAGAGGGGCCAGTTCATAGTCCGGCCCGCCGGCGTGTCTGCCGGGGCGTCTGGCGTGGGAACAGGCGCCGCAGCAGCCGGGGCGGTGAGCTGCTCGCTGCTCAGCGTATAGCTGACGCCGACCGAAAACGGCTCGCCGGCCGGCAGCGGCTGCACGACAAAATCGTGGTACTGTAGCCCGTCGTTGGCCGAGCCGACGACGTCTGCCTCCGGGTCGGTGGTCATGGTCGTAGCTGCGCGCGGTTGCTGGATGCTGACGTTGAGATCGTCCACAGTTAACTCTGACTGCCAGCTAAAGGTGAAGCTGCGGGCCAGCCCATCGGCCTCGTAGGGTGCGTAATATTCGACCCGGAACCGTTGGTCAGCGGTGGAAAGCTGGAGCTGCCCGGCATCCAGAGAATAGTCCGTCTCGAACATCTGATTGTCACTGGTGACGGAGGCCACAGCATGAATCGTCGCTCCCTCGGGGACGGGGATCGTCACCATGGCGGGCAGGCTGGTGGCGGCCGGCAGCCGGCCGGTCAACAGGATAAGCACCGCGGCGCGGTCGTAGTCAGGCCAGATATCGACGACGAGCTGCTCCAGTCTCTCGACCTCCTCCTGGGCCTGCACGGGCCCGGCAAGCCCCAGACTGAGCAGCAGCAACAGGACAATGGCTCTTTTCACGCTTTCTCCTCTTCTTTTCCGCTCAGCGCCCGCGCAGGCGAATCCGTCCCTCGCGGCAGTACGGGCATTCCAGGTCTGTATAATCGCGCCCGCAGGTGCGGCAGGTGCGCACTTCGACCTCCTCGTCGTCTTGGAGCGATCCGAGCACCAGGACCAGCTCTTCCCCTTCGTGGGCGGCAAGCCAGGCCGCCAGCGGGTGTTTGTCCAGGTACCAGTCGCCATTCTCGTTCTGGTGCAGATGGCCACGGAGAACGTCGAGGTCCATTTCGTAGGCTGCCGTTGCCAGTTTTAGAACAACCGCCCGTCGGTTTTGTGGCATCAGCTTCTGTCCTTTCCTGCGGCTCACGGTATTCACAGGCCAATAGAGCCGCATTATTATAGCAGATAGCAGCAGCCTTTCCGCGCGTGCTGACCCTTGCCGTTCCCAGGACCAGGCCGGATAGAGGGCGCGCAGGTGGTAAAAGTCAGGTAGTTGGGGCACAATGAAGGTGCAGCAAGGAGGCGAACAATATGGACGGAAGCGAGAAACTGGCCCGTGATCTGGTGGTATTGGAAGCGATGGCTGCCGAAATGGACGAGTACCTGCGCCGCGACGTGTTGTTCTGGCCTCTACGCGGCTCTGATCTCCCCCGGCTCACGCTCGGCGGCTACCTGATGCGCCAGCACCGCCTGCTGCAGCTGCGCGATCTGCTGAGCATGGCCGAGCAGGAGCGGCTGCACGCGGCAATCAAGCGCTATCACGAGGGCCAGGAGGAGAAGATCGTCCGCCTGGAGAAGAAGGCCCACGAGGAGCTGGAAGCCCGGATACGCCAGTGGCGGGAGTACCTGAACGAGGTCAAGGGCGGCAGCAGCGTCGCCTACTACCCCTCGGCTGTGGACACTCGGGCGATGATCCGGGCGCTCGTCAACCAGCTTCGCATCAGCCCCTACCAGCTGAACGAGGAGGTCCCGTCGCAGATCGCGCTGCTGGATCGGGAGCTGAGCCGCATATGGGAATCGGGTGATTTTGTGTGGCCGTTCGACTGGCAGCCGGCCTACCCCCGCGAGGAATACTGGTGGCTGTACGGCCGGCCGCGAGAGCGTACTGCCTGATTACGATTCTGCTTCCAGCCAGAGCCTCGGCGCAACGCCGGGCTGGTAGTCACGGTCGCGCCAGCGCGTGAAGCGGAGCGCCAGACGCATCGCCCGCCAGCCGAGCCGCACTAGCCAGGGATAGTTGAGCCGGTAGGCGATGCGCGCGGCCTGCGTGCGCCGCCAGAGGTGGCGGAAAAGCGGCGTCGCCAGCAGACGATCCCGGTACGTGGCAAAGCTGAAATCCTGCCGGGCAAAGGCATCGACAATCGCCCCCGCAGCTACCTGCCCATAACCCAGCGCAAAACTGATCCCCTCGCCCATCAGCGGATCGGCCCCCGCGGCGTCGCCGACCAGCAAGACACGGGGCCGGGAAAAACGCCCATCTTTGTGGAACCAGCGGATGGGGTGGCCTTTGAGCTGGTAGGCTTGGAGATCGCGCTCGCGTTCGGCCAGACTTCGCCCCAGCACGCCCGGCAGATCGGCCTTGTCGCGTTCCGGCCGGGCCCGGCTGTCAAAGACGCCGCGATTCATGAAGCTCTCGCCCTGTACGTAGCTGGGGAAATCCCAGTAGTAGCCCTGCAGGCCATCTCGCATGGGGGTAAAGTCGAAAATAGCCAGCCCGTCGCGGAACTCAACCTGGCGGCGTGCGTCTTCCGGCGTCAGGACTTCCAGCAGGCGGGCCACCCGCGAGTCGTCGTCCCACTTCAGGCGACGGCGGATGAAGCTGCGCGAGCCGTCGGCGGCGACGACGACGCGGGCGTGAATCGTTCTCTTCTCTGTCGTGACCACGACCTGTTCGTCCTCGACGGCGATGTCCAGGATCGCCTCCCCCTGGCGCACCGTGACGCCGCGCGCCTCGGCCTGCTGCACGAGCCAGTGGTCAAATTCATCCCGGCGGGTGACGCGGAAAGCGGGATTGCCCTTAAAGGTGAAAACTTTGTCCTCGTAGACGAGACACACCTCGCGCACGAGAAAGTGGCGCGGCTCGAAGCGCAGGCCCAGGCGGGCGAGAATGTCGGTGCCCAGATGGGTGACGCCGCCCCCGCAGAGCTTCTCGCGGGGATGCACGGCTTTGTCCACAACCAGGATGCGCTGCGCCCACGCCGGGTCATGCTGCACCAGGTGCAGCGCCGTTGAGGTACCAGATGGGCCCGACCCGGCGATGAGAACGTCTACGTGCTCGATCTGCCGCGTCAAATCGTCTTCCTCCTTCCGAAAACGACCGGTACGCCCCCTAACGCGGAAATAGGGGCAGGAAATTGTGGTTGGTCAGGATGATGGCTTCGGCTGTGCTGGCATCACCATTGCCCGGGCTGAACGGCTCGACGTTGCCGGCGGCATCGATCGCCTGGCTGCGGAACCAGTAGACCGCGCCCGGTTGCGGCGGGATGAAGTAGCCGCCGTGGTTCGTCGTAGACGTCAGCCAGCGGTTCCACGTCGTCGTACCGGATAAACGATAATCGATATTGTAGCGTGCGACGCCTGACGCGTCATCCTGGCCCCGCCAGAAGACGCTATAGTGGCCGTTGGGGAAGAGGTAGATATTCGTGACCGAAGACGTCGGCGGCGTCGTATCGACCATGAGCGTAAAGCTCCGCGCCGGGGAATTGACAGTGTCGCCTCGCGTGCTAACGAGCCGGACACGCCAGTAGAGCGGGCCGCCCGGATGTGGCACTGTGTGTGTGGCGCTCCTGGCTCCGGCGGGATGTGGCGCGTCGAGTATGACGTTCTGAAACGCCGCATCTGTGGCGACCTGCAGCCGCTGGGAAGCAAGCGATTCAGGCGCCGAGACGCTCCAGGTGAACCGCACGGGGTTCATAATCGATGCGGAATCAGGGCCCTGAAGCGCTGCCCCGGGCTTGATATAGCGCACACGGATGGCGTCGAACCAGACGCCTTTGCCCGAATCCGTCGTCGTCAGGTCGGTCAGCCGGAGCATGTTGCCCGTGCCGGCAGTAAGCGGGTATTCGCCCAGGCTGGTCCACAGGCCGAGGCGGTTGCCCTGCTCGACGGTGACCGTGCTGCGCCCGGCGGCATGGTTGATCTCATAGCGCGCGCCGTCGGTGTCGTCGCGCCGGGTAAGGCAATATGGCGCATAGACCGATAGCTCGTAGCGGCCGGCCACCGGTATCTCCGGGCGCCACTCGGCCCAGTTCGTCGAGGCCGCCGGATCGGTCACCGACCAGGTATACCAGGCGTTGCGGTTAAACCCACAGTAGCCGATGCTCGCGGTGCTGTTCCAGTTGATGGGGCTGCGCGTGAAGTGGGTGGCGGGATCTTGCTCGTCGAAATAGATGTGCTCCGGCGTGAAGCCGATGCGCCGGGCGACCTCATCGCGCAGCCAGGGAACCCACGGGTGTCCGCTATCGCCGGGGCAGGCAGTCATGCCATAGACGTCCCGGTGGCCCGAAACGTGCGGCAGGCCCCAACTCATGTTCGGCAGCCTGCTGGCGTCGAAGACGTCGATGCCTTTCTGGTCGGCCTTCCAGGCAAAGAGGTTTGCGGCGGCGTTGCGCATCGCCTCGGGCGGGGAGACAGTGGTGAAGGTACCGAGCATGCTTAGCGCCATGCTGCCAGTATTGGCACCACTAGCATGTGTGCCCACAACGTCGTCCCCACCAAGATGTCCCTCGTATATTATGCCGTCTTTATCCACGAGGTAGTTATAGCCAATGTCGCCCCAGCCGTTGTTGAACGTGTGAAAACGCCAGATGGCGCGCACGGCAGCAGCGCTGTCTGCATCTATGTTAGTCACTGTATGGTGGAGGATGAGGTGTGTGACGGAGCGGTATTCCAGCCCGTCGCTGTAATTGCAGGCCGGGTCGGTGCACCATACGGAACGAGGGATGACGGGCGGCTTGGGGTAGCCACTTTCGGACGTAGCCGGCTGCGCCAGCGCCTCCGCCTGCGCCGCCAGCTCCTCGGCTGTCGGCCCGGCGGTGGAGTCGATGAAGGTGATCTGCATCTGTTCCAGGCGCGGAACCGTGCCATCGACGGCCGGGTAAAGCTGGGCGCGGAGCTGGAGCTGCTCGTGCGTCCCCTCCTGCGCCGCCAGCATGATGAAGTCGCCTGTGATCAGCTCGTCTTCCGGCAGCGTCAGGTCGGCGCTGGGGCGAATCTCCCACCACTCGCCCCACTCGCCACCCCTCGGCGCGGTGCGCACGTACAGCGAGAGCACGCTCTCGTCCTCTTCAGCGGGCCGCGGCCCCCAGCTGACGACGACGGCGTTAAACGGCAGCGGTGCCTCGATGGGCGGGGAAGTAAACAGGGCCGACGGCGCCTCGGAAGCCAGGGTCAGCGCGCGATCTGTGGCAATCCCACCCTCGTTTTCCCAGCCGGCGAGGTCGTCGAAGCTCAGCGTTAACTCCCCTGCCTGCACTTCTGCCGATGCCGTTGTTGCCGGGCGGATAAGCAGGAAGAGCCCCAGCGTTACACAGATAAGCACAGAAAAAGACAGGAGTCGCCTGCGCCTCGTGGATGCCATTGGTTTCACCTTCCCCCCGGTATTCTTGAACGGGCGATTTGTAGTACTGTTTTCCGACATAGGCAAATAACATTATCTACTTTTCACCCGGCGACGAGAGGATTTTAAGGCTACGTTGATTGTAGGGTGGTAAGCCCTTCCCATTGTGGGGCCACTGGGGCCGTGCTATCCTTAGTGCCGTCCTGCCTGGGCGCGGGGCAACGGCTCGTGTCCGCGAGCGCCAATGACGCCGCCACGCTTCAAGGATAATGCTGACTATCGTGCTACTCACCCAGGAAGCCGACTGATGGAGCCAGACGCCGAAAACAGAAGCAGTTGGCGGTGGGCGCTGCAGGTCTTCTTTGTCGTGCTCTGGTGCTTTGCCCTCGTCGCCGGCTATTTCGGCCTGCACAAACCGGCCGGCGGCGCCGTCGCGGGCGGGCTGCTTCTGACGATAGGCAGCGCCCTGCTCTGGCTGCTGATTGCCCTGCTGGCGGCAGCTCTGGGGCGCCGGCTCGCGGGCAGGCTGCTTGCAGCGGAAGAGCCGTTCGTCCGTCTGGCGCTGAGCTGCGGGCTGGGGCTGGGGTTGCTCAGTATCGT
>Ga0123333_10002781_pt1 | contig 17513 bp, 14 predicted proteins | sample BioC12SIPDNA_3_FD_89957 | JGI IMG/M metagenome (GOLD analysis project Ga0123333, IMG submission 89957) | Anaerobic biogas reactor microbial communites from Washington, USA - Biogas_R2_B C12 SIP DNA | ecosystem: Engineered > Bioreactor > Anaerobic > Unclassified | place: Washington, USA... | reverse complement strand
CTACGTGCGCTTCCGCGAGGCGATTTCCGGCATGCCCTATCAGGAACTTCCCGAGCCCGACCTCGTCTCCGAGGACTTCTCGTCCTATCTCGAGCGCGTGCCGGGCATGATGTTCTATGTGGGGCTTGGAACCGGCGTTCCGCTGCACTCCCCGCTGTTCCATCTGGACGAGGCGGCGCTCGTCCCCGGCGTCGAGGCGTTTCAGCGGCTCGCGCTCATGGTAAATTGAAAGGAGAATGCCCATGGCGCTCTACGGACGCAGTTTCCTGAAACTTCTGGACTTCACGCCGGAGGAGATTCGGGTTCTTCTCGACCTCTCGAAGCGGCTCAAGCGCGAAAAGCGGCTGCACATCGGCCACAAGCACCTGACCGGCCGCAACGTCGTGCTGCTGTTTGAAAAGACGTCTACGCGCACGCGCTGCGCGTTCGAGGTCGCCGCGATGGACCTCGGCATGGGCGTGACGTTTTTGGACCCCGTCAGCTCGCAGATGGGCCGCAAGGAGAGCATCGAGGACACCGCGCGCGTGCTCGGCAGGATGTACGACGGAATCGAGTACCGCGGTTTCAGCCAAAATACCGTCGAGCTGCTCGCAAAATACGCGGGCGTCCCGGTATGGAACGGCCTGACCGACGAATTCCACCCGACGCAGATGCTGGCCGACCTTTTGACGATCGAGGAAAAGCTCGGTAAGCTCGAGGGCGTCAAGGTGACCTTCATGGGCGACGCGCGCAACAACGTCGCGAACTCGCTGATGATCGCCTGCGCGAAGATGGGCATGCACTTCACCGCCTGCGCGCCGAGGGAGCTGTTCCCGAACGGGGAGCTCGTCGAGTGCGCGCGCTCGGTCGCGAAGAACACCGGCGCGACGGTGACGCTTACGGAGCACGTCTCCGAGGGCACCGTCGATGCCGACGCGCTCTACACCGACATCTGGGTCTCGATGGGCGAGCCGGAATCGGTCTGGGCGGAGCGCATACGGCTGCTGAAACCGTATCAGGTCAACGAAGCCGCGTTTTCGCGCGCGAAGGAAGAGGCGATCTTCCTGCACTGCCTGCCCTCGTACCACGACCTCAAGACCGAGATCGGGAAGGATATCCACGAGAAGTTCGGCCTGGCCGAGATGGAGGTCACGGATTCGGTGTTCGAATCCCCGCGCTCGGTCGTCTTCGACGAGGCCGAGAACCGCCTGCACACGATCAAGGCCGTGATGCTGGCGACACTGTCCAAATAGGAGGACGCGATGAACCCATACGCCGACCCGCTCCCATCGGTCGTCGAGCAGCTCGGGACCGACGCGGTCCGGGGCCTGAACGACGCGCAGATCGAGCGATCCCGCGCCGAATACGGCCGCAACGAGCTGCGCGCGCAGAAGAAAAAGACGCTGCTCGCGCGCTTTTTCGAGCAGTTCAAGGACGCGATGATATTGATCCTGATCGTCGCGGCGATCATCTCGTTCGCCGTCGCGGTCTCGAGCGGCGAGGCGCACGAGTTCTTCGAGCCCGCGCTGATTTTGGCAATCGTGATCCTGAACGCGATCCTGGGCGTACTGCAGGAGAGCAAGGCCGAGAGGGCGATGGACGCGCTTCGCAGCCTGTCCGCGCCGCACGCGCGCGCCGTGCGCAACGGCCGCGAGGCCGTGCTGGACGCCGCGGAATTGGTTCCCGGCGACCTGATCCTCGTCGAGGCCGGCGACTTCGTGCCCGCCGACGCGCGATTGATCGAGTCCGCGAGCTTAAAGAGCGAGGAATCCGCGCTGACCGGCGAATCGGTGCCCGCGGAGAAGGACGCGCGTGCCGTCGTTCAGGACGGCGCAAGCGTCGGCGACCGGCTCAACATGATCCACGCCGGCTGCTCGATCACCTACGGCCGCGCGCGCGCCGTCGTGACCGCGACCGGCATGAAGACCGAGATGGGGAAGATCGCGGACCTCCTCGAGGGCGCGGAGGACACCGCGACGCCGCTGCAGTTGAAGCTCGCGAAGCTCGGAAAGACGCTCGGCTTCGTCGCGATCGCCGCCTGCGCGGTGATCTTCGTCATCGGCCTTCTGAACCGCATCCCCGTTCTTGAAATTTTCATGACGAGCGTGTCGCTCGCGGTGTCGGCGATCCCCGAGGGGCTGCCCGCGATCGTAACGATCGTGCTGTCGATCGGCATACAGCGCATGGCCAAGCGCAACGCGATCATCCGCCGGCTCCCGGCCGTCGAGACGCTCGGCAGCGCCTCGGTCATCTGCTCGGACAAGACCGGCACGCTCACGCAGAACCGGATGACGCTGGTCCGCGGCTACGTCGTCGGCGAGCAGGATGCCGAGGACATCACGGACGCCGCCTCCGAGGGCATGAAGAAGCTGCTCTCGTATGCGACGCTCTGCTGCGACGGGAGCTTTGAGATCGAAAACGGCAAGGAAAAGCACATCGGCGACCCGACCGAGACCGCGATCGTCGCGGCCGCCTACAAAAACGGCATCACGAAGGCCGCGCTGAACCGCAAGTACCCGCGGCTCGCCGAGGTTCCGTTCGACTCCGACCGGAAATTGATGACGACCGTCCACGAGATCGACGGCGAATGGATCGCAATCGTCAAGGGCGCGTTCGATTCGATCGAGGAGCGCATGAAGGACGCGTGCCCGGAGGCGGTCGAGGACATCGTGACCTCGATGGCCGAGGGCGCGCTGCGCGTGCTCGCGGTCGCCGTAAAGCGGCTCGACGCGGTGCCGGAGAACCCGACCTCGGAGGAGCTCGAGCGCGACCTGACGCTGTTGGGCCTCGTCGGCATGATCGACCCGCCGCGCCCCGAGGCGCGCGAGGCCGTCGCCACTTGCCGCAAGGCCGGCATCACGCCGGTCATGATCACCGGCGACCACGTCGTGACCGCCGCCGCGATCGCGCGCGACCTGGGCATCCTGATCGAGGGCCACGAGGCGATCACCGGCCAGGAATTGTCCAGAATGAGCGACGAGGAGCTCCGGTCGCGCGTGCGCAACATCTCCGTCTACGCGCGCGTGTCGCCGGAGGACAAGATACGCATCGTCCGCGCGTGGCAGGCGCTCGGCGAGATCGTCTCGATGACCGGCGACGGCGTCAACGACGCGCCGGCGCTCAAGGCCGCGGACATCGGCTGCGCGATGGGCATCACCGGCACCGACGTCGCGAAGGGCGCGGCGGACTTGACGCTCACCGACGACAACTTCACGACGATCGTCGAGGCCGTGCGCGAGGGCCGCGGCATCTACGACAACATCCGCAAGGTCGTCGGCTTCCTGCTCGGCACGAACGTCGGCGAGGTGCTCTCGGTGTTCTTCGCGATGATCTTGTGGCACCGGACGCCGCTGCTCTCGATGCACCTGCTCCTGATCAACCTCGCGACCGACAGCCTGCCGGCGATCGCGCTGGGCATGGAGCCGGTCGAGAGGGGCGTCATGTCCCGCAAGCCGCGGCGCGGGAGCGAGGGCATCTTCGCGCACGGCTACGGCACGCAGGTCGCGCTGCAGGGGCTGATGTTCGGCGCGCTGACGCTGATCGCCTATAGGCTCGGCGAGATACGGACGGGCCTTTTGCAGGGCGGGCAGACGATGGCGTTCCTCGTGCTCGCGCTCTCGCAGGTCGTGCAGGCGTTCAACATGCGCTCGGTAAAGTCGCTGTTCAAGATCGGCCCGTTCGGAAACGGCAGGCTGAACCTCGCGGCGCTCGTTTCGACGGCGCTCGTGCTCGCGGTGGCGCTCGTGCCGCCGGTGCGCGACGCGTTCGGGCTGGTTAAGCTCCCGGGAGACCTCTACCTCTGGGCGCTCGCGCTGACGCTGTTCCCGCTCGTCGCGATGGAGGCCGCGAAGGCGCTGGAATTCATCCGGCACAGACATTAGGGAGGGTGCATCATGCCAGACAGAAACGAGATTCCCGAGCGATACCGCTGGCGGCTCGAGGACATCTACGAGGCGGCGGCGGACTGGGAGAACGCGCTTCGCGCCGTCGAAAAGCTGATCGCGGGCTTCTCGCGGTTTGAGGGGCGGCTTGGCGACCCCGAGACGCTGCTGGAGGCCATGAAGAACTTCGCGAGCATGCAGGAGATCGCCGTGAGCGTGCTCTCCTACGCGCGCATGCGCCGCGACGAGGACAACCGCGTCGCCGCGAACCAGGCGCTGACCTCGCGCGCGCAGGCGCTCCTGACTCGGCTCGAGACCGCCGTCAGCTTCATGACACCGGAACTGCTCGCGCAGCCCGAGGGCTACCTCCCGGAGGTCGCCGCGCGGGAGGACTTTTCGGATTTCGCCGTGACGCTTCGCAAGATCGAGCGCGAGCGCCCGCACACGCTGTCCGCGGCGGAGGAGAAGATCGTCGCGATGGCCGGCGAGATCGGCGCCGCGCCGGACACCGTCTACTCGATGCTGACCGACGCGGACATGAAGTTCCCGACGATCGAGGGCGAGGGCGCAGAGCCCGTCGCGATCACGCAGGCGGGCTACATCCCGCTGATGATGAGCCGCGACCGGCGCGTGCGCGAGGCCGCGTTCACCGGGCTCTACGAGGTGTTCAAGGGCTTCTCCGCGACGATCCCGGCAATCTACGCCGCGTCCGTCAAGGCAGACCTGTTTCAGGCGCAGACGTCGAGGCACTTGGGCGCGCTCGAGGCCGCGCTGTTCCCGGACGAGGTGCCCGTCTCCGTCTACGAGAACCTCATCCGCTCCGTGCGCGGGCACCTCATGTCGCTGAACCGCTTCGTGACGCGCAACGGCAAGCTGATCGGCGTCGACAAGATGCGCATGATCGACCTGTACGTGCCGGCGGTCGAGGGCTTCGACGTGAAGCTCCCGTTCGACGAGGCGTACGAGCTCGTCGTCGACGCGCTTTCGATACTCGGCGAGGACTATCAGGCGGTGCTCCGCCGCGCGCGCGACGAGCGATGGATCGACGCGCTCGAGAACGCCGGCAAGTCGCCCGGCGCATACTCGTGGGGAACCTACGGCACGCACCCGTACGTATTGCTCAACTACAAGGAGACGCTCGACGCGCTGCTCACGGTCGCGCACGAGATGGGCCACTCGCTGCACACCTACTTAAGCAACAAAAGCCAGCCGTACCTCGACGCGAGCTACTCGCTGTTCACCGCCGAGGTCGCCTCGACGACGAACGAAATACTCGTGCTGTTCGAACTGATGGACCGCTGCAAGGACGACCGCGCGGCCGAGGCGTTTCTGACCTACCACATCCTCGACAGCTTCCGCGGCACGGTGTTCCGCCAGACGATGTTCGCCGAGTTCGAGCGCGAGAGCCACTTCATGGCCGAGCGCGGCGAGGCGCTGACGGCCGAGAGCCTGAACGCGGTCTACGCGAAGCTGAACGCCGAGTACTATCCGTCGGTTGAGCGGGACGAGTTGATCGCCTTCGAGTGGATGCGCGTGCCGCACTTCTACAACGCGTTCTACGTCTACAAGTACGCGACCGGCTTCTCCGCCGCGTTCGCGCTCGCGGCCGCGATCCGCGGGGAGGGCGCGCCGGCCGTCGAGCGGTACAAGAGATTCCTGTCGCTGGGCGGAAGCCTGCCGCCGATCGAGGCCCTGAAGGTCGCGGGCGTAGACATGGAGAGCGGCGCCGCCGTCGACCGCGCGCTCGACGAGTTCGACCGGCTCGTCGAAAAATACGAGGAACTGACCCGGTAGATATGCAAAAGCGCCGCCCGAATCGCTTCGGACGGCGCGATTTTTTATCCCAGTTTTTGCTGTCCTGCGCCGAGAAATTCCTTTAGCACGATATTGATGTACTGCGAAAACGAGCGGTCGTTTTGCTCGGCCAGTATCCGTATCCTCTCGATCACGTCCTCGTCGAGCGTGATGCTGACCTTCAGCTTTAGTGGCTTCACATAAATCACCTCGCAGTCATGATACTACGAATTGTTACTTTGTATTGACATTTCGTATAAAGTAGTATAAAGTGGCATTAAGCGAGGTGAGTGCGATGTGGCTGTCCGACGAAATTGAAAAGAGCTTCCCGGCCCTGGAGAAGCTGTTCGACCGCGAATCCCTGCGGCAGTTTGTGCATGGCGACTACGGCGACCTAAGCGTTCAACATCTCTTTCTGGGCCCCTGGATTCGAGACAATCTGCTCAAGGAGGACGGCGCGGTCTGCGCAGCTTTCCGGAAGGGGGGCGTCTCGAACAGGGAGGACATGTCGCTTTTTTTGCTTCAATTGTTCTATATCGACACGCGGATGCGGGAAGCGGACGCCGGTATGCCGCCCGCGTGAACCCCCTCACCCCTCCCCGAGCATCCTGTCCAGCACGTTCAAAAGCACATCCTTCGCCCCGTCGCCCGCGGTCGCCCCGACGCAGCTCGGGCAGCCGCTCTCGCACGGGCACGCGCCAAGCATCTCTCGGGCCCTCAGAAACAGCTCCTTGTCCATCTCAAACACGCGGTCGGAGAGCCCTACGCCGCCCGGCAGCGCGTCGTAGAGGTAGATCGTCGGACGCCAGGTGTACGGGTCCCGCACGTGGTAGACGACCGATACGTCCTGCGGCGCGCACATCAGATAAATCGGCGCGATGTGGCGCAAAATGTGCGCGAGTCCGACCATCGCGTTCTTGACCGGCTCGCGCTCGTACTCGGTCTCGAGCCAGTCGGGAAGCGTCCACCACGCGGCGGTCGTGTGCATCTCGAGCTCGGGGAGCGTCACCGGGCCCCAGCCGAGGTTCTCGTGCGTGTCGAAGCGTATCTTCTTGAACAGCGCGACGATGGAGCTCACGAGCACCTCGCCGCGCGCGCGGGTCAGCGAGCCGTCCTCGACGCGCTCGAACTCGTCGAGCACCTTGAGGCTCGTGACGAGGTCCGCGTCCGTGTAGTAGCCGACGTCTACCCTGCGCACATACCCCTTCTTGCCGTCGAAGTCGAGCTGTTCGACCTGGTACTGCACGCCCTCGTGCATGTAGATCGCGAACTGATGCAGGAGCATCGGCACCGTGAAGCGGTCCATCTCGCCGATCACGCGGTGCTTCTTCGGGTCCGTGATGTCGACGATCAGGAAGTTCTGGTCGCTCGCCGAGCGCAGATTGATGCCCGCCTGCGGGAACTCCTCGGCCATCCAGTAATACCGACCGGCGACGTGCCGGAGGATCGACTGCTCGGCGAGATAATCCAGCAATTCGTCCGCGTCCGGCGCGCCCTCGAAGCCCTCTTGGTCCACAAACGGCAGCTCGTACGCCGCGCACTTCAGGTGATTGAGCAATATGTACAGGTTGTTCGGGTTGATCAGCGCCCGCTCGGGCGACTGGCCGAAGAAGTAGTCGGGGTGGTTGATGATGTACTGGTCGAGCGGATTCGAGCTCGCGACGACGACGAGCAGGCTCTTGCTGCCCCGCCGCCCCGCGCGCCCGGCCTGCTGCCATGTGCTCGCGATGGTCCCCGGGTAGCCGCAGAGCACGCACGCGTCGAGCTGGCCGATGTCGATGCCCAATTCCAGCGCGTTCGTCGAGACGACCGACAGGATTTGCCCCGCGCGCAGTTCGCGCTCGATCTCGCGGCGCTGCGTCGGCAGGTATCCGCCGCGGTAGCCGCGCACCTTGCCGGCGTTGCCGAGCGGGTCGCGCACCATATCCTTGAGGTAGCGCACAAGCACCTCGACCGTCAGCCTCGCCTTCGCGAACACGATGTGCTGAATCCCGGCGTGCAGAAGCCCGGCGGCGATGTTGCGCGCCTCCGGGATCGAGCCCGCGCGGATGCCGAGCTGCCGGTTCACGACCGGCGGATTGTAGAACGCGATGTGCCGCTCGCCCGCGGGCGCGCCGTTCTCGTCGATCAATTTCACCGGCCGCCCGATCATCGCCTCGGCCAGCTCCGCCGGGTTCGCGATCGTCGCCGAGCAGCAGATGAACGTAGGATTCGAGCCGTAGAAACGGCAGATGCGCTTGAGCCGCCGCACGACGTTCGCGAGGTTCGAGCCGAACACGCCGCGGTAGGCGTGGATCTCGTCGATCACGACGTAGCGCAGGTTTTCGAACAGCTTCACCCACTTCGCGTGGTGCGGAAGTATCCCCTGGTGCAGCATGTCCGGGTTCGTGACGACGACGTGCCCCGCCTGCCGGATGTTCGTCCGCGCCGAGGCCGGCGTGTCGCCGTCGTAGGTGAACGCCTTGACCTCCGCGCCCATGTCCTCGATCAAGGAGTACAGTTCCGCGACCTGGTCGCTCGAGAGCGCCTTCGTCGGAAACAGGTACAGCGCGCGGTTCGCCTCGTTCGCGAGGATCGCGTCGAGCACGGGGACGTTGTAGCAGAGCGTCTTTCCGGAGGCCGTCGGCGTGACGACGACGAAGTCCTCGCCCCGGATCGCGGCCTCGATCGCCAGCCGCTGGTGGATGTACGGCCGGTCGATGCCGCGCCGCCTGAGCGCCTCGACCAGCTTCCCATTCAGCCCCTCCGGGAAGTCCGCGTACCTCGCCTCCCTGGCGGGCAGCACCCTCCAGGCCGCGACGTTGCGCATGAACGACGGGCTGTTTTGAAGATGCTCGATGTACTGCTCGATGTTCATACGATCTCCGTCGCCGTGTTCTCGACCGCTTCGTTTACGAGCGCCTCGACGTCGAGCGCGCTCTCCGCGTCGGCCATCGTCTCGAGCCTCGGCTTCGTGACCGGGTGGCGCGGCGTGAACACCGTGCAGCAGTCCTCGTAGGGCAGAATCGACACCCTGTAGGTCCCGATCTTCTCCGCGATCCCGGTGATCTCGAGCTTGTCCAAGCCGATCAGCGGCCGGAACACCGGCATATTGACGACGGCGTCGGTGCAGGCGAGCGACTCCATCGTCTGGCTCGCGACCTGGCCGAGGCTCTCGCCGGTGATCAGCGCCTGCGCGCCGAATTTTTGCGCGATCCTCTCCGCGACGCGCATCATGAACCGGCGCGTGAGGATCGTCCCGAGCCCGTCCGGGCACTTCTCGTGGATTGCGGTCTGGATGTTCGTGAACGGCACGATATAGAGGCGCATGCCGTTCCCGTACTCGCCGAGGATTCTCGACAGCTGCAGCACCTTGTCGAGCGCGAGTTCGCCCGTGTAGGGCGGGCTCTGGAAGTGAATCGCGCAGACGGTCACGCCGCGGCGCATCAGCTGATAGCCCGCGACCGGGCTGTCGATGCCGCCGGAGAGCAGCAGAGCCGCCCTGCCGCCGGTGCCCATCGGCATGCCGCCGACGGCCTCGATCTCCCCGACGGACAGATACGCGTTGTCGCGAATCTCGACGTTCAATCTGTGCTCCGGGCTGTGCACATCGACCGAGAGCCGCGAATTCGCCTCGAGTACGCGGTGGCCGATCTCCTTCGCGAGCTCCATCGAGTCCACCGGAAACCGCTTGTCCGAGCGGCGCGCGAACACCTTGAACGTGCCGGAGAGCCCCCGCATCATCTCCGCGCACCGGTCCGCGATCGCGTCCAAATCCTTCTCCATCTCGACCGCGGGGCTCACCGAGTGCACGCCGAACACGCGCCGGACGCGCTCGGCGGTCGCCAGGATGTCCGCGGTTCCCGACACGTAGATGCGCGAGTCGGACAGCCACACGTGGCCGCCGAGCGGCCGCACGGCGCGCTTCACGTTGTCGGTCAGGACCTTCAGAAAATACGGGCGGTTCTGGCCCTTCAAGTGGACCTCGCCGAACCGGACGAGCAGCACATCCCTCATTCTCTATCTCCTCTGGAACCGCTTGAGCTTCGGGTAGATTTCCCGAAGCGCCTCGGCGGCGCGGTCGATTTCCTCCAACTCCGTATGCGGCGACAGGCTGAACCGAAGCGCGCACTCGGCGCGGTCGGGTGAGATGCCCATCGCGAGCAGCACCGGCGACACCTTTTTCTTCCTCGACGAGCATGCCGAGCCGGTCGAGGCGTATACGCCCTCCGCCTCGAGCGCGTGCAGAAGCGTCTCGCCGCGGACATTCGGGAAGCTCATGTTCAGGATGTGCGGCGCGCCCCTCTCCGGCTCCGGGCCGTTTACGAGTGCCTCCGGAACGGCTTCGAGGAAGCGCCGGACCATGTAGAGCTTCTTCTCCATCAGCCCCGACGCGTCCATCTCGCGCACCGCCTGCAAAAGCCCCGCGATGCCCGGCGTGTTCTCGGTGCCGGAGCGCAGCCCGTCCTCCTGCCCCCCGCCGATGTGCGCGGGCTCGAGCCGGACGGTCTTGCGGAGCGCGAGCGCGCCGACGCCCTTCGGCCCGTGTACCTTGTGCGCGCTCAGGGTGTACATGTCCGCGTTCCGCATGTCGAACGGCACGCGGAGAAACCCCTGCACGCCGTCGATGTGCACGAGCGCGCGCCCGGCGACGGTCCGGTACAGCCGCTCGCAGTCGAGCATCGCGCCGGTCTCGTTGTTGACCTGCATGCAGCTCACGAGGCTCGCGCCGTCGTTAAGCGCCGCCTCGAGCGCGCCCCAGTCGAGCTCGCCCCGCGAATCGACGCCGAGCGCGCGCACCTCGTGCCCCATATCCCTGAGCCGATCGAACGGCGCGCGGACCGACGGGTGCTCCGCCCGGCCGACGGCGACGAGCTGCTTCCCGCGCATCCTCGCGACCGCGCCCAAGATCGCCAGGTTGTTCGCCTCGGTGCCGCCGGACGTGAAGACGAGCTTCTCGCCGACGGCGCCGAGCTTTTCGAGCACGGCCTCCCGGCACGCGCGCACCGAGCGGAACGCCTCGACCGCCGGCTGATAGACCGACGACGGGTTGAAATAGCCCTCGCGCATCGCGCGAACCATCGCCTCGATCACGCCCTCGGTCGGGCGCGTCGTCGCGCTGTTGTCCAGATACGCGATCATACGCCCCTGTACGCCCCGTCCCACGCGCTTGCGGGCATGTAGCGCCGGCTGAAGATCAGCTTCGCCATCTCCTCGTTCAGCTCGAGCAGCATCAGATGCCTCGCGCCCTTCCTCTCGAACGCGAAGAAATACAGCTTCGCGTCGCCGTTCACATACCATTTGTGCAGCTTCACGCCGTCCTCGCGCGCCCACTTCTGATAAACCGCGCTTCCGGCCTCGCCGGCCGCGCGCAGCTCCTTCGTCTCGACCGTCGTCAGAAACGCGCGCTTCTTGCGGTTCATCACGCGCGCGACGTCGATCACGCCGTTTGTGAAGCTGTAGTCGTACTCGGTGCGCAGCGTAAACGTCGCCTTCCACAAGAGGAACGCCGCGCCGAGAAACGCCGCGCCCAGCGCGAGCGAGACGGCGCTGAACCGAACCCCCCCGTCCTCGCCCGTATACAGCATGCCCGTCAGGTTCGTCAGCCCGACGAACGCGAACACCGCCAAAAAAATCCACGCGGCATAATAGAGCGCCTCCGACGCGCCGCGGCGCTTCCGGGCGACGACCTGCTCGAGAAAATCGTCCATGGGCACCTCCAAATGCTTCCTCCCGTCATTATAGCACAATTGGTCGGATTGTCGATAGAGAGCGGATTAAAATATGAAATTCCCGGAAACGGATGCAAATCGGGCGGAAATATTGTATAATTAGGGAACCGATATTGCTAGGAGGTCGCCCGGCTTGAAGTGCCCCTTTTGCGAACAGCCGTTGAAACAGACGGACACAATCTGCCCCGCGTGCAAGCAGCCGCTGCCGGCGATGAGCTCGAGCGTGCTCGACCGCTGGTACGTGCGCCTCGCGCTGTTCATCGTCGGCGCGGCAATCGCGCTGTTCGTGCTGGGATTCGGCGCCTACAAGCTCTACTATTGGGCGGAGGACTACCAGATCGCCCGGGTCTACGGCCGCGGCGCGCGCGCGCCGGTCGTCAGCGCGATCACGCTCGCGGACGGCCGCGCCGCGCACGCGATCAACTTCTTCGCCGACGACGGCGGCCAGGTCTACATACCGGAGCTGAACCGCTCGACCGCCGTCTCCGGCCGCGTCGCGCGCGTCGAGATCGCGGACAGCGAGTGGTTCTCTGGCGACATGAAGGACGTCGAGTCGGCGATCGTCCGGCTCTCCCCGGTGCTCATCGCCGAGGACGGCGGCCGGACGCAGCTCCCGACGCTCACGATGACCGTCGAGCCGCCGCAGTCGCCGGTCCAGGTGCTCAGCCCCAAGGCCGACAAGACGAACGTGTTCACGTCCGTCTATCCGCTGCAGGTGCAGGTTGTGCCGGGCAGCACCGTGCTCATAAACGGCGAGGACGAGACGGACATCGTCGACCGCAGCGGGCTTTTGTCCGCGAACGTCAACATCTTCCCGGTCGGCGACAACGTGATCACGATACTCGTGCGCACGCCGAACCACCTTGAAACCCGCCGCGACGTGACCATCTACCGCGCGAAGCTCGACATCGAGATCGAGATCGACACGGCGGTCAAGGTCGAGAGCGACACGCGCAACATGCCGGTCTCCGGAACCTGCGAGCCCGGCGCGATGATCGAGGTCGACTCGCCGCACCTCGCGGAGAGCGTGTTCGTAGACATGTCGACCGGCCGCTTCTCGTTCCTGACCGCGTTTGACCGCATCGGCGAGAACGTCGTCCGCTTCCACGCGGCGATGGAGGGCCGCTCCGACGCGGAGGTCCACTTCACGGTCAAGTACAGGCCGACGTACCCGAACTACACGAGGGCCGCGTGGCCGATCCGGGACAACTACTCGCAGCTGCGCAGGCTCTACGAGCAGTGGAACCAGCGGGTGTTCGAGTGCACCGGCTCCGTGATCGACGTGTTCACCGAGGGCGAACTGCAGTACATCGTGATGGATACCGGGCCCGCGGGCGAGCAGCAGCTGGTCGTCCTGATCAACGAGTCGGCGACCACGTCTCCTTTGATCGGAAGCAAGTACGTCGCCTACGCGCACGTCGAGGGGCGCTACATGTACAAATCGAAGTACGAGCCGCTTCTGACGACCCTCTACATGGACGTCGCGAAAGCCGAGTAGATTTCCAGCCCCCTTCATATTCTGTTTCCCCCCCGAATACGCTTATTCGGAGGGGTGATGCGAATGGTACGCTTCCGGGTCATCAAGGGCTCGCGGCTTCTGCTGGGCATCGCGGTGGTTGCGCTTGCGCTGGTGCTGTGCCTCATGGCGTTGCGGTTTGCGTCGCGCGGCTCCGACGCGGACGCGGCGATCACAAAGGGAGATCTCGTTCAGGGCGCGCAGGAGGAGGCGGAGACCGCGTCGGCGGTCTTTGCCTCCTCCGTTCAGGCCGCCATCCCGCAGGGCATCGAGATCGAAATTTTGAAGCCTGACCCGGGTGGACAGGCCTCCCCGGACGCGCTCTCGGCCTCCGAAAACGAGCACACGGACGACTCGGTCGCGCCGATCGACCTCGATCCGTCCGGCTCCCTCCCGCCTTCGATCGCGTCCCCGCGCGTGCTCATCTACCACACGCACACGCACGAGGCCTACGAGCAGGCCGCGAACGACCCCTACGTCGCGGTCGAGGCGTGGCGGACGACCGACGAGGCGCACAGCATCGTCCGCGTCGGCGCGGAGCTCGCCGAGCGCCTGCGAGAGCTTGGCATCGAGGTCGTGCACGACGCGACCGACCACGAACTGAACGACCTCTCGACCGCCTACCTGCGCTCGGAGGAGACGCTCAAGAGCTACGAGGAGCCGTTCGACCTCTACATAGACCTGCACCGCGATGCCTACGTCGAGGGCGTGAACCCGGTCGCGGTATCCGCGAGCGGCACCGAGTACGCGAAGTTGATGCTTCTTATAGGCAAGGGCGACAACTTCGTCGAGAAGCCGCATTTCGCCGAGAACTACGCGTTCGCGCGCGCGCTGACCGAGCGGCTGAACGGCATCGAGCCCGGCATCTGCCGCGACGTGCTCGTCAAGACGAAGCGGTACAACCAGCACATCGGCGTCTACGCGGTCTTGATCGAGGTCGGCAACAACAAAAACACGCTTGAACAGGCGCTGAACTCGATGCCCGTGCTCGCCGCCGCGATCGAATCGGTGCTTACGGACACCTCGGGCGGCGCGCCGCGGTAAGTTTCAAGTTTATTTTCCCTTTGCTTAAATTATCGTTAATCCGCGGATGTTTCAGGCGCAACCGCCGGCTGCGCCTGAAATTGGCTGTGTTTTCCAATTTACTTCACGTTGTTGTTTCCGTATCTTCAAATCAGCGGCCAAAAACCGTATTGACTAACTAGACCAACATGCTATAATAAACTATACAAGCATCTTGCAAGGAGAGATTTCCATGAAGAAAATCCGGCTCGTCATCGTCGATGACGATCCCTCCTTCATCAGGCGTGCTGCAGAATACCTATCCGGAACGCAGGAGATCGAGGTGGTTGGTTGCGCAAACGATGGCTTTGACGCCGGTAGACTGATCGTCCGGGAGCAACCCGAGGCGGTCGTGCTGGATTTCGTGCTTCGCAGAATCAACAGCCTGTCCTTGCTTCGATCGATTCGCGCAATGTCCATTCAACCCTCGCTGATCGTCTGCAGCGCGTTTCTGAGCGATGCGTCCATCGGCATCGCGCGCAGCCTAGGGGTCGACTTCTTCGTCGGAAAGCCCGTGTGCTTTCCGCACCTGCACGAGTGCATCGTCGACACGGTCTCCGTCAAGCGGCAGCTCCAGGAGGAGGCGCGCTCCGTCGAGATGATGAACGCCCCCCCGTCCGCGACGGCCGAGGTGCACCGCGCGCTGATCTCCTCCGGCATCTCCCCGCGGCTGAGCGGGTTCTCCTTTCTCGCGGAGGGCATGCACCTGCTGCTGACCGACCAGGACCTTTTGAAGAACATGAGCCAGCGCCTGTACCCCAGGATCGCGCAGACGATGAACACGACGCCGAACAACGTCGAGCGCAACATCCGCTCGGCCATCCGCGGCGCGGCCCGCAAGAGCGGCGCGGAGAGCCAGCTCCCGACAAACCGCCAGTTCATCTCCGTGCTGTTCCGAAAAATTCTCGAAAAGCAGCGCGCCTCGCTTTCGTAACGCTACAGAAGAATATATTTTGGATTGGCGCACCTTGAAATCCGCCTCCTCGCTGTGCTATGATAGCATGAATGAAGGAACGGAGGGGTGCGGATGCTGATCATCGGTATATGCGGCGCGAGCGGCAGCGGGAAATCGACGCTTGCGGAGGAACTGGAGCGCAAAATCCAAAAGCCCTGCGTTCTGCTCAAGCAGGACTCGTATTACAAGGACCATCCGGACATGGACTTCGCCCAGCGCGAGCGCATCAACTACGACGAGCCGGGCGCGTTCGAGCACGCGGAGCTCACAGGCGACCTACAGGCGCTTCGGGACGGCCTCCCGATCACGCGCAAGGAGTACGACTACAAGATGCACAGGCGCTGCGACTCCACCGGGCGGCTCATCCACCCGGCGGACGTCGTGCTGCTCGAGGGCATACATGTGTTCTACGACGCGGCCGTGCGCGATCAGCTCGACTTCAAGATATTCATACAGGTCGATCCGGACATCTGCCTGCTGCGCCGCGTGCAGCGCGACATCGTCGAGCGCGGCCGGCACGTCGACAGCGTCGCCCGGCAGTACATGGACAGCGTGAAGCCGATGTTCGAGCGGTACATCCGCAACTACGTCGAGTACGCCGACCTGATCGTCGCCCGCGGCGGCAAGAACGCCCGGATCGTCGACATACTCGCGTTCTACATCAACTCCGGCATGGTCAAGCCGGAAGCCTAAAAAGATTCCGGGAGCGCGCTCCCGGAATCTTTCTATTGTCCGACCGCCTCTCCGAGCCCCCGCATGACCTCCTCGTCGTTTGCGAAGATCCCCGCGACGAGCTCGAGCGCCTCCGGGTACGCGGCGTAGGGCACGTAGAACTGGTAGCTCTCGAGCATCGTGCCGAAGCCGAGCGTCGCGCCCCAGCCCATCTGGTCGATCTTCGAGTAGGGGATTTTGGCCTCCTCGAGCAGCGGCTCGATCATCGAGGCGTGGACAAACCGCGTCGCCAGCAGAAGCACCGGGTCGTCGCCGCTCGGCTCGCGAAGCCTCTTGCTCCCCTCGCAGGAAGGGCAGACCTCGCTCCTGGTCAGGCGGCTGCATTTCGGACAGTAGAGCATCCGATCTCCTCCTCGTCTCATCTGAAAACGGGCGGGCGCAAAAACGCCCGCCCTTGCATCGCCCTATACGCCCCTGCGCTCGTTGCGGAGCTTCTCGAGAAGCGTCTGGTTCGTCGTGCGCACATGGCCCTGAAGCGGCACGATCTTCGCGTCGATCGCGTCCAGTATCCAGCTCGGCTGCGGGAAGAAGTCGTCCTCGAGCTCGTGCGCGGGCGTGATCCAGTTCCTCGACGCGACGACGACCGGCGGCGCGTCGAGCTCGTCGAACGCCATCTCGGTAATCTGCCGCGCGACCTCGCTCGCGAACGAATTGCGCTCGCAGGCGTCGGTCACGGTCACGAGCCTGCCGGTCTTTTTCACCGACTCGATCAGCGCCTCGTAGTCAAACGGCACCAGCGTGCGCGCGTCGATGACCTCGGCCTCCATGCCGTACTTCGCCTTGAGTTGATCCGCCGCCTCGAGCACGCGGTAGAGCACCGCGCCGAACGAGAGGATCGTCAGGTCGCTCCCCTTGCGCTTCACGTCCGCCTTGCCGAACGGTATCTCGTAGTAGTCCGCCGGGACGCCACCCTCGTGGAACAGCTCGCCGACGTCGTAGATGCGCTGCGACTCGAAGAACACGACCGGATCGGTGCCCGCGAGCGCGGTCGCCATCATGCCCTTCGCGTCGTACGGCGTCGCCGGGAACGCGATCTTGAGCCCCGGGATGTGCGCGGTCAGCGCCGACCAATCCTGCGAGTGCTGCGCGCCGTACTTCGAGCCGACCGACACGCGCAGCACCATCGGCATCTTGAGCACCTGCGCGGACATCGCCTGCCACTTCGCCATCTGGTTGAACACCTCGTCGCCCGCGCAGCCGAGGAAGTCGCAGTACATCAGCTCCACCAGCGCGCGGCCGCCGGCCATCGCGTAGCCGACGCCGGAGCCGACGATCGCGGCCTCGGAGATCGGCGAATTGAACAGCCTGTGGTACGGCAGCGCCTCGGTGAGCCCGCGGTACACCGCGAACGCGCCGCCCCAGTCGCGCACGTCCTCGCCGTAGCCGACGAGCGTCGGGTCCTTGTAGAAGCGGTCGATAACCGCCTCGAAGATGCCGTCGCGAAGCTGATAGACCTTGTTCTTCGAGACGGGCTTGCCGCTCGGATCGATGGCGAACCGCTCCTTCTTCGCGATCGCTTGCACGCGCGGATTCTCCTCGAGGGGCAGCAGCACGTCGGGCTCGCGGTCGTCGAATTTCTCGACGCGGCCGTTCGAGAACATCATGTTCGCGATCTCGTCCGGCGAGGCCTTGAGGTCCATGCGCGGCGACAGCTTGTCGTCGATCGAGAGCTTGAAGTTGCGCAGAATCGCATTCTTGACGTCGGCGACGATCGCATCGAGCTTCGCTTCGTCGGCGACTTTGGCCTCGAGAAGCTGCCTGCGGAACTCGACGATCGGGTCGGCGGCCTCCCACGCGGCGACCTCCTCCTTCGTGCGGTAGGAGGAGCTGTCCGACGGGCTGTGGCCGGAGAAGCGGTAGGTGACGACGTCGAGCAGCACCGG
>Ga0123333_10002777_pt1 | contig 17528 bp, 14 predicted proteins | sample BioC12SIPDNA_3_FD_89957 | JGI IMG/M metagenome (GOLD analysis project Ga0123333, IMG submission 89957) | Anaerobic biogas reactor microbial communites from Washington, USA - Biogas_R2_B C12 SIP DNA | ecosystem: Engineered > Bioreactor > Anaerobic > Unclassified | place: Washington, USA... | reverse complement strand
TCCGGCCACGAGGATTTTATCAGTCGTTTTCATTGATGATTCCAACCGCCTCATTCCTGCGGCGTATTGACGCAAAACCCCGCCCGCACGCACAGCTCTTCCTTTTTCGCTTCTTCCAGATCAGCCCGAACCATCTCACCGACCAGTTCACGAAACGTGACCCTCGGCTTCCACCCTAGCTTCTCCTTGCCCTTGGACGGGTCGCCCAGCAGGGTCTCCACCTCCGTGGGGCGGAAATAGCGCGGGTCCACGGCCACCACGGTCCTGCCGTTGGCCGGATTGACGCCCCTCTCATCCACGCCCTGGCCTGAAAATTCGACGGTCATGCCCAGCTCGCCGGCCGCGGCCTGCACGAACTCGCGCACCGAGTGCTGCTCGCCCGTGGCGATGACGTAGTCATCGGGCTCCTCCTGCTGAAGCATGAGCCACTGCATCTCCACGTAGTCCCTGGCGTGGCCCCAGTCGCGCAGGGCGTTCAGGTTGCCCAGGTACAGGCAGTCCTGCAGGCCGAGGTGAATCCGGGCCAGGCCGCGGGTGATCTTGCGGGTGACGAAGGTCTCGCCGCGGACCGGCGACTCGTGGTTGAAGAGGATGCCGTTGCAGGCGAACATGCCGTAGGCCTCGCGATAGTTCACCGTGATCCAGTAGGCGTAGAGCTTGGCGCAGGCGTAGGGAGAGCGAGGGTAGAAGGGCGTTTTCTCGGTCTGGGGGACCTCCTGCACCAGGCCGTACAGCTCCGACGTGGAGGCCTGGTAGAAGCGCGTCCTTTTTTCCAGGCCCAGGATGCGGATGGCCTCCAGCATGCGCAGGGCGCCCAGGGCGTCGACGTTGGCCGTGTACTCCGGCGTCTCGAAGGACACCTGCACGTGGGACTGGGCCGCCAGGTTGTAGATCTCATCGGGCTGGACCTGCTGGATGATGCGGATCAGGTTGGACGCGTCGGTCAGGTCCCCGTAATGCAGGACGAAGCGGCGGCCCTTCTCGTGGGGGTCCTGGTAGAGGTGATCGATGCGGTCCGTGTTGAAGAGCGAGGCCCGGCGCTTGATGCCGTGCACCTCGTAGCCCTTGGCCAGCAGGAACTCGGCCAGATAGGCGCCGTCCTGGCCGGTGATGCCGGTGATGAGGGCTATCTTGGGCGTATTCATCCACGTAACGTCAATTGGCTGCATCTCTTCTTCCTTGTCTTGATCTCAAAATACGCATCACTCTTACACAATTTCCTCTCCATACTTTCTGATTTCTTCCACAAGAACCCCTCCTGCGGCGAAATCTTCCGGACGGAAAGGAATTGGCTCGATATTATTGTTTATCTTTCTGCGAAGCGGAACAATTTTGCGCCTGTCCATGAAACGGTCACCTGTAAAAAAAGAGGAAACCAAAGCTACATCCACATCGCTTTCTTCCCGTGCCGTTCCTTTGGCCCAAGATCCAAATAGCAGAGCCTTATCCACAGAAATTCCGTTTTCTCGAAGAACGGCGATATACTTCCTGACATCCTGAATCACGGAAGCTTTTGCGCAATCCATGCCTTCATCTCCCCGATGCATCACCAATCACACCACCTTCCAGTGCGGTCGTTGCAGAAAAGTCCGCTTCGAACCCGCGAACTCCTCCACCCCGACGACCATGACCCGCAGCTTGCGCCTGATCTTGCCTTCGGTCAGGCGCACATACTCCCGCAGCCGATCGGCCTTGACCTCGCCAACGATGAGCAGGTCGATGAGGCCCGAGTCCTTGCCCAGGGCGTAATCGTCGAGAATATAGACGGCATTCACATCGCCCAGATCCTCGCGGACCTGTTCGATGACCCGGTCGATGCCCAGACTCTTTTTGACGATGGAGTGCAGTTCCGGAAAAATGGGATGTCCGGTGTTGGCCCGGAAGAACAGGGAGCGGCCCTTTTTCTTTTTTTCGAGGTACCCGGCCTGGGTCAGGCTATCGAGTTCTTCCTTCACCGCGTTGGGCGAAACCCCGAATTCCGTGGCCAGCTCGCGCAGGTAGCAGGACACGTCCGGGTTGAGGAACAGCTTGAGCAGAAGCTGGATGCGGGTTCTGGAGGAGAAGAGTTCCGAGAGCATGTGTATTTCGTACAGAATTTCTGAACGATATGCAAGGGGAACGGAAAAATAAATCGGCCCCTCCCGCCGTGGGAAGGGCCGATGCTGCATGTACCCGGGAAGGGGGGTGGCCGCCGGTCGTCAGTTCGCGCCACATCGCACCCATCCTCTGCCCGGCCTCAGGCCCGGGAGACCCGGGCCTGGATGAACCAGCGGGACGGTCACTGCTTCTTGGCCGCCGGCTCCCCGACCGTGATCAGGTCCTTGATGGCATTGTACTTGGCCTGCCCGATGCCCTTCACGTCCAGGACCTGTTCCACGTTGGCAAAGGCATGGCCCTCGCGATGCTCCACGATCTTGGCCGCGATGGCCGGTCCGATCCCAGGCAGGGTCGTCAACTGCTCCACCGAGGCGGTGTTGATGTTGACCTTGTCCTGGGCGAATGCCGGAGCGCCGAAAAAAATACCACACAGAAGCAGAACAACAACCAGTTTCATCAGTCGAGCCATCACAAAATCCTCCTTATAGGAATTTTATGGCCCGCATAGCATATATATTTTTTCAAATGCAAAGAAATTTATAATGTAAGACATAATTTTTTTTGTCTTACATGAACTTCATGGATTCTTGATGCTTTGTAGATTCAATTCATCGATGCACACCGTACAGAAAGACTGCATCCTCGCCTGTTCGTATCCGGCCTGCAGAGTCGTGTGCGTCGGGTTCGGCAGAATTTCCACGGCATGATGGATAACCTCGAACAGCTGACGGCCGAGAAGGGCCCACCCGCAGCTCGTCGGAGGCCGCCAGCCGCGTTTCCCATTCAGCGGCCAGGGCCGGCCCCGTGGGGCCAGGCCGTGGCCGGTGCAGCGCAGGAGGGGTGCGCACCGCCGGGACTAGAGCATTTTCAGATCCCAGTTCCACAGCCCCGGGCGGTCCTTGAGTGCGACCTTGTCCGGCACGGGTTCGTGCAGGCGGGCGAACAGGGCATACCCGGCCTTTTCCAGTTCCGCCCACTTGGCGCTCAGGTCCAGTTCCCAGTTGGGAAAGGTCCACACCAGGCGGCCATAGGTCCTGGACCAGAACTGCTCCCCCCTGGGACTCTGGAACGGCTCCCGCTCGCGCAGGTTCTCGGATCGGATGCGGGACACGCACAGGGGGTGGATGCCCCGGACCAGGACGCCGAGGGGCAGGGGCGAGGAGGCCGGGAGCTCCAGGAAGCCCCCGGCGTCCAGTTCCGGACTGGCAAAAGCCCCGGCGAATCCCATGCCGGCCAGTTCGGCCAGGGCCAAGGGGTTGGACGCGTTACACATGGGCCCGGCCCAAAAGACGCTCCGCCCGGGCCGGGCGAACAGCCCCATCTGCCAGGGGGCATTCAGGACAAACTGTCGGGCGCCCAGACGGGTCATGGTGTCCAGGCATTCCCCCCAGGCCTTCTCTTCCCCGGGCCAGACCACGGGTGGCAGCCACCACCAGATGCGTCCGAAAACAGTGCGGGAGATGTTCCGTTCCACCCCGGGTGTAAGCCACACGGCCTGCTCGCTCTGGTTCCCCAGCCTGCCGGGCAGCACGCGCCAGACATCCATTTCGCGGGGCGCGCCCTTGTGCTTTTTTCCCCTGGGCAAGGCCGCGGTGAAGGTGGACTCCCGGGTCGGCGGCCCGGGGGTCAACTCCTGGCGCAGTCCGGACAGGATCTGCTGCAGCTCCCGCTCCCTGCGGTCCACCAGGAAGACAGGGGTCCCGGTGGCCGGCGGCCGACCCTGGTCTTTGGGCAGATCCAGGCGGCCACCCTTGGGCACGTCCCGCCGGATCTTCACGATCTGGTGCCCGGCCTGGTCCTCGTAGCCGACGCGCAGGAGGTCCCCACCCTTGAGGGGTTCGCGGGGGGAAAGATAGGCCTTGGCCCCGCCCTGGACCTTGGCCACCAGGCGGCCCGAGCCGGTCTGCTCCCGGTCCGCGATGGGGTTGGAGGGTCTGTGCCCGAGGAAATTGTAGTGCGAGGACGGCCGACCCAGGGCCATGTCCAGCAGGGCCAGGGCCGTCTTGCGCTGGGCAGGGTCGTTGCCGCTGTCGCGCAGCATGCGGTAGGCCGTGACCGTGTGGTACACGTAGTGGGGACCTTTCTTGCGGCCCTCGATCTTCCAGGAGGTGACCTGTTCAATGCCGGCCAAGGGCCGGACCAGCACGTCCACGGACAGGTCGTCGCAGGAGAAAAAGGGCAGCTTCTGGTTCTTCTGCTGGTACTGGCGGCGGCAGGGCTGCACGCAGCGCCCGCGCAGGCTGCTCTTGCCCCCCAGGTAGCTGGACCAGTAGCATCGTCCGGACACGGCGTAGCAGAGGGCGCCGTGCACGAAGACCTCCAGGGTCAGACCCTGGGGACACCGCGCCGCGACGGCCTTGATCTCGTCGATGGACAGCTCGCGCGGGAGGACCACCCTGCTCACGCCAAGACCTGCGATCTGCTCCAATCCGGAGACCGTCCCGGCGTTGGCCAGGGTGGAGAGGTGCAGTTCCCCCGTGAACCCGGCCTGCCGGGCCAGGGCCGGCAGGCCGAGGTCCTGGACGATGAGGGCGTCGGGGCGCACCTGCCGGGCCAGGCGCTGGATGAGGCGGCCGGCCTGATCCAGTTCCGGGGTCTTGAGCAGGTTGTTGACGGCCACATGCACCCGCGTGCCCTTGGCGTGGGCCAGTTCGGTCAGGGATGCCAGTTCGGTCAGGGAGAAATTCTCGGCCTCCATGCGGGCCGAAAAATTCTTCAACCCGCAATAGACTGCGTCGGCTCCTGCCGCCACGGCGGCCAGGAAGCTGTCTGCGTTCCCGGCCGGGGCGAGGATCTCGGGAGGGTGTGCTGTGTTCATGCGTGCATCGATGGGTGAAAGGTTGGCCCGGAACCGGGGAAAGGGGGCGCGGCGGTCATCGTGGGGTAGCGCACGCGATCGGGGACTTGTCAAGGTCCAAAAGACGCCCCGCGCGGTGTGTCCGGGGCTTCAGCCTCTGCCGGGCCAGGGCAGGTCTTCCGGAGGTCCCAGGGCATGCAGGGCGGCGGCCACGCGCGGTTCCAGAAAATGCACGCCCTGGGCCGGAGGGCAGCTGTAGCGGAACATGCAGCCGTTCAGGTCGAAACGCAGGGTGTGGGCGTGCAGGTACATGCGGTCCGGCCAGTCCGGAACCCGGGGGTGGTAGATCCCGTCGCCCAGGATGGGCGCGCCCAGGGACTTGAGGGCCACGCGGAGCTGGTGGGTGCGGCCGGTCAGGGGCTTGAGGACGAAAAGGCGGAGCCCTGGCCTCACGGACCAGCTCATGAATCTGGTCCGGGCCGGGTTGTACAGGGTGCGCGTGAGTTTCCAGGATCCGCGGCGGGAACGGACCATGTCGCCCTGGACCAGACCCTGTTTCCTGGTCGGGGCCTGGTCCGCCAGGGCCACATAGTATTTCTCCACCATCCGATTCCGGAACAGCGCGGCCAGGTCCGCGGCCGCCTCCCGCTCCACGGCCAGGAGCAGAAGGCCCGAGGTGTCCTTGTCCAGGCGATGCACCGGCCAGACGGGCCGGCCCAGGGCCTCCCGAACCAGGGTGCACAGGCCCGGCTCCGGGCCGCGGTCGTGCACATCAAGGCCCGGAGCCTTGTGCACCACAAGGAATCCGGGCCCGCTCTCGACCAGTCTCCACCCCGCCTGACTCATTGCCACTTGGTGTTCTTCCTGGGCTGGCCCGGGGGGTACGTGTGCCTGTGTTCGTCATAATAGCGGTAGGGCATGGCGTCGCCGATCTGCAACGTCACCGGGGCCCCGAGGCGGATCTGCAGGTGCTGCGGCAGAACCATGGCACTGCGCCACCCGCTGTCCAGATAAAAGTATACCCTGCGGTCCAGATCGAAATACACGCTCGCTTCCGGGTAATAGAAATAGCGGTGCTGGCTCCTGTACCCCTGGGCCGGGGCTTGGGCCGGTGGGCCCTGCCGATCCGGGGCGGCCGGCGCGATGACGCATCCCTGCACAAAGGCGAGAACCAGGATCGCAACGATCCAACGAACCATGAACATGCATACCTCCTTTTCCTATCGGCGCAGGGCCTTGTTGCGGCGCTGGGACAGGGCTCTGCGGAGCACGAGATACCCCACCACGGCCGAGGCCATCGATCCCAGCAGAACGGCTGCGCGGGTCAACGCCAGGGGCGCAGCACCGGCACCGAGCATCCCCCCGAAGGAAAGGCTCATGGTCCCGCCGATGCCCCCCAGAAGGGCCACTCCGTACATCTCCAGCCAGCTCACCCCGGGAGGCAGGGCGCAGAACCCCATCCGCGTCCCCAGCCAGCACAGGCCGAAAATACCCGCCTGCTTGCCCACAAACAGCCCCAACCCGAGACCCAGGGACCAGTGCGAAACCAGGGGCGGCAATTCGTGCAGGGCGACCCCGGCATTGACGAAGGCCAGGACCGGCAGGACCACAAAACCCACGGCCCGGTGCACATCCTGTTCGATTTCCGCTAGCAAGGTTCGTTCCCCGTCGTACATGGGGACGAACGCGGCCACGGCCAGCGCGGCCAGCGCGGCCGGGACACCCAGGGGGACCAACGCCCCCCAGAGCACGCCGCCGACCACCGCGTACAGCGAAAACGCACCCACCCTGGCCCAGTTCATGCCTGCCAGCAGGGCCAGGCATCCTCCGGCCACGACCAGGGTGGACGTGGGAAGGTGCAAGAACTGCACACCGGCCGTGCACACCAGGGTGGCAATGTTCATGAACAGGGCGGTGGTCAGATACAGCAGCTTCATCGATCCGGGGGCCCTGTCCCCGAACAGGGCCAGGAAGCCCAGACCCAGGGCCATGTCCGTGCCGGCCGGAATGGCCCAGGCCCCGGCCAAGGCCGGATCCGCCCAGTTCAATCCGGCATGGATCACGGCCGGGACCGTAACCCCGCCAAGGGCACCCAGGGCCGGGAGCCTGAGCCGGTCGGGCCCTGCCAGCTCACCGTCCAGAAAACCGCGTTTGCACTCCAAGCCCGCCAGGAGAAAGACCAGGGTCAGCAGGGCAGAGCTGATCCACTGCCCGGCAGGCATGGTCAGGGCCGCGTCCCCCATGGTCAGGGTCAGGCCGCCCCGGAGGGGGGCGAACAGATTGTGGAGCTCCGTGTTGGCCACAATCTGGGCCAGCACCAGGGCCATGGCGATCCCTGTGCCTGATAGGGCCTGCACATGCACAACATCTTTGAATGCCTTGGAATGCATATATCCTGTCCTCGTCTCAGGGTGCTGGGGTCCATGGGATCATACGGCCCAACCGGACGGCCTTCAACGAAAGATTCGGCGCAGACCGGAGTGGAAAGCGCCTCCGCCTTGAGATTTTCCCATTCCTGCGGTATAAAGCAAAATCCCGGACTGCCTCATCGGACGGGCACTCAACGGGAACCAAGGAGCTGACGATATGGATTTCTTCACCGAAAAGCTGTGGCACCACATCTCGACCGCCGAAACGGTGGAACTGCTGCAGGTCCACCCCGACAACGGCCTGGACACCTTCGAAATCAAGCGCCGGACCGAACATTTCGGCCCCAACGCCCTGACGGCCACCAAGGGCAGGACCAAACTGGAGCGGTTCCTCCTGCAGTTCCACCAACCCCTGGTCTACATCCTCATCGCCGCCGGCATCATCACCGCCACGCTGGGCGAGGTCGTGGACGCCGCAGTCATCGTCGGCGTGGTCCTGGTCAACGCGGTCGTCGGATACATCCAGGAGGCCAAGGCCGCCGGCGCCCTGGAGGCCCTGGCCAAGGCCATGGTCACCGAGGCCGTGGTCATCCGCAGCGGGGCCCTCCGCCGGGTCGCCGCGGTGGAGCTCGTGCCCGGGGACATCGTGGTCCTGCGTTCCGGGGACAAGATCCCGGCCGACCTGCGGCTGATCGCCATCAAGGACCTGCGCGTGGACGAGTCCGCCCTGACCGGCGAGTCCGTGCCCGTGGGCAAGGCCGTGGAACCCCTGGCTCACGACACCGTCCTGGCCGACCGCCGCAACATGGCCTACGCCTCCACCCTGGTCACCTACGGCCAGGCCACAGGCGTGGTCGTGGCCACAGGCGACGACACCGAGATCGGCCGCATCTCGGCCATGGTTTCCGAAGCCGACGAACTGGCCACTCCCCTGACCCGCAAGATCGCCAGTTTCAGCCATCTGCTGCTGTGGGCCATCCTCGGCCTGGCCGCCCTGACCTTCGTGGCCGGAATCATGCGCGGGGAAAAGGCGGCCGAGATGTTCATGGCCGCCGTAGCCCTGGCCGTGGGCGCCATCCCCGAGGGCCTGCCTGCCGCGGTGACCGTCATCCTGGCCATGGGCGTCTCGCGCATGGCCGCGCGCGGGGCCATCATCCGCAAGCTTCCGGCCGTGGAGACCCTGGGCGGCGCCTCGGTCATCTGTTCGGACAAGACCGGGACCCTGACCGAGAACCAGATGACCGTCACGAGCATCTTCGCGGGCCGCAAGGCCCATGCGGTCAGCGGCACGGGGTACAGGCCCGAGGGCGGCATCGAGGGCGGGGACGGGAACCTGGCCCTGCGCAACACCCTGCTCGCGGGCCTGCTGTGCAACGACACCCGCATCGAATATGCCGAAGGCGGCGAAAAGGTCGTCGGCGACCCGACAGAGGCGGCGCTCCTGGTGGCCGCGGCCAAGGGCGGGCTGGTGCAGGAGGATGAGGCCCGGCGACTGCCCAGAGTCGACACCCTGCCCTTTGAATCCGAACACCAGTACATGGTCACCCTGCACAATCAGGGCGAGAATGCCCCGCGCCTGGCCTTCTTCAAAGGATCCGTCGAGGCGGTCCTGGAACGGTCATCCCTGGAACTGATGCCCGACGGCAACGTGGCGGCCCTCGACCCCGAAGGCATCCGCTCCGAGGTGGAGCGCCTGGGTCTGGACGGCATGCGCGTCCTGGCCATGGCCTTCAAGGAGTTGCCTGCCGGCACGGCCCACCTGACCCACGGGGACCTCGTGTCGGGGCTGGTCTTCATCGGCCTGGCCGGCATGATTGACCCGCCGCGCCCCGAGGCCGTCCAGGCCGTGAACGCCTTCCACCGGGCCGGGGTCGAGGTCAAGATGATCACCGGCGACCATGCCGTCACCGCGGCGGCCATCGGCGTGCAGCTCGGCCTGGGCATCGAGACCTGCCCCGGCCGACCGACCTGCCAGGTCCTGACCGGCGCGGACATGGCCCGCATGTCCGACGAGGAACTGGTGGGCAGGGCCGCGGACACGACGGTCTTCGCCCGGGTCGCCCCGGACCAGAAGCTCAGGCTGGTCATGGCCCTGCAGAGCCGCGGGGAGATCGTGGCCATGACCGGCGACGGGGTCAACGACGCCCCGGCCCTGAAGCAGGCCGACATCGGCGTGGCCATGGGCAAGGGCGGGACCGAGGCGGCCAAGGAGGCCGCGGACATGATCCTGACCGACGACAACTTCGCCACCATCGAGGCCGCCGTGGAGGAAGGACGCGGCGTGTACGACAACCTGCTCAAGTTCATCGTCTGGACCCTGCCGACCAACGTGGGCGAGGGCCTGGTCATCCTCGTGGCCGTCCTGCTGGGCGTGGCCCTGCCCATCCTGCCGGTACAGATCCTGTGGATCAACATGACCACGGCCGGCTGCCTGGGCCTCATGCTCGCCTTCGAGCCCAAGGAGCCCGGACTCATGGACCGCCCACCGCGCGACCCGGCCATGCCCATCCTGGACACGGAGCTCATCATCCGCATCCTCCTGGTCGGCGGGATCCTGCTCCTGGCGGCCTTCGGGCTCTACGAATGGGAGCTGCAGACCACCGGGCACCAGGAACAGGCCCGCACCGTGGCCGTCAACGTCTTCGTCATGGTCGAGGCGTTCTACCTCTTCAACAGCCGGTCCTTCGTCCGCTCTCCCTTTGCCCTGGGGTTCTGGACCAATCCCTGGGTGGTCGGCGGCTTCTTCCTCATGATTGCCCTGCAGCTCGCCTTCACCTACGTGCCGTTCATGAACACCCTCTTCGGCAGCGCGCCCATCGACCTCCTGCCCTGGCTCAAGATCGTCGGCGCCTCCGTCGTCGCCTTCGCCATCATCGAGGCCGAGAAGTGGGTCCGCAACCGACCGGTCAAGGCATGAACAGCCAGGCGGACAGGCATCACGCCTGTCCGTCCGGCCATCCTCGATAGCCTCCGCATCAGCGCGGACAACGGTTGACCCCGGCGCGGCCTTGGGTCACAAGTCCGGCTTTCACCAACGCCAAGGGGGAACAGCGTGAACACCTACGGGATTGTCGGAGCCGGACTGGCCGGATGCGAGGCGGCCTGGCAGCTGGCCCAGGCCGGGCGCCAGGTGCTGCTCTACGAGATGAAACCCCATCGCTTCTCCCCCGCCCACGGCAGCGAAGGTTTGGCCGAACTGGTCTGCTCCAACTCCTTCCGCTCGGCCGAGACCGAGACCGGCATCGGCCTGCTCAAACTGGAAATGGCCGAGCTGGGCAGCCTGGTCATGGACGTGGCCCAGGCCACGGCAGTCCCGGCCGGCAAGGCCCTGGCCGTGGACCGGGAGCTCTTTTCGCGGGAGGTGACCCGGCGCATCCTCGGCCATCCGCACATCACCCTGGTCCGCCGGGAGGTCCGCTCCCTGGCCGAACTGGACGGGGAAGGGCATACCGCACTGATCGTTGCGGCCGGGCCCCTGGCCAGCGACGAGCTGTCCGCCGACCTGGCCCGCATCGTCGGCCGCGATTCCCTGGCCTTCTACGACGCCATCGCGCCCATCGTGCTGACCGAGTCCGTGGACATGAACGTGGCCTTCTGGGCCTCCCGCTACGCACCCGAGGACAGGGACTACCTGAACTGCCCCATGACCGAGGAGGAGTATCTCTCCTTCGTGCGGGCGCTGGTGGCCGGGGAGAAGGTCGCGCCCCGGGAGTTCGAACAGGAGATCCACTTCGAGGGCTGCCTGCCCATCGAGGTCATGGCCGAGCGTGGCGAGATGACCCTGGCCTTCGGCCCCCTGAAGCCCGTGGGCCTGACCGACCCGCGCACCGGCAGGCAACCCTTTGCCGTGGTCCAGCTGCGGGCCGAAAACAGGGAAAAGACAGCCATGAACATGGTCGGGTTCCAGACCAAGCTCAAGTACGGGGAGCAGAAGCGCATCTTCGCCACCATCCCCGGCCTGGGCCAGGCCGAGTTCCTGCGCCTGGGCAGCATCCACCGCAACACCTATGTCCTGGCTCCGGAAGCCCTGACCCCGGAACTGGAGCTGAGAAACCGGCCCGGGACTTTCCTGGCCGGCCAGATCAGCGGGGTGGAGGGCTATCTGGAATCCGCGGCCACCGGACTGTGGCTGGGCCTGCACCTGGCCGGGAAGCTGGGACTGCCGCCCCTGGAGACGGCCCTGGGCGCCCTGCTGGGGCACCTGCGCACCCCGGCCAGACACTTCCAGCCCTCCAACGTCCACTTCGGGCTCATGCCCGCCCTGGGCCAAAAAGCGCCCAAAAAGAAGCGCAAGGAACTCCATGCCCAGCGGGCCCGCCAGGCATGGGCGCGCTGGCTGCGCGAACAGCCGTTCCTCCGGCCCTAGCAGCCGTTCGTTGCCAAGCCCAGCAGCTGGCAGAGTTCCTCGTGCCTGGATCGGCCCGGCATTTCCATGACCATGTTCTGGATTTCCCACCAGGGAATCCCCAGCCCCAGCTTTCGGGCATTGCCGATCAGGTCGATGAGGTCTTTTTCCGTGGCGGGCAGTCTCCTGGCCAGCTCGAGCCCGTGGTCCTCCAGGCGCCGTTCCAGCAGGGCGCGGATGTCCGGGTTGCGGCCGAGCCAGACCGGAATGAACCCCAGCATGTCCCGGGGCAGGGTCCTTTTGACCGTCAGCCAGTTCCAGACCAGCCCTGGCATGTGCAGGCCCAGAAACGCCTGGGGCTGGGTTTGCCCTTCCGTGAAGTCGCCCAGAAGGGGGAGCAGGTCCTCTGCCGCCTCGCAGGACGCGGCCAGCAGGGCGTCCTCCTGCCTGCGGGAACGGGCCAGGGCCATCTCGGCCAGATGGCCTGCACAGGGAGAGGTCTGCGCCGGGACCGGGCAGCGCTCCTCGTCCATGGTCCGGTGCCAGCGACCCACCAGTTCGCGGCCGTCCGTGGCCAGGAAAAGGCCGGGCCAGTGGCGCTCGCCGCGCGGCGCTGCGTCCGGACCCAGCACATAGGCGGCGAGGTCCGCGAGTCTGGGCCGCCTGGGCGTGACCACATCCCGCCACAGGGCGGCCCCGTCCCATTCCTCCCGCATGTTGGACTGGGCTTCCGAGAGGATGCGCACGAATCCGGCCTCCACGTCCGCGCCGCCCGTGGCCACGAGCAGATCCAGGGCCCGGCGGGCGAAGATCAACCCGTTCAGGGGCTCGATGCGCGCGATGTCGTCGAAGAACCACGCACAGCTGGCAAAGCTGGCCAGGGCCAGCTGTTGCATGAGCAGGAGGCGGCAGGCATCCTGGCGTTGGTTCGGGATCAACCCAGGGAGGGCATGTCTGTCTAGGAACCCATCCAGGGTCTCGGCTCCCGCCAGGGTCAGGCCGTACTCTGCCAGGGCCAGGCCGGGCGTGTGAAAGAGGGTGGATCCGCGTTTGAAGAAATGCTCGTCCACGTAGTACTTCAGGTAGTTCAGGCTGCGGCGCAGAGGTCTCCGCCAGTCCTGCATCCAGTCCGGATGACTGCCGTTGGAGCAGCCGCAGTGGGTTTTCCAGCGTTCCAGGCCGTGGGCGCAGCTCCAGGAAGAATTCTCATGGATCTGCGCCTCGTCCCTGGCGGGATTGGCCTGCAGGTATGCGCCGTAGTTGGTCAGGATCATCCCGTCACGGCCTTCCCGGGCCTGCTCGATGACATAGGCCAGGGCCATCTCTCCGAACAGGAAATGGTGGCCGTAGGACTCCCCGTCCGTGGCGATGTGCCGCAGCCCGCCAGGAAAGGGACCGCTCAGCCTGGCCCAGAACTGCTCCCCGTTCTCCAGCAGGCGCTCGAAGGCCACAGCCCGGGAGATGGACCCATGGTAGAAAAACACGGTCATGGACTTGCCTTGAGGCAGGGGAACCAGATAGGGCCGCGTGGTGTCGAGGGTGTCTTCGGTCACGGGACTGAATTCGCCGCTCCCCACCGGGCGCACAGCCTTGGCCTGCCGAGGGGCCAGGACCGTGAACCGGATGCCGGCCCGGGCCAGGGCGGCCAGGGTCGCTCCATCCACCGCGGTTTCCGCCAGCCACATCCCTTCGGGTTTGCGTCCGAACCGGGATTCGAAATCCTGGACCGCCCAGCCGATTTCCAGATCCTTGTCCAAGTCCGTGGCCAGGGGCATGATGGGGTGGTGGTAGACCTGGGCCAGGGCATTGCCGTGTCCCAGGCGCCTGAGGCTCTGCCTGTCCGCCTCCAGGATGCGCGCATAGGCGCCGGGGGCGTGCAGCTCCATCCAGCGCAGCAGAGTGGGGCCGAAATTGAAGCTCATCCATGCGTAGCAGTTGACCAGCTCGCTGATCATGCCCGCGCCGTCGAGGCGCCGGGCATAGGCCAGGGGCGCGTAGCACTCCCGGGTGATGCGGGCGTTCCAGTCGTGCGCGGGAGCGGCGCTGCCCTCGGGCAGAACCTCCTCCAGCCACGGGTCGAAGCGGGGGGGCTGGTAAAAATGGCCATGGATACACAGGGCTTTGGTCATCGGATTCTCCAGAGAGTGCACGGAATAGGGAACTTGACCACATATCAGTGAACGCATGACGCCGTCAAAGCGGGATTCCGCGCACGGCGAAGGAGGCTACATTGGGATTCATGTCTGCAAGCGTGGCTCTGACCCGCTACCGTATCGTCGAGGAGGACATCCCGTCCTCCCTGTGGGCCGAGGTCGGGGAACGCCTCAAACGGAACGCGTTCAGGGACATCGACGCCAGTGTGGAGGAACGCAGCTTCGGGTGGGTGTCCTTCGCCAACATGCTGGATCCGGACTTCGCCCTCTGCCCGCCCGAAAAAGGCGGCTATCTGGCCTTCACCCTGCGCCTGGACACCCGCCGCGTGTCTCCGGCGGTGATGAAAAAACACGTGGCCATCGCCATGAACGAGGCCATGCGGACCATGCGTGAACAGGGCAGGAAATTCCTGACCAAGGAGCAAAAGGCCGAAATCCGGGAGCAGGTGGAACTGCGCCTGCGGGCCAGGACCTTGCCCGTCCCGGCCTGCTTCGACGTGGTCTGGGACACCCATCGGCAGACCGTCTGCATCGCCTCGGTCCAGCCCAAACTGACCGAGCTCTTCGAGGAGCTCTTCACCCACACCTTCGGGCTGCACCTGGAACCCCTGACCCCCTATTTTCTGGCCCTGCAGCATCTTGGACCTGGGCGTCAGTCCGAGGTGGACAACTTCGAACCGACAATTTTCGCCATGGGAGGACAGTGATGGATCTGGAACGCGCACAGACAGTGAGCTTGGCTCTGGGCCAGGAATTCCTGACCTGGCTGTGGTTTGCCAGCGAAACCAGCCATGGCCTCTTCACGGCCAGGGACGGCGAGGTCTTTTCCGTGACCGTGGAACAGAAGGTGTCCGTGCAGGGAGGCGAGGGCGAGGCCAGGGAGACGGCCGTGTGCAGCGGCCCCATGGCCGAGCTGCGGGAGGCCAGGATGGGCCTGGTCACGGGCAAGAAGGTCAACAAGGCCAAGCTGCGGGTGGAAAAGGACGAGGTCAGCTGGCAGGTCCTGGTGGACGCGGCCTCCTTCACCCTGCAGGGCCTGAAAACCCCGAAAGTGAGCATGACCCTGGAAGAGGGCGAGGACCCGGATGCCCGCATTTTGGAGAAGATCTATCTCATGGAGAAATGCACGGGATATGTGGACAGCGTGTTCGCCCGGTTTCTGGAGATCCGCTTCGGGGCCGACTGGCCGGAAGAGACCCAGCGGCTGCGCCAATGGCTCCGCAGGTGACCTCGGCCAGGCCCGTGCCAGAACCTAGGTGAGATAGCCGCGCAGGGCTTGGTAGCTGTCCGGATCGGCATCGTCAAAAGACGCCCCGATCTGGATCATGTCCCCCGCATGGTGCACGTGCATGGCCTGGCATTGGATGGAGACGGGTCTTTCCGCCCTGGGCAGGGGAAAAATCACATCGAAATGGACCGGCATGCCACCGGCTGCCCCTACCCCCGCGGTACGCCTGGAAACAGCAAGGCCGATGCCCCCCAGGGAGAGGTCGTTGATCCTGCTGGCCGCCACAAATTCCCCTGCCCCGTTCCGGCCCCTGATGATGGCCGGGATGGATTCCTGCTGGCGTTGGCACTGGCGTCTGTCCCGCAGCAGGATATCCTGGCATGCCTGGGAGGCCAGATATTCCTGCAAAATCCCATCGATAAACCCGGAGAGGGTGGTCTTTCTCTCCCTGGCAATTCGTTGCAGGGAGGCGCCGAGCACCTCGGTGGTCCGGAAACTGATCATGGTCGCCTTGGGCATGGGTCCTCCGCGGTCGTTCTGCCGGCAGTATCCGTGCAGCGCCAGGCTATGGAAAACCCATGCCAAAAGCACACTTTCGACAACCGTCTGAAATTCAGAATAATTGCATGTTCTGTGCCGACGAATGCCCTGTGCTTTTGTCCCGTTTTCCCGGAAATCGCACTGGGCGGACTGACTTTCGTGCTCTTTTTCCGGATACCGAGCAGGGGATGGATCTGATCTGTTGCCAGCCCAGGGTCGATTGACTATGTCTTGTCTCTCGGAACTTTCCTCTGACCGGGCGCGCCGCCCACCAGAGAAACTGCCCCCTTTCAGAACCACCCACGGAGGAAGGATGATGCGAAAAAGTATACTTTTGGTTTTCATAGCGCTTCTGGCTCTGGGATCGACCTGCTTCGCCGAAGACCTGAAAGTCGGATTTGTGTATGTATCCCCTGTTGGTGACGCCGGATACTCCTACGCCCACGACCAGGGCCGCCTGGCCGTGGAGGCCATGGACGGAGTGACCACGTCCTTTGTCGAATCCGTGGCCGAGGGGCAGGACTCCGAGCGTGTCATCTTGAACATGGCCCGCAAAGGCTATGACGTCATCTTCGCCACGAGCTACGGATACATGGATCCCATGCTGAAAGTCGCCAAGGATTTTCCCAAGGTCACGTTCATGCACTGCTCCGGCTACAAGAACGCTCCGAACATGGCCAATTATTTCGGGCGCATCTACCAGGCCCGCTACCTGACCGGCATGGTCGCCGGAGCCATGACCAAGTCCAAGACCCTCGGCTATGTGGCCGCCTTGCCCATCCCTGAGGTCATCCGCGGCATCAACGCCTTTGCCCTGGGGGCACAGGCCGTCAATCCCGATGTCCAGGTCCGCGTGGTCTGGACCAAGACCTGGTACGATCCGGCCACGGAGAAGGAGGCTGCCAAATCCCTGCTGGATGTGGGCTGCGACGTCATCGCCCAGCACCAGGATTCGCCCGGTCCGCAGGAAGCTGCCCAGGAACGGGGAGCGTACTCCATCGGCTACAACACGGACATGTCGTCCTTCGCGCCCAAGTCCCACCTGACCTCGGCCGTGTGGAACTGGGGTCCCTTTTACAAGGAAATGGTCCAGCAGATCAAAGACGGGACCTGGAAGAGTCAGTTCTACTGGTACGGGTTGGACAAGGGCATCGTGGATATCGCCCCCTTCGGCCCCATGGTGCCCGGGGACGTGCAGAAGAAAGTCCTGGCCAAAAAGCTGGAGATCGCCTCGGGCGCGTACAAGGTGTTCAGCGGCCCCATCAGGGACCAGGCCGGAAAGGAAAAGGTGGCTGCAGGTGCGGTCATGTCCGATGCGGACCTGCTCGGGTTCAACTGGTTCGTGCAGGGTGTCGTCGGCACCCTGGAGTAAGGGCCGCCTTCTGGGGACCTGCGATGCGTGAACTCTGTGCCGTCAAACGACAGGAGCCTCTGGGATGGGGCTCCTGTCTTATTTTTCTGGCAGCCCTGACCCTGGCCTTCTCGTTCAGCGGGATGCTTCTGGCCATGGGAGGCAAACCCGCCCTGGGTGGGCTGTGGCTGCTGGTGCACAGCGCCTTCGGCTCGGGCTTTGCTCTGGAGGACTGCCTGGTCAAGGCTGTGCCCATCTTCCTCTGCGCCACGGGCGTGGGGCTGACCTTCCGCCTGCAGATCTGGAACATCGGGGCCGAGGGCCAGTTCGCCCTCGGCGCCGTGGGCGCCACGTGGATGGCCCTGACCTTCCCGGCCTGGCCTTGGTACGCACTGCTGCCAGCCATGCTTGCCTGCGCATCCCTGGCCGGGGCTCTGTGGGGGGCCATCCCGGCCCTGCTCCGGCTCAAGCTCGGGGCCAACGAGATCATTGTCACCCTCATGCTCAACTACGTGGGCATCCTGGTTTTGGAATATCTGGTCTACGGGGTCTGGAAGGACCCGGGCAGCTTCGTCTTCCCCATGACTTCGGAGTTCGGGCCCGCCGCCGTGGTCGGCCGCAGCGGCGACACGCGCCTGAACTGGGGCT
>Ga0123333_10002775_pt1 | contig 17533 bp, 11 predicted proteins | sample BioC12SIPDNA_3_FD_89957 | JGI IMG/M metagenome (GOLD analysis project Ga0123333, IMG submission 89957) | Anaerobic biogas reactor microbial communites from Washington, USA - Biogas_R2_B C12 SIP DNA | ecosystem: Engineered > Bioreactor > Anaerobic > Unclassified | place: Washington, USA... | reverse complement strand
CGCGGCGGGGCACGGGCGCGCGCCTATTCGGCCACGGCGAGCGTATCGCAGGCGCCTTCCGTGGCGAACCACTGGCGGTTGTTGATCACCCAGACCTGTTGGGCGTTCGCCCGCTGGACCTGGAACCAGGTCGAGGGCTCGTTGCGCGCGATGACCGTCACCGTCTCACCGACGGCGAACTTGCCCAGCCGCGTCGCGCTGGTCGCCGGTCCAGACCGGTAGTTCAACTGCGTGACGAGGACGCGCCCGGTACAGCTTTCGCCCCCGCCGGTCGGCGCGCTGACCAGCCCCGACGCCTCGATCTGGATCGCCGCGGGCGCGCTGGGCAGGTTCCCGTTGAACGCGACTACTTCCAGCCGGTAGCTGCCCGCGCGCGGCGGCTGCCAGCTCAGGATCGCGCTCGTCGGGCCGGACTGGTCCGGCGGCATCGCGATCGTACCCGCCACCCGGCCCTCGACGTTCAACTGAAAACGGGTGGCGGTCGAGTCAGTCTCGACGGTCAGGTCGAGCCGCTGGTTGACGGGGACGGTCGCGCCGTCGCCCGGCTCGACGATGCGCACCGACGGCGCGCTGCCGGTCAGCACATCGGGCGAGGCGACCGCGACGCCCGCATCCGGCGCCGGGGTGCTGACGTCTTCGTTGAAGTTCAGGGTGCAGGCCAGCAGGGCCGCAGCCAGCGCCACGCAGGCTAACATGACCCCTAAATGACGATCCGTCATGGGCAACGCTCACCAAGCCTTCGACGGGCTGAGTCTAGCAAAACCGGGCGTATTGGGCGAAAAGGCGGGCGCTCACGGCACGCCCCACAGCCGGACGGTCCCATCCGCGCCGCCCGACGCCAGCCACAGGCCGTCCGCGCTGAAGGCCACACTCTTGGCCTCGTTCAGATGGCCGCTGAGCGTCGCCAGTGCGGCGCCGCTGCCCGCGTCCCACAGGCGGACCACGCCCTCGTTGCTGGCGCTGGCGACCACGCTGCCGTCCGAGTTGAAGGCGATCCCGTCCACCTGGTAATCGCTGCCGTGGTCGAGCGTAGCCCCCAGGTCGCCGCTTCCGCTCCACACCCAGACGACCTCGTTGCCCTCGCACAGCGATTGCTGGCCGCTGGCGGCGAGACGGCCCCGGTTGGGGCTGATCGCCAGCGTATCGATCCAGGCGCTGGTCCCCGCGAAGGTCCGGCGCAGCTCGCCGCTGGACGCGTTGTAGGTCTCGACGGCGCCGCCGCCCAGGTCGCAGGACTGCCCCAGCGTGGAGGCAGCTACGGTGTCGTTGTCGGTCATCGCCACGCCGCTGACCACGCCGAAGGTCTGGATGCCGGCGACGCGGCTCCCGCTGCCGATGTCCCACACTGCGACGAGGCCCTGCAGCCCGCCAGCCGCTTCTGGATTTGCACCGCCGGACACCAGCCGCCCGCCGTCCGGGCTGAACGCGATATGGTACACCTCCGCCCCGTGATCGAGCGTGCGCAGCTCGGCGCCGCTGTTGGCGTCCCATAGGCGCACGGTGCCATCCCAGCTACCGGAGGCCACCAGGGACCCATCCGGGCTGAACGCCACCGTCACCACGCGGTCCACATGGCCGATCAAAACCAGCCGCTCGGTGCCGCTCGGCGCGTCCCACACGCGGACGGTGCCATCCCAACTGGCCGACGCCAGCAGATCGTTCGCGCCGAAGGCCAGCCCTTCGACCGTGCCGCCGTGCCCCTGCAGGACAGCCAGCTCGCTGACGGCTGCCGCGTTGCCCACCCCGATGGCAGCGGAGGCGGGTGACACAAACTGGGCCGCGGGCGGCGCCGACTCGCCCAGGGGAGCCGTTTCCTCAACCGGGGGAGCGCCCAGGGCGGCGGCTTCCGGCAGGGGGATCGCCTCTTCGGCCAGCGGCTGCGCTTCAGCCGGGGCCGGCGCGGGAACGTCCTGGGGCGGCGCTATGGCCGCGGCCTGGGGCGGCGGCTCGACGATGGCCTGCGACTGCTGGGCGGCCGCCTGCGGGCCGGGGTTCACCGTGATATCGCGGTACGCCTGGTTGTTGAGCTCGTTGCTCTCCAGAATGGTGTTGTCCGGATCGACCGTCACCAGCAGGCGCACCACGCCCGGCGTGGTGAAGGTCACCTGCAAGCCGTTGCTCGGCACGCGGAAGGTCTGGCCGGGGTTGAGGCCGGGCACGTCGTAGTATTCGATCTGCCCCGACGGGCGCGCCACCGCCATCCGGAACTGCCCGGTGGCCTGGCCGCCGTTATTGCGAATCTCGATGATGTACGTCGCCTGGGCGGTGCCATCCGCCCCAAGCTGGATCTCGGAGACACCTTCGAGCATGCTGAACTGGAGATCGGGCAGCGTGGGCGTGGCTGTCGTGCCGGGCTGTGTCGGGAATGGCGTCGCGCTGGGCACGGGCGTCGGCGAGGCGGGGATCGCTGCCGGGCGGATCGCGCCGCAGTCGCCGAGCGTGGTGCTGTAGGCCGCGCTGATCCAGCCCACCTGCCCGCCCCACATCACCTGCCACCACCGGCCATCGGCCCGGTCGGCATAGCCGATGATGGGCGGCTCCTGCCCGGCGGTGAAGGCGGAAATCCGGTCGTATTCCGTGCCTGGGCCGATGCGGAAGTTCAGGCCGGTGTTGATGCGCGCCCGGCACTGTGGATTATAGACTGTGGCGGTGGGCACGACCTGGGTCACGCCGGGCTGACCGCCGCTGCCCGGATCGAGCGGATCGAGGACGGTGATAGTGCGCTGGACCGGATCGCTCACCACGTTGTTGCTGTAGGCGCGCACGCCCAGCGTCATGCTGCCCGCCTGCTGCGGCGTGTAGTCGAGCACCACGTCGAGCGTCGTCGGGCTGATCGCCTCGGCGGGCGGCTGGCTGGCGACGCGCACGCCGTTGACCAGCAGCTCGACCAACGTCACGCCCGAGGCGCCCGTCGCCTGCGCCTTGACGGCGATCGCCTGGCCCTTGTTGAAGGTCGCGCCCTCGGCGGGCTCCAGGATGGTCACCGCCGGCCGCTCGAAAGTCGGGATGGGCGCGGTGGTCGGCGAGATATCGCTTTGGCGGGCGAGATTACAGGCCATGGCGGCCAAGACCAGCGCCACGATGACCAGGGCGGTCCGTGAGTGAGCAATTCGGTTTTGCATGTGAGCGCGCTCCTGGCTCGCTGTAATGCAAGATGGTCTAATCTGGATTGTAAATCAACTTGGGGGGCGCGCAAACAGGCGCGGGCGAGACGGCGCCCGGCAGCAGGGCAATCGTTGGGCTGCCGGAAAACAACCAGCCCCCGGACGGTGCGAGGGCTGGGCGATGTTCGATCGGTGGGCGAAATGGGGCCGTCAGTCGATCGGTTCCTTGTAGATGACGTAGCGCCCCATGTCATCGCCCTTGGCGATGCAGGTGGAGATATCGACCTTGAATTCGTGCCCGCCCGACACCCAACGCAGGCTTTCCTGCAGCAGGCCCTGGCCGACAAAACACACGGCGCGATCCGATTTTCGGTTCCAGCACATCGGGCAGCGCTCCAGCGTGTAGATGTACTTGTCGCCATCGTCGTGCACGTTGGAGATCTGGTCGGAGAACTGGGTGAAGATGTTCGCCACGGCGGGCAGACCGATCTTGAGCTTGGCCGCCAGCGGAAGCACTTTGAAGGCCAGGTCGCCCACCCCGGCCAGCGCGCCGAAACCGCGCAGCGCGTCGGCAAAGGTCGCCCGGCCCGCGCGCAAGGCCAGGCCGCGGCCACCGCGCGGCCCGTACATCTCTTCCAGCGCGACACACAGCGCGGTAAAATACGCGAAATCATACTCTTTTTCGAGATTGTTGGGCGGGTAATTGTTGATGTATTCTGACAGCCCCGCCAGGTGCAGGATGGCATTGAGGCCGTTCTTGCCCATCACCTGTTCCAACGCTTCGATCGTGATCCGGGCAAATTTGTTGGGGTAATAGAATCCGCTCTTCTCGGGTGGCATTGTGCCTGTTCCTCCAATCCGTGAAGGTGCTTGACCGTCATAGCCACAGACATCAGCGGGCGCGCTGCACCAGAATGGTACCAGTATACGCCAAAACGGTCACCGCGCCATAATCGCCCGGCATTCGGGGGTTGTACCGCTCCCCGGGCGCGATCCCGGCCCCGAACCACCGGAGCATGCAGCCGGACCGGCTGGCCCGCCGGGCGAGGGCTTCACATGGGATACTTTCGCCAGCACACGCAGTCAATTATAGGGAAATCTGGCGGTTTGGCGAATTAAGGTTTAACGAACCATTTGGCCTTCGTTGTATCTTAACACTCAGCCGCCCGGGCTGGCTTGTGAAGGAACCGACCTTCATATTATGATCGGCTGAGTGAGCGCGCGACACTATCGCCGCCACGTGCCAACCCATGCATATCCGCTTCTACCGGCCCGAAGACGATCCCGTCCTGATGGACCTCGAACGGCAGTCCCCACGCGGCCTGCCGGAGCCGTTCGTCCACTACCGGCGCCGCTTCATCGACCGCGCCGCGCTCTTTCCCGATCACCGGTTGCTGGTGGCGGAGCACGACGGCGCGATCGCCGGTACCGCCGCGGTCATCGTCAAGCGGACCCGGATCGGCGGGGAGCCGCTGTCGCTGGGCTACGTGTTCGACGTGCGCGCCGCGCCCGCCCTGCGCCGCCGGGGAATCGGCCAGAGCCTGCTGGCCGCCATCGACGAGGTGCTGATCGCGCGCGGCGTGGACGGCGTGTACGCCCATATCGTCGCCTCGAATATGCCCTCACTCAAGCTGTTCGCCAAGCTCGGCTACCAGACCCTGCGCCCGATCGTGCTGCTGGTTTTCCAGCCCTTGCCCGCCAGCGACGTGCCGCGCTGGACGCCGCGCCTCACCGTCGATCCGGCCGCCGGCCAGGATCGGATCGCAGCAGTGCACGGCGCGCGCGACTTGTACGTGCCAGATGTGGCCGCGCGGGTCAAGGACTTTGGCTTCGAGCGGTGGTCGGTGGACCTGGGCGACGGCGGGCTCGCCGGGATGAGCCTGTTCGACCAGGGCGGTGTCTTCCAGCAGTGGCCGGCGGACCTGCCTTTTCTGAGCGAGCAGGAGATGCAGCAGCACGACCAAAAGAGCCTGCGCCTGTTCGACGAGGTCGGGAGTGACAACGCGGCGCTGTTGCGATCCGTGTTCGACGCGCTGCGCGATCGGGCCGCCAGAGGCAATGTGAGCAACCTCACCCTGCTGGTCGACCCCATGGATCGCGCCCCCGCCTTTTTCTTCGCCGAGGCGGCCAGGCAGATGGATTACTGGATGGTGTTCAAGCCGCTCAGGCCGGGCTGGACGCCGGCATGGCAGGACGGGCCGATCTACCTGGATGCGCGCGAACTGTGAGCGGCCTCACTCCGCTGTACAGATGACCGCGCCGGTCTCGTTGATGCGGCAGCCGGGCGGCGGGAAAAGCTCGAACGTCGCGCTGAGCGCCAGCGTTCCCCGGTAGACGGTGTAGGGCGGCGTGTCCTCGTGCCCGTAGGACGACACGGCGATCACCACCGTCTCGCCCTTGAAGACGTTTGTCCTCACCAGCGAGGCCGTGCCGGTGTAGTCGTTGTTGCAGGCCCGCTGGGCCAGCTTGCCGCGCGACCCCTCATACACGCCTACCACCGTGTCGTAGGTGCTGCCCTCCGTGCTCACCGTGAGCACGCCGCTCTCGGTCGCGGTGAAGCGGTACCACACCGTGCGCGACCCGGTGCCTTCGCAGAACGCTGGATCGTCTTCCCAGGACGTCGCGTAGCTCGTGTCGACCGTGTCGGCATAGGGCAGCGCGCCAATCACGCGGGCGGCGTCGAAATCGTCGTGCGGCACCGATGGCAGGCAAGAGCTCGCCAGCGCGGGATCGTAAGTCACCGCGGCGTCCGCCTGGAGCAGCCCATAGCCATAGACTGTGTCGTAACCGGGGGCGCCGCCATCCCACGCGCTGCACAGGATGGCCTCGACCACCTGCTGGGGCGTGGTGGCGTGGCCCGCCGACCAGACCAGCGCCGCGACCCCGGCCACGTGGGGCGTCGCCATCGACGTGCCGGCCTTGTAGTCGTAGCCGCCGCCATCGAACGTGCTCCAGATGTTGGTTGCCGGGAGACCGTTGGCCCCACCCGGCGCGGCGACGTCAACATACTCACCGTAGTTTGAATAGCTGGCAATGGCGTCACTCATCGTCGTACTGGCGACGCTGATCACGTGATCATACGAGGCGGGATAGTAGTTGAACGCCTGTGCATCGTTCCCGGCCGAGGCGACCACGACCACGCCGCGCGCAACGGCGTAGTTCACCGCGTCGCGCTCGATCATCTGCCAGCCCAGGCCGCCCAGGCTCAGGTTGATCACGTCCGCGTCGTGGTCCGCCGCCCAGACGATTCCAGCGGCGATGTTGGCCGAGGTCGCCGCGCCCTGCAGATCCACGATGCGCAGCGGCAGGGTGCGCGCGTCCCAGGCCACGCCCGCGATCCCGGTCCCGTTGTCGGTCACGGCGTTGGCGATTCCGGCGACGTGCGTCCCGTGCCCGCGCGATAGGCCGGAATCCTGCGGCTGGTTGTCACGGCTGACCAGGTCGTAGCCCTGCAACAAATGGGGCGCCAGATCGGGGTGGTCGAGGTCCACGCCCGAGTCGAGCACGGCGATCACCACGCCCGTCCCTTTCGCCACGTCCCAGGCGGCGGAGGCGTGGATGCGCTCCAGGCCCCACTGGCGCGGATCGGTCCCGGTCGGCGCGTAGTAGGTGTCGTTCGGGTCGATCGTCGGGTAGCGCAGCCGGTTCGGCTCGGCATGCACGAACGGCGCCTCGGGCGCGCCGGCGGCGCTCTGGGCGGAGAGCGGCCCCACCTCCACCGGGAGCTGCACCACGACGGCATTGAGCTGCGGGATGTGCTGGAGGATGCTCCCGCCGCGCCCGCGAACCTCGTTCTCGATATCCGCATAGGGCGTGCCGGGCTGGTAGCGCATGATGACCTGTTCCGGCCCGGTCTGGAGCCGGGAGGCGCCATCGAGCGGCGGCGGGCCCGCGGCCTGCAGCGCCGCCGGGGCGAGCGATACGAGCAACATCCCGGCGATCAGGCCCGCGCGGGCCAGTCTGTTCCATCGATTCACGGCTCACCTCCCCCAACCGCGCCGCCTGGTCCGGCGTCCGGATCGCGCGTTGGCGACTCGCTGGCTTTAATCACTATACCGCAGGATGGGCGGGAATGGCGCGGTTTGGGAGCGTTTTTCACAGTTTTTTACAAGCAAGCGAGGCAAGCGCCCTGGCTCGGACGCCCGCCTCGCAGAAGCCGCAGGACGCGGGAGTGCGTTAGCGGTTGTTGACGATCCGCAGGATATACAGGAACAGGTTCACGAAGTCCAGGTAGAGCTTGAGCGCGCCGATGATGGCGACCTGGCGCACGGCGGCCGCGCCGCTGTTCACGCCCTGGATCTCCAGGACTTCCGCCTGGCGCTTGATCCACTGCGTATCGTAGGCGGTCAGGCCGACGAATAGGATCACGCCCGCGTAGGTGACCAGCCAGTAGAGCGCCGAACTTGCCAGGAACAGGTTGACGACGCTCGCCACAATCAGCCCGATCAGCCCCATGAGCAGGATGCCGCGGAAGCGGGACAGATCGATCTCGGTCGTGTAGCCGACGATGCTCATCGCCGCGAACATGGCGCCGGTCGCGAACAGCGCCAGCGAGATATTCGACAGGCTGGCCCAGTAGAACACGGTGGACAGCGTCATGCCGTTGAGGACTGCGTAGACCATGAACAGGGTCGTGGCTCGCTGCGGGCTGATCTTGGTCAACCGGGCGGCCAGATACCAGACCAACCCCACTTCCACCAACATCACAATCATCAGGACCGGGGCCAGGGCCGCTGTCAGGCCGGTGGTCGCGAGAAAGCCCGCCACGACGGCGCTGGTGATCAGGCCCAGCGTCATCCACAGATAGACCTGCTGCATCACCGAACGCATGTTGATGCGCTCGCCTAATGCCTTCGCTTGAGGTTGTGGCCGGTAAATATCCATTTCGACACTACTCCTACACCGCAGATAGATTACTCATATTATACCTGCGGCGAGGCCTTTCACGCCACGCAGAACGTTAACATTGTGTAAATTCGCCCGCGCGCCCTCGAACATGCATTCAGCCGCACAAATCAATGACATATGTTTTATCTTGTTTTAATTAAGTCTGTATACACTTACAATTAAGGGAGATGGTGTAGGACAAGTCAGGGTGGGTCCGTCCCTTTCTCACACCGGCGCCTGGGCGCCGGGCAATCCGCCAGCGGGGCGCTCGTATCGAACGCGGTGCGTTAGGAATTGGTTAGGAATATCAGCCAGCCGCTCGATCATGTTATACTAAGGCGCATTCGTGGGGGGTATGACGGGAAGACGGAACATCACAAATAACACACCCTAGCCGGTCCTCTTGCCCTTGTTTGTCTGGTCCTATTAGCGGGCGAGACCATTGATGAGTCACTCCGACACGGTAATACTAGCAGGACAGGGATCCCCGTCAACCGGTTGCTCGATCATCTGGCTGGGCGGGCATAGCCCATTACTCGAGGCAACCTGGCCCCTGGCTGAGGTCTACCACGTCACCAGTCCCAAGACCCTGCTGGGCGCGCTCCAGCGGCAGCTCTCGACCTGCGTCGTCCTCGACCTTGCCTGGCTAAAGGCCGATCTCGCCCCCCTGCTCCGCCAGATCCGCGATCACGCGCCGCACGCCGGCGTGCTGGCCCTGGTGCCCGCCGAGGGCGAGCGCCCCGACGCCACCCACCCGGACATCGACCGCGTGCTGCCGGTCACCGTGTCGCAGCAAGAGCTGTCCGCCGCCCTCAAGGATCTGGCGACAGAGACCGCGCGCCGCCTGGCTGCGCCCGGCCCGCGCCCCCACTCTGCGGCCCAGGACATCCCCGATAAGCTCAACGAACGCCTGCGCCACCTGGAAGGGCTAGTCCAGGCGTCCTTCACGATCGGCCGCACGGCGGACGAGGGCGATATCCTGGGCGACCTGCACAGCGTCGCGCGCATCGCTGTGGACGCCGACGACATCGCCGTGCTGCTCACCGACGCCCAATACACCGATCTGTCGGACGCGCTCGACCTGGGGGTACCCGGCACGTTTCTGGATGTGTGCCGGGCGTATCTGGCCGCGTGCTCTGCCGAGGAGCGCCCGATCTATCTGGGCGATGAAGTGCTGCTGCGCGAGCGCCAGCCGGACGTGCAGCCCAACGCGCCGCGCGTGCGCGAGGCCGAGGCCGCCGGCGCCCTTTCGTACATGCGCCTGCCGCTGACCATCGACCAGCAGTTGATCGGGTTCGTCGCGCTGTTCTCGAACCAGCCTAACCAGTTCAACGGCGCACATCTGCAGTTGGGACGGCTGTTTGCCTCGCAGGTGTCGACCGCGGTCCGGAACATGCGGCTCTACCTGCGCCTCAATCGCGCTGAGCAGCGCCAGCAGGCGGTGGGCAAAGTCGCGCGCCTGATCGCGGAAGACATGACGCTCAGCGCCGTGCTGAGCCGGATCGTGGAAGAGGCGGTCCAGTTGGTAGCCGCCCAGACGGGCGTGCTGCTGTTGGTCCAGCCCGACAGCAGCCTGTCGGTGAGCGCGGCCCATCACCTCAACTCGCAACACACCCGCGCCATCGGCTCGCGCCTGAACCCCGACGAGGGCCAGGCGGGCTTGATCGCGCGCACCGGCAAGCCCGGCGTGGTGACCAATTACCGCCAGTGGGAGCACGCCCGGCCCGAGATGAAAACGTCGCTGCCTGAGAACGCGACCCTGTACGGCGTCCCTCTCCACTACCGGCGGCGCGTGCTGGGTGTGCTGCAGGTCGTCAAGACGAACGCCAACCAGGACGAGATTCAGGACGATCTCGACGTGCTGATGATGCTCGCGCCCCAGGCCGCCACCGCCATCGCCAAAGCCCAGCTCCACGAGACGATCCAGCAGGACCGCCAGCAACTGCGCGCCATCTTGGACAACACGGCGGCGGGCGTGGCGGTGTGCGACGCCAGCGGTCGCGTGCTGATGCTCAATCCGGAAGCGCAGGCGGTGCTCAAACGGCTCAACATCAAGCTGCAGGACGTGATCGATCAGCGCATCATGGACTTGCTGCGCAAGTGGGTGCCGGACCGCCAGATCACGCTCGACCAACCGGACGCCGTGCTGGATGTGAATCTGGGCGACATCGGCGAATACCTGGTGCGCATCGCGCCGATCACCAAGTCCGACGGCACGATCGATCGCTACGTCGCCGTGGCGCAGGATGTGTCCGAGCTGCGGCGGCTCGACCGGCTGAAGTCCGACATGATCCACATCCTCTCGCACGATCTGCGCAACCCGCTGGGGCTGGCGCGCGGCTCGATCGACCTGATCGACGAGCCGGACATCCCGCCCGATCAGCGCGAGCAGTTGCGCGGCATGATCATCAACAGCCTGGACCGGATGGAGCAGCTCATTCAAGACGTGGTGGACCTGGAAATGGCGCAGTCGCTGGGCGAGGAATCGGCCAAGCCGTACCGGCTGTCCAGCCTGGTACGGGAGGTGGTCGAACGCAACGAGGACAAAGCCCGCCAGCACGCGATCACCCTGTCGTATCAGGAGATCAGCGCGCCGGTCCATCTGCTGCTGGGACATTCCGTGCTGGTCGGACAGGCCATCGACAACCTGCTCAGCAACGCGGTCAAGTACACGCCGGCCGGGGGAAAGATCGATGTCACGCTGGCGATCGCGGATGACTACGCCGTGATCGAGGTCAAGGACACGGGCTACGGCATGCCCCCCGAGAGCCTGCCGCATGTCTTCGATCAATTCTTCCGCGTGCAAGACCGGCGCACCCGGCACATCCAGGGGACCGGGCTGGGCCTGAGCCTGGTCAAGACGATCGCGCAGGCCCACGGCGGCTATGTCTCGGTGGACAGCGTCGTCGACCAGGGCAGCACGTTCAAACTATTCCTGCCGCTCAGCTTGCGCAAGACGGCCAAAGCCCCGGCGCAGTCGTCCATCCGGCTCGATTTATCGGACCTGGCGAAGAAGGATCGCCCCCACTAACCGCTCACCCCGCCTTGAGACTGGCGTTGGCGAGCATCGCGGCTCCCACCAGCACGGAGTTATCCCCCAGAATCGCCTCGAGGATGGGCAGGTTCTCCGGCTCCACCGGTCGAATCAGGTAATGGTACGTCGCCTGCCGGATGATCGGCATCATGAAGCTGCCACACGCCTCGATGAGCCCGCCGCCAAAGACAACACATTCGGGATCGATGGCATTGACCAGGGACGCCGTGAAAATCCCCAGGTGGCGCGCCGCACGGCTGACCACCTCGGTCACCAGGGCGTCTTTCTCCTTGAGCAGCTCGGCCAGCGCCCCGCTGGTAACCCGCCCCTCCGAGTCGACGTAGTCGGCCGCCAGGCTGCGGCGCCCGCCGCGCAGCTCGCCCACGATATCGCGCTCGATGGCAGTCCGGCTCGCCAGCGCCTCGATGCAGCCGCGCCGGCCACAGCCGCATACCGGACCGTCGATCAGCACGACCATGTGCCCGAACTCGGCGGCAGCATTCCGCGCCCCGCGCCACAACACGCCGTCGAGCACCAGCCCGCCGCCGATGCCGGTGCCGGGCGCGATGCCGACTACCGAGCGGTAGCCCTTCGCCACACCCGCGGTCACCGAGCCGAACGTTCCGGCGTTCACATCGTTTTCGACGAAGGTCGGCGTCTCCAACAGGCTCTGCAGCCGGGGGCCGAGCGGCACGTTCACCCAGTTGGCCAGGTTGGGCGCGAACTCGATCACGCCGGTGTTGTAATCCGCCACGCCGGGCGCCCCAATGCCCACCGCGTCGATCAGGTCCATCGTCAGGCCGGCGTCCGCGACCGCGTCCAGCGCCGTGCTGGCAATGCGCTCGATCACCGCATCGACGCCCCGCTCAGGGCGCGTCTTGCGCTTGGCCGTCCCCAGGATATGCCCGTGCTCGTCGACCACCCCGGCCAGGATCTTCGTCCCGCCCAGGTCGATCCCCAGCGTCATCGACGTCCCCGAACTGGGCCGGTCCTTGTTGGATGATTTGTCTTTTTTCGCCATGGTGCCTCCCCGGTGCGTTGCCTGTCCCACCCGATCATAGACGACACTCAAGCGCCGTGCAACGCGATCGCCCTGCCAGCACGCTGGGCGCGCCCCGGTGGGCGGCGGCGCGATCCGGGTGTAGACTTGACCGCACGTGACCGTCCCGACACCCGAACCGAAGGCCCGCCATGACGAAAACGAGCGTGATCTGTCCCGAATGCGGCCACCGGCCCGGCCCGCTGGCCTGGCGCTGCCCGCAGTGCGGCGCCCCCCTGGAGATCGAGAGCCTGCCGCCATTCGACCATACGGCGATCGTGCCGCATGAGTGGTCGCTCTGGCGCTACGCCCGGATGCTGCCCGTCTCCCGCCAGGCCTCGCTCGGTGAAGGCATGACTCCGCTGGCACACGCTCACCTGGGCGGGATCGACTTTCGCGCCAAGCTCGAATACCTCAACCCGACCGGATCCTACAAAGATCGCGGCACGGCGACGATGATCAGCCACATGCTGGCGCACGGCGCGAGCGAGGTGGTCGAGGATTCATCCGGCAACGCGGGCGCCTCTGTCGCCGCCTACAGCGGCGCGGGCGGCATTCGCGCGCGCATCTTCGTCCCGGCGGACGCGCTGCCCGGCAAAAAAGCGCTGATCGCGGCCTTCGGCGGGGCGCTGGTCGAGGTGGACGGTCCGCAGCGCAACCGGGCGGCCGCCTGTGTCGAGGCGGCCAAGACCACGCCCTACGCCAGTCATAGCTGGAGCCCGTATTTCATCCTGGGCCAGATGACCGCGGCCTGGGAGATCTGGGAGCAGCTCGGCGGGCGCGCCCCGGATGCGGTGATCTGCCCGGTGGGCCAGGGCTGCCTGTTCCTGGGGCTGGCCCGCGGCTTCCGCGCGCTGGACGCGGCCGGTCTGATCGAGCGGCTACCCGCGATGGTGGCGGTGCAGCCGTCCGGCTGCGATCCGATCGTGCGCGCCTGGGAAAGCGGCGCGGACGCGCCCGAGGCCGTCACGCCGACCTACTCCGTGGCGGATGGCATCCTGATCAACACGCCCGCCGTGCGGGGCCGCGAAATCCTGGCAACGATCCGCGCGACGGGCGGCGCGGCGCTGCGCGTGGACAACGCGGCGATCCTGACTGCGCGCGATGCCATGACCGCGCGGGGCTTCGTCATCGAGCCGACCAGCGCGGCGGCGGTGGCGGCGCTGCCCGCTCTCCGCGAGCGGGGCGACGCCGGGGCCGAGTGGGTCGTCATGCTGACCGGCAGCGGGCTCAAGTTGCTGAGCGGCGCGCCGGGCGCGTAAAACACGGACGGCGCTCGCTGGCGCCGCCCGGTTGGTGTCGTCGTCTTTCGCCTCGCCCGCTCACCCGGCGACCGTCCATTCCACCACCGCAGCGTCGATGTGCGTGTACTTGAGCGCCCGCGCGGCCGAGATCCGGTGGTGGCCGTCCACCACGAAATAGACCTCGCCCACCCGGATCAGCTCCACCGGCGGCAGCGCCAGACCGCGCACCATGGCGGTCGCCACGCGCACCCAGCGGGTTTCGCCCCGCTCGTTGAGCGGGTAGAACTCGCAGTCGAAATCGCCCGTTCTGTCGAGGCTGCCGCGGATGTCGTCGAGCGCGACCGTGCGCGACCCGAGCGCGTGCCGCCCGGTGATCGTGACCTCGGCCTCGACGGCCGCCAGGTCCAGCAGGCGGCGCGAGCGCGACGTCAGGGCCGCCCGCAGCCGCTTGATCTGCGCGGTGCGCAGCGCGCGGTCGAACAGCCGCTGGGCGCGGGGCGCGTTGGTATTCGCCGTGCCCAGCCGTAGAACCATGTCGTTTTGCAGCGCTATGGGTTGGAACATGGCGGCCTCCTGTCGATCAATCTATCCCCATCATAGCCGCCGCGTGTCTCACCAGCGTGGCAGGCAGCGTCTCAAAAAGCGTCTCAGGCGTCTTGCCTCGAAAACACGCTGGGGCGATTCTTTTGTGGTATCCTGAAACGGAATACTCACAGGCTGGACGACGCCATGTTACGCGTGTTTCTTTTCGGCACGCCGCGAGTTGAACTGAACGGGGCCCGCGTCGAGATCAGCCGGCGCAAGGCGATCGCGCTGCTGGCCTACCTGGCCGTGACGGGCCAGCCCCACAGCCGCGACTCGCTCGCCGCGCTGCTGTGGCCGGAGGCCGATCAGGCTCGCGCGTTCGCATACCTGCGCACGGCGCTCTGGACGCTGCACAAAGCCTTGGGCGAGGAGTGGCTCGACGCCGGGGGCGATGCGGTCGGGCTGCGGCCCGGCGAGGGCTGGTGGCTGGACGTGGCCTGTTTCCGGACGCTGCTCAAGGACGACCCGGCTGCCCAGCCAGCCGACGTGCTGGCCGAAGCCGTCGCGCTCTACCAGGACGATTTCATGGCCGGGTTCACCCTGCCCGACGCGCCGGACTTCGACGAGTGGCAGTTCTTCGCCGCAGAGGATCTGCGCCGGATGATGGGCACGGCGCTCCAGTCCCTGGCCGAACAACTGGCAGCCGGCGGCGATGCGAACGCGGCGATCCCCTACGCGCGGCGCTGGCTGGCGCTGGATACGCTCAACGAAGCGGCCCACCGCCAGTTGATGGCGCTCTATCACGCCACCGGGCAGCGGGCCGCCGCGCTGCGCCAGTACCAGGAATGCGCCGGCCTGCTGCGCGACGAGCTGGGCATCGCGCCGGAGCCGGAAACTACCGCGCTCTACGAATCGATCCAGGCGGGGCGCAGGCCGGCCCTGCCCGCAGCGCCACCTGTCCCCGCCCCTGCCCCGCCCGCCGAGACACTCCCCGTGCCGGTGACGCCGCTCATCGGGCGCCAGCGCGAGCTGGACGAGATCCACGCCCGGCTGCGCGGCGACGACTGCCGCCTGCTGACGGTGATCGGTCCGGGCGGGATCGGCAAGACGCGGCTGGCGCTCCAGGTCGCCGCCGATCTCGGCGCCGGGTACGCGGACGGCGCCGTATTCGTGCCGCTGGCCCCGGTCACGGCGGCGGAGTACCTGGTCCCGGCGCTGGCCGACGCCCTGCGCTTCAAGGCCACCCGCCAGGGCGAGCCCCGGAGCCAACTCTGGTCGTATCTGCGGCGCAAGCACATGCTGCTGGTGCTGGACAACTTCGAGCACCTGCTCGACGGCGCGGACCTGATCGCCAGCCTGTTGAGCTTTGCCCCTCGGGTGGATGTGCTGGTCACCTCGCGCGAGCGGTTGAATCTGCGCGAGGAATGGCTCTACGAGATCCACGGGCTGAGCTTTCCTCCCGACGGCGAGACGACCGCCCTGGAGGAATACAGCGCGGTGGCGCTGTTCGTGCACAGCGCCCGGCGCGTCCGGCCCGGCTTCGCGCTGGACGCGGCGACGCGCCGGGCCGTGGCCCGCATCTGCCGCCTGGTGGACGGGATGCCGCTGGGCGTCGAGCTGGCGGCGGCGTGGCTCCAGGTGCTGTCGCCGCAGGAAATCGCCGAGGAGATCGAGCGCTCGCTGGATTTCCTGACCGCCTCGCTGCGCGACCTGCCGCCGCGCCATCGCAGCATTCGGGCCGTGTTCGAATCGTCGTGGGAGCGGCTCGACCCGGCCCAGGCGCGCGTGCTCAGCCGGCTGTCGGTGTTCCGCGGCAGCTTCACGCGCGAGGCGGCCCAGGCCGTCGCGGACGCGCCGCTGCCCGTGCTGCTCGCGCTGGCCGGTAAGTCGCTGCTGCACCGGTCGCCGGATGGCCGGTTCAACATTCACGAGCTGCTGCGCCAGTTCGCCGAGGAGAAGCTCGACGCCGATCCCGACGAGCGCGACCGCACGCATCGCGCCTACGTGACCTATTACGCGCAGACGCTGCGCGCGCTGGAGCCGAGGCTCAAAGGTCCCGACCAGATCGCCATGCTGGACCAGATCGAAGACGACATCGACAACATCCGCACCGCGTGGATTCTGGCAGTGAACCAGCGCGATGCCGCCGGTCTGAGCGGCCTGCTGGCCGGGCTGCGCCTGTTCTACATCATGCGCCCGCGCCTGCAAGAGAACCGAGAGATGTTCGGCGGCGCGGTGGACACCCTGAAACATGCTACCGATCTGAGCAGCGAGGAACAGATCGTGCTGGCCCAGATCAAGATCGTGCTGGCGATGACCTATCGCGTCCTGGGCCGCGGCCCGCTGGCGGTGGAGCTGTTCCACGAAGCCTACCCGGTCCTGGGACAGCTCGACGCAACGGCTCACCCGGACGCCGCCCTCACGTTCAACGTGCTTTCCTCGCTGGCGAACTGGCCGCTGCGCGACTCCGAGAAGGCGGAAGGGCTGGCGCGGCGCGCGATTGCGTTGTTCGAGGCGCAGACCGACCAATGGGGCATCGCGTGGGGCTACCTGAACCTGGGTCAGGTCGCCCACGTCAATATCCGCTACACCGAGTCCGGGGATTTCTTCCAACGGGCACTGGATATCAGCCGGGCGATTGGCGACCGGTGGGTGCCGGGTGTGGCGCTCAAAGCCCTGGGCGAAGTGGCCTATTCGCTGGGCCAATACGCCGAAGCCGAGCGCCTGTACCGCGAGGGCCTTGCTCTCAGCGAATCGATCGGCGACACCAACGAGCGCGCCTTCACGCTCGACCGGCTGGCGAACCTGATCAGCATCCAGGGTCGGCATGCCGAAGCTGAGGGACTGATCCAGCAGGCGATCCAGCTCGGCCACCAGCTCGGCGACCCGTCCAAGATCGCGAGCAGCCTGTTCAACCTGGCCGAGATCGCGTACGCCCGGCGGGATTACGACGCGTCGGCCCGCCACAGCCAGGAAAGCCTGACCTACTTCGCCGAGTCCGGAACGCTGCACATGGCCGCCTGGGTGCGCATCCACCAAAGCCGGATCGCGCTGGCGCGGGGCGACGCGCAGGAAGCCGCCAGCCTGGCGGATCTGGCGCTGTCGGTGATCGATCCGGAGGTCGAGCCGTGGGGCCAATCGGTGGCCTATTACTGCCTGGGCGAGGCCGCGCTGGCCCAGGGCGATCGCGCCGCGGCCCGCGACCACCTGCGGAGCGCCGTCGAAATCGCCGCGCGCTGCCAGTCGGTGATGCTGCTCACGCGCTTTCTCATCGGCGTGGCCCGCCTGTGGGCGCAGGCCGGGCGCGCCGAGGAAGCGATCGAGCTTCTCGCCTGCGTGCAGGATCACCCGGCCACGTGGCACGAAGCCCGCGAGCGCGCCGCTGACTTGGCCGGGACTATCGCCGAAGACCTGCCCGCGCGGACGGTTCGGGCGGCAGCAGCGCGCGGTGGACGCCGGACGCTGGACGAGATGGTCGCTCTGGTGCTGGCTGGCAATTGACAAGCGCCGGACAGTCGTGCTATAGTGCTGGCATCGTCCGCGACAGACAAGGGAGGCGTATTCCTTATGGCACAAGTGATGAAATGCAACGGGCTTGCGGGCCTGGGTACGCCTGTCTGTGCTGCGTGACGCTTCTGAATAGCCTGATCAATCTGCTGATCTGATTCCCCTGTAAAAGCATCTCCAGCGCCGCCGGCGT
>Ga0123333_10002769_pt1 | contig 17553 bp, 11 predicted proteins | sample BioC12SIPDNA_3_FD_89957 | JGI IMG/M metagenome (GOLD analysis project Ga0123333, IMG submission 89957) | Anaerobic biogas reactor microbial communites from Washington, USA - Biogas_R2_B C12 SIP DNA | ecosystem: Engineered > Bioreactor > Anaerobic > Unclassified | place: Washington, USA... | reverse complement strand
CGTCTTAGCCGTTTGGGGGCCATTATGGCGGCGTTCTTTCGAGGTTTCAACGAGAACCCGGACGCTGCGGCTGAGAAACCGCCGGCGGAAGTCCAGGGCCAGCCGGGCTTCGAGGCCCGCGAGTTGTGCGGTGCGATCTTTTATGGCTTCCGCTGATGGCATTTCATTCTGCCAGTCGTAGGCGGGCGTTCCCTGGCGCGGGCTGAATGGGAAGATGTGGATCTTGGCGAAGCCGCAGCGCTGGGCGATTCGAAGCGTCGCGTCGAAATCGGCCTCGGTCTCGCTGGGAAAGCCGACGATCAGGTCGGTGGTCAGGGCCAGGTCGTCGAGGCGGCTTGACGCGGCGTCGACGGCGCGGAGGTAGTCATCGCAGCGGTACTGGCGGCCCATACGGCGCAAAATGGGGTCCGATCCGCTCTGAAGGGGCAGGTGCAGGTGGTGGGGGAACTTCTCGCTTGCGGCCAGCAGGTCGATCAGTTCGGGGGTCAGGTCCATCGGCTCGAGGCTCGAGAGCCGCAGGCGGCCGAGTCCCGGCAGGGCCAGCAGTTCAGCGATCAGGTCCAGAAGCGGGGTTTGCGGCTCGGTAATACGTATTTTCCTGGTGGTCGAGCGTCCGTAGGCCCCCAGGAAGATGCCGCTCAGGACGATTTCGCGGTGTCCGGCGTCGAGGAATCGGCGGGCCTGGTCGAGAACAAAGGACTTGGGCGCGGAGGCGAGGTCGGGCCGGAGGCTGGGGATGATGCAATAGTTGCACCGGGCGTCGCATCCGTCCTGGACCTTGAGGATCGCCCGATGGCGTCCGGCGAAGGCCTCGACGGGGTACGGCTGGAAAATATCCTTGACGTTTCGCGGGCAATCGGTTTGTATATCAATGTTGGCGTAACTGTCGCCAGACAGTAGGTTTCCGGCATTGTCGGGCCCGTTGGAACGGCGCCCGAGATGGTGTGCGAGGAAGGTTTCCAGGGCGGAGAGGATGCCGCGACGATGGTCGGCCAGGAGGGCCAGTTGCGGCAGGTCGCCGAGGTCCGCCGGGCCCGACGAAGCGCAGCATCCGAGGACGATGAGCCTGGCGTCAGGAAACTTGCGAGCCAAAGCCCGAACCGCCTGCCGCGACTTGGAGGCAGCCGACGCCGTAACGGCACAGGTGTTTATGACGCAGAGATCCGGATTTTCCGACCCCGCTTCGAGCAATCCGAACCGTTCCAAGAGGGAACGGACCTGCTGGCCTTCGAACTGAGCGACTTTGCATCCGAGGTTAGAGACTTTATAAAACTTCATGGCATAGAATTTAACAAGTGGCCCCGCCTCCCGCACGCACCGAGCGGGTTTGCCGACCGTAATTGTAATTATACACGCATGAGGTTGAACAGCCGCAACCGCTGAGAGGAGATCATGCATGGCAGGTGCAAAAGCGATCTGGGCGATTGACATCGGACAATGCGCCTTGAAGGCTCTGCACGCCCGACTGTCAGGGGACGTGATTGAGGTTGATAATTTTATAACGATCGAGCATGAGCAGATCCTGTCTCAGCCGGACGCGGACGAACCGGCGTTGATTCGAGGGACGCTCAAGAAGCTGGTGTCGAAGGCGGACCTGGGGCGCGATCCGATCATTTTGTCGGTGCCGGGTCATCGGAGTTTCGCCCGTTTTTCGAAGTTGCCGCCGGTGGAGCCTAAGAAGATACCGGCGATCGTGGACTATGAGGCGAAGCAGCAGATTCCGTTCGGGATTGACGAGGTGGTCTGGGACTATCAGGTGTTCCGGGCGTCGGACGGTCCGGACATTGAGGTGGGGATTTTCGCGATCAAACAGTCACTGATCGCTCAGTACCTGGACTACTTTCGCGAGTTGAATTTGACCCCGATCGTGGTGCAGACAGCGCCGGTGGCGTTGTACAACGCGTGCCTGTTTGAGGGGATGATGGGCAGCGACGCGGTGATCATCGCTGACGTGGGGGCGCAGAATACGAATTTTCTGATTGCTGAGGGCCACCGGCTGTGGCTTCGGAACATTCCGATCGGCGGGAACAATTTCACGGAGTCGCTGCAGAAGAGCTTCAAGCTGAATTTCACGAAGGCGGAGCAACTCAAGCGGACGGCGGCGACGAGCAAGTACGCGAGAGCGGTGTTCCAGTCGATGCGTCCGGTGTTTTCGGACCTGTCGGCGGAGTTTCAGCGGTCGGTGGGTTTCTACACGTCGGTGAACCGGGAGGCGGAGGTTCAGAAGGTCTACGCGTTGGGCAACGCGTTTCGCCTGCCGGGTCTGCTGAAGTTTTTGCAGCAGAACGTTGGGATGCCGGTGGAGCGGGTGGAGACGTTCGGGAAGCTGAAGCTGGCGGGCGGCCTGAACGAGGTGGAGTTCAACGAGAATTTGCTGTCGTTCGGGGTGGCGTACGGGTTGGCGGTGCAGGGGCTTGGTCAGGCGAAGGTGGAGACGGACCTGATGCCTCCGGAGGTGGCGAAGGAGGCGGTCTGGCGAGGGAAGAAGTACTGGTTCGGCGCGGCGGCGGCGTGCCTGGTGCTGGCGGCGGGGGTGGTGTGGCTGAAGGGGGCGGGCGATTCGAGCAAGATCGCCAGCGATCGTCAGGAGCACGAGCCGCGGATCAAGCAGGTGGTGGACAAGTACGACCGTTATCTGCGGGAGTACAAGCAGTTGACCGGCGGCGGACCGGAGAAGGCGGGTCTGGCTGAGTACGTGGCGAAGCTGCGGTCGATGCAGTACATTCATCCGCGGATCATGGCGATGGTGACGGAGGCGGCGTCGAAGACGGGGTTGGATTCGGCGTTGGCTGAGGCATCGACGCCGGAGGCGTATGCGGAGGCGGTCAAGGGTGTTCCCCGCGGGGAGCGGCGTCAGATATTCATCGACACGGTGACGCCGGTGTTTGTGCCGAACGCGACGCCGGAGCAGATTCGGAAGATGACGCAGGCGGTCACGCCGGTGGCGTTGAAGGTGACGGGCCGATCGAGCAGTCAGGCGACGGGTGCGTACGAGATGCCAAATATGGGCGGTCCGGGCATGCCGGGCGGTGCGGGATACGGGATGCCGCCGCAAGGGATGGGTCCTCCGGGCGAGTACGGAGGCGGTCCTTACGGTCCGGGCGGCGGTGCTCCGGAAGGGTATGTTCCGGGTCGGGCGCCGGGCGGCGGTGTTCCGGACCGGGCCGGAGGCGGCATGGCGCGTCAGAGCCGTCCCCAGATGGGGGAGGCGGTGGACGAGGAGTTGCCCAAGGGCTTTCTGGTGACGATTTCGGGGACGACGCCGTACAGCGATCCGGCATCGCGTCAGAAGGCGGCCAGGTTCCTGGCTGAGACGCTGGTGAAGAATCTCCAGAGTTACGGGAAGGACTACGGGCGGGAACACGGCCTGTGGATCGAGCCGGTGGAGATCAAGAACGTCAAGGAAGTGAACCCGGCGGACAAAGGGGTATCGATCGGCGGACAGGATCCGGGACGAGTACGGGATCGACGGACGACGAATCGGGCGACGGAAGAGGCGGAGCGCGGGCCGTTCGATCCGATCACCGGCGAGTCGATGGCGGATGACTGCCAGTTCACGGTGGTCTGTTTCGTTCATTTGGGCGAGCCGAAGGAGGAGTCGGCGGAGCCGGACGGCGCGGCGGGACAGCCGGCGCGTCGGCCGCGTTCGTAAGGAAGCGAGTGGAATGGTGCACCGGCACCGGCGAATGGAGGAGCGAAGATGGAACTCCTGAAGAAATACATCGTGGTGGTGATCAGTGCGGTGGTGTCCGTGGCGGCGCTGGTCGGCGTGGCGGTGGGGATCAGCCGGTTTTCCGGTCTTCAGAAGGAACTGGACCAGGCCAAAGGGCTGGTCACGAATCTCCAGACCATCGAGAAGGGGGTTCCCGTTCCGACGGCGGACGGGGTCGTGCAGCTAATCGCGACGGAGGAACTGGTGACGACGTTCCGTCAGGTGGCGGTGGAAGGGGCGGCCCAGTCGCGTGAGGCGCTGGCCGAGTCGCTGTACGAGAACATCGGCTACGATCCGGAGACGGGGACGATCAAGCGGGCGCTGGTCATGGAGGGGATTTTTCCGGAGCCGATTTCGACGTCCTTGCCCTACGGTTTCCGGTCGGCGTACGAGCAGGCGTTGCTGGACCTGTTGTCGGCGATGGATGCGGGCGGGGTTCCGACGGAGTCCGAGATTCGGAAGGAGCTGGACAACCTGGAGTTGACGACAGGTTTCCACTCCGACAAGGATTCGGCTTCGGAGCGGCGGACGGAGACGACGGCGGCGGCGACGGATTCGGGCCTTCAGTTGACGGAGCAAGACAAGCAGCTTCTGGCGGTTCAGCGGGCGGCGGAGGTGAGGGCGGGGGCGATCAAGATTTACGCGGACTGGTCGTGCCTGGACGTGGTGAAGGAGGTATTCGCGACGGATCAGGGCACGGCGCCGTGGCTGCGGGACATGTGGTGGGCGCAGATGTCGCTGTGGATTCAGCAGGACATTGTGCGGGCGATCGCGGAGGTGAACGGGTCGGCGAAGGACGTCACGGGGTCGGCGGTGAAGCGTCTGCACGGGATCGAGGTGGCGCACGGGTACTACCTGGGTCCGGTGGGCGGATCGGCGATGGCGGGAACGGGGAACCTGCCGCAGAGTTTCACGGGGATTTCGCCGAACGGGGATTGGGACGTGACGGGCTTCAAGCTGGAGGTGACGGTGGACGTCCGCCGGCTTCCGGAGTTGATCGCGGCGATTTCGCGGCAGGGCCACTACGTGCTGTATTCGTGGGATCTGGAGGCGGTCCAGAAGCCGCAGCAGGATCGGCAGGGGAATCGGTCCGTCGGCCGGACGATCGACGAGTCGCTGCTGTACCGGTATGGGACGGACCCGCTGGTGCGGTTCGTTGGTTGTTGGGAAGCGTACCAGATCAAGGACTTCCATCACTGGGGGATCGTGGGGTACGGCGTGGATGCGCAGAAGAATCCGACGGTGAAGCTTTACGACGGGAAGGTGGTGGCGGTTCCCGCGGAGGGGGGGCGTGAGGACGTGGCGGGTCTGACGGGTCTGATGCCCAAGGAGATTCGCGAGGCGCTGTCGCTGGAGGAACAGCCGTCGAGTTCGGGCCAGTCGCCGCGTCGCGGGCGTGGCCGATAGGAGAGACGGACGACTCAGTTCGGAGAGGACATATGCCTGCCAAGAAACCGAATGTGATCGAGCAGCATTTCGAGAAGGGCGTGCTGGCGCTGGCGGCGGTGGTGCTGCTGTACATGGGTGCGGCGTACCTGGTTGGATCGCCGGTCAAGACGATGATCGGGACCGAGACGGTCGGTCCGGGGGAGGCGTACGCCCGGATCGCCGAGATGGCTCAGCGGGTAGACGAGAAGGCCCGGCGTCAGGCCGTGCCGGAGAATATCGTGGTCGAGAACACGACGGGCCAGTCGGGTCAGACGAAGAGCCAGGCGGGCCAATCGTTGCCCACGACGCTTCCGGCTGTGGTTCAGCGGGTCAAGGAGAGCGAAGGGATCGAACTGGGCGATCCGAACACGCCGTATCGGCGTCACGACCTTGTGAAGGTGGTGACGCCGGTGCGTCTGGCGGTGCATCAGGGTCGCAGCACGATCGAGGTGGATCCGCGGGATTCGCTGGCCCAGTTTGTCCAGGCTTCGGAAGGTCGGGCGGACATGAGCTGGGTTACGGTGGTGGGTGAGGTGAACCTGGAGGAGCAGAAGAAGCTGATGGCGGATCTGCCGGATACTCCGGGCAAGGAGCCGCACATCATACGGGTCGATCTTCAGCGGGCTCTGGTGGACGAGCAGGGGCATCTGGGGGAGTGGGAAGACGTGGCTCCGCTGGACCCCGCGGCATTGCTGGCGCCGCCGGACAAGCCTTTGAAGCTTGAGACATTCCAGGAGCTCAAGAACTTGCGGGCGGAATTGCTTCGGGCGCCGTCGCAGTGGCAGGTGGAAGCGGCAAACCCGTACTTTCCCCGCGTGATGGCGGGGGCGCCGTGGAACATTCCGACGCTGGCGGGCGAGAAGCCGGTGGTGGTGGAACGTCCGGTGGCGCGTCGGGAGCGTCCAGCGGTTCGCCGGGTGACTCAGCCGACGGGTATGGGTCCTGGCGCGGGTCCTGGGGCGGGTCCTGGCATAGGCCCGGATCGAGACCGCTTGGGCGGCGGTGGCGGCGGTGGCGGTGGCGGGGCGTACAACCGCTACGGGGCGCCGGGCGGAGCGAATGAACGCCGGCTTGGCAACGACCGGCCGCGGTATGGCGGCGAAGACATGATGCCGCCGATGGGTATGCCGGCGGGTCCTGGGATGATGGAGCCGGGCATGGAGCGGATGCCGACTCCGGCTGGGCCGGGGACGACGGGTCCGAAGGCGGAGTTGGAGAAGACGGAGACCGGGGTGAAGGTCTGGGCTCACGACCTGTTTGCAACTCCTGGCAGGGCATATCGTTACCGCATGAGGATAGTCATCTACAACTCGCTGGCGGGGTGGCCGCTGTACATGAAGGATCAGTCGAACGTGCTGTTGGCGGGTCTGAGCAGCGAGTGGTCGGAGCCGACCAATCCGGTGATTGTGGAGGAGGACATTTACTTCTTTGTTTCGCGGCCGCACGACGAGAGGAAGGCAGTAAAAGTTGACGTGTATAAGTGGAGTTACGGTTGGTTATGCAACCAGAGTTTCACGGTTGAGCCGGGCGAGATGATCGGCGGGCCGCAGAAGTCCAAGTATTATGTTCGGGACGGCGAGAGCACGCTGCAGGAGATGCAGGAGGTGATTGATTTTTCGACGGGCGCGGTGCTGGTGGACGTGACGGAGAAGGCGGAGGTGACGGTTCGGGATCCCAGCGGGCGTGGGGGGGAGTTTGAGATTCGCGCGGTGTCGGATGCGACGGTGATGGTGGTTCGGGACTTGGACGGGAAGCTGATCGAGCAGGATACCGAGAGCATTCGGTCGGACCCTGGTTATAAGTATTGCAGAGATAAGATGACTGACCAGCGTATGGAGATGCGTAGGAAGAACGTAGTTCGGTGGCAGGACGCGCGTCAGACGGGTGCGGGCGAAGCGGCGGTTCCGGCCCGCGGGCGAGGGTAGTGGAGGCGTGGGAGAAAGGGCCTTCGGCTGTGGGTAGGAATCTCAGTAAGTCCTTATCTCCTTTTGATTTTTGGCTTGAATGCGGTATTGGGTTTGGGTACACTGCTGCCTACAAGACGCCTGGCAGACAGTCCCGCCAAGTGAGACCTTCGTAGACGGTCCACGTGAGGCATTAGAGAGCGAATACGTGGAGGATACGACATTGCGGCCCTCGAGCGTGTTTCTGGTTGCGGCGATCGCCGCGGCAATGTGTTTTGGATCGGTCGGGCACGGTCAGGAGACTCAGGAGGGCGCGGATCCGTCGGCGCTTCTTGAGCAGGGGATCGAGTTATTCCAGAATTACGAGTTTGGGGAGGCGGTGCGGGTACTCCGCGCGGCCAAGGCCCGCGATGACGAATTGAACGAGTTGAGCGACGATCAGAAGCAGCAGCTCACGAGGTATCTGGATGAGGCGGCCAAGGCCAAGACGCCGAATCTGGAGGGGCTTGAGAGTTTGGAACTGGCAGAGCGTCTGATGGCATCGCCGACGGTGGGCGAGACGGAGTTGGAGCAGGCGGTGTCGTTCTACCGCAAGGCGTTGGAGGTGGAGCCGTATCTACCTCCGGCGGCGGTTCAGCGGGCGCGTGAGGGTCTGGCGAAGGCGACAAAGGAACTGGCGGCCCTGGAGCCTGAGACGGAGGAGGTCCAGGAGCAGCCGGTAGCGGCGCCGACGACGCAGCCGCAGGGATCGGCTGAGGGTGAGGAGGCGCCGGAGCCGGCGGAGCTTCAGGAGGTTCCGAGCGAGTCGGTTCGGTTGGAGCCGGTTGCCCCGCGGCTGGCGCCGCCGGGATCGGAGCCGACTCTGATGGACCGGGTGATCGAGGCGCGGCAGATACAGAAGCAGCAGGCGTTGGCGTCGTTCGCGGCGGCGGATCAGCGGATCCGGGAGGCGGTGGACGCGCGGGAGTTTCTGACGGCCCGAGACATATTGTCTGAGGCGCGGCAGGAGGTTTACCGGAACCGGAACCTGTTTACGCAGTCGGAGTTCGAGCGGTTGTTGCTGAACGTCGACAGCCTGGCGGCGTTGATCGAGGCGGAGCAGCAGGCGTACCAGCAGCGTCAGATCATGCAGCAGATGCAGGAGGCGGAGACGCAGCGGCTGGAGCGAGAGCGGCGGACGCAGGAGGAGAAGTACGAGCGGATTCAGGAGATATACCTGGAGGTGGCCCGTCTTCGCCGGGAGAAGCGGTTTGACGAGGCGATCGAGCGGGCGCGGGAGATTCTGGCGATCGAGCCGACGTACGACCGGGCCAAGTGGGTGATCGAGGATCTTCAGGATCTGTCGATGTACCGGGAGCAGAATCGGATCGACGAGGAGGTCGACGCCGAGGGTCGGGTTTTGTTCAACGAGGGGGATAAGGCGCGGATTCCGTATTCGGACGAGGTGCGATATCCGGAGAACTGGGAGGAGTTGACCCAGAGCCGCCGGGAGCTGATGCGTCGGCTGAACAAGACGCTGGTGGGCGAGGCTCCGGCGCGTCTGACGGAGCGGAAGCTGGAAGGGACGATCGTGGAGGACGTGAGGCCGCTTCGGGGGTCGCTGCGGAATGCCTTCAACTACTTCAAGGGTCAGGGGATCAAGCTGTTCGTGCGGTGGGACGCGTTGGAGATCGAGGGCCTGGTGCCGGACAGCGAGGTGAATTTCGAGTCGCTGGAGGGGCTGGAGGGGGTGAGTCTCAAGTCGGCGTTGGAGTTGCTGCTCAAGACGCTGAGTCCGGAAGTGAACTACGGGATCAACACGGACGGGTTCGTGGTGGTTTCGACGCGGGACGCGTTGCGTGACGAGAACCTGACGCCGCGGATGGGACGGCTTGAGACGCGGGTGTACAACATTTCGGACATCATGGAGTATTCGCCGTCGTTCAGCAGCATTCCGGAGGTTGAGCCGCAGCAGGAGGAGGAGGCGATCAACCTGGAGGACATTGAGGCGACGGAGTTTGAGGACCTGGAGTCGCTGGAGGACATGGTCGACCTGCTGGAGGAGTTGATCATTTCGCTGGTGCGTCCGGATAGCTGGCGGATCGCGGGCGGCGAGGGGACGATTGACGTGTGGCGGAAGCGCTGGCTGATCATTTACCAGACTCCGGAGGTGCACGACGAGATCGACGAGATGCTGGAGGGTCTGCGGGAGACGCAGACGATCCAGATCGCGATGGAGGCGCGGTTTATCACGGTGTCCCGGAACTTTTTGGAGAACATCGGGATCGACCTGGACGTGATTTTCAACCAGTCGCAGGCGGGGTACGATTTTACGGGTGCGGAGAACACGTGGGGGAACATGGTGCAGCAGGGGTTCGGGTCGTCGCTGGTGATGCCGCGGACGTTTTCGCGGTTGGCGGTGCTTCCGGTGTCGCCGGCGGGCGTTCCGGGCCAGTTGCCGGTGGGATTCGTTCAGCCGTACCAGCACCACGGGTTGATTCCGACGGGTAACGGAGGGAGTTTCACGGCGGGCAACATGACGCCGATACCGATGCTGCAGGGTTCGCGGAACCTGGTGATTCCGGAGAACACGGGTTTGCCGGGCAACCTGGCGGGGACGGCGGGTTCGGCGTTCCAGGTGATGGGAGCGTTCCTGGACGACCTGCAGGTGAATTTCCTGCTCGAGGCGACTCAGATGGACCGGTACAGTTCGATCGTGCAGGCGCCGCGGGTCATCATGCAGAACGGTTCGCTGGGCTATATTGCGGTGCAGACGGACGTGCCGTACGTGGAAGAGGTGGAGGTGGCGCTGGGCGAGTCGTCGGGCGGCACGGAGCCTCAGGTGGAGACGATGGGTTTCGGTACGGTACTGGCGGTTCGGGCGTCGACGCGGGACTTGCGTTATGTGAACCTGTACATGGTGCCTCAGGTGACGGCTCGGGCTCCGGACGCGGACCTGGTGTACGAGACGACGGTGGTGAGTCAGGGGGCGGTTTCGATTTTGTCGTACCTGTATCCGGGGCGTCGGACGACTCGGGTGGAGACGACGGTGTCGGTTCCGGACGGGGGGACGCTGCTGCTGGGCGGGTTGAAGCAGGCGGGGGAGATCGAGCGTGAGGCGGGCGTTCCGGTGCTCAGCAAGCTTCCGGTGGTCCGGCGGTTTTTCTCGAACAAGTCGATCACGAAGGACAACTTCACGCTGCTGGTGCTGATCAAGCCGAAGATTCTGATCCGCGAGGAGTTGGAGCCGGGATACCTGACCGACATGTAGGATCGCGGAAGGCGTTTTGAAGTTCAGGCCACCCCGTTGGCGCGGGGTGGCTTTTTTTATGAGGTCATTCGAGCCAGAGGGGCTTGAGGTCGATCTGGTCGGGATGGTATTTTCCGAGGCCGGCGCGTGCGGCTTCGACGAGGAGGGGGAGGAAGTCGTCGGATTCCAGGAGGGGTTGGAGGCCGGCGTTGGCGCGGAGACGTTCGATGATTTCGAAGGCGACGGCGTCGGTGGCGACGGCGTCCCGGCTGAAGAGGAGGGCCTCCTGGGGCGAGACGGCGTCGTCGTGTTCGAGGACGTCGGTTCGGATGGGGACCTTGACGGCGTTGACGAGGTGGAGGCGGATTTTGTCGCGGATGATGGGGAGGCGGTAGATGTCGACGATATAGGGGGAGCAGGCGTTTCGGTAGAAGCGTGCGGGATGTCGGAGGAAGCCGTAGGTGGCGTTTCGGAGGCAGACGCTGATGCCGGAGATGGCGTCGGCGCGGAGGAGTGGGACGTTGACGAGGGCGGTGACGTCGTCGAGGGCGGCGGTGAACTGGTCTTTGCCGGAGCCGAAGTCGATCTGGTCGGTCCATCCGAAGTTTGGTTTTCGGGGTTTGGGCAGGAGCGGATCGGCGGGCGTGGCGCCGAGGAAGAGGAGTTGGTGGGGTTGGAAGCCGTTCTGGAGGAAGATTCGGAAGATCTCTTCGCTGAAGACGCGGTTGGTGGCCAGGAGGTATTCGAGGGTGTTGTCGAATTTGAAGCCGATGACGTCGTTGGGTTGGAAGAAGGCCTGGAGGGCCTTGGGCAGGACGGGGCACTGGGCCAGTTCGCAGAATCCGGCGATCAGGGCCTCTCGGAGTCGCCATCGGCTGATGCCGTGGCCCTTGATGAGCTGCTGGGACTTTCGGTAGCGGATGATGTGGACGGGAGACTTGCGGGCGGTCATGGTGGCGGGGAGGGAGGACGGAGCGGAGGCGGTCTGAGCGAGGAGGCTTCGCCAAGGGTTTGCGGCGGCGAAGGCGGCTGCGGCGGCGACGTGTTTTAGAAAGTCCCTTCGATTCACGGCGTTGGTCCGGCGGCGGCGCACCATCTGGGCGCGGCCGGAGGTATAGAATCTTATCGGCCGGGCGCGGCGTTGCGGTTCAGCCGATCCGGAGGGACGAGGCGGCCGGCTTGCAATCCGGCGGCGTCGGCGATATTTTCTAGGGTAAGGGCGGATAGCAGATGTCAGCGACGATCGGGTCTTCCATTTTGGCGATCTTCCTGTTTCTGATGGCGACGGGTGCGCCTTCGACGCAGCCGGCGGGTCGGGAGTTGGCGGTGCCGGTGCGGCTTGGAGGTTCGGGGGGGCCGGTATTGGTGGGAGAGGGGGGTGACGGGGCGGTGTTGGTTGGGGAGGGCAGCGGTCGGCGGGTCGCGCGGGCATTGGCTTTGATGGGCGTGCTTCCGCGGCCGGAAGGGGGAGTGGGCGAGGATCGGGAAGGCGGGCTGTGCATTGAGCTGAGGCGTCCGGATCTGTCGGAGAGCGTGCCGCTGGAAGAGGCGGTCTGGTTTGCGACCTCGGGCGGCCGTGTGAAGGCGGAGGGGTGGCGGTTCGCGGCGGGAGCGGGCGGAGGCGACGAGGGCGGGCCGGCGGTGATTTCGGCTGATGCGGACGTGCCGGGGACGATTGAGCCGGTTTTTGAGGGGGTTTCGCTGGCGGAGGTGGGCGGGGTATTTGTGCAGGAGGGGATCGGGTGGCTGACGGAGGAGGCGGCGTTGGTTCTGACGATCCGTCCGACCGTCGATGGGCGTTTGGTCGTGCTGTTGGATCGGTTCGGCCGGACATGGATCGATGAGCGGGAGGTCGGCCGCAAGGCGTTGCTCGATGCGGTGCGGAGCGGGCTTTGGGAAGGCGACAGGCGGGTTCTGGTGTTGTACGACCCGTATGCGTTGGAGAGCGATCTGGAGGAACTGAGCGAGTCGATCCTGGGAGGCGGGATCGACCAGGAGCGGCTGACGGTGTGGCGGGCGGACGGCGGGTTGGGGCTGGAGGTTCTGGCGGTTCCTGAGCATCGTGAGGATCTGCAGCGGGCGGCGATATCGAGGCGTTTCGCTGACGGGACGGCGCCTTGGCAGCCGATTGTCGAGCAGCAGCGGGCGTTGGCGGATCGGTTGCGTGGGTTTTTGACGGATTCGCTGGCCGGTTTGGAGCAGCTTGGGCGGCGTTTCGAGGGGTGTCAGGGGGGTTCGCAGCGTCCGACGACACGGCCGGCGGATGTGCCGGAGGGGCTGGATGAGTGAGATGCTGGGGCGGCGAAAGCGACGATCATGAGGAAGTGGGGGCGGAAAAAGGTTTACTATTCGGCTGAAAACGGGGAAAATGAGGCGGTCCAGCGTATAGGGCTGGGCGCACTTCGTTTTGGTGAACCAGGGTCCGTAGCACGGAGCGAATGACATGGAAGAATACGAACGGCTGAAGCAGTTGGTGATGAGCGTGGAAGACGATATTGCGAAGGCGGAAGGCGGGAACAAGGCGGCTGGAACCCGCGTTCGCAAGCAGATGCAGGACATCAAGGCGGCGGCGCAGGAGATACGGACGCGGATTTTGGAGACGCGTTCGGAAGGCGAGTAGGTCCATTTTTGAGTTCGGCGCAGGGGGAGCGGCGCGAACGGCGGAGACGGTGAGTTTATGCCCCCAGAACCTATCGTGGACTTGTCCAGGATTGATCCGGACAAGGTGTTGGTCGGGAAAGAAGAGATTCGTCAGGTCAATCCCCAGCGGTACGAGATGGAGCAGTTGGACGGGATTCTCTACGAGGACCGCGAGCACTCGGTGTTCGTCGGGTACAAGGACGTACGGGAGGATGAATTCTGGGTTCGTGGCCACATTCCCGGTCGGCCGCTGCTTCCGGGGGTGTTGATGATCGAGGCGGCGGCGCAGTTGGCGTCGTACTACGGGCACCGGACGTTGAAGGACTGCCCGTTCGTTGGTTTTGGCGGGGTGGACGAGACGAAGTTCCGCGGGACGGTGGTTCCGCCGTCGCGGTTGATATTGATGGCCAAGGGGGTGGAGGCCCGGCCGCGTCGGGTGCGGTGTTATGTTCAGGGTTTCGTGGACGGGCGGATGGTTTTTGAGACGTTGATTACCGGTATGCCGGTCTGAGTTGGCGGATCGGGCGTGCGTCTCAAGCGGGCTTGTCGGCTGTGCCGATAGACAGGTAGTGTTTGACAGGACCGATGAGCCTGGATCGGGAACCGCCGATGAGCGTGGTTTCGAGGGTGCCGGGGCGTGTGTGCCCATGCATCGACATAGCGGACCGCCGGTGTGCCCGGCACCTGAGTCTGAGGCGGCTTGAGGATGCCTTTGCGTTGTGCATGGGCGATCATCGGCAATGCCCGGTCTATCAGCAGATGGCAGATGAGCGAATCCGAATCGAGGGACGTCAGGGCGTTGGCGCGGCTGGTTGAGCAGTTCCTGCGCCACCTGTCGGTGGAGCGGGCGCTGTCGCCGTTGACGCTGGAGGCGTATCGTCGGGACCTGGGGCGTTTGACGGGGTACCTTTCGGGGCATGGGGTGGACCGGCCGGAGGAGATGACGGCGGCGGTGCTGCAGTCGTTTTTGGGCGATCTGACCAAGCAGGGCTACGCGCCGGCGTCGCGTGCGCGGACGTCGGCGGCGATTCGGACGTTTCTGAAGTTTCTTTTCGTGTCGCGACTGATCACGGTGGATCCGGTGACGCTGCTGGATTCGCCGAAGCCGGCGCACCGGCTGCCGCGGGTGCTTTCGCACGAGCAGATGGACCGGCTACTCTCGTCGGTGGATCCGGAAAGCCGGACTTATCTGCGCGACCGGGCGATCGTGGAGTTGTTTTACGCGTGCGGACTGCGGGCTTCGGAGCTGTGCGGTCTGCGGGTCAGCGACGTCGATTTGAACGTGCGGGTGCTTCGGTGTTTCGGGAAGGGGAGCCGGGAGCGGATCGTGCCGATCGGGGAGCCGGCGTGCCGGGCTTTGGAGGCGTATTTGACGCGGCAGCGGCCGGAGATGGTGGACGATCCGCGGGTGAGCGGGATATTCGTGAGTTTGCGGGGCAAGCCGCTGGACCGGGTGATGGTCTGGCGGATCATCAAGCGGGCGGCGGCGGCGGCGGGATTGGGGGATCGGGTTTCGCCGCACACGTTGCGGCACAGTTTCGCTTCGCACGTTCTGGAAGGGGGAGCGGATCTGCGGATCGTGCAGGAGTTGCTGGGGCACGTGGACGTATCGACGACGCAAATTTACACACACATCGACCGCAAGCGTCTGAAGAACATTCACCGGCGGTTTCATCCGCGGGGTTAATCGCGGGCTGACCGGATCGGCATACGGCTCGCGGCGCATCATCTGCAGGGGGAGTCGCATGGGGAGAGTCGATCGGTAAAAAGAAAAAATGGAAGGTTCCGCCGTGGCCGAGAACCTTCCATTCTTTCGGACCTTGAAATTCATCAAGGCGACACGCCATTGGTGTCCTTCGGCGTGTCTTCTGCAGATGCTTACTTCCTGGCTGTCTTCTTCTTCGTGGCTTTCTTCTTCGTGGCCTTCTTCTTGGTTGCTTTCTTCTTGGTGGTCTTCTTCGCGGCCTTCTTGGTCGCTTTCTTCTTCGTGGCTTTCTTCTTCGTGGCTTTCTTGGCTTTGGCCATAACATTACCTCCACAAAAGACACGGAAACCAAATTACCAAAGAGCATCAAGTACTCTTACTGAACTTTGTGGCCTAAAGTTACAGAATTGTCAAGAGAAAAAATGTCAAAATACGTTTGTCGGCATTCCGCTTTGGTCGGTTCCGACGGCGGTCGGAGCAGTCGGGAACCATTGCCGCTGGTTGAATATTCGGCAAATTGTTCGATGAGTCTTTACCACAGTCTGCCGTTGCCGATGATGCGAAGATGTTCGGCGAGAACATCAGAAGCGGTCGAGGCATGCATACATTGCGGGGGAGCGTTTCTATAGACAGGTTCGAGAGAGGCTATGGTGATGTTATAAAGAGGTTTTGTTTTTCGGGTTGGCCGGAGCATCGCCGCATCCGGCGCCGGGCGGACGGCGGTCTGAGGGGTTGAAGATTTTTTTCATTTCGAACGTCGGGACGTGTCGATGTGGCCAAACCGCCGGGCGCATGATAGACTCACAGTGACGTGAACGGACATGGAGAGGTCGCCGGATGGGCATAAAAAAAACGGAAGGAAAATGCGATGCGCGGCCGTCGGCGGTGGTGTTGCTGAGCGGCGGATTGGACTCGGCGGTCACGCTGGCGGTGGCGGTTCGGGAGGGTTTTGCATGTGAGGCGTTGACGTTCGTATACGGTCAACGTCACGGCCGCGAGGTCGAGTCGGCGCGTCGCGTGGCGCGTCAGGTGGGAGCGCGACATCACCGGGTGGTGTCGCTCGATCCGTCGCTGTTCGCCGGATCGGCGCTGACGGGCGGGCCGGCGGTGCCGCTGGACCGACCGGAGGAACGGATGGCCAGCGAGATTCCGTGCACTTACGTACCGGCGCGGAACACGGTTTTTCTGGCGTTGGCGCTGGCGTACGCCGAGGCGCGCGGGGCGTTTGACATTTTCATCGGGGCGAACGCGGTGGACTACAGCGGCTATCCGGATTGCCGGCCGGCGTTCATCGAGGCGTTCGAGCGTTTGGCCAATCTGGGCACCCGAAGCGGCGTGACGGGCGAAGGGCGTTTTCGCGTGCGGGCCCCGCTGATGGCCAAGAGCAAGGCGCAGATCGTCCGGATGGCGGTGGAACTGGGGGTGGATGCGTCGATCACGTGGAGCTGCTACAACCCGGACGATCGGGGCCGTCCGTGCGGGCGGTGCGATTCATGCCGCATTCGCCTTCGCGCGTTCGCAGAGGCGGGATTGACGGACCCGCTGTGCGGCGACGAGGGCGAGGTTTAGCGTCGCCGCTGGACGGCGGGACGTTTCTTGATGGTTTCGAGTCGTTCGACCAGGCGTGAAACGTCGGCGTCGGCGGCGAACTGGCGGCCGAGGGCGATGATCCGGTCGAGGTAGGCGGCCTTGGCGCTGCCGGGGGCGACCTGGGTGGCCAGGCCGCTGAGGATGTGCTTGACCGGATCGGTCATATCGAGGCCCGGCGCGCCGGCCTCGAGTATTTTTTCGAGGATCTGCAGGCCGGTATCGGTGACGGCGGCGTCGCCCTTGACGGTTCCCTTGGCGATCAGGCCGAGGGTTTCCTCATTGGGTGTGGCGGCGAGGTAGACCAGGATCATTCTGGCCGGTTCGACCATTTCGTCGCTGCGGCTGCTGCGGATGAGGGTTTTTTCCATCAGTCGCAAGCCTTCATCGGGATCCTTGCGGTGGACGGCGATGGCGATATGTCCGAGCAGGTCGGTCCGCGATCGCGCCAGTTGAAGCAGGGCGTTGTGGGCCTCGGGCAGGTCCATGGCGGCGAGGGCGTCGATGATCATCGGTCCGATGGCGGTGTAGGCGTAGGTGGTCTGCGGTGCGGACCGTCGGGCGGCGGCGCCGGTGGCGCGGGCATTGCGGAGGTCGCGGACGTTGTCGTTGCGCTGCGTGGAGGTGAAGTCGAGGATGTCACTGTAGAGTTCGACGAGTTCCATGCTGCCGCTCGGGTTCAGGCCGCGAATGATCTGGACGGCGTGACCGACGGCATCTTCCGGAATGGGCTGGCTCTTGAGGGCGCAGTCGCGGATCAGGGTGTGTATCCGGTCGATGGCTTCGGCGTCGGTCTGGCAGGCGGCCAGGATGATCACGAGACGTGCTCCGAGTTCGGAGTTTGGGCCGGCCTGCTCGGCCAGAGGCTTGTAGGCCTGGGCCACCGGGGCAATCAGTTGCGGGTTGGAGAGGCGGGTTCCCGCACCGGCCATTTGCGCCTCCCAGAGGTTTTTGACCACGATGGCGGCGGCGTCGAGCAATCGCAGCCGCCAGAGCGATCCGGCTGCGTTCTCCTGACCGGCGGCCTTGCCGAGAGCCACCAGCAGCGAGAGGCCGCCGTGGTTCTGGAGGTACTCGACGGCGGCGGTTCGGAGGTACTGGGAGGACTGTTCTCGCGGCCATCCGGCGAGGAATTCGACGAGCTTGTCTTCCGCGGCCTGTCCGGCTCCGAGTCGGCCGGCCTGGAGCATGGCGTGGTAGCGGTAGTAGGGGCGGTCGTGCATCTGGGGGAGGTAGAATTGGGCGTCCTTGAGGTCGGCGATGAGGCGCATGGCGGCTTCGGCTGCCTCCTGCGGGGCCTGGGCCAGGCGGTTGAGGCTCTTGGCTTCGAAGGCGAGGGTCGGCGTCG
>Ga0123333_10002768_pt1 | contig 17557 bp, 19 predicted proteins | sample BioC12SIPDNA_3_FD_89957 | JGI IMG/M metagenome (GOLD analysis project Ga0123333, IMG submission 89957) | Anaerobic biogas reactor microbial communites from Washington, USA - Biogas_R2_B C12 SIP DNA | ecosystem: Engineered > Bioreactor > Anaerobic > Unclassified | place: Washington, USA... | reverse complement strand
TGGTGGAGGTGTCCCTGCGGATGCCGCGCTGAAAATCACAGGCAGCGTGGACAACGAGGTCGGTTGGACCGAAGAAGAGCTGCGCGGCATGGACACAATGGACGCAGAGTCCACCAACAAAGACGGTGAGACGTCCACCTACACTGGGGTCGCGGTAAACAAGCTGCTGGACGAGGCCGGTGTTGCCAGCGGCGCTACGACGCTGGTCTTTGTTGCCGACGACGGCTACACTGCCGAGGTCGCGTTGGGCGAGATTCAGGCCTGCAGTGATTGCATCGTGTCCTTCCGCGAGCAGGGCGGGTTCAGCACGGTGCTTCCTGGCTTCCCTGGCAACGTCCAGGTCAAGGGAGTCGTCGAGATTCAGGTGAAGTAGATCACGCACCGCTGGTATTCGCCCATGATCTATGTTGGACTCGACGACACCGATGTTCTAGAGTCGCGCGGCACGGGCCATCTGGCCAGGGCAATTGCTGGCGAGCTGGCGCAGCGCTATCCTCTTGCAGGGGTCACGCGCCATCAACTGCTCCGCGACCCTCGCATCGCGTGCACCAAGAACAACAGCAGCGCCGCCATCCTGTTCGCTGTGCCTGATGACGTGAGTCCCGCGGTGCTCTTCGAGCAGGTCTCGCAGCTAATGCTGGCCGATGCAGTGGCCGGCAGTGACCCCGGGCTGTGCGTCGCTTCCGATGTTCCGGCGCCGATTACAGCGTTTGGCCGGCGTACTCAGCGCGAGATTGTCACGCAGGCGCAAGCGCTCCGGTTGGCCGAAGCGCACGGAATCATGCTGACGGGGTTGGGAGGCGACCATAGCGGGGTAATCGGTGCGCTGGCCGCGGTGGGTCTGGCGGCGAGTGGAGACGACGGGCGCTATGTGCTCGTAGGGCGATCCCGTGAACTGCGCGGCCTCCAGCCCGTCTCCGCACTTCTTGCGGCCGGTATTGCCGCGGTTGAGACCATCGAGGGCGATCCAGTGATGGACGGCCTGATACAGACCGACCGTCTCCGTCCGGCTCGCAGGCGCCACATGCCCATCGCCATAGTCGAGCAAGGCGATGGCTGCTGGATTCCACTGAAGCTCGACTGATGTTCGGCGTTCTCACCGCGGACCGTGTTGCGTATCGCTACTCGGGGAATTCGATGGGCCTGGAGCCTGTTTCAATCGGGCTCCAGGCCGGCGATGCTCTGTTAGTTGCCGGTCCGTCGGGCTGTGGCAAGAGCACCCTTGCCCGCTGCCTGACGGGCATGATCCCCCACCTGTATCGGGGACAGCTTACGGGGAATGTAAGTCTGTGTGGGCTCGATAGTCGTTCGACCCCTCTGTGGCGACTATCGGAGTGTGCTGGCTTCGTCTTTCAGAACCCCGCCGCGCAGCTGGTCGCATCATCGGTTGAGGATGAGATCCTCTTTGGCCTTGAGAACCTTGGGCTTGCCCGCGCGGAGATGCGCACACGCCTGGACGAAGCTCTTGTCCGTTTCGGCCTAGACACCCTACGTGCGCGGTCGCCTCTTACCCTATCGGGGGGAGAGCAGCAGAAACTCGTGCTGGCGGCCACGCTCGCACGCCATCCGCCCATCTTGGTGATGGATGAGCCCCTTTCGATGCTGGACAGCGCCGCTGCCGAGATGCTTGTCAATGATCTGGCGTCGGTCGCGCAGGCGGGGACCGCGATCGTGATCTGTGAGCATCGGTTCGAGCCGTTGGCCACGTTGCCGGGCTTGCGGACGTTGAGAGTTGCTCCTCCTCACGAGCCTTCGTCCCAGGCGGGCGCTGTGGTCGCCGCACCCCTCTCTGCGGTGCCGTCGTTTTCGCTGGTGGTTGAGGACCTCGGCGTCAGTCTGGGGCAATGCCGCGTCCTGGATGAGCTGGCTTTCCAGGTGCCCGGAGGCCAGATCATGGCAATTGTAGGCCGTAATGGCGTAGGCAAGACCACGCTGCTGCGTGCCTTGGCCGGGTTGCAGCGGCACGATGGGTCGGTGCTTGTGAATGGACAACGGCCTGATCTGGCAATGGTCTTTCAGAACCCCGATCTGCAGTTCTTCAATCCCACGGTGCGTGAGGAGATCCTGTATGGTATCTCCGAGCCGGACCTGGAGCGTTATCAGGGGTTGCTTCAGATCCTCGGGTTGTCGGCGTATGCGCAGACACCGCCGCTGCTCCTGAGCGAAGGCGAGAAGAAGCGCGTTGCGTTGGCGATTGCGCTGATGCGAGGACCGCGCCACGGCGTCCTGCTAGACGAGCCTTCGCTGGGCCAGGATGCCGCCCACAAAGCTTGTCTGATGCGCTTGGCGCGCGCTGTCGCCGATAGCGGTCGCTCGGTGATCATGACAACGCATGATTTGTCGCTGGCGGCTCAGGCGGACCGGATGGCGTTGTTGGGCGAAGCGGGCTTCCTGGCGGATGGCCGGCCCGGCGAGGTTCTGCGCGATTCGTCGGCGTGGTCACGCAGCGGGCTGAAGGTGGCTCCGTGGATACTCGCTGCACAGGCGGAAGATGCGCTATGCAATTGATCGGACGGGTACGGCGCGTTCATGAACCCATTCGGCTTGTGGTTTCGCCTTTGCGGCGCACCGACCCGCGGACTCGGCTGTTGCTGAGCGTATCGGCTTCGCTCGCCGTGATGTTGCCGCTGGAGCGGACGCTCATATTCATGGGACTCTATACCCTATTGCTCGCCTGGGCGCGCCTGTTGCCGTCTGCGGGGCGCCAGATATGGCGGCTACGTTGGGTGTTGATTGTGCTCTTTGCCTTCGACGCGATCTTCGTTGATCTGACCCTGGCTGTCACGGTTACGCTGCGTATCGTGCTTCTGGCGAGCGTTTTCGCGCTCTTTGTCGGCACAACGACGCCCGAGGAGCTACGGTTGGCCCTTGAGCGGTTGGGCGTTCCGTACAGATATGCGTTCAGTCTGAGTCTTGCTTTCCTCAGCTTCGATTTGCTGAGGGATGAATGGCGTGCGATCCAGGAGGCGCAGATGGCGCGCGGGGCGTGGGCACCGCGCGTGCGACTTCGGGACCTGGCGCTCAGTGATCTTCTCGCATTAACGGTGCCGGCCATCGTGTTGACAACACGACGGGCGTGGGCATTGACCGAGGCTGCCGCGGCCCGCGGCTTTGACGCGCCCCATCGTCGGGCGTACCGTGAGCTCAAGATGGGCCGTGTGGATGGGTTGGTGATCGCCATAACCGCCATAGTTGTGGGGCTGCTCCTGTTCCTGTAGGAGGTGGGAGATGAAGCAAGGTGCACGTATCGGGATTGCTGTAGGGGTTATCATTCTTGTCACGGTGGTGGTGCTGGGTGTCGATCTGGCTCGACGGCAGAGCGATGCATCGTTGCCCGCGGGGAGTATACCACTCTATGTCCGTGGTGAGCTGGCAACGGCATTCGTCCCTGACGACCTGGAGAGCCTGGAGCTAGTTAGCTTCGTCGACGAGGAAGAGGGCAAGACCCAAGAGGGTTGGCTGCTGCGCGACATCTTGAAGCTCTACCTGACCGACGATGTGCTGCGGGAGGACACCGTCGTCGTGGTGAGTAGCACCAGCCGCGAAAAATCGGTCACATTGACCTGGCCCGAGGTCAACGATACGGGTAATATGGTGATGTTCGACCTCGCGGGACGTGGGACGCTGAAGTTGGTGTCCAAGCTCGAGAGGTTGGATATCCGGGACGAGTGGGTCCAGGATGTGGACCGGATCGAGGTCGAGTGACGCGATGATGAAGCGGCCTTACTTTTCCGCGTTCGAGTTGGTGGTGTTGGCGCTCTTTTCGAGCTTGGTCGTGGTGGCCAAGATCGCGCTGCGCTTTCCCATTCAGGTTTCGGGACACTCGGGGCTGTTTTGGCTGGCGATTGTGGTTGTGGCGGCCGGTGTGGTTCCCAAGCGCGGCGCCGCGAGCCTTTTGGGGCTCTCATCGGGCATCTTGGCAGCGTTCTTAGGTATGGGGGATTTCGGCGCCCTTAACACATTCCTGTCGTATGCAATGGTGGGGGTGGCGGTCGATCTTGCGCTGTGGCTGTTGGGGGATCCGGAGAACCTGCTGGTTGGTGGGCTGGTCGGCGTGCTTGGGCACCTGGGCAAGTTTCTGGTGAAGTGGATCATGGGTGTCGTCACGGGCGCGCCGTTGGGTTTCATCGCAATGGGACTGGCGTGGTCGCTGGTGACGTACGTGATTTTCGGTGCCTTGGGCGGTGTCCTGGGCGCTTTGACGCTCCGTGCGCTGCGCCGGGCCGGCTTTTTTGCGTATCTTGCTGAGAGACGATAGGGTGGGATTACATACTATGGCTTTCGATGCATATCGGCGTACGATTGACTACTTACGCATCTCCGTAACGGACCGCTGCAATCTGCGGTGTGTCTACTGCATGCCCGAAGAGGGCGTACCCACGTCTTCACACGACGAGATCTTGCGCTATGAAGAGATCGAGCTCGTGGTGCGTGCCGCAGTGACGTTGGGGATCCACAGCTTCCGCCTCACCGGTGGCGAGCCGCTGGTAAGGTTGGGATTGGTCGAGCTGGTCCGTATCCTGGCGACGATCCCCGGCGTCGACGATCTGGCGATGACAACCAACGGAATGTTGCTCGCGCGCTATGCTGACGACCTGGTCAAAGCAGGGCTAGGCCGGGTCAACGTCAGCCTTGACACGTTGCGCCCGGGTCGCTTTCATGAGATCACGCGTTGGGGCGAGTTGAGCGAGGTGCTTGCCGGTATCGAGGCTGCTCGCGAAGCAGGACTGAGCCCGGTCAAGATCAACACGGTCGTGATGCGGGGCGTGAACGACGATGAGGTTGTTGACCTGGCGCGCAAGACCATCGACTCCGGGTGGCATGTCCGTTTCATCGAGTGGATGCCGGTTGGCGCGGCGGCGCAGGATCAGGACTGGCGCGCCCGTGTCGTTACGGCCCAGGAGACTCAGGCCGCGGTGGTGGCGGTCCTGGGGCCCTTGACGCCGGTTGCCGGTCCGCGAGGCGCCGGGCCTGCACGCGCGTATCGCCTGCCGGGTGCTACAGGGTCGGTAGGGTTCATAACGCCCGTAAGCGATCACTTCTGTGGTAGCTGCAATCGTCTTCGGCTCACCGCTACCGGGCAGTTACGTCCGTGTCTACTGGCAGACGCGGAGATCGATTTGCGGGAGCCGCTGAGGAACGGCGCCGACATCGAGACCATCCGGGCTCTGCTGCTCGAAGCGGTGCACGCCAAACCAGGCGGCCACCGGATTCAGGCACATGAAGCTGACCCGTTGCGAGATGTTGCCCGAAGCCGGTCAATGTCGCAGATCGGAGGCTGAGGCGATGGAGCTCACACATATCGATGCGTCGGGAAGCATTCAGATGGTAGACGTGGGTGATAAGCCTGACACCGAGCGCCTGGCAGTAGCTCGGGGCGATGTGGTCATGCGGCCCGAGACGCTGCAGTTGATCGCTACCGATGGGTTGCCCAAGGGGGATGTGCTGACGACAGCCAAGATCGCCGGGATCATGGCCGCTAAGCGTACCGCTGAGTTTATCCCGCTGTGCCATCCGCTTGCACTAACGAAGGTTGACGTCTCGATGGAACTGGATCTCGACACGCCCTGTGTGAGAATCACTGCAGCCGTTCGAACACGTGGCAAGACGGGGGTCGAGATGGAGGCCTTGACTGCGGTCAGCGTCGCTGCGCTGACGATCTACGATATGGCCAAGGCTGTGGAAAGGACGATGCGGATCACGAACATCCACTTGGTCCGAAAGGAAGGCGGCCGGAGCGGGGTGGTTGTGAGCGCTGAGCAAACAGTGTCCCCCGTGGGTGAGGTGGATACCGGCAGCGATGTTGCTGAAGGGAGAGATAAGCGTGATCGTTAAGCTGAAGCTCTTTGCTGCGTCGCGGGAGATCGCGGGCAGCGGTGAGACGTTGGAGTCGTTGCCCGATGCGGCTACACTGCGTGACCTGCGAGACAAGCTCTTCGCTGCCTATCCGGACCTGGGCAACCTCAGGGTGCAGTTTGCCGTGAATCGGGCTTATGTCTCCCTGGACACGGTGCTCGAGGACGGCGACGAAGTCGCTTGTATACCGCCTGTGGGTGGTGGTTAACGCGATGGCTGACAAACGATTTGTCGTCACGGACGCCCTAATTAAGGCCGACCCCCTGGTTTCGCAGTTGGTAACGGCCGAAGCCGGCGCTGTCGTCACGTTCGTGGGTGTCGTGCGAGGCAACAGCGAGGGACGTCAGGTGCTTCATCTCGAATACGAGGCCTATCCCGAAATGGCGGAAGCGGTGATGCAGCAGATTGCCGAAGAGGTCAGAGCGCGGTGGCCCGATGTCCAGGGGGTTGCGATCACCCACCGTGTTGGGCGCCTGGAGGTGGGTGAGACGGCAGTTGTGATCGCGCTCTCCGCTGCGCATCGACCGTCGGTGTTTGACGCCCTACACTACACCATTGATCGTGTCAAGGAAATCGTCCCTATCTGGAAGAAGGAAGTGTGGGCTGATGGTTCAGAATGGAAGAGTGAGCAATGAGACGTGATCATGGGCTTTACCCGATACTGAGTGTGGAAGAAGCGCTGGCGATGGTGTTGGGCGCCTTTGGGCCGCTGGACGTGGAGAGCATTCCTATTCTCGACGCGCTAGGGCGGGTCTTGGCGGAGGATGTTCATGCCAAGGGCGATATCCCTCCTCATGCCAACACCGCTATGGATGGCTATGCCGTGATCGCTGCCGACACGTATGGAGCCAGCCAGGAGAGCCCCAAGAGCTTGCGCGTGATCGATAACCTAGCTGCCGGCTATGTGACGGATAGCGCAGTGATGCAAGGCACCGCGATTCGCATTATGACGGGCGCGCCAATGCCTGACGGGGCCGATGCCGTGATTCCGTTTGAGGACACACACCAGGAAGGCGACGTTGTGCTCCTCTTCGCCGCCGTTGAGGCGGGCGCGAACGTGCGGTTCGCCGGGGAGGACGTGCGAGACGGCACGAAAGTGCTTGCGAGGGGGACGCCCATTCGCCCTCAGGAAATCGGCATGCTGGCGGCGCTGGGGCACAGCCGGGTGCGCGTGCACCGGCGCCCACGGGTGGCCATTCTGGCCACAGGCGACGAGCTGGTAGACATCGATGCCCCCCTGACGCCGGGCAAGATACGTAACGCGAATGGCTACTCGAATGCTGCGCAGGTGCTCAAGTACTGTGGCGCGCCGCTGATGTTGGGCATTGCCAGGGACAATATCGACGATTTGACATCGAAGATCCACGCCGGCCTTGCCCAGGGGGCTGACCTGCTGCTCACCTCGGGCGGCGTCTCGGTGGGGGATTTCGACGTCGTAAAGCAAGTTCTGGTGGCTGAGGGTGAGATGACCTTCTGGCGGGTGCGCATGAAACCGGGCAAACCCCTCGCGTTCGGGCGCATCACGGCCGAAGTCGACGGGCAATCACGGACAGTGCCGGTGCTGGGGATGCCCGGAAACCCGGTGTCGGCTATGGTCTCGTTCGAGCTGTTTGTGCGTCCTGCGCTGCTGACCATGCTGGGATACACGGAACTGGCCAAGCCAACGGTGGAAGCCGTGCTCGACGACGCGCTTGATCGCAAGGACGACCGGCGCCACTACGTGCGCGTGCGCATCGAAGCGCGTGACGGCGTCTATCATGCAGCGCTCACGGGAGAGCAGGGATCCGGTATTCTCAACTCGATGGTCCTGGCCAACGGGCTGGCCATCATCCCGGAGGATTGGACGCATGCTCCCGCCGGGGCGCGGGTACGTGCGATGTTCTTCGACTAGACAGGGCGACGCCCGGCGCCACGTCTGTCTGCGGCGCCGGGCGTCTGTGTCGTGGTACGGCTAGCTGCTCAGGGCAGCGTGGGCTGCCTTGAGCTGCTCGCGGATCTGGATGTGCTGAGGACACTTCTCCTCGCATACGCCGCACTCGATACAGGCATCGGCTTGAGCCCCGCCGATCCAACGCATCTCGGGGAACTTGGCGTAGTTGTCCCGTGCGACCGTCCACAGTCCGTAGACTTGACCTAGATTGTACATCTCGAAGATGTAGGGGATATTGACGTTCTGCGGGCAGGGCTGGCAGTATTTGCACCCGGTGCAATAGAGCTTTTCCATTTCCGCCAGCCGCTTGACGTGCTCTTCGATCGCTCCCCTGTCCTCTGCCGTCAAGCTCACCGCATCCGCTGCGGTGGCAACGTTCTCTTCGACCATCTGTAGCGTGCTCATTCCCGACAGCGCCACGGTTACATTCGGGTTGGACAATACAAAGCGCAGCGCCAGTTCGGGCACGCGCGATATCCCGGGTATGACCTGTGTAAGCACCTCAGACGGCCCGGCTAGCCGACCGCCCGCAACCGGGCCCATAACGACGACGCCCACGTTGTTCTTCTTGGCGTAGGCAATGCCTTCCTCGAGCTCGCGATAGAGCAGATTGTACTGTAGGGTAATGGACTCCACGTAGCCCGTGTCGACCAGACGCATCAGGGCCTCGTTACTGTCGTGAAAAGAAGTGCAGATATGCCTGATCAACCCTTGTTCCTTCGCTTTGAGCATCCATTGGCTGATCCGTGGCGCGACGTTCTGCTCGTAACGTTCCCAGTTGATGCCGTGGTGGTTGTAGATGTCGATGTGGTCGACATCCAGGCGTTCGAGGCTGTTCTCGAGATGGGCCCACCATTGCTTCTCGTCGTCACCATAATAGTGGTTCTTGGTGGAGACCACGATCTGATCGCGCCAGCCCTTGAGCGCCTCGCCCACTGCCCGCTGGCTATCCTCATTGCAGTATCCGACTGCGGTATCGATGTAGTTGACGCCTGCATCGAACGCGCGATGGATCATCGGAATCGCTAATTCGCGATTGACGAATTGCTTGCCGTCTCGCTCCTCCATGGGGAGCCGCATTGCCCCAAACCCCAGTTGTGAAACCCTCAACCCTGTACGGCCCAGTGTCCGGTAAATCATCTCGTTCTCCCCCTCAACACTATAGAAACACGGCGGCCCCCGATGGGGCCGCCGCTATTCTAGCAGGCTCTTCCCCCGACACAAGCCGAGGATCTACCTGACCTTTGCAGGGCCCGGCGTCCGGTCAACAGTGGGGCTGCCGCCGCTCAACAGCCGATGCTCGCAGGCACCACTCAGAGGTCGCCAGTTCGGCTCTACGGTTCGGCCCGGTCGAGACGCCAACGCTCCAGGATATCCAGGACTTCACTGTCCTGGACGTCATACCAGTTACGGTAGACCTGCGCTACCGCTCTGAAAGCGGGTGGGCGCTCCAATACGACGACTTCGTCAACGAGCGTCTCCAGCTCACGGATGATCCGTTCCCCTGCCACTGGGGCTGCGACGACGATCTTCGCCGCACTGCGCCGCTTGCAGAGCAGGATCGCCGCGCGCATCGTCGAGCCCATCGCGATGCCATCGTCGACCAGGATGACGGTACGGCCCGCGAGTTCGGGCAGCGGTGCGCCTCCGCGCAAAGCCTGGATGCGTCGCTCGATCTCCTCGCGCTGCCGGCGCTGGATCGCTTCGAGCATCGGACCGGGGATCCGTGCTGCCGCTTCGTGAAAGACAAACGTGCTGCCATCTTCGGCGATGGCGCCGAACCCCGCCTCGGGATTGTACGGCAAGGGCAACTTGCGCGCGATCAGAATCGAGAACTCCGCACCAAGGTGCTTGGCGACCTGGTAGCCCACTTCAACGCCCCCGCGCGGGATGGCGAGCACCAACAGCGGACCACCGCGGTGCGCTTCCAGGGCGCCCGCCAGTGCTATGCCCGCATCAGATCGATCTTCGAACACAGGGCTCTCCAAGACTCACGCCAAATCTCGTTGAGCAGTCTCGCGCCCTCAGGGAACGGCGGAGGCTGAGTACGCCACACATCCCAACACGCTCACGAGTGAGGCACTAGCGACAGTATGGCTGCTGCCATCGTCGAGATCGATCAGGGCCAGGGTGTACTGGGCCTGTGCATCCGTGGTAACGGCCAATGCTTGGTTCTCGTGACACCAGTACAGATTCAGCAGATGCTCACCTTCCGCGAGCGGGACCGAACCGACTTCGTGGGTAATCTCGCTGCCATTATGGATCTTCAGGGTCAGCGTCTCGAACGCGTCGCCGGCATAGTGGCCCTGGGCAAAGAGAATTCGGTCTCCAGCAGGTGACCACGCCGCGGCGCTCGCCAGCGCGCTGCCGTCGTCCACTGCCAACCACAGGGCAGGTTCGACTTCGCCCATAGCCTCCACGGACCAGAGCTGGTTGACGGCCATATCAAAGGCGATTGGCTCGTAGTCTGCAGGCGTGTAGTCCGGGTCGCGGGCCAGGTAGAGAAGTTCGGAGCCCTGCGCCGAGAGGCGGGGTGACGTCAGGTAGGCGTCGCCGTTCAACACCACCCGGCTCGGTAGGCTATCCAGGGGCGCCTCTGCAGCGCCTGGCGGTAGGTCGATCGCCAACAGACCCAGGTTCCCTGCATCGCTGTAGGGGAGGAAGGTGTTGATCAGTAGCTCTTGCCCCGACACAGTCCAGCCGATGGGAAAACCGGGAAGGATCGTCCCATCGCGATAGAAGTCCCCGCCGGAGAAGCGTGCTACCGCCCCGCTCTCCAACGCCACAGTCAGGATCTCCCAGTGGGACACCTCAACACCGGGTGGACGCAGCCCCAAGATGGCCAAGCGGTTCTCCGGTTGGTCGAACGCTATCCCGAAGATCGTGCCATCTGCGTGGGTGGCGACAGTGTAGACGCTCGATGTCGTGAGATCCCGGATGGTCACGCTGTTGGCGGGCGGTGACGTGGCGGGGAACGCAATCCAGCGCCCGGAGGAAGAGGCCACTGCACCTGGATAGACAGTCTGTTGCAGGTCGACGCTTTCACCCGCCGTTGTGAGACTGAAGAGCTGGAGCGTGTCAGCGTCGGCCAGCGCGTATAACGCCACCGGCTCCGATTGCGGCTCCGCGGTAGCTGTGGGGGCGACCGTCCCAGTAGGAGCCGACGTCGAGGTCGCTTCGGGAGGCCGTGTGGCAGTGGGGGTGTCGAGAGTGGGGGACGGGGTGACGGTTGGATCCGCGGTGCACGCAGCGGCCATCAGCATCACGGCCATCGTGAGTCCAGAGGCAAGGTGCTTGAGCAATCGGTGAGACATTGGGTGACCCTCCTGTGGTCGAGTAGGTAGGTGGCTATGCGTGGGCAGGACGCGGCTAGCGGTGCCTGCCCACACACCTTCACGAAGCCTGAGGGGCGAGTTCGGAGCGCACTTCGATACCGGACTCGAGCATTTTGTGAATCGAGCATTGGGTGCCGATCTGGCCCATACGCTGATACTCTTCCTCGGAGAGATTGCCCTGCATGTGTAGGCTCTCCTCGATCCACTCCTCGAAACGCCCTCCTTGAGACGCTCCCTGCATTTCTCTGCGGTGGTACGTCAGGGTGATTTCAGCAAGCTCCAGATCTACGCCGTGATGCTGCGCGTATGAGTGCAGGAGGATCGTGGTGCACACACCCAGACTGGCGAGGAGCATTGTATAAGGGGAGAGTTCGTGGATGTGAACGACCTCTTGGAGATCCTTTTCCCCTTCATTCTGCGCCATGAACCCAACCCGATACGCTCGATCCTGTTGCACGACAACCTTATCCATATCGGCGTGCCTCCTATGGCGTGTAGCTTAGGGGCGTCTCACGAGTACAGCTCCGGTCGTGGGCCTTCGGATGTCGCCCCTCTGCTCTCCCATCCTAGCCGGATTGTGGGGCGCGATCATACGAGAATGGTTGGCGCTGCTGGCGGTGTGCGTGGGGATAGTTGTAGCTCGGTTGGCGCCGGCCTACTGTCCGACGCCCCGGATGTGGCGCGAGCGAGACGGCGCGGCAGTCTCAGGGTGACGTGGTCAGGCAGGGCGACGTGCGTAGGCTGTGAAGAGGTCGCCGAGGTTGATCCGTAACGGCAGACTTCCGAGGTGCGCTCGCCGAACGACGCTCTCAAGCAGCCGCCCAATGGTAGGGGAGAGCGCGGTCAGCCGGCTGGCAAGGTAGCCTGCGTGCAAATAGCGTCCCTGGGCGCCCATCCAGGTAACTGCGAAGCCGGCCTTTTCCAGCATTCGGGCTAGCGTGTTGCGTGTGAAATAGGTGAGGTGCATCTCCATGAACCAGGGCCAACGGCGCCCCATCACGCGAGCGAAGAGGCTGTCAAGGTCCATGGTGTGTACCACGAGGTAGCCTCCAGGCGCAAGCACTTGCCAAGCGGCGCGGAGCGTGCTCAAAGGGTCGGTGACGTGCTCGATGACATCCCACATCGTCACCGCTCTGAAGCTGCCGGCAGGGAGCCCTGCGTCTTCGAGGGTGCCCAGGATCATCTGCAGACCGGCCTGTCGAGCCTCCTCGACCGCCCAGGCGCTGGGCTCGACGCCCCACGCATCCCAGCCATGTGCGGCGGCGATTTCCACGAAGACCCCGGTGTACGCGCCAACGTCCAGCAAGCGCCGGCCCTCGGGTGGGCCGGTAAACCGTTCCATGGGCTGCAGATGGTGCTCGAAGGTCAGGATGCGCCCGGCGCGTTCGGCGACGTAGAGCGGATCTTTGACAGCGCTGTAGATGTTGAGCACGTCGTCGTTGTCAGGGCGGGGGTCGGCGTAGACCAACCCACAGCGCCGGCAGCGCACGATGGGGCCGTGGTGCCCGTAGCCACTACTGGTACAGGCATAGGCGCTATAGGCCCCCGGGTTGAGTTGTGCCTGGTCGGATGGCTGCAAGGTCGAGGGAATGAACTCGACGACATCCGTCCCGCCGCAGAGATTGCAGGCCGAACTCCTTGGGGCATGTGTCTCCGACATCGATGCCACAGCGACGGGTTCTTCCAGAATCACGCTGGCCTGGCGAAGATGCGACGTCTGAACAACCGGAGAACCGTGTAGAGCGCCTTGTAGATCTCGTTGCGCGAGATCTTGGAGACGCCCTGTTGGCGGTTGCAGAAGATGATTGGCACCTCGCCCACACGCCAGCCTCCGCGCTGGACCATATAAAGCATCTCCATCAGGAACGAGTAGCCGCTGGAGAAGATCTGGTCGAGGGCGATTGACGCCAGCACCTCGCGCCGGTAGCAACGAAACCCAGCAGTGGTATCGTGCGCCTTCAGCCCAAGCAAGGTGCGGGCGAAGGCGTTCGCGCCCCAGCTCAAAGCTTTGCGCGGCAGCGTACACTCGACAGCTCGCCCGCCTCTGACATAGCGGCTCCCGATCACCAGGTCGTAGCCCTGTTGCGCTTTGGCAACCATCTCCGGGATCTTCTCAGGTGGATGTGAGAAGTCGGCATCCATCGTGATGATGAAATCAGCGCCTTCATCCAATGCCCGCCTGAACCCAGCGATGTATGCCGTGCCAAGGCCAAGCTTCCCGGCCCGGTGGATCACCTGTATCCGACTTGGGTGCTCGGTCGCGAGACGGTCGGCGATATTGCCTGTTCCATCGGGGGAGTTGTCGTCAACGACGATCACGCCCAGATCCAGTGGCTGGGCCAGCAGCTGCTGAACCAAGGGCTCGAGATTCTCTTTCTCGTTATAGGTAGGTACGATCACGCGCGCGGTCACGGTGTCTCCGTTTTCAGGCTGGACTGACGGCTATTGTAACTGGTCTGTGGGGGTGGGCAAGGCGAAGATGGTGGAGAACCTAGATGGACCTCCATTGTCATAGCAGTCGGATAGGCGTACGTTCCGGGAGGCCCTGGACGATGGCGACCTCAGATCGAGACACTTGAGCGGTAGACGGCGAGCAGAAGCCTGAGGATGAGGCTGGCCGCGATGCTGTAATGCTTGCTGTAGAAGCGCTCCAGACTGCGATGGTAGATCCGTTGGGCAGCGGAGTTCTGGCCCAAGCTCTGTCCACCGAGGTGGGTAATCTCGACCTCGGGCACATACCACACCGTCCAGCCGTGCTGGCGCATCCGTAGACACCAGTCGTTATCCTCGAAATACATGAAGAAACGCTCGTCGAGCAAGCCGACTTGATCGATGACCTCTCGTCGGACCAGCATACAGGCGCCAGAAACCCAGTCTACCCGCTGAGGCACATCGGTAGTCCAGTCATGGAGCGCGCGGCGTAACACGGCGCGGCTGAAGCCACGACGCAGCAAATACCCCAGGGTCGGATCGTGGCCGAATGCGTAGGGCTGTGGCGTGCCGTCTACTTGCAGTAGCCGGGGGCTAGCCGCGCCGATGCCGGGCCGGCTGTCGACGAAGGCCAGCAGGCGCGCTATCGCCCCGGTGGGCACGAGTGTGTCGCTGTTTAGGAGGAGTACGTAGCGGCCCGAGCTTGCTTCAATCGCCTGGTTGTTAGCCGCTGCGTAGCCGCGGTTGTCCACATTGGCTATGAGGTGCACACCTGGGAAAATGGTTTGGAGCATTTGTTGGCTGCCGTCTGTGGAACCGTTGTCGACGACCCAAACATCCCAGGATGACATGGCCTCCGGCTCGAGGGACGCCAGGCAGGCGCGTAACAGGTCGCGCGTGTTCCAGTTCACGATGACGATGGATAGCGTGATCCTCGCCATCTCCTCACCAAGGATTTCAACGGCGCCGTTCTGAGAGTTGTTCATAGATGTCTAGGTATTGCCGGGCGACGATAGCAAGGCTAAAGTGGTCGCGGGCAAAGCGCCAGATCCGCTCGCGTTCCGAGTCAGGCGCTTCTCTCGTGATTCTCAACCACCTGGCCAGGGCTTCGTCGGTGGCCTGCTCGTAGACTATGCCCAGATTATTCTGCGTCACAACTTGAGCAGCAGCGCCGTGATACTGGCTGACGATTACCGGGAGTCCAGATGCCAGGTACTCGGTGAGCTTGACCGATAATGCCGTCCGCGCCATGAGCGTGTGCAGCTCCTGGCCACGGTCTCCTGCGGGTGGGGCAGCAGGTTGGACGGCAACGTCTCCAGCTGCCAGGTTTTGTGCAACTTCGTCGTGCGGCAGCGACAGCACCTGACAGCGCACCCCCTCTCCCAACGTGCCGGTGACCAGCCTCTCCAGGGTCGCCCGATACCGCTCCGGATTGCCTTCGCTCCGCGTGGCCACGATCAACATATAGTACCACTTGGCGCCAGGCAGTGCTGCTGTCATACGTTGGAAAAGCGGCAAGGCGATTTCTGTCGGGAACCAGGTGCCGACGTAGGAGACTACGATCTCCTCGTCCTCGATCTCGAACGCAGCGCGTGTCTTTCCGCGCCAGGCCTGGAGTGCCTCGGGCTCCGGTACCCGCGTCACTGTTGGGACTGTCTTCATCTTGGCGGCGCTCCTGGGATAGTGGGCCCGTAGGAGTTCGGAACACGCCTCCGAGACGGAGATAACCGCATCGGCGTGGCCAATGAGCGCTTTCTCCAGCCGTTTCCAGATCCGGTAGGATAGCCTGCCGAACATCACCGGTTTGCCGCTGAGTACCCGGACAGCACCTTCTTCAGGATATAGCGAACGAGTGTCGAAGATCAGGTGCGACCGGTTGAGGGCTTTCACGATGGACCCGACGATGCTCGCCGGATACGAGCGACAGTGTACGAAAGCCGGGTCCAGGCGTAGGGTGAGCCAGAGCGCTGTGAAACCTGCCTGAATCGCGAATAGGGGAAGCAGCCACCACGGCACGTAGAAGTAGCGCGTCAGGAATGCAATCGGCACGACGCGCAGCGTAATGGCTTCTCGCTCGAGCATCTGGCGCAGTCGTCGCACTTCGGCCGACGATCGCAGAAGGTTGTGCAGAGGATAGAGCGCCACCACGACGATCCGGAGGTCCGGACGCTCCTGCGCGACTGTCGCCAGCATGTTGTAGACCTGCGACTGAAGCAAGGGGGAGGCGACGATGTCCTCAATGGCGATGATGTAGGCGAGCGTGGTCTGATGCTCCGGTCGGTTCATCGCTGGCGTGTGCTCCCGGTTTGGCAGCGCGCTTGCGCAGGGGCGCTGTCGGCGTTGACCATCATCGCGGCGAGCGCACCGAGTGCCCGCTCGTAGGTCGATGCCCACTGTCGGAACGTGCCGCACAGCATCGTATTATGCCACAGAAGCGTGAAGACGCCCTCGACCAACCGGCATCTTTCCGCCAGTTCGAGGATGCGAGCCAACGCTGCGTCAGGATCCAGTTTCCGATAATTGATCAACGTGGCGTCCATCGCGATGAGCGGCACCTCAACAATGTCCAGCACCCGGTTCTGCTCTACGTCGAAGGGTCTGTAAGGATGGCATGTGCCACATCGAAAGCCCTCGTGGTCGGCGTAGGCCGCGCTCGCGTCGTAGGTCAGTCCCGCCTCGCTCATATCACGCCAGCTATCGGGAACCCGGAACCGCAGATAGTGCTGCCGCGCCCCATATGCTGTGCTGCCGAGAACGGCGTCGAGGCGGGACTTCTCAGCCCGAAGCCGCTGGGGGTCGCCCAGAGTCCAGTAGCCGGGATGCAAACCTATCGCGAACCCCTTGGCTTTGAGCCGGGCAATGCGCTCTCTGACTTTCGGCGATGCGACGGAATAGTCATTGTCGTCGTAGGTCGCGCTCTGAGCTGTCTTGATGAAGAAAACGTCATCACCAAAACCGTGCTGAAGCGAGAGGGTGACAAACCGGTCGATGCTGCGTGCGTAGCAGAGCGACGACGGCGCAAAGACCTGAGCCAGTGCGTCTGCGACAGTCTGCAACGCGAGCCCCAGGTTGCGACGCCGGAGAAGGTCGCCGCCTAGAGTCCTCACGAAGGCGCCCGGCGTGCGGAACCGTCGCGTGAGTTGGTCGATGTCGTGCGAGAGTTGGACGGAGAACGTGCCGGCGTGAGGCTTCCAGTCAGGGGCGAGTCGCTGAAGCCAGCCCCGTAACACGAGCGCATAGAGATCGACCAGGGGCCAGTCGAGGAATCCCTGCTTGTAGCTGACGCTTCCCAGAGCAGACTGCCTGCCGTGCTCGTCTTCCTGTCCCGCTACGGTCTCCTCCCACCTCGAGAGCATGAAGAACGTTGCGGCAAGGATGTCGGCATAGAAGACGACAGAGTTTTGCCCCTGAAGCTCCGCAAACGGGTGGTGTGAGGAATCGCATCCTTCACCCCAGAAGAGCACGGGAATCTCGATCGCCGGGTCCAGACTTGTCCCGTCGGGCAGGGCTTCGTCGATAGGCACCCAGTCGAGGCTGCCGGGGGACAAGGCGAGGAGATCCCACCATGCGTTATCCGCACAGGGAACGATTGTGATCGACCGGGTGGCGCCTACAGTGGCCCGTGGGAGCTCGTAGAGGACCTGGACCTCTCCGGGAATCGCTGAGTCTGACGCCGTGCCCTCGATGCCGGCACGCCGCGCGAGCTGTTGCCAGGCGTAGGCAACCGCTTCGGCTGTCAGGGGAGACTGAGTCTCACGCTCCACGTAACAGCCTCAGCCAATCTCGGATATCCTGGTACATCTTTAGTGGTACAGAGTTGACCTTACTGATCTGAAAGTACGGCTTCTGCTTGGCTCCAAAAGAGCGACAGAAATGCTCCACGGGCTCAATCATTGAGCCCTCGAAATCGTAGACCTTGCCCATTTTGACCGCGAACTTGATCGACTCCCACGTAGCGAGGTGGTTTGCCCCACTGCTTCTCAGGTCGGGATCACCACCTTGCATC
>Ga0123333_10002765_pt1 | contig 17562 bp, 13 predicted proteins | sample BioC12SIPDNA_3_FD_89957 | JGI IMG/M metagenome (GOLD analysis project Ga0123333, IMG submission 89957) | Anaerobic biogas reactor microbial communites from Washington, USA - Biogas_R2_B C12 SIP DNA | ecosystem: Engineered > Bioreactor > Anaerobic > Unclassified | place: Washington, USA... | reverse complement strand
CCACCTATTTTGCTGTTTATTGCGCCGATCCGCAAGCAGTGCCGAACACCATGTTCGTTGCCCCTATTCAAAGTGCCGCCAAAGCCCCTCAGACCCACCTCGTAGACTCGCCCGAAAAACGCTATAATACCGCTTTCCTAAATTGGACGGACCCGACATGTTAGACGGCGTCTTGGACATACCTCTCCGGGGGATCGCACACCAGCACGCCGCCGCGCCTACCGGCACGGCGGCGCTGGGCAATTTTCTGGCCGGGCCGGAAAACCGCTTGGTCGAGGTTGCCGTCCGCGCCGTCGCCGCCAAAACTGCAAACGGATACAACCCCCTGGTGATTTACGGGCCGAGCGGCACGGGTAAATCGCACATAGTCGCGGGCATGGCGGCGGCTTGGCGGGCGGACAAACGCCGCCGGAAAGTCGTCCACGTTTCGGCGACCGACTTCGCCAGCAACCTGGCCGACGCCATCGACACCCACGCCGTCGATGAGTTCCGCGCGAAACACCGCGGCGCCGACCTGCTGATTATCGAGGACTTGCATCGTTTGGTTGCGCGGCGGTCGGAAAAACTGAACACGCAAGAAGAGTTGGTCCATACGCTTGACGCAATGACGGCCGCTGGCCGCTGGGTAATCGTCACCGCCTCGGCCGCGCCGGTCGAGTTGGCGGGCATTATTCCGAGCCTGCAAAGCCGGCTGAGCGGCGGCCTGTGCGTCCCTCTGAGCATGCCCGGACCAGAAACCAGATTGGCGATACTTCGCCGCTTGGCCGACACGCGCGGCGCCGACTTACCCGATCCGGTCGCCCGCCTCCTGGCCGAAAGCATCCGCGGCACGGCGCCTGAATTGGCCGGGGCGCTGATGGAATTGACGACCGCCGCCGTCGTATCGGGCAACCGGCTTGACCTGAGCAGCGTCCGCGAATATCTTGAGCGGCGGAATCGAGCAGATCTGCCCGATATGCACGCAATAGCACGGGCCGCAGCACGCCATTTTCGGGTAAAAGTGTCCGACATGCGCGGCCCGGGAAGGAGCCGATCGCTGGTCGTCGCTCGCGACGTCGCAATGTACGCCGCACGGCGATGGGGACAAAAAAGTTACGAGGAAATCGGCCGCTACTTTGGCGGCCGCGACCATTCCACCGTCCTGCACGGTTGCCGCAAAACCGAGAAAGCAATCGACGCCGATCCTTCGATCCGCCAGGCTGTCGAAAGACTGCAATCGACAGTGTGGAAAAAATGACGATCGGTCGTCGGTCGCCGGCGACAACCAGGCCGGCAAACACTGGAGCATGAACACTCGAACCGAGCCGCGAAAAAAGACGCCGAGATACGATCGCGCGGCTTACATCCGCCCAACAATGCGGAAACAAGTTATCCACGGCCTCGGCCGGCCGTTTGACTGCCGTAAAGCACTGAAATAAAGGCATATATCGTCGCAGTCGGCAAACTATCGACACATCCTCGCGGCAGTTCATAAATACTGTCATATTAAGAAACAAACAATAAGGAAGGACCATCGAACCATGAAAGCCATTTGCGAACGCGAGAAACTTTTACACGCTTTTCAGATCGTCGCCAGCGTAGCGCCGTCGCGCAGCCCCAAGCCGATCCTGCAAAACATCAAGCTGGAGGCCACGCCCGAAAAGACAGTCCTGATGGGCACCGACCTGGAGGTGGGAATTCGCGTTGAAGCCTCCGGCTTCGAAGTTGAATCGCCGGGCAGCGTGGTGTTGCCCCGCGACCGGTTCGGAAAAATCCTCTCGGAAAGCTCCGACGAAAAATTGAGCTTGGACAGCGACGGGGGCAAGGTGATGGTGCGCGGCAGCCGGAGCGAGTTCCAGCTCCCCTGCGAAAATCCCGACGAGTTTCCCAACGTGGCGGCGTTCGAGGAAGAGAAATATCACGAAATTGCCACCCGGTTCTTCCGCGAGGTCGTCCGCCGCACGGTCTTCGCCACGGATATCGAAAGCAGCCGCTACGCCCTGGGCGGCGTGCTGCTCGAATTGTCGGAATCGGGGCTGACGGCCGTCGCCACCGACGGCCGACGACTGGCACGGCAGGAAGGACCGGCCAAAGCTGTCGGCGGACATTCGAACGATGCAAATGCGACGATCGTGCCCACGCGGGCGATGCAACTGCTCGATCGGGCACTGGCCGACGGAGATGAAAACCTCCGGCTGGCCGCCCGCGAAAACGACGTGCTGATCCACGGCGGCCGGGTGACGCTCTACTCGCGCCTGGTCGAGGGCCGCTTTCCGAAATGGCGCGACGTGTTCCCCCGCCGCGACGGAATGGTGAAGATCGAAATGACAGTAGGACCGTTTCATGCGGCCGTCAGACAAGCGGCAATCGTCACCAGCGATGATCGGCGGGGCGTCGATTTCACCTTCGGCGGCGGAAAAGTCGCCCTCGCCGGCCATGGCGCCGAACGGGGCGAGGCTCAAGTCGACCTGCCCATCGCCTACGACGGCGAAGAAATCGGCATTACCCTCGATCCGAAATATCTCGGCGATTTTCTGCGTGTATTAGACCCCGAGCAAAACTTCGTCATCGAACTACGCAATGCCGAAAGCGCCGCCATCTGTTCGACCGAAGACGGATATGCTTACGTGATTATGCCGCTGGCCAGGGAATAGAGAGCCGGGCGGCTAACCGCCTTCGGCGAAAATAACCGTCAATGGACGAAGGATGAACGGCTATGAAACGCGGTCCTTGCGCGATCGGCGACGTTCTTTCGGAGGTGATGGCGCGGCGCGGCTACGCCCGGGTGCAAGCCGCCGCCGCCTATGACGCCGCCTGGCGCGAGGCGGCCGGACCCTTGGCGGCACAGTACTCGCGGCCGGGAACGCTCCGCCGCGGAACGCTGGAAGTAATCGTCGCCAACTCGACACTCATGCAGGAACTCGGATTCCAAAAGAAAAATTTATTGGAGGCGCTGGCCGGTTCGCTGCCCGATGAGGGAATCGAAAATATCCGTTTCCGAGTGGGAGAAATCGGATAGCCAGCATGTAACGAAAAAGTAACCTAAAAGAATTCAATAAACCATGTCCACCGATCCGCAACAACCGTCGTCCTCTCCCGATCTGCCCACCTACCGTCTTGAGCGCGCCGAAGGCGAGGTCGGCTACAGCGCCAAGGACTTGGAACACTTGAGCGATTTGCAGCACGTCCGCGAACGCCCGAGCATGTATATTGCCGATACCACGCTGCGCGGCCTGCACCATTTGGTTTACGAGGTCGTGGACAACTCGATCGACGAGGCGATGGCCGGCTACGCCAGTGAAATATCGGTCGTCATTAACAACGACGGATCGGTGGTGGTCGAGGACAACGGCCGCGGGATTCCCGTCGAAAATCATCCCGACTTGGGCTTTTCGACGCTGCAAGGCGTGATGACCGTGTTGAAGTTCGGCGGCAAGTTCAAGAAGGGGGCCTATCAAACCTCCGGCGGCCTGCACGGCGTCGGCGTGACCGTGGTGAATTTCCTTTCCGAGTGGTGCGAGGTCGAGGTCCGCCGCGAGGGCTACGTGTTTCAGCAGGAATACGAGCGCGGCGTGCCGGTGGCCGAAGTCCGCCGCATCGGCCGCAGCGACCGGGTGGGCACCAAAACCACGTTCAAGCCCGACCCGCTGATCTTCCCCAACACCAACTTCCAATACAGCATCCTCCATCGCCGGCTGCAGGAATTGGCCTTCCTCAACCAGGGCGTGAAAATCGCCTTCCGCGATGAACGGAGCGACGAGGGCGAAGTCTTCCACTACGAACGGGGAATTCTCGAATTCGTCGATTTCCTCAACCGAGCCAGCGAACCCGCACACCCCGATATCATTCACATCACCGGCGACTTCGAAGGCGTGGGTCTGGATGTCGCCATACAATACTCGGGCGAATTCACCGAAAACGTGCACTCCTATGTAAACAACATTTGCACCACCGAGGGCGGAACGCATATCTCCGGATTCCGCGCCGCCCTGACCCGCACCATCAACGCCTACGGCAAAAAATCCGGCATCTACAAAGACCTGGTGCCGGGCGGAGACGATTGCCGCGAAGGTCTGACGGCGGTGATCTCGCTCCGCGTGCCCGAGCCGCAATTCGAGGGACAGACCAAAACCAAGCTGGGCAACGGCGAGGTCGAGGGGATCGTCAACTCGGCGGTGGGCGATTTCCTCGCCAAGTACCTCGAGGAAAACCCGAAAACCGCACGCGTCATCGTCCAGAAAGGTCTGCTGGCGGCCGAGGCCCGCGAAAGCGCACGCAAGGCCCGACAACTCGTCCGCGAGCGGAAAAGCGCGCTCGGCGGCGGCGGGTTGCCCGGAAAGTTGCGCGATTGCACCAGCCGTGAGGTCGACCTCTGCGAATTGTATCTGGTAGAAGGCGATTCCGCCGGCGGAAGCGCCGAGGGCGGACGAATCCGCCAGTATCAGGCCATACTCCCGCTGCGCGGAAAAATCATCAACGCCTACAAAGCGCGCGACGACAAAGTGCTGGCAAACGAAGAGGTCCGCAGCATGATCTCGGCCATCGGAGCCGGAATCGGCGAGGAAATGGACCTCGCCAAACGCCGCTACAGCAAAGTGGTAATTATGACCGACGCCGACGTTGACGGCTCGCACATCCGCACACTGCTGCTGACGTTTTTCTACCGGCAAATGTACCCGCTCATCAAGGCCGGCTACGTCTACGTGGCCCAGCCGCCGCTGTTCCGCGTGCGGCGGAAAAAAGACACCTATTACGTGCAGACCGAAGAGGAAATGAAGACCCAATTGCTCGAATCCGGCTTGAAAGACTCGGTGTTCGATCCGGGCGACGGCCGGCTGATCGAAGGCGAGCAGATGGAGCGGCTCTGCCGCACGCTGGCCGCCATCGAGGACTCGCTGCTGGCCCTGGAGCGGCGCGGAATCAGCCTACGCGACCACGCCGAGCGATTCGATCCGGTCAGCGGCCGCTTGCCCGTCTTTCACGTCTTCCTCGGGCAGCAGGAGCAATGGTTCACCACGCGCGAGCAGCTCGACGAATTCGTCGCCGCCGGCGAGCGCGAAGTCGGCAAGGCGCTCGATCTCTCCGACGAACCGGTCGAGGGCGAACCGGCAGAGCCGCGCAGCCGGCTGCACATCGTCGAGCTGCACGAAGTCCGCTCGATCAACAACCAGCTCGCCGATCTACGCGAGATGGGCTTCGCCCTGAACAGCCTCATCCCACAAGAACGGACCGGCGTCGAGGAGCCGCGCTATATGCTCCGCCGCGGCGACATGAGCGCCGGCCTGGAAGACCTTCGAGGGCTGTTGGCCGCCATCCGCGCGGCCGGCGAAAAGGGCCTGCAAATCACCCGCTTCAAAGGGCTAGGCGAAATGAACGCCGAGGAACTGCGGCAAACCACCCTCGACCCGGCCCACCGCACCCTCATGCGCGTGCGCATGGAAGATGCCGCCGCGGCCGATAACCTCTTCCGCGTGCTGATGGGCGATAAGGTCGAACCCCGCCGCGAGTTCATCGAAAAACACGCCGTGGAAGCGCGAAATCTGGACGTGTAAACAAGGTTTATATCGAAAGGACAAATATGCAAGGCAACGACACATGGTTAAGAATGATTTTCTGACTGCACGCACGCAGCGGACGCAGTCCGCGGTCTGGAGCGTCTCCAGGTTTCGACGTCGAGGTAGGTTGGGCGAGACGGCCGCGCGCCGGAACGGCATCGCCGCGTTTACGCTCGTCGAACTCTTGGTGGTCATTACGATCATCGGCGTGCTGATCGCCTTGCTCCTGCCGGCGGTGCAATCCGCCCGCGAAGCCGCCCGGCAAATGCACTGCACCAATACCCTCAAGCAGATTTCCTTGGCCGCGCTGTGCTATCACGAGAGCGCGGGCAGCTTTCCGCCGGGCTATCTGGCCGGCTGGAACTTCACCTCGCCTACTCCGCGGAAACGCGGCATCAGTCTCTTCGTCTTTCTCCTGCCACACCTGGAGATGATCGGCCTGTACGACCAGTGGGATTTCAGCGACCCGGACAAGGCCTTCGTCGGCGACATGCAGTCGATGGCCGCGCGGGGGCCGAATCTGTTGTGCCCTTCCGAACCGTTCAACGAAAACCCGCTGAACTACGGCTCGAAATACATCGGGGGCCAAGTCACCGCGCCCCGGCACATGAAAGTTACCAGCTACGCAGGCAACGGCGGAACGCGGTCGTATCATCCCGATTCGGGTTATTTGGCGACCGACGGAGTGTTTTTCATGGTCGGCCCGTATTCCGAGCCGGTGCCAAACCAACGTCCCGTGCGATTGGACGACATCCGCGATGGCACGAGCCAAACCCTGTTTTTCGGCGAGCGGAGCCGCTGGGACCCAAACTACGACACCTTCGCCGCCCAGGGTTGGGATTGGGAGTTTCACTACTACGGCAATTGGTGCGGAGCGAGCCGCCTGTCGCTTGCTCACATTACCCTAAGCGGCTATTCGCCCATAAACTACAGGCTCCCGTTCGACTATGAGGGCCGAGCCGGCGCGATTCCTCCGGCCGGAAGCCCGGCGGACTTCGCGTATTATATCGACATGCGGGTATGCGCATTCGGCAGCAGCCACCCGGGCGGCGTCAATGTATCGCGCTGCGACGGGTCGGTCTGTTTCCTCTCGGAGACCATGCCTTTGATCGCGCTGCGCGCCCTCTGCAGCCGCGACAACGGGGAACTGGAGGGCCTGCCATGACTGCCCGCTTGATGCTCCGGCGCGTCGTCGGAGCGGACCTGGGGAGAACCGCCTTCGTGCGATTGTGCGTCCACGCGCTGTTGCCAGCGTTGGCGGCGGCCCTGATCGGCTGCGGCCGACCGCCCTTGCCCGCCGCCGTCGAGGGAACCCTGCGGCTGAACGGCCGACCGTTGGAGAATTGCTTGGTCATCTTCCTGCCCGAACCGGGACAAGCCGCCGAAGGCCGTCGCTTTGTGGGCTTGACCGATGCCAACGGACACTATCGCTTGCGCTGCGACGATCAACAAGAGGGCGTCGGTGTCGGTTGGCATCGCATCGTCCTGCAAGATATGTCGGTTTCGACGGGCGTGGTGCGGCAGGATCACGGCACGGTCGCCGTCGAGGCCGCCCCGCCCCCGCCCGCCAGACGCTCGCGGCTGCCGCCCAAATATACCTCGCCAACGCAAACGCCCCTGCGCAAAGAAGTAAAACCTGAACGCCAGACAATCGACTTGGATATTTCGTAAACCGGGTCGGTCCAGGTCGCGGTAGAAGTTAGGCTGTAGGCTGCAGGAACTGCAACCGGCTAAAAAAACAGCTAAAAAGTAACCAACCATCAGAACCGCCCGCGGAGGGGTGTTGCATAGTATGCCTCACGGTCGTATATTGGTCCGGTGAAATCGGGGACCGGTGCCGCAATAAGTGATCGCGTCAAAACAACCTGCATTTTTTCCCGATAAGCCGGGAACGCTAATTTCACCTAATCGCCGCTAATCATGGCTATTAGAGGTGATTAGCGAAAATCAGTGTTCCATAAATCGTCAAGCTATTTTGTCACGATACATAAAAATGAGGCCATCGACCTCGACGCAATTTGCATAGCTTTGCAGGCAGTCGGCTTTCCGCTTGACGACGAAGAATACGCAGCCGCTCTTTACCGGCGTGATCCTGGGCCGCTCAAAAAGTGGTGGACAGAAAATCGCGTGAAGACGGCGATGGAACGTTCGGTGTTGCGCGTTTCGATCGGCTTGCCGCCGGTCGATGGCGTTGATTTCGAGGATGTAAAACGCCGCCTCTGGTGCCCGCCGAGCGTCTGGCCAAAAATCGCCCTTGGCGTTTTTTTCGGCGCGTTGATCTTAACGGCAGCGGCATTTCTCACGTTGCGGGGGTTGAAGCGTAAAACACTGTAGGGAACGCCCTCCGCGGCGTTCCCACCGTGAAAATCGGGACAGTCCCCTGTGAACGCCACCCCTTGCCATGTCCGCAAAAAGAAAATCCACGCGCGACCCGAAAACGCCCAACACGCGCCGAACAACGCGGAACACCCCGCGATACCCTAGTCTTCCTCGCCTTCCCTTTTCACCCAAACGACCGGGGAGTACTAAAATGGAAATCCGCAATCCTGCTGACCAACTCCCGAACAACGTAAAAACCGGTTGCATCTCGCTGCATGCGGCCGATGGGAATGAGAATATAAAGCTGCCATAGGGAAAAGCATGAAACGGTAGCCTGCGCGCATCGCGAGTGCAACCGCCGGAGGTGGTTTTAAAAAGCTTTATTGATGTTCAGATTAGCAATGCAACTCACGAACGATCTCTGTGTGCCACTGGCACTGCGAGTGCTTAGTCCGGGGTGGTTCGATGGACCAGTTGACCCAAGCAAATCAGTACGACATAACCAAAGACGTCATGCCACTTGAATACACCGCAACAGCAACTCGACGACTCGGCACTGGCATAGCCGGTGGCGCCCGGCGAAATCCCGGAGAGTGAGCGAAATGCGGCCGGAAACGCCGCACTCCCCCCGCGACCGCAGTCGCGGGGCGTTTCACAAGACAGGGGCGTTTCACAATACATGGCGTTTCACAATACAGGGGCGTTTCACAATACAGCGGCGTTTCGCATACAGCGGCGTTTCGCAATCAATACGAGCATATTTCCATAGCCAGGAATATGTGCGGCTGAAAGCGCGAGCTGATCATGCCGAGAGTTTACGCCCGTTCCGAGGGCAGGTAATCCCCCTCCAAACTGCGGCGGGCACGAGCGCCCCGAACCCGCCCGGGGGCGGCGCGACGCGGATTGCCGGCATCCGGACGCAAGACTCGCCCTTCGCCTGGACGATATGGATAAGAAGGCCGTTCGTTTTCATGGAGGTTTCAACGCCTTTTTGACATCCATAATCGAGCCATGACAGTGCAAACCGATCCGTTGATAAGGAAATTGATGGCGAAATTGCGGGATCCCGATCCGATCACGCGCCGCAACGCGGCCGGCGCCCTGCGTCTGCAAGGGGCCAAGGCGGCGGCCGCTCTGCCAGCCATTGCGCAGTTGCTCGACGACGAAGACATCCGCGTTCGCCGGGAAGCGGCCCGGGCGGTGCAACACCTCCGCCTACCGGCGGCCTAGTCCCACACCTACAGTCGGGATTAGGGTGCCGCTGCCGGCTTGTTCGGCAGTGGATCTCCTCCGGCCCCTTTGAAACACTGCTGAAGCGGCCCTTCCGTGCCTCCGATCGCGGTGGACAGTCCGCTCGGAACGCGCCTGTCTCCGCATGATTTTCTATTCTCTCGGCAAAACACTTTTCTAACGAGAGATTTATCAAAGTATTGCCGCGCGCACATCAAACGCTCATCCGGCTCGACGATAATTCCAGCGCGATGAAAGTTGCCGGCGGGCCGTCTCGGGCACAGCCGCACACGCCGGCAACGATCGAATCCACCGCGAAAGGAGTTGTCCATGCAACGCTCGGGCAAACGAGTCGGCAGGGCGGACGGAAGAAAAGCGAACAATCGAGCGGCTTTTAGCTTACTCGAATTGTTGGTGGCCGTTTCGATTATCGGCATCTTGGTGGCGATGTTGTTTCCCGCGCTGAACAGCGCGAGGTCCGCCAGCCGGCGGGCCGCTTGCGCGTCAAACCTGCGGCAGTTCGGCATTGGGTTGCACGCCCACGCTCAACGCCATCAGACGTTCTGTTCGGGAGCATTCGACTGGCGGCGCGACGGTTGCGCGACCGAGATAGGCTGGGTGGCCGATCTGGTCAATCAGGGCACGCCGGTTGGCGAGATGCTGTGCCCCGCGAATCCCGCCAGGATTTGCAACACATTTAACGACCTGTTGAACCTCGACGTTTCCGTCACCGACAATTGCGTCGATCGCTTGGGCAGCGCGGCGACGACCAATCCCGATGGCTCGCCTGCTCTGAATCCTTGCCGGGCGATCGTAGAGCAAGGTTTGCCGCCCGGCAGCGAACAGCGGCGGTCGGTGGTGGAACGGCAAATCTTCGCGGAACATTTCAACACCAACTACGCGGCGACTTGGTGGTTGACCCGCACGGGCTTGCTTCTCGACGCCAACGGCAACATCAAGAGCAACAAAGGGGGATGCCAGCCGAGCCGGCTCGCGCGGCATTCCACGCTCGGGCCGTTGACGCCCAGCAGGGCCGACACCGCCTCGGTATCGACTAGTTTCATTCCGTTGCTCGGCTGCGGCGCGGCCGGCAGACCGTTGGCCATGCACGTCGGCGAAAACCCGGCCGGCGCCTTGACGGCGCGCGGCATGACCGCCGGGCCAGCCGCCAATCCGGGCATGGCCACGCCGAGCTTCGCCGACGGAACGCCGCAAACCGGCGTGAACGGCTGGTGGGCCGTCTGGAACGCAACGCTGCAAGATTATCGGGGATTCGCGCCGACGCACTGCGGCGCCTGCAACATCTTGTTCGCCGACGGCGGCGTGCGGGCCTTTATCGACGCCGATGGCGACGGCCTGTTGAACAACGGCTTTCTGCCGACCGCCGAGAACGGATTCGCTTCGGCGAAAACGGAACTGCCGCCCGAAGAAGTAATGAGCAAGTGGCAACTGAGATAAAGAAAATCGATACATAACAGAAAGGGGGTGCTGCAAACTCAATATGTAATCCATAAAAAACCGACACACAACGCAACGCGAGCGGGGTATAGGTCTCGGTCGCGCCGGGCGTACCGATCATGGCCCCGGCTGTCGTCCATATCGTTTCCGCCGCGAACATCGACGACGGAAACAAGTTCAGCGATTCGTAACCAATAACGTCCGAATAAAACTGTGGAGAGTCAAGAATGAACCGTACAATTAAAAAACGCGCTTTTACGCTTGTTGAGTTGCTGGTGGTCGTTTCGATCATCGGCATATTGGTGGCGATGTTGATGCCGGCGTTGTCCCGCGCCCGCGAGGCCGCCCGAGGCGCTACCTGCCAGAACAACCTTCGTCAATTCGGCCTTGGCATGATGTCGTTCGCCAATCTCGATCCCGCCGGGCGGATTTGCTCGGGTGCATGGGATCAGCGCCGCGACGGCTGCTTGTTCGAGTACGGCTGGGTCGCCGATCTGGTCGGAATCGGCGCGGCCAAACCCGGCAATATGTTGTGCCCCTCGAACCAGTTGAAGTCGCTCGAGAAACTGAACGACTTGCTGGGGTTGGGCACCACGACCTCGCCCAGCGACGGTGGTTTCGCCAGCCGTCTGACCGAAGGCCGCTGCGCTCCCAACGCTGACTTGGGGCACGGCGGTTGGACGAATTCAGGCACCGCCGACACACCCTGGTTCGACTACGCCACCCGCATGGTTGTCGAAGACGGCTACAACACCAACTACGCTTCGAGTTGGTACATGGTCCGCAGCGCGCCGAAGTTTTCCGTGGGCGGGGGAAACCGCCCGGTTACCCTCGGCAGCCTGAAGGGATACGCCGGCGCTCTTGGGCCGATTACGTTGCAGATGATCGAATCGGCCGAAGTTCCTTCGTCCACTATTCCGCTGCTGGGCGACGCCGGCCCGGGCGACGTGCACGAAGCCGTGCTCCAGGCCAACGTGGACACCGGCATGGGCTTGATCGCCGGGACTCGGCTGGGCGAATCGTTCAACGACGGTCCTTCGGTTTACGCGAGCGACGACACGATCGACACCATGCCCACCGGCACCGACATCCTTAGCGCGGTTCCGCTTCGTTTGCCGACAAAGAACGAATACGTGGGGGCGTCCAAGGCCGATGGCGGCACCTGGGCATTGGCCGACTTTGCCGGCGCCGACGGCCAGCTCTGGCTGCAAGACCTCCGCGACTGGCAGTGCGTTCACGGCGCGGGCGACAAAGCCTACGTGAACATCCTGATGGCCGACGGCTCGGTCAAGGCGTTCTACGACCTTAACGGCGACAAGTACATCAATCCGGGCTTCCCGGTCACCAACGGCTCGGCCGCCAGCACCGGCTACACCGACGCCCGTTGCGAGATCAATCCGGGCGAAATGTTTGCCGGGCCGTGGCTCGACAAGGCCGTGTTAAAGGGAAGCTTCGAATAATCCTTGAGCGCCGCCGGGCGATCGGTCTGGCGATAAACCTTCCCGTCCCGGAGCGGCAACCCCGTTCCGGGGTGGGACTTTTGAGTTTTTCCGTGTTTCCTTTCCGTGGCAATCATTTCGAGGCGAGTCATTATTTTTACGTGGGAGAACGTCAGTCATGCGACGCAAATACGCTATATTGGGAGTCACGGGTATAATGTCCGCCGCGGTGGTTTTCGCGGTTATTGCGATGTTGTCCGGCGCCGCGACCCAAGCACGGCAGGTAAATCCGGCCGCCGGCGCACTCGCGCCGCGGTGTGCAATCACTGACCCGGAGCAGGATTTGGGCGTGATCGACCCGGCCGATAAATGCCGCCATACGTTCATCATTCGCAACGAAGGGGATGCCCCGTTGAAGATTGCCAAGGCGGGCACCTCCTGTAAATGCACCGTCTCGATGCTGCCGTCGCAAGACATTCCGCCGGGCATGAGCGGGCCGATCGAGATCGAGTCGAAAACCGAAGGCATCGAGGGGCCGTTCTCGCATATCGCCGCTTTTCTAACCAACGATCCGAAACGCCCCCGCTTCGAGTTGAGAATTGAAGGTGAAATCCGCCGCTACGTGTTCGCCTCCCCGCCGTCAATATATTTACCTGACCTGAAAGCCGACGAGCCGGTCGAGATGATTGCCGAAATCTTTTCCGAAGTCTGGAACGAGTTTGCTTTGCAGAATGCGGCAAGCACGATCGACGGCTTAAGCTGGGAACTGATCCCCGCCGCGTCCGAGCAACTTAAACAGCGCAAGGCGAAATCGGGATACACGGCCAAGTTCCGCATTCCCGCCGACAGGCCGGGCAACGATTTTTCCGGCTGGATCGAGTTCGAGGCCGTACCCGCCGGCGCGCAAGGCAAACGACTGCCGGAATGCCCGCGAAAAGTTCACATTGTTCTTGCCGGGAAAAACGCCGCGCTTCGCACGGTGTTCGGGCCGCAAATCGATCACCAAGGCATCGTTCATTTGGGCATGCTCAGGCGCGGCGAACCTGCCAGAGCTAATCTGCTGCTGAAAATTCGCGGTGAGCATCGTGAAATCAATGTTCAACGCATCGAATGCTCGCCGGACTTCCTCGACGTGAAGGTCTACGCGCTGACGCCGGAGCTGGCCCAACAGGGCCTCTACCAAATAAGCATCGAAATTCCACGCGATGCCCCGCCCGGAAGCCACGTGCTCCCCGGCGAAATAGGAACGCTGAGAATTCTGACCGATCACCCGGATATGCCGGAAATCGTTGCTTTGAAAGTATCTTTTGGGGTGTTGAGCGAATGATCGCAGAAATGGAAGACATTCAGGCGACGGAGTTGATCTGTCCGAAATGTTCGGCGAGCAATTCGCCGCAACGAAAATATTGCGCGAAATGCGGTTTTTTGTTGCGGGAGCCGTGTTTCAATTGCGGCCTTGCCTGCGCTGCGGGCGATGAATTCTGCGGATCCTGCGGCGCAAACGTCGCGAGGGCCGCCGCCGATAGAATCGCCGAGGCCGAAGCTGCCATTGACAACGCTGAACGGCTCGCGTTCTCATGCCGCTTCGACGAAGCGATCGCTGTGCTCTCCGCAGTGAGTAAGCACACGCATTCCCGGCTGGCCGAATACGCCGAGCGCGCGAAGACGCTCACTAATCTCTTCAGCGTCGAGCATACTCGCACCAGAAAAGCGGCCGAAACAACCGTCGCGGAGGCCGAACGGCTTTTTGCAGATTGCGATTACGAAGGCGCTGCCGCGCTGCTGCAAAAAGTTCCGCCGCCGATGTTGGCCGAACGAATCGCGGACCTCCAAGGCCGGCTCGACCGGCGGCGCGAGGAGGTAGCGGAGTTAGTCATGGATTTGCAGCGTTCCCTCCAGGAAAAGCGGCTCGACGGAACGCTGCCGAAAATTGAACGGCTGTTGATGCTCAAACCCGATCATTCGCGGGCTAAGGCGTTGGCTGAGCGCGTGCAACAGAGCCTCGTCGCGGCCGCAGGCGCGGAACTGGCTGCGCATCGCTACGACCGGGCGGCGGGACTGCTCGACCAAATACCCGACGCCCTGCTTTCGCCCCGGGCTAAAATATTACGTCTTCGGGCACGGGAACTGGCCGCGCTGGCTTGGAATCTGCGGAACGCGCCGGTCGTCGATCGAACGCTGCTCGCGCTGGCCGAGCGCCTTGAGGGTCTGGCCGAGGGCGACGCGAGCCTGAGCAAACTCTTCGATGCTCTCCGCGACCGCAAGAGGCTGCTGGAGCAACAATCGGGCGGGCCGGTCGCGTGGGCGCGGCCCCCACAAGCAACGCCGCTCGGCGTTCCCGTCGCCTGGCTCGCCGAGTTCAAGCGGATCGAATGTCTCGATTCGCCCCGCACAATCGACTGCAAGCGGAATCCCGGTCGGTTCGCCGTGGCTTGCGGGCTGGGACTGGCCGCGCTCGGACAAGCCGCGATGGATATCGACTTGCTTGCTCTCGGACAAGCCGGCGTGATGGATCGGATGAACAAATTCCTGCGTCCGAAGAGCGTGCGCGCCGCGTGGGGACTCGATGTCGGCTCCGGCGCGCTGAAGGCGGTTAAAATGTCATGGAACGCCGCGAGCAAACGAGCCGTGGTCGAAGACGCCATGCTCGTCGAACATGCAAAACCGCTGCACCACGCCGCCAACGAAATCGAGGAAAACAAACTCATCGTGGAATCACTCAACAAATTGCTCGCCACCCGGCAAATCAAAGGCGATCGGGTTTGCGCCGGATTGCCGGGCTGCATGTCGCTCTGCCGCCAATTCGATGTCCCCTCGGCGGGCCCCCGACAGGCGCGAAAACTGGTCGAGTACGAAACACGACTGCATCTGAACTATCCGCTGGATCAACTCGTATGGGACTATCACTTATTCGGCGGCGGGGAATCAAACTGCAAAAAGCCAAATGGCGGCGGAGGGATGCGAACCGTCTTGGTCGCCGCTAAATTGAAAGCTGTCGAGCGCTTCCTGGAATCATATCGGCAGGCCGGGTTGAGCGTCGAGATGTTGCAGCCAGGCTTCATAGCACTGCACAATCTGTTGACGCACGCTTGCCTGCCTCCGGCCGAAAGCGGTCCGACCGACTGCCCGGCGGTCGTCGGGGTGGACATCGGCTGCCGCTCCACAAACATCGTCGTCAGCGCGGCTGACTCGTTTTGGTTTCACGGCTGCGGCGTCGCGGGCGAACATGTCACCCGTGCTCTGCTCGCCGAGTTGAAGCTTGGCAGGGCGCAGGCCGAACAATTGAAACGGTCGCTCGAATCGGCGGAGTCGTTCAGCGCGGTGGAACGGGCCGTGACCCCGCTCTTTGAAAATATCCTGCAAGAAACGCGGCATTGCATGGCGCTCCAAACCGCCGAGAGGCCGGATCGCCCTTGCCGGCAAGTCTTCGGACTCGGCGGCGGTTTCGCCATGCATGGGGTCTTTCGCTATTTTCGTCGCGGCAAATAGAAACGGCGGCGCCGTTTCGTTACGCTTTGATCCGTTCCGCCAGCTTCGCGTCGACCAACTCGCTCGTCTGGCGCGAGACCTCGCGGGCTTTGGCAAGCAGTTCGGCGCATCGTTGTTGCATGTCCTCGACGTATTGCCGATCGGTGACGTCGGACAAGTTGGTCAACACGTTCCAGACGCCGCCGCGGACGCCGACGAAACCGATCTCGCAGCCCACCGCCGCGTCGGTCAGCGAAGCGGCCAAACCGTGTTCGGCCATCGAGTGGGCGAGCCGCATCGCCTCGAAGCCGGCGACGGCCGTCTGATAGGGCACGTCCACGGCGATTCGCAAGCCTTCCTGCATTTTTGCGGCGCGGTGTTGCTGTTGCTCGGGCGTGCCGGAGGGCAGCCGCATCGCCGCGAGATAGGCGTTGAAGGCGTCGGTGTCGGCGTCGATGCCCGACAGCAGCTTTTCCTTCACTTCCTGAGCCTTCTCGGCCGTCTCCAGCAGCAGCTTAGAGCGTTCGGCGTCGTTGGTCTTGTGCTGGGTGATATTGGCGACCATCGAGGCCAGCGCCGCGGCGAGCGAGCCGGCCAAGGCGGCAATCGAGCCGCCGCCGGGAGCTGGCGTGTCGCGCGACACCTCGTCGATGAACTCCGACACCTTCAGGCCGACCAAGCCCGACATCTTCCGTTCGGGCAGGCCGATTACTTTCTTATCGACGTCGAAGGGCTGCACGTCGCTCAGGCCCATCGAGAAGACGGCGGTTTCGAGAACGTCGCGGACGGGGATGCCGGGCGAGCCGCCTTGCCGCTCGAGATAATATTTGCCCGCCGCCAGCAACGCCCGATAGGGTATCACGCCGACCACTTCGCTGCCGGTGACGGTCAAGCCGCGTTCGGCGGCCAGTCGGCGTGCTTCTTCCAGCACCAGATGCGGCGGGGTGACGTGGTAGTTGGTCAGATTGACCGAAATTTGCGCCCGCCGGTACTGCTCGACGTACCAGCCGATGCCCTTGCAGTAGTCGAACTTTCCGGCGCGGCGGACTTTTTGGCCGACGACCTTGGCCGGATCGGAGAAATCGACCCCGGACTCGGCGGCCAATTCCTTGAGTTCGTAGTCGTGCGCGGCGCGGCAGTGCCCCTCGATTTCGTCGAAGGTCTTGCCGACGAACTCGCAGTTGCCGCAGGGGAAATGCCCCTCGGCGTAAAACATGATCTCGCCCTTGTTGTAATACGGCGACTGGGTTTTGGTTCGGGCGACGCGGCCGCGCCGCCGCAGCTCGAAGGCGATGTCGGTCGCGGCGGCTTTGTCGCGGGTGTTGAGCGTCACGTTGTAGGCAATGAGGAACTCGCGGGCGCCGATGGCCGTCGCACCGGTCTTCGGGTTGAACTTGGCCGGGCCGCAGTCGGGCCGCCAACGCGGATCGGCCAGCTTTTTCGGCAAACCTTCGTATTCGCCCTGGCGAACGTTGGCCAGATTGCGCCGCTCGGGCGAGGCGGCCGCGGCCTCGTAAAAATACACCGGTATCTGCAACTCCTCGCCGACGCGGCGGCCCACGCGATGGGCAATGGCCGCACAGTCCTCGATCGTTACGCCCTCGACCGGCACGAACGGACAAACGTCGGTCGCGCCCATGCGGGGATGCGCCCCGTGGTGCTTGCTCATGTCGATCACCTGCGCCGCCTTGGCGATCGCCTGAAACGCCCCCTCGACGACCGCGTCGGGCGAGCCGACGAAGGTGACGACCGTCCGGTTCGTGTCGGCCCCGGGATCGACGTCGAGCAGTTCGACGCCCTCGACCGCCTCGATGGCGTCGGTGATCTGCTTGATCTTTGCCAGGTCTTTACCTTCGGAGAAGTTGGGGACGCACTCGACGATTTTCCTCGACATTGCTTGTTCCTTCGGGGCGGATAATTTCGGCTGTTTGGAAAGAAGCTGACAACTTCCACGGAAAGTATTGAGTCTTGTCGGGCGGGCAGCGAATGTCAAGTGCGGATGCCGCCGGGATCGGCCCGATGCCGCCGAATCGAAAGGCATTGAATCAACTCCTTGCTGGATAACTACTTACGGGGGGCGAAAATATCCACCTCCATGCCGCTAACGGCGACCT
>Ga0123333_10002762_pt1 | contig 17580 bp, 13 predicted proteins | sample BioC12SIPDNA_3_FD_89957 | JGI IMG/M metagenome (GOLD analysis project Ga0123333, IMG submission 89957) | Anaerobic biogas reactor microbial communites from Washington, USA - Biogas_R2_B C12 SIP DNA | ecosystem: Engineered > Bioreactor > Anaerobic > Unclassified | place: Washington, USA... | reverse complement strand
TCCAGGGTGGTTTCCAGCTCGCCGGATTCCAGCTCGTCCAGCGTCACGGAGTCGAGATCGGTAGTGAAGCGAAAAATGGTGGGCAGATACGAGTCGCCTTGCTGAGCCGCGGCGGGCAGCGCCCCCAGGCACACAGCGGCGATGATCAGGATCAATCCGAGCGGTCGGGTTTTCATGAAGCCTCCTTGTCGTTGCACCGGGCCAATGCCAGGCGCTGATGCAGTGTTAGTGGTGCCCGTTCAGTTCACGCCCGCAAACAGGTCTCGTTCCAGTGGCTCGCCGGGCTTCGGCTCCGGCCAGGCGCGAGTGAAGTCCTGGTGGCGGAACACGAGCCGCTGCAAGCGGCTGAAGAAGCCGTTCGTCTGGCGCGGGTTCTGCTGGCTGGCGTGGCACCCGGCGGCGGCGTCCCAGGCAGTCTGGAACGCCCCAACGTTGATCCGCGCGTGGGCGGGGAGCGTTTTGTCCAGCGCGGCCTGCAAGTCGAGATCGCGATTCTTCCCCATGTGGCGCGGGTCTTCGCCGCGCAGCCGGGCGGTCAGCAGCATGAGGCGCAGCGGCAGCTTGGGGAAGGTCGAGTAGTACAGCTTGGCTGGCTGGTAAGCCTCCAGGTCACCGGTCAACTGGTCCGGAAACTGCGCTGGATCGCCCGCGGCGTGAAAGGCGCGAGTGGTGGCCCGGTGCATGAAAATGTGGTCGGGATGGCCGTAGCCGCCGAACGGGTCGAAGGTGACGATCACCTGGGGCCGGATGCGCCGGATCTCGCGCACGATGCGCCCGGTCACGACGTCCGGGTCGGCCTTCCACAGGCAACCGGGGTGCTCGTTGTCGGGCGTGCCCATCATGCCACTGTCGCGGTAGCCGAACGTGATCAGCTCCTTGATGCCGAGCGTCTCAGCGGCGCAGGCCAACTCGTGCAGGCGCAGCTCGCCCACCGTCTCGAACCCTTGCAGGAACTCGGCGTCCACCGTGCCCACGTCGCCGTTCGTCGAGCAGATCAGCGCGATCGAGACGCCGCGCTGCGCGTACATCGCGATCGCCCCGCCCATGCCGAACGACTCGTCGTCGGGGTGCGCGAAGGAAATCAGCATCCGGCGGTCGGGGTGGGGACGCTCGTTATTCGCCAACTTCATCCGTGATCCATTTCAGATAATCGGTCGCGCCCATCACGATCGGCATGCCGATAATTTCGGGGGTGTCGTACGTGTGCAGGGATTTTACCGCCGACAACAGTTCGTCGAACATCTCGGTAGTCGTCTTGATGATCATCAGGACCTCTTCCTCTTCCTGGATCATGCTTTTCCACAGGAACATGGATTCGACGGGCACGAAGTTCACGCAGGCTGCCAGTTTTCGCTGCAACAGTTTCCGAGCGATCCGCCGCGCTTGGGTGTCCGACGAAGCAGTGACGAGGATCACAAGGTGTTCATTCATGCTTTGTTCTGACCTTTCGCAGTTCGTGTGCGGTAGGGGCGTGCTCAACGCAACTATTATCCCACGTGATCATACGCTGGCAACTGTGCCTTTGTCCAGAGCAAAATCCGGTCGTCCGGCGCGCGCTGGCCGTCGATCATGGCGGGCAGGCGGGCCAGCGACGGGTAACTGTACAGCCCGGCATAGAGCGCGTCGGGCGGCTCGCTGAGCCGGAGCGTGTGCGTCGTGCGGACCCCGTAGCCCGGCCACCACGACCAGGTGGGCGTCTGCCCGTCGTTGGGCGGGCCGTCCCACTGGACGGGGATGGCGTCGCCCACCGTGGCGTGGATGAAGATTAGCAGGTCGTCCTGGGGCAGCGCCGTGGTGTGCCAGTACAGGTCCACCGTCCACACGTCGCCATCTCTGTCGAGGGTGTAGCCCTCCAGCACGATGTCCGCGCCCAGCGCCGCGCACAGCGGCGTGGCGTCCTCCGGCAGGCGCACATCCGGCGGCGGATCGCGGCGCCCCGCGCCCCAGCGCCAGATGCCGAGATCGGCCAGGGTATTCGCCGCGCTGGCGTGAATCGGCAGGCGATCGATGCGCGGCGGCACGTATGCCCCGCTGCCTATCCGGTACAGGCCAGCGCCGGGCTGGTCGGGCAGGCGCAGCGTGTGCAGGTCCGGGACGACGTCACCGGGCCGCCAGCGCGCCGAGGGATACAGGTACTGCCAGACGTGATGATCGCTGCTGGCCACGGCGTTGTACTGGCTGTCGATGATCTGCGCGAAGGAGAACACGTCGGCTTTCTGCGGCGCGCTGACCTCCCACTCGAGGATCACGTTCATCGCGGCGCCGGGCCGCATCTCGAACGGCTGCGCGCGGTTGACCAGCCGCAGGCCCTCGCCGAATTCGGGCGCGGTGTCCGGGGCGGGCTGACGCGCGGGCAGGGGCCGGGCCGGCACGTCCTGCACCGCGATCAGCTCCCAGCCGCGCGCGTTGGTGATGACCGTCACGCCGTCACCGGACGGCTTGCGGATCACCGGGCGGCCCTCGTCGCCGGGCAGGATCACGATCGTGTCCTCGTCCGGCAGCAGTAGCGCCTGCAGCGGGTAGGCGTCCAGCGTCGGATCGTGGAAATACTCGCGCAGCGGGTAGAAGATCTGGCCCGCCGGAAGCTCGTCCAGCCCGTAGCGCGCCCAGGTGGTCACGTGTGGGTACGCGTCGCGCTGGAGCATGAAGGCGGCCATCGGCGTGTCGAGCAGGGCCAGCGGCACGTACGAGGGCCGGTCCAGCTCGATCATCAGCTCCAGCGTCTCGTGGATCGCCATGGCGTAATTGTGGGGGATGCCCAGCCAGTATTCCGGCGGATCGTACAGGTCCTCGTCGGCGAACATGGCATGGTAGGTACGGTGCGTGGACGCCAGCGAGGCGGCCAGCAGCGCGGCCACGCCGATCTGCGCGACCTCGCTCGCCAGCCGGGGCGCGCGCGCCGACCGAGCGCGGCGCTCGACGAGCCGCACGGCGCCGCCCACCAGCCAGATGACGCCCCAACCCCCCAGCAGCGACAGCAGCGACCACGTCCCGATCAGGCGCAGCGGCATGGTGGCATTCTCGGAGAGCGCGCCGGGTAGGGTGAACGTCACGATCCCGCCCAGCAGCAGCGCGCCGTCCGCGTGACGCCAGCGCCGCAGCGCGGGCACGACGCCCGCGATGACGAACAGGGCCAGCGCCGGGTTGAAGAACGGCGAGTCCGGCGTGTTGTACAGCAGGCGGAAGTAGCCGGTGCTGAAGAAAGCGCGCAGCGCGTCGCGCAGGCCGGTCGCAAGCCGCTCCGCCAGCGGCAGAGACGTCTCCGGCGAGGCCTCGCCCACGCGCAGGAAATAGTCAGGGACGACGGTGATCACCACCAGCCACAGCGCCAGCGGGACCGCCGCGCCAGCCAGTAACGCCGCCAGATTCCGCCAGCGCGGGCGCGGGGCGCGCTGGACGAGCGCCTGGTGCAACGCGAACCCGGCCAGCCACGGCAGCACCGCGATCCCGGCCAGGTAGGTGAAGACGCTCGCGGCGGTGACGAACCCGGCCAGCATCCACGCGCTGGGGCGATCGGTGCCCCGCGCGCGCAGCAGCAGGATCAGCGACAGCGTGACCGCCGGGGCGGTGAGCATGGCCCGGTAAGGCGTGTGGCTCAGGAACACGTGCGGCGTGATGGCGGCCAGCGCGCCCGCTGCCGCCAGCGCGCCCAGCCGCGCCCAGGGCTTGCCCGCGAACAGGCGCAGCCCGGCATGATACGTCAGCGCGACGGTCGTCAGGCTGACGAATGCCTGGAACAGACGGGCGGTGAAGATCGACGGTCCGAGCAGCGAAAACCAGCCGACCAGCAGAAAGCGGTTGAGCGTTTCGGGGCTTTCGCCCACCAGCAGCGGGAAGGGAATCCCCTGGCTGATGCGCAGGGCTTCGGCCAGGTCCCACATGACGTCGAACGCCTCGCCGGGCGGGGTGTGGGCCAGGTCGAACAGGCGGGTGAACGCTGTGCCCAGTAGGAGCAGCGCGGCCCATACCAGCGCGCGACGAGGGGATAAATCGGGTCGGTTCATCAGTCTCGTTTTCTCGCGGTGCGGTGCGGCAGACATTATACCATGCGGATCGGGCCAACTCCTGAAAATTGGGGGGCGAAAACGTGGAAAAAAATACAGAGGCCTGATAAGATACAAACAAAGCATCACATCCCACCCTTGGCGCTGACCGCCTTACCTTGGCCCCACCGGTGGCTGCAGGACTCCACTCGTCGCATCCGGTGTGCTCGTTGACTTTGGGAAATAAACACAGAAGCTGGCAAAATCAAGGAAGAGAGGAGGGCTCTACCACCTGACGCGCAACCGTAGCCTGCTGTCGTGCGTAAAGATGGACGAGGATACACGTTCATGGCGCTGTGGCCCGTTTCCCCTTTCATCGAATCCGGGGAGCGGAGCGCAGCATCGTGGAGCCGGGGCGAAAGACACCCTGGACCTTTGATGGCAGTCTGCTAGACTTATCCGGTTTGATCGGCATTATCACAGCGGATCGCTGTGAATGGGGGCATCATGGAGCGAGCACGTCACCTCGGGGTGGGGGGTACGGTTGCTAGCCCGCGCGCGATCTGTGACGCGGCTTCCCATACCCACTCCGCGCGCGTGGCGACGATCGGGCCGCGCTACTTCCAGATTGGTGCAGTCGTCATTCTCCTGGTGGGCTTCCTGGTGCGCGCCTGGGACCTGGGCGGTCCCAGCCTGTGGACCGACGAAGTCCTGACCGCCATCCGCGCTCAGGCGCCGCTACGCACCTCGCTCGAATCGATCCTCAGCGCGGGCAACCAGACGCCGCTCTATTTCTTCTCGCTGCGCATCATGCCCAACTTCAGCGAGGCGCTGCTGCGGCTGCCGTCGGTGTTGTGGGGCGTGCTCGGCATCGCGTTGTTTATGTTCGTCGCGGTCCGCTTCTCGGGCAGCTACGAGCTGGGCCTGTGGGGCGGGGCGCTGCTGGCGGTCAACCCGTACCACGTCTGGCTGTCGCGCACGGCGCGGCAGTACGCGATGATCTTCGTGCTGGCGCTGCTGGTGTCCTACTGCTTCCTGCTGCTGATCCGCGGGCACCGCACGCGCAGCGTGTGGATTACCTTCACCCTGGCCAGCCTGATCGCCTATTTCACCCACTACACGACAGCCGCGCTGCTGGTGGCGCAGGCCGCGGTGCTCGTGCTCGCCCCGCGCGCCCGGCGCGAGCTGCAGGTGCCGTGGCTCAAAGCGCAGGGCATCGCTGCGATCCCGACGCTGGTGTGGTTGTATGTCGTGTCTCAACAGCCGCTCGAGGTCAAATCCGAATGGATTCCCGCGCCCGGCTTGCGCGACGTCCCGCTGACGATCTGGAACATGGCGCTGGGCTACGACGGCGTGTTTAAGTGGCACATGGTCGCCGGGCTGATGGTGGTGTCGTTCGGCCTGGTGACGGGGATGTGGTACGCGGCCCGCGAGTGGAAGGCCAACCGGGATAATCTGTACTGGTTCTGGCTGATCGCGGTGGCGCTCGGCCCGGTGTTCATGCTATCCACGCTCATCGTCTCGATCTACGTGGACCGCTACTTCATGGTTTTCCTGCCGGCGCTGATCCTGCTGATGGTGGCGGGCTGGATGCGCTCCGCGCCGCGCTTCGTGTGGCAGGTGGCGCTGGTGATCGTCCTGCTGACGAGCGCGCACAACATCATCTTCTCGTTCTACGATGGGAGCTACCAGCGCGCGGACTGGCGCGGGGCAGCCGCCTACGTCGCGAAGGAATACCAGCCCGGCGACGATATCCTGATCGAGCGCTCGAACGTGGAGCAGGCCTTCCTGCGCTACTTCGATCCGAGCCTGGCCCCGGCTTCCGAGCGCGTGATCCTGGCTGACAACCCGGCAGCCGCCTTTTCGCCACACACGGCACCGCGCGTGTGGGTGATCTACCGCAACCCGATCGAAGACGTGCACCGCGTGGGCGCGATGCCGGACTTCGACCCGTTTGACCCCACCCTCTCGCCGATGGGCGAGTGGCTCAGCGAGCGGCGGTCGCAGGTCGTCGCCCAGCGCAAGTTCAACGGCGTGCGCATCCTGCTGCTGGACCCGAGCCAGCCGCTGGTGGCCAACGCGGAACCGTGACCCTCGGCCCGGACCGGCTTTGCGAGCGGGGCGTATCGCGCGATGCGCCCCGCTTTTATTCCCAAATGCGCAGCCCGAAGCGGCTCAGGTAAATCGGCAGGCTCTTGAACGCCGGGTTGGCCGCCTCGATCGCGTGGATCATGGCGCGCTTCTCGCTGGACGTCGGGCCGCACAGCAGCGTCACCGAGCCGCCATCGCCGCCCGCCCCGTTGACCTTCCAGCCGATAGCCCCGTGCTCCCTGGCGATCGCGATGATCTGGTGAGCATCAGGGCTGATCAGGTCCGGGTGCAGCTCGCCCTGCGCCTCGGTGTTGATGATCATCGACTTGCCGAGCGCCTCGAAGTCCCCATCGTAAACGGCGTCGCGGGCCATTTCCGCCGTCAGCCGCAGCTTATCCAGCGCCGCGCTGGACGGGCCGCCGCCTTCCAGCTTGGCGATCACCTGCTCGTGGACGGCCGACGACTGGTGCGCTTTGCCCAGGAAGAACAGGACCAGCCGCCGCTCCAACTCCCACCACACGCTGTTGGACACCTGGATCTGCGAGACGGTGGCGTGCGGGTAGGCGAACATCTCGATGAAGTTGACGCCGCCATACGCGGCGCACAACTGGTCTTGAATCCCGCTCTGCAGGTGAAGCATCTCGGTTTCGACGCGGTGCGCGGCGTAGGCGACCTCGTGGGGGGTCATGGTGCCGCGCGTCAGCCGGTCGAGCGCGCCGATCAGCGCGACCGTCATCGAGGCCGAGGTGCCGGTCGAGCAGCCGGCGGGCACCTCGGAATAGACCGTGATATGCAGCGCGATGTCGTCCGGCACGCGCATGTAATCGATAGCCGCTTCGAGCAAGGGGTGCCGGTCCCAGTCGGTGTGATGGTCGGTGATGGGGTAAATATCGCCGTAATTCTCGGCGTAAAGCGTGATCCGGTGCTGGAGCGCCTGGACGGGAAACACCTTGATCTGCACCTCGACATAGGGATACACACCGATATTGAAGATCTCCCCATGGCCGGCGAACCAGGTATCGGTCCAGCCGCCGTTGTCGCAGATGCGTATCGGCGCCACGCTGTTGATCACGCGGATTGGCTGGGCTTCTTTGGTCACACGCTGCCTTCCTCTCTGGCCTCAAAAGGCGAAAACAGGACTGCGCCAAGTACCGCCAAGTATACTGTGATGTGGATCGCGCGGCGAACGCCAGGGCCGCCTGGACGGTTCCTGATGATCTGCGCCCATCGCTTAATCGCGGTATGATTGAGCTGTGTGTGGCAGCCGGTTGACAGGACGAAACATGGCGCAGGCGCTCTCATCGGAACAGGTCGAGCAGATCACCACCAACACCCTGCTGGTCCTGCTGGCGCGCCCCGATCTACTGGACGAATGGCAGGAAAACCTGTTGGTCCTGATGCAGCAGGCGCAGCAGGGGGGCCATGAGGGCGAAGCGATCTTCGCCGCGGCAGTAGCATCGCTGCTCCGCGCTCCAGACGACAGGCTGCCGACCGGCACCGACTACGATTATGCCTGGGAGGCCATCTTGAACGGCCTTCAGACGGGCACCATCCAGCCGGAGGACCGGGCGATTTCCCTGGAGCAGTTGCTCGGCACCGTGGCTGAGCTGGCGATCTCGGTGATGACTGGCGCGGCGGATCAGAAAACTGTCGTCGTCCGGAACATCCGCGAGGTTCGCGCCAGCGCCGCCGCCTCCGGGGTGGGCGAGCTGGCCGTCTGGCTGGACGACGTGCTGGCGCTGCTCGATGGCGTCCCGATGGAGAAGCTGGGCGCCGCTCACCAGGGCACGTATGCGGCCTACTGGCAGGCGCTGGTCCAGTTGCTCCCGCATGGCGACTGACTCCCCCGGCTTCATGACCGCACATCACAGGAGGATCACCTATGCGTAAGTTCTTCATCGTGTTACTCGGAGTCGCGCTGCTGGCGCTGGGGCTGGTCGTGTTGTGGGTGGCGCGCGGGCCCCAGGCCACCGAAAAGCGCACGACCGGCGGCGTGTTGACCACCCAGGATGAGATCGCTCAGCAGGGCGTGGCCCCCGGCCTGGCGCCGGATCTGGGCGTGACGACCGACGAGGGGCCGTCGAGCACGAATATCGTGGGCGCGCCCCAGATTCAAGACGGGGCGCTGAGCGACGCCGCCGTGATGGAGGCGGGCGAGGCGGCGGTGCGGCCCGAAATGGCGCCCATGCAGCCGGGCATGACCACCGATGTCGTGCTCGATCAGGACACGGGCGTGGCCGTCGCGCCGCTCAGCTTGGCTCCTGAAGCAGCGCCCGCGGACGGGCAGGGCGGCGCGTTGATCAGCGGCGTCTACGAGCAGCGCGTGGTGGAGCTCGAATGGCCGGCCACGTTTCGCGTGGGCGGGTCGGGATCGATCCGCGTCAAGTTCAAGCGGCTGGCCGATGGCTCGCTCCAGCCGGTGGCCGAGATCGCCGATCACGAGGTGGTTGCCACGCCCATCCTGATCGCGGACCGGTACGATAGCTACGACGGGACCGTGACGGCGACGCTCTCCGCGCCCAACTTCGACGTGGAGACCGTCAGCAATGCGGCCCAGCCGCTGGCGCGCGGTGACGAGCCGGAATGGCGCTGGACGCTCCAGGCCAACGACTCCGGCACGCACGAGATCGCGCTGGGGCTGAACATCACCTGGACGCCCAAGCCGGGCGTGGGCGGCGCGCCGATCAACACGTCGATCTGGGGCCAGACGCTGAAAGTCGAAGCCAATTACGTGTTCGGCTCGATCACCGTCCCCCAGGCGAGCATCGCCGGGACGGCGCTGGCGGTGGTCGGCTTCGTGATGCAGATCCCGCTGGCGGACCTGTTCCTGGGCGCGTTCTGGAAGCTCCTCTTCGGCGGGCGGCGCCGGCGGCGCAAGTCCAACGACCGTCGATCGCGCCGGCGGTAGGCGGGTCAATGGCATCCAAACGCGATGCGCACCGCCAGGACGTGCGCCCGCTGCTCCGGGCGGCGCTGGCCGGTCTCGACCTCTCGGCAGAAGACGCGGCGCATCTGCCGCCCCTTCACGACGACCCCGATCTCCGGGCGCAGCTGACCGGCCCCGCGTTGTTCGCGCTGGCCGACTACGTGATCGAGCACAGCGCCCTGCCGGGCCCGCGCGGGAATCTGGAACTGGCGGCGGCGTTTGCCGACGAAATGCGTGACGCGTGCGCCGCACATGGCACAGGTGATCACGCGCCAGCCTGGTTGTTGTGGCTGCTGGCGAATCATCACCCGCCGGCCTCGTTTGGATTCGATCCCGCCTCGCCGCTGCAGATGCCGCGGTTCTGCGCCGCCGTCGCCACCGGGGAATGGGCGCTCGCGACGGGGCAGTTCGAAGCTGGGGTGAGTGCCCTGCTGGATTTGGCGAACAGCCCGCTGTGGCGCATCCGCGAGGGGACCGCGATGGGATTGCAGCGCATGTTGGCCGGCGCGTGGGATGCTGCGCTTCCGTGTCTGCTGAAACGCGCGCCGGACGCGACTCCATACCAGTGGCGGGCGCTGGTTGCCGGGGTGGCCGAACCGGCGCTGCTGGTCGACGCGGGGCGTGCCGCCGGTGCGCTGGACGTTCACGAGCGGGCGCTGTCCTTTTTCCGTCGCGTATCTCCGGATGCGCGCCGCGCCGAGGATATGCGAACGCTGCGGCAGGCGCTCGGCTATTCGATCAGCGTGGTCGTGGCGGCAGCGCCCGAGCGGGGCTTCGAGCGGATGGCTGCCTGGGCCGCCTGGCGCGATCCAGACGTGGCGTGGATGCTGCGCGAGAATCTCAAGAAGAAGCGTCTCGGCCCGTGGGCGGACCGGTGCGAGCAGGTGCGCGCCCTGCTGTCATGATGCGCCCGATCTTGCTAAGATCGAATTGATCGCCCCAACACAAGGAACATCGCGCCATGGACGCCAGACCGCTCCGGTTCATCGGCGAGCCGGTTACCGTGGAATTCGACAAGCCGCCCCTGCTCGAAAAACAGCCGGGCTGTCCGGACCGGTTCGTCTGGCGCGAGCAGACGTACCCGATCGTGGCGCTGCTCGCCGAGTGGCGCGAGTTGGGGCGGCGCGGGCGCATGGGGCGTAACATGACCCCGGAGCATGCCGCGCTGGCCGCCCAACGCGGATCGTGGGGCGTGGGGCGCTTCTATTTCCGCGTGCGGACCGGCTCCGGGCGCGTGTTCGACCTGTACTATGACCGCGCGCCCAAAGATGTCGAGTCCCGTAAGGGTGCGTGGTTCCTCTTTCGCGAGCTGGCCCTCGACGACGACCAGGACTGAACCAGCCGATGCCATCCATTACCGACACCTCCAGCGGGATCTTCAATCCCCTCAGTGCCGATATCAAGCTGCTGGGCAATCTGCTCGGCGTGGTGATCCGCGAGCAGCACGGCGACGCCGCCTTCGAGACGGTCGAGCGCGTCCGCCAGAGCGCCAAAGCCCGGCGCGGCGGCGATCTGATGGCCCATACCGAGCTGACCAACATCATTAGCGGCCTGGATTTGGGCCAGAAGCGGGTGTTGATCAAAGCTTTCAGCAACTACTTCCAGTTGATCAACATCGCCGAAGACCAGCAGCGCATCCGCGTGCTGCGCCAGCGCGAAGAAGAGGACCGGCTCACCGAGTCGATCCAGGAGGCGGTCGCGGCGCTGCATCGGGCGGGCGTCACGGCGGACGAAATGCGCGCGCTGCTGGGCCGGATTCGCGTCCGGTTGGTGATGACCGCGCACCCGACCGAGGCCAAGCGCAAGGAGTTGCTCGTCAAGCTGCGGCATATTGCGCAGATGATGGCCCAGCGCGGGCACCCGGACCTGCTCCCGCGCGAACAGCGCGATCTGGAAGCATTCCTGGCCGAGGAGATCGAGGAGCTGTGGCAGACGCGCCCGACGCGCGCGGCGCGCACTACCGTCGAGGACGAGGTCGATTTCGGGCTGTACTTCATCACGTCGGTGATCATGGACAACCTGCTCGACATCACCAACGACTTGCGCGCCAGCCTGCAAGCCCACTATCCGGACGCGGACTGGACCGACCTGCCGCCGCTGTTGTGCTACGCGTCGTGGATCGGCGGCGACCGCGACGGCCATCCCGGCGTCACGCCGGAGGTCACGCTGGCGACGCTGCGCACCCTGCGTGATGCCGCCCGCCGCGTCTATCTGGACGAGATCGCGTTCCTGCGCGAGCACCTCACCCAGTGCACCGCCGAGTTCCCGCCCAGCGAGGCGCTGCATGCCTGGGCCGCCGATCATCCGGACGACGCCGCCCGCTATCCCGGCGAGTTGTACCGCGCGCGCCTGGACGCCGTCTGGCGCCAGCTTGCCGCTGACGAGTACCGGACCGGCGACGACCTGCTGCGCGATCTGGACACCATCGCCGCCAGCTTGCGCGCCCAACGTAGCCGGCGCGTGGCGGGCGGGGTGCTGCGCCGCCTGGTGGACAAGGTCCGCCAGTTCGGGCTGTATCTCGTGCCGCTCGAAGTGCGCCAGGATGCCCGGCTGCACGCGGCGGCAGTCGCCGAGATCCTGCGCCGCTACGAGATCTGCGAGGATTACCTGGACCTGCCCGAAGAAGACAAGCAGCGCGAGCTACTGTGCGAGATCGTCAACCCGCGCCCGCTGTTCCCGGTCGAGCCGGATTTCTCCGACGTGACGAACGACATCATCGCCACCTGGCGCATGATCGCCGAGGCGCACGCGGCCTACGGCCCGGGGGTGATCGATACCGCGCTCGCCAGCATGAGCACCGCCCCCAGCGACGTGCTGGCGATGCTGCTGTTTGCGACCGAGACCGGTGTCGCCGATCAGCTCGATCTCGTCCCGTTGTTCGAGACGGTGGACGACCTGGAGCGCGCGCCGGATGTGATGGCCGCCCTGTTCGACACGCCGGAATACCGCGCCCATCTGTCCCGGCGTGGCGACACGCAGCAGATCATGCTGGGCTATTCCGACAGCAGCAAGGATGGCGGTTATCTGGCATCGAACTGGGGGCTGTATGGCGCGCAGCAACGGCTGGCGGAGCTGTGCGAGGCGCACGGGATCGAGCTGGAGCTGTTCCACGGGCGCGGGGGAAGTATCGGGCGCGGCGGCGGCCCGACCAACCGCGCGATCCTCGCCCAGCCGCCGTCGGCCATGCGGGGCCGGATCAAGATCACGGAGCAGGGCGAAGTCATTGCCTACCGCTACAGCAACGCGGCCATCGCCCGGCGGCACATCCACCAGGTGATGCATGCCGTACTGTTAGCGGCCGGTAGCCCGCCCGCCGCCCCGGTCCCCGCCGAGTGGCGCGAGGCCATGGACCGGCTGGCCGAGGCCGGGCGCGAGGCGTACAACCGCTTCGTCTACGAGACGCCCGGCTTCCTCGACTACTGGCGGCAGGCCACGCCGATCCGCGAGCTGTCGCTGATGCCGATCGGATCGCGCCCGACACGGCGCGGGGCGGGTGGCTTCTCCGACATCCGAGCGATCCCCTGGGTGTTCTCGTGGATGCAGAGCCGCGCCATCATCCCGAGCTGGTACGGAGTCGGCCACGCCTTCGAGGCGTACTGCCAGAGCGACGACTGCGCCGGGGAAGGGATGGACCTGCTGCGCACCATGTATGCCGAGTGGCCGTTCTTCCGCGCGCTGGTGCAGAATGTGGAGCTGGACCTCGCCAAGGCGGACATCGGCATCGCGGAGCTGTACGCAGCGCTGGTCGAGGATCGCGCGCTGCGCGACGCGATCTTCAGCGCTATCGCCGAGGAGCACGCCCGCGCCTGCCGCTGGATCTGCACGGTCACCGGGCAGGACGCGCTGCTGAGCAGCACGCCGGTCATGCAGCGCTCCATCGAGCGGCGCAACCCCTACGTCGATCCGCTGAACTTCATCCAGGTGGCGCTGCTGCGCGATCTGCGCGCCCTGCCGCCCGACTCGCCGGACTACGAGGCGGCGCTCGAGGCCGTGATGCTCACCGTCAACGGCATCGCCGCCGGAATGAAGACGACCGGCTAGCCATCTCCGCGGTCAGTCCGCCGCCGCCCGGTCCGTTTCCAGCACCAGCGTATACCAGCCGCCCGTCTGGTTGCTCCAGGTGCGCGCCTCGATGCGGTACGTGCCGTCTTCCGGTAGCGTCACGTCGCGCAGCATGGAGTCGGTGGTGGCGCCAAGGTCGTCGTTGGCGGCCAACAGGCTCCCGTCCGGCGCGCGGATGACTAGCAGCGTGTCCATCAGGTTGAAGGCGGCGCGCTGGGCCTGGTCGGTCTGGCCCGCGGGGCGGTCGGCCATCATCCACAGATCGAGGACCTCATCCGCCCGGCCCTCGTAGAGCCACACGTGCGCCTCGCCAACGGCCAGCTCGCCGCGATTCTCCCCGCCCGGCATCGCGCTGCGCGGCTCGGCGCGCGCCGTTGGCGGCTCGATCGGTGCGGTGCGGCGCTGGAGAAACACTTCCGGATAGTCGGGCGAAGGCCCATCCAGCAGCGGGCTGGCGCGGCCCATCACGTACTGCTCCATGAAGGCGGACACGTAGACCCGGTAGTCCAGCAAGGCGAGCTGCGCCATGCGAAGGCTCTCGGCGGGCTGCTCCATCACCAGGGGCTGCCAGAACGCGGCATCGACGAAGTTCATGTGCTGCGTGTGCGGGATCATCAGCACGTAGTAATCCGCCGCCAGCGCCTCGAGGCCGTGCTCGAAGTCAGCGACGAACCCTTCGATCCCGCTATCGGCCAGGATGCGCATGTAGGGCCGGTCGAGCTCGAGCTCGACTTCGGCGGAATGCGCGCCGTCCAGGTTGACCGCGCCCCGGCAGCGGCGGTCCAGCAGGCACACCTGGGCGGCGGTCCGCGCGCCCTGGGAGTGGCCGATCAACCCCAGGCGGTCCAGGTCCAGCCGCCCGGCGAACATGCCGCCGACCAGCGGGCGGTTGAGCGCGGCGATCTGGTCCAGCGCGAACAGCATATCGGGCAGCCATACCTCGCGAAACTCGCCTTCGTAGATGTCGCGCGGGGCCCACAGCCGCGCGAGCTGGCTGTGCGTGACCGGCTCGATGATCTCGCCGTCGGGGAACTCGACCATGCCGGTTACGTAGGGGTGGGACAGCGCGAAGACGACGAACCCCCGGCTGGCGAGGTCTTCGATCAGCACCTGGTAGTGGCGCGGCGATTCGCTGAAGCCCGGATCGAAGACGATGACCGGGTAAGGATTCTCCCCGCTCGCCAGCGGCGCGCCAGGGATCGCGTTGGCCAGGATGCCCGCCACCGGGTTGCCCTCCAGGCCGAGCATCTGGCTGTACAACCCAGCCAGCTCCGGCCCGAACAGCGGCACTGGCGCGGCGCCCGGCGCGGGCTCGGCGGGATACCACACATCGACCAGTAGCGCGCGGGCGTCGTCTGGGTCCTCGGTGTGCGCTTCGGGGCGCGCGCTGTCCACCCAGCGGAAAGCCACATGACCGACCGCGTGCGGGCCGGTCGGGGGGATGAGCTGGGCCGGGCCTTGCGCGGCCACCGGCGCGGCGACGCCGAGCAGGACGGCTCCCGCCAGCGCCCACCGTGCCAGCTTCACGAGTATCGCCACCATCAGCACCTCCTGTTGGGAATTAGGGCCGGGTGTGTCTAGAATCTTATACGCGAGCCAGCCCGATTGTACCCATTCGCGCGGGACGATCCCCCAAAAGAGCTATTGCCCCGCGGCGGGATGGGCTATAATCTCAATCATCATGGGGGACTTAGCAGGGGGATTTCATAGATCGACGCACACGAGGGGAGCATCCCAAATGAGAGCAACGATCAACCGGCTGAGCATCCTGATAGCACTGGCGGCGGTCTGGCTGGCGGGGACTCCGGCCCTGGCCCAGGACAGCGAGCCAGACCGGTCACTGTCGGGTGCGGTGAACATCATCGCGCCGGACATCTACATGACGGAAAACGGCGCCGCCGAGGAAATTCGCATCATCGCGCCGACCGGCATCGAGCCCGGCGAGATTCTGCGCACGGATGAATACGGCGTGGCGCTGGTCACCTGGTTTCGCGATGGCACGGAAACGGTGTTGGGCGCTGAGTCCGAGCTGGCGCTCAACGAATTCAGCGGCACGTCGCCCCACGATTACGTGCTCGAGATGGAGTTGAGCCGGGGGCACCTGGTCGCCGGGCTGGGCGCGACGGATGAGGACGTCGTAGCGTCCCGGTCGATGGTCCTGCACACGCCAGCCTACACGCTGCGCGTGCTGAGCGGCTATTTCGAGATCGACCTCGATCACAACGGCGAGCCGCTGCTGGTGGTCCTGGAGGGCCAGGTCGAGATCGCGGTCGGCGACGAGGATCCGGTGACGATCGACGCGAATCACTATCTGCTGGGCGCGTCCGGCGAGCCGGCGACGCTCTCGGATGACGGCGTGACGCCCAACTTCAACGGCGTGTGCAAAGTTACCGCCGATACGAACCTGAACATCCGGCATTTCGCCAGCGAGGAGAGCCGCCGCCTGGGTGGCGTGAGCGAGGGCCAGGTGATGTGGGTGCGCGCCGCGACCGAGGGGCGGCTGTGGCTGCAGGTCTACTTCCAGACCGATCCCAACGACGTGACGGCGCACAACTTCGGCTGGATCTACGGCCCGGCGGGCACGCTCGACGAGGCAGCCTGCGAGGAGATTCTGCGCGCCCCGCTCGACGCCCAGCTTTACGGCGGGCCGGGCATCAGCCTGGGAACGGGCGAAGTTGGTGAAACCGAGCCGCCAGAGGCCGAAACCGAAGAACCCGCCGGATAACCCGCTGTTACCTCAAGCATGGCGCAGGCTGGGCGAGCGATCCCCGGCCTGCTGTGTTTGAAGGCGCGCGACCAAAAAGGTGGTTGACAGCGGGGGGCGCCTTTGATACTATGTTCGTCAACAAAGGCTGCGACGGAGAAAAGTACGCACGGCAGCCGCTCCCAGGGAGTCCGGGCCACTGACTGCAAGCCCGGATGAGATGGTCCGTGCCGAAGTTCGCTCCCGAGCCGACGGGGGAACGCCGGGCACCAGTCCGGCCAGTAGTCCGCTCCGCAGGCCCAGCGTTAACGGGGCAGCCCATCTTGCGCGAGGCGCGACGTGGGCACGAGCGAGCCGCGCCGGGCGATTCCGGCGGGCTAAACAGGGTGGTACCGCGGGAGTCGATCTCGTCCCTGATCCGAAAGGACTGGCGGCGAGTTTTTGTTTCTATAGGCCAGGCAGCACATACCTGAGAGGGACTATGCTCGAACAACTCGAATCGACGTACACACAGGCGCTGGGCGAACTGGAAACGATCACCCGGGGCGACGCGCTTCAGGAGTGGGAGCGCCGCTACCTGGGCAAGAAGGGGGCGGTCACGCTGGCGCTGCGCGCGACGGGCCAGCTTCCCAAGGAGGAGCGCGCCGAGTTCGGCAAGCGCGCCAACGAGATAAAGGTCGCGCTGGCCGATGCCTTCACCGCGCGCGAGGAGATGATCCGGCAGCACGAGCTGGCCCGGTCATTGGAAGAGGGCGAGGTCGACGTGACGCTGCCGGGCCGCCGCGTGCCGACCGGCGGGCTGCACCCCGCCACGCAGACGCTGCGCCGCATCTACGCCATCTGGGCGGAGATGGGCTTCCAGGTCTATCGCAGCCGCGACGTGGAGGACGACGACACCAACTTCACGCTGCTCAACATCCCGCCGCACCATCCCGCGCGCGATATGTGGGACACGTTCCACACCACGACGCCAGGCGTCATCCTGCGCACGCACACCAGCCCGGGCCAGATTCGCGCCATGCGCGATTACGGCGAGGGCGGCACGCAGCCGGTTCGCGTCATCCTGCCGGGGATGTGCTACCGCTACGAGCAGATCTCCGCGCGCAGCGAGATCCAGTTCAACCAGGTCGAAGGGCTGGCGGTGGGCCGCCACATTCACATGACCGACCTGAAAGGCACCATCGCCGAGTTCGCGCGGCGCATGTTCGGCGCCGAAAAGCGCGTGCGCTTCCGCGGGTCGTATTTCCCCTTCACGGAGCCGAGCATCGAGGTCGATGTCGAGTGCATGATCTGCGGCGGGGAGGGCTGCCCGGTGTGCAAGTACACCGGCTGGGTCGAGATCGCCGGGGCGGGCATGGTGCACCCGATCGTGCTGCAAAACGGCGGCTACGATCCGGCTGCGTGGAGCGGCTTCGCGTTCGGCATGGGGCCGGAGCGCATGGCGATGAACGTGAACGGCATCAAGGACATCCGCTATTTCTGGCAGAACGACCTGCGCTTCCTGGAGCAGTTCTAGCGCGGGCGCGTTTGGCGGCCCGCCGGGTATAATGTCCGGTCAGGGTGGCGCACACAAGAGAGGCGAAGCATGTTGATCAACTTGAAAACCGTCCACAAGCCCGCGGCGCTGGCTGAGGCCGTGAGACTGCTCGCGGCGCCGGGCGTCTATCCGCTGTATGGCGGCGTGGCGCTGCAGCGGCGCAGCAGCCCGGCGGTCGAGGAAGCCGTGAACCTGGCGCAGTTGGGGCTGGACACGGCCCAGGACGGCGACAACGCCCTGGTGCTGGGCACGATGCTCACGCTGGAAGAGGCGCGTA
>Ga0123333_10002758_pt1 | contig 17598 bp, 22 predicted proteins | sample BioC12SIPDNA_3_FD_89957 | JGI IMG/M metagenome (GOLD analysis project Ga0123333, IMG submission 89957) | Anaerobic biogas reactor microbial communites from Washington, USA - Biogas_R2_B C12 SIP DNA | ecosystem: Engineered > Bioreactor > Anaerobic > Unclassified | place: Washington, USA... | reverse complement strand
GCTTCGGCTCGCTGAAATCCTCACGGATTTCCGGGCGCGATCCTGACGGTAGGAATCGTTTTACCTCCGCTACGCTCCGTAAAAACCAAATTCACCGCGCATGTCGCCGAATTTGATTTTATGGGTCGGTCGGCGATACTTTGTCGACAGTCTGAAGCCCCCGCGAGGGGAGGCGCTTCAGGCATGCTTGACGCGATCTCCTTCTTCGGCGCGCTTCGCGTCGTTCCAGCGGTCGGTCGTCCCCACGAGATACCCGGTGATCCTGCGGATGCGCTCGAAGCCGACCGGAACCCAGGTGAACACCTCGCGCGCGTTCTCGCCGCCCGCCCGGTAGAACTCCGCGCGCCTGACCTTCCTGCCGCGCTCCCGTTCGACCTCGGCGATCTCCGAGAGGATAAACTCGCCCGGCAGATTGTCCGGGTTGTGGATTTCGACGTTCACGGAAACAGCCCCTTTCGTATGTCTGTGGCACCATTGTACCGCGCGGACGCCGAAAGTTCTGTTGCATTTGCATCATCTGTCATTTTTTTCCGGCAGCAGCGTGATTTTCCGGCGCTCGATCTTGACGACGCCGTCCTTCTTCATCTTCCCGAGCTCGCGCGTCATCGCGCTGCGGTCGGTCGAGAGGTAGTCCGCGAGGGACGACATCGAAAACGGCAGCTCGAACGTGCAGCAGCCCGCCTCGGCCGCGAGCACATGGAAATAGCGCAGCAGCTTCTCGCGGATGCTGCGGCTCGCGAGCACCTCGACGCGGGAGCCGAGCTGGTTCGCCTTTTCGGCGACGATGCGCAGCATGTTCTCGACGAGCGCGCTGTGGTGCCGGCACGCGTTCGGGCAACGCTTCGTCAGGTGGCCGAAGTCGAGAAACAGCACCCGTGCCGCCGTCTCCGCGCACGCGACGATGTTCGCATGCGCGCCGAACGCGAGCGTCTCGCCGAACACGCTCCCCTCGCCGAGGTACTCGAGTATCGTGTTCCTGCCGTCGTACTCCGGGCGCGAGAGCACGACCGTCCCCTCGAGCACGAGCCCGATCGACGCGGTCTCGCCCTCGCGGAGCGAAATCCGCTGCTGCTGCGCAAACGACCGCTCGCGCAATTGCAGGCACGCCGAGAGCTTCTCAATGTTCTCCGGGGCGATGTCCCGGAACAGCTCCGTCTCGGCCAGGCGCATGGCAGTCCCCTCCCCTCCGGCAGCGCCCGCAGCCGCAGGCGCCGTCGCCGCGCGTGCACAGCTCGAAATCGCCGCCGCGGATGATAAGCGTCCGGCCGTTCACGAGCGCGTCGGCGATCTTCCGGCGCGCGCGCATGTAGATGCCCGTCACCGTCGTCCGCGCGATTCCCATCCGCTCGGCGCAGTCCTCCTGCAAGAGCCCCTCGTAATCGATCAGCCGGACCGCCTCGAACTCGTCGACCTGCAGCACGACCGGCTCCGCCCCGTTCCCGTATGCGGGCTCGAACCGGTCGCAGCGCGGATGGCCGCACACGCGCCGGCACTTTCTCGGCCTCGGCATGCGATCCCCCTATCCGTGCGCGTGGCAGTTGCCGTGGCCGCACGACTCGCCGTGGTGCTCGTGGCCGCGGTGCTCGTGCGCGCACGACCCGCCGTGGCGCTCGTGATGCTCGTGCCCGCTGTGGTCGCAGGTCGCGGCGTCGCGCGCCTCGAGCGTGCCGTCGAGCAGCGCGCGCACCGCCTCGTCCGCGTCGCCGGAGACGCCCGCGTAGAGCTCGATCCCGGCCTCCTGCAAGGCCCTGCGCGCGCCGTCGCCGATGCCGCCGCAGATCAGCTTTTTGACCTCGAGCTTCTTTAAAATGTCCGCCAGCGCGCCGTGGCCGCTGCCGTTCGTATTGACGACGGTCGCCAATTTGACCTCCCCGTCCTCCACGTCGTAGACCTTGAACCGCTCCGTGTGCCCGAAGTGCTGAAAGATGTCCCCGTTCTGATACGTCGCCGCGATTCGCATGTGTTCGCCCTCCTTTATTGACATAAGTCATTTACTCCGTCAGCATAGCAAGGTTTCTGCCATATGTCAATAACCCGGCGCAGAATTAACGCGCTCGCCGCAGCTTTCTCCAAAATTATTTCGAAAATGGCGGGACATTTCGCGGAAAATACGGTATAATACCGGAAAAAAGAGGAGGATGTCACGATGAAGAAGTATGTTTGTAGCGTCTGCGGCTGGACCTACGACGAGGCGGAGGGCGATGCCGAACTGGGCTTCGCGCCGGGCACCACTTGGGAGGAAATTCCGGACGACTTCGTCTGCCCGGTGTGCGGCGTCGAAAAGGACATGTTTTCCGAGGAATGAACCCCCATCTCCCGAGAACCTTCGCGCCCCGAGGATGCAATCCGCGGGGCGCCTTTTCGTCACTTCTTCGCGAGATACCGGATCACATTGCACCAGAACTTCCCGTAGAACTCCCAGCGGACGAACGCCTCCGGCCCCCAGTGCGGCGCGCAGTCGCTCGCGAACGCGGCCGAGCGGCCCATTCCGTAGTCCCACGCGGCGATGAACGCGTTTCCGTCGTGCGAGGCGAGCTGCGTCCCCGGCTTCGCGATCAAGCGGTTGTAGCCGAGGAATTTCGGCCACTTCGCCGGGATGCCGTCGAAGATCGGGTGCTCCGGGCGCTCGATCGCGATCTGCGCGCCCTCGGGGACTTCGCGCCGGTCGTCGCCCGGGACCATCTCGACCGGAAGCAATGTCTCGATCGCCGTGCCGCGGAAGAACGCGCGGCCCTCGATGCCGCTGAAGCTCATGTAGCCGCCGACCATGAGCAGTCCGCCGCCCTCGCGCACAAATTGCTCGAGCAGGTTCAGGCGGTTCGGCATGATGATGGACTTCGCCATGGTGTCGTAGCAAAGCAGCAGCGAGTTCGCGCCGACGTCGCTGAGGATGACCGCGTCATACCTCTTGAGCGCCTCCACCGCGTTCGGAAAGCCCTCCGGGACCATGTGCGACGGTATGTGGTCGACCTCGATGCCCCCGGCCTCGAGCGCGCCGCGCAGCCACCCGGAGTCGTCCTGATAGCGGTTCTGCAAAAAATAGTCGACGCCCTTCATATGCGTCTCGTGGACAAAGTACGTCTCCCCGGCAAACAAAACCCTCATGTTCGCAACCTCCGCGTCGTTGATCTCAAGTCGAGTGTAGCATACCCGCCCGAGGGCTGTCAACATGTGGGAATCCTCACGGTTCGATCCACGCGACGCCGACGCACCCGGCGCCCAGGTGCGCGCCGAGCACCGGGCCGACGCGCCTGCGCTCGATGCTCCGATCCCCGCGCGCGAGCTGCGCGGTCAGCTTCGCCGCCGCCTCGTCGGCGAGGAAGCCGTTGACGATCAGGGTGCCGGTCGCCTTTTCGCAGAAGCCGCAGAGCTTTCGCGCCTGGTCGAGCTTGCCGCGCGCGATGCCGGCGGAGACGATCGAGCCGTCCTTGAGCTCGAGCAGCGGGCGGATGTTGAGCACCGTCGAGATCGACATCTTGACGTTTCCGAGCCTGCCGCTCCTGCGAAGCGGCGTCATGTCGTCGACCGAGAAGAACATGCGGACGCGGTTTTTGATCTTGTTCAGGTGCTTTGCGACGCTCGAGAGCCGGTCGCCCGCGCGGATGCGCGCCCGGGCCTCGCGCACGAGCAGATAGAGCCCCGCGCAGGTCGTCAGCGAGTCGACGACCTCGATGTGCTGTCCGCCCAATTCCTTCGCCGCGAGCACGGCGTTCGCGTAGGTGCCGCTGAGCCGGGAGGAGATCGTCAGGCAGAGCGTCTCGTACCCGGCGCGCTTGAGCATCGTGAACGTGTTCACAAACCCGGCGAGCGTCGCCTGCGAGGTGTGCACCGAGTTCATGTGCTCGGCAACCTGCCTCTCGGCCGCGTCGTCGTTTTCGATGCAGCCCTCGTTGAGGCTCGAAACCCCGTCGAGCGAGTAGCTCATCGGGACGACGACGACGCCCAGCTCCACCGCCTCGTCGTGCGTGAGGTAGGCCGTGCTGTCGGTGACTATGGCGATCACGCTTCTGTACCTCCGATCTTGCGGAATTTCGCGTAGCGGCCCTCGAGCAGCTCCCCGTCGGAGAGCGCGCTGTAGCGGGAGAGCGCCTCGAAGAGCGCCGCCTTCAGCGAGGGCATGCCCTTCTGCTTCACGTCCGCGGGGTCGACGATGCGCTCGATCACGCCGAACTCGAACAGATCCTTCGCGGTCAGGCGCAGGCTCTCGGCGGCCTCCTTCGCGCGCTTCGCGTCCTTCCAGAGTATGCTCGCCGCGCCTTCGGGGGAAATGACCGAGTAATACGCGTCCTGCAGCATCCAGACCTCGTCGGCGACCGCGAGCGCGAGCGCGCCGCCGCTGCCGCCCTCGCCGATGACGACGGAGAGGACCGGCGTCTTTAAGGTCATCAATTCATACATGTTCTCGGCGATCGCCTGCCCCTGCCCGCGCTCCTCGGCGCCGATGCCGCAGAACGCGCCGGAGGTATCGACGAGGCACAATACCGGCCTTCGGAACTTCTCGGCGAGCTTCATCTGCCGGAGCGCCTTGCGGTAGCCCTCGGGGTTTGCCGAGCCGAAGTTCCTGCGCACCTTGTCGGGCGTGTCGGAGCCCTTCTCGATGCCGATGACCGTGACCGGCATGCCCGCGAGCCAGCCGAGGCCCGCGACGACGGCGGGATCGTCGCCGAAGCGCCGGTCGCCGTGCAATTCGACGAAGCCGTCGATCAGATTCGCGATGTAGGTGAGCGCGGTCGGCCTGCCCTTCGCGCGCGAGGCCTGCACGCTGTCGTACGCCTTCATTCCTGGGCCTCCCTTCGGTGGAGCTTCAAAAGGCCCGCGATCCGGTCGGTCAGGTCTCGCCGGTCGCAGATCATATCGACGAAGCCCTTCTCGAGCACGAACTCCGCGCGCTGGAAGCCCTCGGCGAGCTTCTGGCGGATCGTCTGCTCGATCACGCGCGGCCCGGCAAAGCCGATCAAGGCGCCCGGCTCGGAGATCGTGATGTCCCCCTCCATCGCGAAGCTCGCCGTCACGCCGCCGGTCGTCGGGTCGGTCAGGACCGCGACGTAGAGGTTGCCCGCGTCCGAGTGGCGCTTGACCGCGCCGGTCGTCTTCGCCATCTGCATCAAGGACAGTATGCCCTCCTGCATGCGCGCGCCGCCGGACACGCAGAAGCCGACGACCGGCAGCGATTTTTCGAGCGCGTATTCGAACAGCCGCGCGATCTTCTCGCCGACGGCGGTGCCCATCGAGCCCATCATGAACGACGGCTCCATCGCGAACAGGCACGCGGGGATGCCGCCGATTTGGCACTCGCCCACGACGACGGCCTCGACCTCGTTCGACTGCTCCCGCGCGCTCACGAGCTTCTTGTCGTAGTCCGGGAACGCGATCGGGTTCACGCCGCGAAGCGTCGGCCAGAGTTCCTGGAACGTGTTTTCGTCCGCCGTCAGCGCGATCCTGCGCCGCGCGGACACGCGGAAGTGGTGCTGGCACTTCGGGCATACGTCCGCGTGCCTTGAAAGCTCCTCGGCCGGGTTCATCGCCTTGCAGTTCGGGCAGGAGGCGTAGAGCTGGCCCGGAATCTCCGGCCTCGCCATGCTGTTTGCGCCCGCGTCCTCCAGCTTGTTGCGGGGGCGGCGGAACAAATTTCTCGTGAGCATTTGTTACCTCCCGCTCAGATAGTCGGTCGTGTAGGTCCCGTCCTCGAACGCGCGCTCGGCGATCAGCTCGGCCTGCATCCAGCCGGTGTGGTCGACGCCCTCGATGACCATCTCGCACAGCGCCGCCTGCATCTTGCGGATCGCCTCGGCGCGCGTCGGCGCATGGACGATCAGCTTCGCGATCATCGAGTCGTAGAACGGCGGGATCACGTAGTCCTGGTAGAGCGCCGTGTCGAAGCGAACCCACGGGCCGCCCGGCACGTGCAAGAGGCTCACCTTGCCGGCGCAGGGCCGGAAGTTCTCCTGCGGGTTCTCGGCGTTGATGCGGCACTCGATCGCGTGGCCGCGGAGCTTTATGTCGCTCTGCTGGAACGGGATCGGCGTGCCCGCCGCGACGCGTATCTGCCACTTGACGAGGTCGATGCCGGTCACCATCTCGGTCACCGGGTGCTCGACCTGCAATCGCGTGTTCATCTCCATGAAGTAGAATTTCCCGTCCCGGTCGAGCAGGAACTCGACGGTGCCGACGCCCTCGTAGCCGACCGCGCGCGCGGCCTTCGCCGCGGCCTCGAGAAGCCCCTCGCGCACCGCGGGCGTCACCGCCGGCGACGGGCTCTCCTCGATCAATTTCTGGTTCCTGCGCTGCATCGAGCACTCGCGCTCGCCGAGCGTCACGACGCTCCCGTCCATGTCGCACAACAGCTGCACCTCGATGTGCTTGACCTTCTCGAGCAGCTTTTCCATGTAGACCGCGCCGTCGCCGAACGCGCTCCCGGCCTCGGCGGTCGCGGCGAGGTACGCGCGCTCGAGCTCGTCCTCGGAGTTCACGCGGCGAATTCCCCTGCCGCCGCCGCCGGCGCGCGCCTTGATGAGCAGCGGAAAGCCGATGCGCCCCGCCTCTTCGCGAAGCTGCCCGACGCTCGCGACGACGTCCGAGCCGGGCACGACCGGCACGCCCGCCTCGCGCATCGTGCGGCGCGCCTCGTCCTTGTCGCCCATCAGCCGGATCACGTCTGCGGACGGGCCGATGAACTTGATCTTGCACCGGCTGCACAGGTCGGCAAAGCGCGGGTTCTCCGAGAGCAGCCCGTAGCCCGGATGGATCGCCGGCGCGCCGGTCACCGCCGCCGCGGAGAGGATCGCCGCCATGTTGAGATAGCTTCCCGTCGCCGCCGCGGGGCCGATGCACACGCTCTCGTCCGCGAGCGATACGTGCAGCGCGTCGCGGTCGGCCTCGGAGAACACGGCGACCGTCGAGATGCCCATCTCCTTGCAGGCGCGGATCACGCGCACGGCGATCTCGCCGCGGTTGGCAATCAAAATCTTAGGAAACACGTTGGCCTCCTATATCAAGCTAATATGAAGGAGAACTCGCCCGACGCGCAAACGTCGCCGTTCACGCGCGCCTCCCCCTGGACGACGACGACGTTGAGCTTCCTGCGAAGCTCCTTGGCCTTGACCTCGAGCCGGTCCCCGGGCCGGACCATCTTCCGGAAGCGCACCTTGTCGATGCCCGCGTAGTAGGCGGTGCGGCCCGCGAGCTCATTCGCGAACAGCGTGCAGCTCGCCTGCGCGATGATCTCGCACTGGACGACGCCCGGCATCACGGGATTCCCCGGGAAGTGCCCGTCGAAGAACCACTCGTCGCCGCGCGCCAGGTAGGTCCCGTGCGCCGTGCCGTCCGGGTCGAGAAAGGCCGAATCGAGCAAAAGCATATTGCCGCGGTGCGGCAGGATTTCCATGATCTCGTCTCTGTTCATTCTTACCTCAGCAGAGCTTGAACAGCGTCTGGCCGTACTCGACGACGTCGCCGTTCTTGACGCACACGTCGACGACCTCGCCGTCGAAGTCCGACACGATCTCGTTCATCAGCTTCATCGCCTCGATGATGCAGACGACCTCGCCCTTCCTGACCCTCTGCCCGACCGCGACGAACGGCTTCGCGTCCGGCGCGGGCGCGGCGTAGAACACGCCGACCATCTGGCTCTTGAGTTCGCGCACCTTGTTGAAGTCGACATTCGAGTCCGCCGGAGCGGGCACGGGCTGCACGGCCACCGGCTGCACCGCGACTTGCTGCAATGCGGACGGCGCCTGCACGATGCACTGCGCCGTGCACTCGATGCGTATCTTGGTGTCGTTTTCCGAAACCTCGAGCGCGCTCAGCCCGTTTTCCCGGACGATCTTCGCGAGCTCCTTGATCTGCCTCACGTTCATACATACCTCCGAAGCGCAATGACGGCGTTGTGCCCGCCGAATCCGAGCGACACGGACAGCGCCGCCTCCGCCTGTGCCACAACCGCATGGTTCGGCACGTAGTTCAGGTCGCAGCCGGGGTCCGGGGTCAGAAGGTTGATCGTCGGCGGGATGACGCCGCGCGAGAGCGCGAGCGCGCTCGCGATGCACTCCATCGCGCCCGCCGCGCCCAGCATGTGCCCGGTCATCGATTTCGTCGAGCTGATGAGCGCCGCCCGGGCCCGCTCCTCCCCCAGCGCCTTCTTGATCGCAAGCGTCTCGGACACGTCGTTTAACGGCGTGCCCGTGCCGTGCGCGTTGATGTAGAGAAGCCCCTCCGGGCTCCCGGCCTCCTCGAAGGCCAGCCGGATCGCGCGCGCGCCGCCCTCCGCCTCCGGGTCCGGGGCGGTCACGTGGTGCGCGTCGCAGGTGTTCGCGTAGCCCGCAATTTCTGCATAAATATGCGCGCCGCGCTCCTTGGCATGCTCGAGGTTCTCGAGCACGACGATGGCCGCGCCCTCGCCCATCACAAAGCCCGCGCGCCTCACGTCAAACGGCAGAGACGCCGCGTCCGGGTCGTCCGACTCGGTCAGCGCCTTGCAGTTGGCAAACCCCGCGACCGACAAGAGGTTGATCGTCGCCTCGCTGCCACCGGCGAAGATCGCGTCCGCGTAGCCGAAGCGGATCGCGCGGTACGCCTCGCCGATGGTGTTCGTGGACGTCGCGCACGCGGTCACGACCGGCAGACTCGGGCCCTTCGCCGAGTACTCGATCGCGATGTTGCCCGCGGCGATGTTCGAGATCATCATCGGTATGAACAGCGGCGAGATGCGCGACGGCCCGCGCGAGGCGAGCTTCTCGCACTCGGCGACGAACGTCTGCATGCCGCCGATGCCGCTGCCGACGTAGACGCCGAGCCGCTCGGGGTCGACGGTGCCGCCGATGCCGCTATCCTCCGCCGCCTGCTTCGCCGCGGCCATCGCGTACTGCGAGAACAGGTCCATGCGCCTGGCGTCGCCGCGCGTGATGCCGTAGTTCTCGGGGTTGAAGTCCCTGACCTCCGCCGCGACGGAGATCTTCGTCCCCTCCGGGTTGAACTTCGTGATCCTGCCGATGCCCGACACGCCGCCGGACAGGTTCCGGAATGCCGTCTCTATATCGCATCCGACGGGCGAAATGACGCCCATGCCGGTGATGGCCACCCTGTTCATCCTGTGCACCCCCTCATCAGATGTACATGCCGCCGTCCACCTTGAGTACGCAGCCGGTGATGTACCCGGCCCCGTCCCCGGCGAGGAACGCGACGGCGTTCGCGACGTCCTCGACCGAGCCGATCCGCCCCATGGGGACTGCCGAAATCCCCTTTTCGAGCGTCGCCGGCGCCATCGAGCCGGTCATGTCCGTCTCGATAAACCCCGGCGCGACCGCGTTGACGGTGATGCCGCGCGACGCGACCTCGCGCGCGATCGCCTTCGTGAGGCCCACGAGCCCCGCCTTGCTCGAGGCGTAGTTCGCCTGCCCGGCGTTGCCCATCAGCCCCGCGACCGACGTTATGTTCACGATCCTGCCCGAGCGCCTGCGAACGAGGGCGGGCAGGCACGCGCGGATCATGTGGAACGCGCCGTTCAGGTTCACGTCGACGACGGCCGCGAAGTCCTCCGGGGACATGCGCATCGCGAGCGCGTCGCGGACGATCCCCGCGTTGTTTATCAGTATGTCCACATTGCCAAGGGTTTCCGCAACCTGTTTGACCGCGGCCTCCGCCTGCCGGTAGTCCGACACGTCGCATTGTATCGCCAGCGCGCGCGAGCCCTGCCGTTCCAAAAGCCCGACGGCCTCCCGCGCCGCGTCCTCGCGGCCGGCGTAGAGTATCGCGACGTCCGCGCCGAGCGACGACAGCTTCAGCGCGATCGCCCGCCCGATGCCGCGCGAGCCGCCGGTGACCAGCGCAACCCTGCCCTTCATCGGCTCACACCTCCTTCAGTTTTTGAAGATCCTCGGGAGATTCCACGTTGACTACCTTCGCCGCCGGAGCGATCTTCCGAATCAGCCCGGAGAGCGTCGCGCCCGCGCCGACCTCGACGAAGCGGTCGACACCTGCCCGGACCATGTTCTCGACGCTCAACTGCCACCTGACCGGCTCCGAGACCTGCCGGGACAAAAGCGCCGTCATGTCGCCCCCGTAGGGGAGCGCGGTGCAGTTCGCGTACAGCGGCACGCGCGGCGCGGAAAGCTCTTCGTTCGCGAGGAATTCCGCGAGCGCGCGCGAAGCGTCGCCCATCCACGGGGTATGGAACGCGCCGCTGACGTTGAGCCTGAGCATCCTGCCGCGGCGCTCGGCGATGCGCTTCTCGAGCTCCGGGTAGACGTCCGCCGCGCACGCGACGACCGTCTGACCCGGGCAGTTGTAGTTGACCGGGAACGCCGCCCCCGGGAATTCCGCGCAGATTTCCTCGACCTCCGACGCCGGAAGCCTGAGCACCGCGCCCATCGCGCCGGGGTGCCGCTCCGCGCAGGCCTGCATCGACTTCGCGCGCAATTTGACGAATTCGAGCGCGCGCTCAAGCGGCAGCACTCCGCCGAACACCGCGGCGGCGACCTCGCCCAGCGAGAACCCGGCGAGGCAGTCGGGCTCGATCCCGGCCTCGCGCGCGGCCTCCGCGCAGGCGTAGTCCATCGCGAACAGGCACGGCTGCGTGTTGACGGTCCTTGAAAGCTCCTCCGCCGGGCCCTCGAAGCACAGCTTGAGCGTGCCGGGGAGCGCGGCCTCCGCCGCGTCGAACGCGCGCCGGGCGGCGGGCGACCGCTCGTAGAGCGACTTTCCCATGCCGGGGTACTGCGCGCCCTGCCCGGCGAACACAAACGCTATCGAACCCATCGCGCCCCCTCCGAAAGCAGCTTCTCGGCCTCCCGGAACATCTCGACGATGATCTCGCGCGCGGGCTTCACGCACTTGACGAGCGCGGCGATCTGCCCGGCCATGAAGCTGCCGGTCTCGGTGTCGCCCTCGACCGCCGCCCTGCGCAGCGACCCCGCGCCGAGCCGCTCGATCTCCTCGTTCGACTTCGCGCTGTCGTACTCCATCAGCCCGATCTGCCTGGAGAGCGGATTGCGCAGACAGCGAACCGGGTGGCCGAGCCGACGGCCGGTCACGACCGTGTCGATGTCGCGCGCGGCGAGCACCTTCTGCTTGTAGTTCGGGTGAATCTGGCACTCCTCGGCGCACAGAAACCGCGTGCCGCACTGTACGCCCTTCGCGCCCAGCATGAACGCCGCCGCGACGCCCCTGCCGTCCGCGATGCCGCCGGCCGCGATGACCGGGACAGAGACCGCGTCGACGACCTGCGGCACGAGCGCCATCGTCGTCAGCTCGCCGACGTGCCCGCCGGACTCGCAGCCCTCGGCGATGACCGCCGCCGCGCCCTCGCGCTCGACGCGTCTCGCGATCGCGGTCGACGGAACGACCGGCACGACCTTGATGCCCGCGGGCACCCATTCCTTCATGTACACGCCCGGCAGCCCCGCGCCGGTCGTGACGACGCTCACCCTCTCCTCGAGGATGACCTTCGCGACCTCGGCGGCGTGCGGGCTCATCAGCATCACGTTGACGCCGAACGGCCTGTCGGTCATCTCGCGGCATAAGCGGATTTCCCTGCGCAGGTACTCCCCGTCCGCGCTCATCGCGGATATCAGCCCGAGCCCCCCGGCGTTCGACACCGCGGCGGCGAGCACGTGCTCGCTGACCCAGGCCATGCCGCCCTGAAAGATCGGGTACTCGATGCCGATTCGGTCGCAGATGTCGGTCCGGATCATGCGTTCTTCGCCTCTTCGATGCGCTTGACCAGCGCGGCCATGTTCGTCACGCTCGGGTCGAGCTCGATGTTGACGCCGAGCGCGTCCTCGATCTGCATCACGAGGTCGGCGACGTCGAGCGAGTCGAGCTCGAGGTCGGCGAACGTCGATTCCGGCGCGATCGTAGAAACGTCGATTCCCTTGTAGTCGGCCAGCATTTCGGCAACTTTTTCAAAGATCATGGCTTTTTCCTCCAATATGTCGAATCTATGGAAGGGGCTCATGCCCCGGTCCATCGGATGACGCACGCGGCCGTCGTGAGCCCCGCGCCGAACGCGCTCATGGCGATCGTCTCCCCCGCGCGCAGCCGCCCCGCGCGGTTCAGTTCGTCGAGCAGTATCGGGATGCTCGCGGACGACGTGTTCCCGCGCACCTCGATGTTCGTCGGGAACTTCTCCTCCGGCTGCTTAAAGCGCACGCGCACCGCCTCGACGATCCGCCTGTTCGCCTGATGCAGCAGGTAGTGGTCGATGCCGTCGGGCGAGAGTCCCGCCTTTTCGATCACGAGCCGGAGATCGTCGACCGAGTGCTGGACGGCGAACTTGTAGATCTCCGGGCCGTCCATGTAGAGCGAGGTCGCCGGCTGCCGAACGGTCGCAAACGGGCTGTTGCCCGGGTTCGGGTACATGTTGAGCGGCGCCGCGTTTCCCTCGCTCGTCAGGTGCGAGCAGAGAAACCCCTCGCCGGCGCCGACGACGACCGCGCCCGCGCCGTCCCCGAACAGCACGCAGGTCGCGCGGTCGGTCCAGTCCGCGATGCGCGACATCGACTCCGCGCAGACGACGAGCATTTTTTTTGCCTTTCCGGACGAGAGGTACGCATCCGCGACGTCGAGCGCGTAGACAAACCCCGCGCACGCGCCGTTTATGTCGAGCGCCGCGCCGGCGACGCCGAGCGCCCCCTGCAGCGCGCAGGCGAGCGAGGGCGTGATCGTGTCGGCGAGCACGGTCGAGCCGAGCACATAGTCGATGTCCGCGGCCGAGAGCCCGGCGCTCTCCAAGGCGGCCTCCGACGCGCGGACGGCGAGCTGCAACAGCGTCTCGTCGGTCATGATCTGCCTGGAGCAGATGCCGGTGCGCGTGCGAATCCATTCGTCGCTGGTGTCGAGAAATTCCATCAGTCGTTCGTTGTCGACGGTCAATCCGGGCAGCGCGCTGCCGGTTCCGAGTATTCTCATTCTGCACTTCCCCCTCCGCGCCCGAACTCCTCGACCTTGCCCCGCATAAAGTCGTTCATCTTGTGGAGTCCGGAGAGCAGAGCTTCCTTTTCCGCGGGGTTCATGTCCCTCGCGACCGCGCGGACGAGCTGCCGGTGAAAATACCGGTGCGCGGTCTCGGCGCGGCGGCCCTGATCGGTCAGGAGCACCTTCACGCGGCGGCCGTCGTCGCTCGCGCGGTCCTTCGTGATGTAGCCCTTTTTCTCGAGCCGCTTGACCGCCATCGTGACCGACGGCGGCGTGATCTCCAGATCCTGCGCGATGTCGGTGATCGTGCACCCGTCCGCCCAGTTCTTGCCGATGCTCTCGAGCATGTGCATCTCGCTGATCGTCAGGCTGTCGTTGCTCAGGCGGCGCAGCATGACCTCCTCCACCTTGCACAGCGAGCGGTAGGTGGTGACGAACATCTCGTTCAGGCCCGAAAGAAAGGGATCCATCGCGAGGCCTCCAAATCAATTAATTAGACTAATTAATGATATCTCCGGAGCCGGCGATTGTCAATAGGTTTTCCCAAAGATAGCGCGCCCATAAACTTCTTAAAGATTGTGGCGGAAAAATAGACGAGGCCCCGCGAAAATATCGCGGAGCCTCGGACGCATGGTTTTTACCGCGTAAACGCCGGCATATCCGCCACGATCTCCCGAATCCTCTTTCGCTCCTCGTCGCTGAACTCGAGGTGATCGAGCGCGCGGATGTTTTCCAGAATCTGCTCCGGGCGGCTCGCGCCGATCAGCGCGGAGGTGATCGCGGGGTTGTTGAGCACCCACGAAAGCGCCATCTGCGCAAGCGTCTGGCCGCGGTCGCGCGCGATTTCGTCGAGCTTCCTCGCGACCTCGACGACGGGTCCCTCGGCGGTCGCGCGCGACAGGAATACGCTCGGCCCCGCGGCGCGCGAGCCCTCGGGCACGCCGTTGAAATACCGGTCGGTCAGCATGCCCCCGGCGAGCGGGCTGAACGCGATCGCGCCGATGTTCGCATCCAGCGTGGCCGCCTGCGCGCCTTCCTCGAAGCCGCGGTTCAGCATCGAGTAGCGCGGCTGGCTGATGACGAGCCGCGTGCCCATCGACTTGAGGATGTCCGCCGCGCGGCGGAGGTCGTCGCCTGCGTAGTTCGACACGCCGACGTAGAGCGCCTTGCCGCTCCGAACCGCGTGCGCGAGCGCCTCCATGCTCTCCTCGAGCGGCGTCTCGGGGTCGGGCCGGTGGTGGTAGAAGATATCGACGTAGTCGAGCTTCAGCCGCTTGAGACTGCGGTCGAGGCTCGCGAGCAGGTTCTTCTTCGAGCCCCACTCGCCGTACGGGCCGGGCCACATGTAGTAGCCCGCCTTCGTCGAGACGATCAGCTCGTCGCGGTACGCGCGGAAGTCGCTTTTCAAGATGTCTCCGAGCGCCTCCTCCGCCGAGCCCGGCGGCGGGCCGTAGTTGTTCGCGCAGTCAAAGTGTGTGATGCCGTGGTCGAACGCCGTCCGGAGCATCATCCGCGCGGTCTCCCTGGGCGTAAGACCTCCGAAGTTGTGCCATGTCCCCAGGGAAAGCGCGGGCAGCTTCAGCCCCGAGGCCCCTGAGCGGCGGTAGACCATGCCTGCGTACCGCTCCTCGTTCGCGACGTACATATCTGTCTCCCTCCCATTTCTCGCGTCACAGCAGGTGCGCGCAGTTGCGGTCGAAGCGCAGCGTCGCCGCGTCCCCGACCCGATAGACCTTCTTGTTGATCGGGCAGGCGTCGGAAATCTTCACGAGCGTGTCGCCGACCATCACGTGGTAGTTCTGGTACGAGCCCATGAAGCAGCTCAGGATCACCTTGCACGGGATCGGCCCGTCGTCGCCGATGATGGCCGCCTCGGGCCGAAGCACGATCTTGCAGTCCTCGCCGACGGCGTGTTGATCGTCGCACTCGAGCGCCACGACCGCGCCGCCGACCGTCACCCGGTGCTCGCTGCCGCTCACGGACACGACCCTGCACGGCAGGAAATTCGCCTCGCCGATGAAGTCCGCGACGAACTCGCTGTTCGGGTGGTAATAGATCTCGGTCGGCGTGCCCTGCTGCGCAATGACGCCCCTGTGCATGATGATGATCCTGTCGGAGATCGACATCGCCTCCGCCTGGTCGTGCGTCACGTAGATCGCGGTGATGCCAAGCGTCTGCTGTATGCGGCGTATCTCGGTGCGCATCGAAACGCGCAGCTTCGCGTCGAGGTTCGAGAGCGGCTCGTCGAACAAGAGCACGCCCGGCTCGACGACCAGCGCCCTCGCGAGCGCGACGCGCTGCTGCTGCCCGCCGGAGAGCTGGTTCGTCATGCGGCTCTCCATGCCGTTGAGTTCGACGAGGTTCAGGATCACGCCGACGCGCTTCTGTATCTCGTCCTTCGAGAGCTTGCGCAGGCGCAGCCCGTAGGCCACGTTGTCGAACACGTTGTAGTGCGGGAACAGCGCGTAGCTCTGGAACACCATCGCCGTGTCGCGCTTGTTCGGCGTCAGGTGGTTGATCGGCTCGCCGCCGATGTAGATCTCGCCCTCGTCCGGGCTCTCGAAGCCGGCGATCATCCTTAGCGTCGTCGTCTTTCCGCAGCCGGACGGCCCGAGCAAGGTCACGAAGCTGCCCGGCTCGATGTCGAGCGAGATGTCGCGGACCGCGTAGAAATCCTTTTTCGTCTTGGGATCGACGTAGATTTTCGAAATATGCTCGATGCGCACGCCCTTTTTCTGCTTGCTCATGAACGCTCAACCTCCTTGATGTGCCGGCTCGTGCCGAAATACCGGATGAACAGGTTCATCAGCGTGATCGCCGCGTACACGATGAAGATCAAGAGCGTTGCGTACGCGCAGGCGACGCCGTAGAACCCCTTTTCCGCGAACTCGTTGATCCTGGTCGTCACCAGCAGGTATTTCGGCGTGACGAGCAATATGATGGCGCTGATGGCCGTGATCGAGCGGACGAAGGTCGTGACGAGACCGCTCAGGAACGAGTCCTTGATCAAGGGCAGCGTGATCGACATGAACACCCTGCCGCTGCCGGCGCCGAGGTCGTAGGCGGATTCCTCGATCGACTTGTCGATCTGCCGAAGCGCCGAGATGCCGCTTCGGGTGCCGACGGGGAGGCTGCGGATCACGAACACGATCACGAGTATGACGCCCGTCCCGTAGATGCCCTGCAGTATCCCCGAGCGGAACAGCCCGTTCGCGAAGCCGCGTATGTAGCCGACGCCGAGCACCGTGCCCGGCACCGCCATCGCGAGGATCGACACGAACTCGATGAAGCCCTTCGCGCGGAATTTCCGCTTGACGACGAGGTATGAGATGACCATCGACAGAAACGCCGTGATCGGCGAGGCGATGAACGAGAGCACGAACGAGTCCTTGAACGCCTTGAGCCCGTTGTACTTGAACAGGTACTCGAACCACTTCCAGCTCAGGGAATAGTCCCGCCCCCAGAGCTTGAACAGCGCGCCGAAGGGAATGCTCACGTACATCACGACGACGAACACCGAGATGATCAGGCAGAGGATCGTCAGCGGCACGGTGACGCTCTTCTCGGTGATCGGCATCCGTGCGCGCGAGGCCTTGCCGGTCAGGGTCGCCGCGGTCTTGCTCTCGAAGTAGTACTTCTGCACGAGGAACAGGCTGACCGTCAGAGACAGGAGCACGACCGCCATCGCCGCCGCGCCGGTCGTGTCGTAGGTTCCGCCGGTGATGCGCAGGTAGATCGTCGTCGCGAGCGTGTCGTAGCTGCCGCCGATCATCATCGGATTTGCGAAGTCCGCGACGGACTCGATGAACGTCACCAGAAACGCGTTCCCGAGCCCGGGCAGGAGCAGCGGGAACGTGACCGTCGTGAACACCTTCCAGCGCGAGGAGCCCATGTCCCGGGCCGCCTCCTCCATCGACGGGTCGATGTTCTTGAGAAGGCCCCGGAGCATCAGGTAGCACACCGGGAAGAACGTCAGCGTCTGCACGGTCGCGATGCCGTGCAGCCCGTAGATGTCCGAATCGAAGATGCCGAGCAGCGTTCTGGTGACGAGGCCGCCGCGCCCGAACAGCAGGATCATCGACAGCGACAGCACGAACGGCGGCGAGACGACCGGAAGCGTCGACACGACGTCGAACAGCTTTTTCAGAACGCGCGTGCGCACCTTCACGTAGCAGTCGACGTACGCGAACAGAAGCCCCAGCGCCGTCGAGCCGATGCCCGTAATCACGCCCAGTTGCAGCGTGTTCGTAAACGCGTTTTTGAACGTGTAGTCGGCGAAAATCCGGGGAAATGCGGAGAAATCGAATCCCCCGCCCTTGACGAGGATGCTGTCGACGAGCAGCATCCCGAGCGGATAGACGATGAACAACAGCAAAAACAGGATCAAGATGGCGATCGTGACGACCATCGCGGGATCTGCGTAGAATTTTCTGCGATCCAATCGGGCGCTCTTGCTGGATGCCAAGCCGCGTCCCCTCCTCCCGGTTCATATGGGCGATAAGCGCGCGCGGGCGGGATTGTGCTGCCTCCAAAGGAGAGGGGGGATGGCCCATCCATCCCCCCTCGGGCATTGCCGGGGCCGGTCGCTATTCGGTCTTGAAGCGGTCGTCCGCGGCGGCGCCGAGCGCCTCGAAGAAGTCGGCGACGTACTTCGAGGTGTTCTGCTTCGCGTCCTCAAAGTCGTAGGGG
>Ga0123333_10002745_pt1 | contig 17637 bp, 11 predicted proteins | sample BioC12SIPDNA_3_FD_89957 | JGI IMG/M metagenome (GOLD analysis project Ga0123333, IMG submission 89957) | Anaerobic biogas reactor microbial communites from Washington, USA - Biogas_R2_B C12 SIP DNA | ecosystem: Engineered > Bioreactor > Anaerobic > Unclassified | place: Washington, USA... | reverse complement strand
CGGCGCAGTCAACGGCATCGCCGGCCTCACCGGCTGGGCCGGCGCCCAAGTCCGCCGCCTCCAGACCGGCATGGTCGGCCTCTACGCCCTCGCCATGCTCTTCGGCGCCGTCGCCCTCGCCGCCTGGCTGGTGACGCGATGACGCATCAGATTACAGATTGCAGATTGAAGATGAAAGATTACGGACCGCTCTCCCTGCGGGCAATCCGCCATTCCAGGAGCATCGACATGCTGACCGAAAGTCAGCACAATCCCTGCGTCCTCAATCTTAATCTTCAATCTTCTCGGCTCTTGAGCCGCATCTTCAATCCTCAATCGTTAATGGTGAACCCATGACAACCATCCCATTACTATCGATCATCACCTTCCTGCCCCTGGCCGGTGCACTCATCCTCCTCATCCTTCCCGGCCAGCGCCTGCAGAAATGGTTTGCTCTGGCCGTCAGCGCGGCCACCTTCGCCATCTCCTGCCTCCTCTTCGCCTGGTGGCAGACCGGCGAAGCCGGCATGCAGTTCACCGAACGCCTGCCCTGGGTTCCCCAATTCAACATCCAATACCTTGTCGGCGTCGACGGCCTGAGCCTCTTCCTGGTCCTGCTCACCACCCTCATCACCCTCCTCGTCATCCTGTTCTCGTGGGAGGGCGTCGAAAAGAATCTGAAGGGCTACCTCTTCCTCATGCTCACCCTCGAGGCCGGCATGGTCGGCGTCTTCATCGCGCTCGATCTCGTCCTCTTCTACATCTTCTGGGAGCTCACCCTCATCCCCATGTATTTTCTCATCGGCGGCTGGGGTGATCCTCACGGAACCTACACCTTCCTGGGCCGCACCATGGCCTGGCGCATCTATGCGGCCCTCAAGTTCTTCCTCTACACCTTCGCCGGCAGCGCGCTCATGCTCGTCGCCATCCTGGTGCTCTACAACCAGGGTGGCACCTTCGACCTGCTCGAACTTCAGAAGATCAGCCTGGCCCCCAATCTGCAGCTCTGGCTCTTCCTCGCCTTTGCCCTGGCCTTCGCCATCAAGGTGCCCCTCTTCCCCTTCCACACCTGGCTGCCCGACGCCCACGTCGCCGCGCCCACCGGCGGCTCCGTCATCCTGGCCGCCGTCCTCCTGAAGATGGGAACCTACGGCTTCGTCCGCTTCTGCTTGCCGTTATTTCCCGACGCAACCCGCGCCGCCGTACCCTGGATCGCCGGCCTGGCCCTCATCGGCATCCTTTACGGCGGCCTGGTCGCCCTCGTCCAACGCGACGTCAAATCCCTCGTCGCCTACTCCTCCGTCGCCCACCTCGGCTTCGTCATGCTCGGCATCATGGCCCTCAACCCCCAGGGCATCGCCGGCGCCACCCTGCAGATGGTCAACCACGGCCTCTCCACCGGCGCCCTCTTCCTCATGGTCGGCATGCTCTACAACCGCCGCCACACCCGCCTCCTCGCCGACTTCGGCGGCCTTTGGAAGCAGCTGCCCATCTACGGCTTCCTCTTCCTCATCGTCGCCCTTTCATCCGCCGGCCTCCCCGGCCTCAACGGCTTCGTCGGCGAATTCAACATCCTACTCGGCGCCTACCAGGCCAGCCCCATTTTTGCCGTCCTCGGCACACTCGGCATCATCCTCGCCGCCTGGTATCTGCTCTGGGCCATCCGCCTCATGCTCCACGGCCCACTCACCCGGCCCGAAAACGCCCGGCTCCCTGACCTCTCCGGCCGCGAGATCATCACCCTCGTGCCGTTGATCGTCCTGTTCTTCATCATCGGGCTCTTTCCGAACCTGTTCTTCGACAAAATCAACCCGTCAGCCCAGGCCCTGACCGCCGCGCTTGAACAGCGCCCGCCCGCCGTCACCAGTGGGCCTGGCGCCGTCGCCAGCGGGCCTGGCGCCGTCGCCCTAACCGCCGACCCGTCCGAGCCCCAGGGACTGGGGTTCGTCGTCCAGACGAGGCAACCATGATCATCTTATCAGCCCTAACCCTGCAACCGGCGAACCTCAACCTACCGCAGGCAGCGTTCAACCTGTCCGCCATCCTGCCCCAGATCATCCTGGTTGCAGCGGCGCTTCTCCTGCTCATGGTCGACCTGGTGCTGAAAAACAAGCGCACCCTGCCCTGGCTCAGCCTGCTCGCCATCCTGGCCGCCCTCGCCGCGACGGTCTACCAGTGGCTGCGCACCCAACCTTCAACCGTAGAAACGTTGGATGCAACGTCTTTACAACCGGCAGCGTTCATTTTCCAATCGTCCACCGCCGACGCCCTCGGGATCTTCGCCGCGGGGCTGATCCTGATCGCCGCCGCACTGGCCAATCTGCTCGCCCTGGAGCGCACCGCGGACTTCACCGCGCGGCCCGGACCCTACTACGCGCTCATCCTCCTGGCCAGCGCGGGCATGCTCGCCATGGCCCAGGGCGCCGACTTCCTCGTCATCTTCCTGGGCCTGGAGATTTTCTCTCTCGCCCTCTACATCCTGACCGGCTTCGCTACGACCGGCAGGTCGCCCGGGACTGCCCGTTCCGCCGAGGCCTCTCTCAAGTATTTCCTCCTCGGCGCCTTTGCCAGCGGCTTCTTCCTCTACGGCATCGCCCTCATCTACGCCGCCACCGGTTCCACGAACCTGGTCCAGATCAGCCAGGGACTCGCACCCCTGTCGGTCCTAGCGACCGGAACGGTCGCCCTGCCTTACGCACCGCTTCTTCCCCTCGGCGTGGGCCTGCTCCTGGTCGGGTACGGTTTCAAAGTAGCCCTTGTCCCCTTCCACCAGTGGACCCCCGACGTCTACCAGGGTGCACCCACCTCGGTGACCGCGTTTATGTCCGTCGCCACCAAGACCGCCGCCTTCGCCTCCCTCATCCGCGTCCTGGCCAGCCTGGTCAGCCACGACCGGCCCTGGTTGCTTGCCCTCGCCGCCCTCGCCGTCCTCACCATGACCCTCGGCAACCTCGCCGCGCTGCGCCAGGCCAGTCTCAAACGCATGCTCGCCTATTCCAGCATCGCGCATGCCGGTTACGTCCTGGTTGGTCTCGCCGCGGGCAGCGGCCAGGGTGCGCGGGCCGCGCTCTACTACCTGCTCGCCTACACTTTCATGAACCTGGGCGCTTTCGCCGTCCTGCTTGCAGTCCAGCGCCGTGATGAAAACGACGTCACCCTTGAACGAATCACCGGGCTTTCGAGCCGCCAGCCGGGGATGGCCGTGCTCATGGCGGTGCTCATGTTCGCACTGACCGGCATCCCGCCCCTCGCGGGTTTCTTTGGCAAGCTCTACGTCTTCAGCGCCGCGGTGCAGGCTAACCTAGCCTGGCTGGCCATCATCGCAGTGCTGAACAGCGCGATTGCCGCGTATTACTACCTGCGGGTCACTGTGAACATGTACATGTCAGCGAACACCCCAGTCGCGCAGCCGGCTGACGCTGAAGAGGTGCGCAACCCCGGTTGGCCCGTGTGGGCCACCGTCATCATCACTACCGCCGCGACGTTGATCCTGGGGATTTGGCAGTACCCGTGGATGCAGGCCATCCAACAAGCCGTAAGCGCGCTGGGGGCGCTGGCGTTGCGCTAAAGATCCTGCAAATGATCCGCTAAAACTACGGCGAATCGCAAAGCACGGAGGCGCGCTTTACGATTCGCCGTTTTGATGCCCACTCAGCCAGGGCATGCTAGAAGAGCGGCAGCTGGCGCGGCTCAGGCTCCTTCGCACTGCGTCTCTTTGCTCCCATCTCCTGCACCGCCTTCAACGCGGACTCGATGTCATTCACGAAGCGGGAGACAGGGTTTTCCATCGCCTGTCCGAAGAGCATGCGGCGTCGCGCATGGCACAGCACCAGCTTCTGCTGAGCGCGGGTTAAGCCCACGAAAAAGAGCCGGCGCTCCTCGTCTAGTTCGCTGTTGAACCCCTCTGGGCCTGTGGTCACCGGCTCATCCCCCCCGCGATCATGCACGTAGGGCAGCAATCCTTCCTCACACCCAACGATGAAGACCGCCGGGAACTCCAGCCCCTTTGCCGCGTGCAGGGTCATCAGGGTCACCCGGTCCGCGCGCGGGTCGTAGGCATCGGTTTCCTTGTGCAAGGCCATCACCTCGAGAAAATCACCCAGGCGATCGCCGAACGGACCCGCAAGCCGGGCCAACTGCTCGAGCGCTCCTGCGCGATCGCCCCGTGCTGCGCCTGCGGCATCATGACTCATGCCCAGGGCCTGGGGCAAGCTGTCGACGAGCCGGACCACTGGCGGTCGCGGGCCTAGCTCCGCGAGCAGCCTGGCCACCTTTGGGGCAAGTTGCCCCGCACCATGAACCATCATCCTGTGCACGCGCCACAGAGCCGCCAGGATCTCCCGAACATCTGCATGGCTTGTCAGCGGCGCCTGACCGGTAGTCTGATACGGCATGCCCGAACGCTCGAAAGCCTCGATCAGGAGCCGGCTCTGGACGCCCAGACGGTAAAGCACTGCAAAGTCCGCGAAGCTGCGCGCCTGGAAGGAGACCTCGCCGGTCAACCGGCCCGAATCAAGCGAGAAGTGGCTCGTTCCGCCGATCATCTGCTCGATCTGATGCACTACGTACTCGGCCTCAGCGCGATCGGTGGGGGCCTCGTGGACATCTAGCAGAGGAAAAGCTTGCCCTGCCTCCGGTTGGGATTGGGTTGCGAAGACCTTTGCCGCACGCAGGTGCAGCCGTCCGGCCATTCCTGCACCGGTCTCGCCTGCATCACAAGGGTGCTGAGGGCTGCGCTCGATCACCTGAAGCGCCGCATCGAGGATCGTCTGTGTCGAGCGGTAGTTCTCTGCAAGGCGAAGACAAACAGAACCCGGGTAGTCGGCAAGAAACGAGAGGAAGTAGCTGCGATCCGCGCCACGGAACCCATAGATCGCCTGGTCGGGATCGCCAATGACGCACACGTTCGCCGCGCGAACGTCGTTAGCCACGCGAACGTCGTTCGCTCCGCCGTCCGCAAGCAGGCGCAAGAAGCGGACCTGAGCCGCATTCACGTCCTGGTACTCATCGACCGATATCCAACGATATCGACTGTGCAGCGCATCGCGGACCGTCTCGCTCGCCTCCATCAGCCTGACCGCCTGGAAGATCAGATCGTCGAAATCGAGCGCGTGGCCGCCCGACAGCGCGGACTGATAGGTCCGGTAGACCTGGCCGAACTCACCTCCCTCATCGCCGGCCGGCGGATCCTCGAGCCGGTTCTTGGCCGCGCTGATGGCGGCCAGCGCCTCCTGCACGCCAATGCAGCCTGCACCCCTGGCATGCGAAAGGTCAGGACACGCCGCGCGCAGGAGGACACCGCGGTCATCTTCGGTAAGAATGGTAAATGCGGGGTCCAGCCCGATCCGTGCCCCGTGCTCGCGCAGGAGCGCGGCCGCAAACGCGTGGAACGTCTTCACCGTGATCTCTGAAGAACGCGGGCCGAGCAACATGCTCAGCCGCTCGCTCATTTCCTCGCGGGCCTTGTTCGTGAACGTAATTGCCAGGATGGACTCGGGCGCTACGCCATGCTCGAGCACCAAGTACGCGATGCGATGCGTCAGGGTCCGCGTCTTCCCTGTCCCCGGCCCGGCAGAGATGATCAACGAACGGTCCACGCAGCGCACGGCCTCGCGTTGGGCCTCGTTCAGACCGCGGAGCAGCGCAGCCGCGGGGGTGTCGGGTTCCTGCGCCAGAGCTGCGATGGGCTGCAGATTGGGTTTTGAAGGTTGAAGGTCGAAGAAGCATGCCTGCGGCGGCGTCGAGAGATCGTTTGATGCCGACGAATCACCCGATCCTTCAATCTGCCCGCTCGCCATGGCCCTCCGGGTCTCCTTCTCCTCCACATCACCATCCACGGGCGCCGGCTCCGACCCGACCCGAGCCTCCCCCAGTCCGGAGCTGTTTGCGCGGCCTCTGTGCCCTGGTGTCGAATCTTCTTCCTCACCGAACAACCCGGCCTGGCCGCTGGCATGCATGCCACCGCTGCCAGCCCCGCTGCCCCGGGCGGCAAACAAACGGATCACCCCGTACTCACCATCATAACCGCCACGGGCGTCCACCTCGCCGCGGCGCATGCGGTCGATTCCCTGCGCCAACCGCTCTCCGCCGGCGGACGCAATTTCCTTTAGATCGGCATCCCGCAGGATGAATAGCTCCGGGCCGAGCCGGCCGAGCAACTTCAGGTATTCCTGCTCCACCCTGCCGGAGCCAGGACCCACGCCCAGCGCCTGGCCGATCACTTCCGGCAGCGGAATCAGGCTGGTGTAGGGGCGGACGCTCGCAGGCCGTCCGCCAGGGGGCCGGTCCGCCAGTTCCTCCACTCGGTGCATCACCCCGATCGTGACTTCCTTCCCGCAGACCGGACACAGGCCGCCATGTTCGATCGTGGTCTGCGGCTCCCAAACGATGTTGCAGTTGCGGTGGCCATCCAGGTGATACTTGCCCTCTTCGGGGAAAAACTCGATCGTCCCTCCTAACGCCCCCACCGTCGGGTGGTCCTTCTCTCCGCGCAATGCGGCAAATAGCGCTCCGTAGGACAGCTCAGTGTCAAACAGCGTCGCCTCGCGTGCCAGCTTCTCGGGCGAATGCGCATCAGAGTTGGACACGAGCGAGTAGCGATCGAGTTGTGACACCCGCCAATTCATCGGTGGATCGGATGAGAGACCGGTCTCCAATGCAAAAATATGGGATGCCAGGTCTCCGTAGCATTCTTCGACCGAGTCGAAGCCCGACTTAGAGCCAAGCATCGAGAACCAGGGGGTCCAGATGTGCGCAGGGATGAGCTGGCACGCGGGATCGACCTCCAATAACGTCTCAAACAGATCCCTCGAATCGAGACCCAGGATCGGCCGGCCATCCGACCGGATGTTGCCTATCTTTTCCAGCTGCGCCTGCAGTCGCGCCACCACATCGAGGCTGGGCGCAAAGACGACATTGTGCACCTTGCGGGTTTGTCCCGCCCGCTTGTAGATGTTGCTGATCTCGCCGCTGAGGATGAAGCGCACCGGGGCCTGGCACGCAGGGGGCACGGTGGCCTGAACATCCCGGGCGGAATCGTCCCTCAGGCAGTAGAGGCCATCCCCGGCAGGGACAAGTTTCTCGTTCATCTCCGCGAGCCAGCCGGGATGGGAAATGTCGCCGGTGGCCACGACGGTGACGCCCTTGAGCTGCGCCCAGCGAGTCAGGTGCTCGAAGGTCAGGTTCCTGCTGGTGGCGCGGGAGAAATGGGAATGGATGTGGAGGTCAGCAACTATCTTCATGCGGCCGAGTATAGCACGACGTTGTTGCTCATGTGAATCTGCGCAATCTCATAGACGGCTGCGAGAGAGAGTGGTATACCGGACTTGCACCTTTTCGTTCAAAGGAGAACGCATGGCTGAATATCGCATCTCATCGCACCCGATCCTCGCGGCAGAACAGCGGCCGCGGGTGACGCTCTGCTGGCAGGGGGAGGAGATCACGGCGCTCGCGGGTGAGACGATCGCCTCCGCCCTTTTCGCCAACGGCATCCGCACTTTCGGCCACCACCCCAAAGATGGCTCGCCGCAGGGCATCTTCTGCGCGAACGGCCAATGTGCCCAATGCCTCGTCCTGGCCGATGGCATGCCGGTGAAATCGTGCATGGAGCCGGTCCGCGAGGGAATGCAGGTGGCGCCGGTCAACGACCTGCCCGAGCTCCCGAAGGTCGTAGCGCCTCCACCCATGGCCGAGATTCAGGAGATCGAAATTCCCGTGCTCATCATCGGCGGCGGGCCCGCAGGCATGTCCGCGGCCATCCAGCTGGGCCAGCGGGGCATCCGCTGCCTTCTGATCGATGACAAAGATCGCCTCGGCGGAAAGCTCGTCCTGCAAACCCACCGCTTCTTCGGGTCGATCAACGCGGTCTATGCAGGCACGCGCGGGATTGACATCGCTACCAAGCTCGAAACCCAAGTACGCGAACAGCCGTCCGTCGCTATCTGGCTCAACAGCACAGCCCTGGCCGTGTTCAGCGACCTAAAGGTGGGCGTCCTGCAGGGGGGTAACCGGTACGTGCTGGTGAAGCCCGAGGTGCTCCTTGTGGCTGCCGGCGCGAGAGAGAAGTCGCTCGCGTTCAAGGGGAACACGCTGCCGGGCGTATATGGCGCGGGCGCGTTCCAGACGCTGGTCAACCGCGACCTGGTGCGCGCGGCCGAGCGGCTGTTCATCGTGGGTGGCGGCAATGTGGGCCTGATCGCGGGGTATCATGCGCTGCAGGCCGGCATCCAGGTGGTGGGGCTGGTCGAAGCACTGCCAGAATGTGGCGGGTACAAGGTGCACAAGGACAAGCTGCACCGCATGGGAGTGCCCATCTACACCTCCCACACCATCCTGAGCGCCAACGGCATAGAAGGGGTCGAGTCGGTCACAATCGCACAGGTGGACAGCAAGTTCCGGCCGATCCCCGGTACGGAGCGGTCGTTCGCGTGCGATACGGTGCTGATCGCGGTGGGGCTTGATCCTGTCGACGAGTTTTATGTCAAAGCGCAGGAGTTCGGCGTCAAGGCATTTGCCGCGGGCGATGCGGAGGAGATTGCAGAGGCGTCCGCAGCCATGTTCTCTGGCAAGATCAAGGGGTTGGAGATCGCCCGCGAACTGGGCCACGATGTCGGCGAGATCCCAGCCGATTGGTATCGCACGGCCGAGATCCTCCGCTCCAAGCCCGGGCGGACAACGGCCGAGGTGCTCCCGGAGGACGAGAGCGGGGTCTTCCCCGTGTTCCACTGCAACCAGGAGATCCCCTGCAACCCGTGCACGTCCGTCTGTTCGCAGGGCTTGATCCACATCGATGAGAACGACATCCGCCAGGTGCCGCAGTTCATCGCCGAGGAGTTGGGCGGCGATCCAAAGCATTGCATCGGCTGCGAGAAGTGCGTCACCGTGTGTCCGGGCCTGGCAATTACGCTCGTGGACTTCCGAAAGAGCGAGGAGTGGCCGACCGTCACCATCCCCTACGAGTTCCTGCGCGAGTCAATTCAGGTGGGTGACCGCGTCACAGTGCTCGACGTCGATGGGGAGGCGCTGGGCAATGTCGAAGTGACGCGGGCCAGGGCGGCCAAGGCCAACGATCGCACCATCCTCGTGCAGGTGCGTGCGCCGAGGGAGATCGCCAGGCGCATCGCAGGTATCCAGGTGCAGGAGCAGTGGGTCGCAGAGCCGATGGACCACTACGTCGAACGCCTGACCGATGACGTGGTCGTGTGCCGGTGCGAGCGGGTCACTGCGGGCGAGATTCGTGAGCTGATCCGCCGCGGCTACCGCGATGTCAACGAGATCAAGACTGTCACGCGTGCGGGCATGGGTTCCTGTGGATCGAAGACCTGCGCTGCGCTCATTCGCCGGCTCTTCCGGGAAGAGGGCATTCCGGATGCAGAAGTCGTCGAAGGCACCAAGCGGCCGCTGTTCATGGAGGTGCCGCTCTCGGTCTTTGCGGGCGCAGGAGGTGGACGATGAAATCGGGAATGAGCGCTGTTCCGCATTATGACGTGATCATCGCCGGTGCAGGCAGCATCGGCGTGCCCGCAGCGTTCAATCTTGCCCGTGCTGGTCTGCGCACGCTCGTGCTTGACGGCCGCGCCAGTCCGGGCCAGGGATCGAACAAGGCCGCCATCGGCGGGGTGCGCGCCACCCATTCCGACCCGGCCAAGATCCGCCTCAACCTGCGCACCCTGGAGATCCTCAAGTCGTGGCAGCAGACGTACGGCGACGATATCGAGTGGAACACGGGCGGCTATGTCTTCGTGGCCTATCGCGAGCGGGAAGAGAAGATCCTCAAGGAGCTGCTGGTTATCCAGAAGGAGTATGGGCTGAACATCGACTGGCTGGAACGCCAGGAAATGCTCGACCTGCTGCCCGATCTGAACCGCGATGGGCTGATCGGCGGCACCTTCTCCCCCGAGGATGGGCACTGCTCGACCCTGCTGACGCTGCACGCGTTCTATGACCACGCGCACCGGCTCGGAGCCGAATTCAAGTTCAACGAGCCCATCACGGGCATCGACGTCGAGGGCGGCAAGGTGGTGGGTGTGCGCACCCCGCACGCGGCTTACGGCGCGGATGTGGTTATCAACGCCGCGGGCTCGGACGCGGACGCGGTGGCCCAGCTGGTTGGTCTCACCGTCCCGGTCCGGCCGGATTCACACGAGGCCGCGATCACCGAGCCGGTCGCGCGCTTCCTCCAGCCCATGATCGTGGACATCCGCCCCGTGCCCGGCTCGTCCAACTACTACTTCTACCAGCACTACACCGGCCAGATCATCTTCTGCGTCACGCCCAGCCCGAGCATGTGGGGCACGGACAAGCGCGAGACCAGCGACTTCCTGCCTGGCGTCGCCCGGCGCATGATCGATCTCATGCCGCGGCTGGCCAACATCCGCGTCCGGCGCACCTGGCGCGGACTCTACCCCATGACCCCGGACGGCTCGCCCCTCGTCGGGTGGTCCAATGAGGTGTCCGGCTTCCTGCAGGCTGTCGGCATGTGCGGCCAGGGCTTCATGCTCGGCCCGGGCCTGGGCGAACTCTTCACTCGCATGGTCCAGGGGCAGATCACGGACGACGACAGGGAGACGCTCGCCATCCTTTCGCCGTACCGCGAGTTCAAGGGGATGGAGAAGCTGAAGTAAGTAACATAGGTACCCTGGGGCCCCATAGGTGCCCGGCACTTTCGAAGTGCCGGGCACCTCGGCGATCCTGTAGGTGCCGGGCGTCGCGACAATGCCATAGATGCCCGGCACCTGCAACCGCGGATGCATCTATTCCCTCACATGCCCGTCTCCGATCGCAATCCACTTGTACGTCGTCAGTTCCTCCAGCCCCATGGGGCCGCGGGCATGCAGCTTCTGCGTGCTGATCGCAACCTCCGCGCCCAGGCCAAACTGCCCTCCGTCATTGAACCGCGTGCTGGCATTGACGAACACAGCAGCAGAGTTGATCTCGTTTACGAAGCGCTGCGCGTTATGCCAATCACAGGTCAGGATGCTATCGGAATGATCGGTGCTGTGCTCCTGGATGTGGCTGATGGCCGCATCCAATGAGTCCACGATCTTCACGCCCAGGATGAGCGCGAGCCATTCAGTGTCGAAGTCATCCGGTCCGGCCGCGGTAAGCGTGGCCCGTGTCCCTGAGTCTCTCAGGATAGACAGCGCGTCGGGCGTCGCGCGCAGCTCGACATGGTTTGCTGCCAGCCGCTCGGCCATACCCGGCAGAAAGCGCGCTGCAGCTGCCCGGTGCACCAGCACCGTGTCCAGTGCGTTGCAGACGCTGGGCCGCTGAACCTTGGCGTTTTCCACGATGTCGATCGCCTTTGCCAGGTCCGCACTCTCATCCACGAAGATGTGGCAGATGCCCATCCCGCCGGTGATCACCGGGATCGTCGCCTGCTCACGGCAAAGACGGTGCAGCGTCGCGCCCCCGCGCGGGATGATCATGTCAACATACTTGTCCAGCCGCAGCAGTCCCGTCACCAGCGCACGATCCGGGTCGGTAATGGTCTGGACCGCTGCCGTTGCCAAACCGGCGCTTGCCAGCGCCGCCTGGATAACCTCTGTGAGCGCCACGTTGCTGTGGAGCGTCTCGCTTCCACCGCGCAGGATAGCTGCGTTGCCGGTCTTGAGGCACAAGGTGGCGATATCAATCGTGACGTTGGGCCGCGCCTCATAAACGACGCCGATCACGCCAATGGGGATGCGTCGCTTGCACAGCCGCAATCCATTAGGCAGCACGCGACCATCGTATTCGGCGCCCACCGGGTCGGCCAGCGCCGCAACGCGCCGGGTGTCCGCAGCGAGCGAGGCGATTCGCTTCTCGTCCAACAGCAGCCGGTCGAGCATGGCCTCGCTCAACCCCTTGGCGCGGCCAGCCGCGATATCCAGTCGATTCGCGGCCAGGACCCCATCAGCCTGCGCTTCAAGGGCGCCGGCGATAGCCAGCAGCGCCGCATTCTTGCGTGCGGCTGGCAGGACTGCGAGCTGCCGGCTGGCCGCGCGGGCTGCCTGGCCTAACAGGTCAAGATCCATCATGGTATTCCTCACAGCAAGATCATGTCGTTTCGATGCACCACGGCAGGCCCGGCCGTGTAACCCAGCAGTTCGCCGATCTCGTCAGAGTGGCGGCCTCTAATCTGGAGCAGGTCCACGCTGCCGTAGCGGGCCGTGCCGCGCGCCAGTTCCTTGCCCTTGGGACCGGCGATGAGCACGGTGTCGCCGCGCTCGAAGTGACCTTCCACAGCGACGATGCCGGCCGAGAGCAGGCTGCCACCTCGTTCACGCAGAGCTCGTGCTGCGCCCGAATCCACCACCAGGCGTCCGCCTGGCACCGTGCCTCCGAAGATCCACCGCTTACGGTTCTCCAGCGGCGCTTCCAGCGCCGGAAAGCGCGTCCCGACCGGCTCGCCCTCGGCAGCGCGAATGATCACCCCCGGTGCACGGCCGGCCGCGATGATCACATCCGCGCCCGCACGGCGGGCCACGTCGGCCGCCTGCAGCTTGGTAGTCATGCCGCCCACGCCCAGGCCGCTCACGCTGCCGCCTGCGATGCGCCGCAGAGTCTCGTCGATCGTGCGCACTTCTGCGATCAGCTGGGCGTCAGGATCGGTGCGCGGGTCCGCAGTGAAAAGCCCTGGCTGATCCGTAAGGAGCAGTAGCAGGTCGGCCTCTGCAAGCAGGGCGATGAGTGCCGACAGGTTGTCGTTGTCGCCCACCTTGATCTCGGCGGTTGCCACGGCGTCGTTCTCATTGATGATCGGAATGATGCCGTTTTCCAGCAGTGCGTGGAGCATATCGCGGGCGTTCAGGAACCGGCCGCGGTCGGCCACGTCAGCGCGCGTGAGGAGCATCTGGCCGACGTTCATCCGGTAGATATCGAACATGCTCTCCCAGACATGCATCAGCCAGCTCTGACCCACCGCGGCAAGCATCTGCTTGGCCGCCACGGTGAGCGGCAGCTTCGGATGATCCAAACGTTCACGTCCCGCTGCGATGGCGCCAGAGGTGACGACGATCACCTCGCGCCCCTGGCGTCGCAGGGCTGCGCATTGCCGGGCTATCTCGACCATGTGCGCGCGGTCGAGATGACGCGTGCCGCCGGTGAGCACGCTGGTGCCTAGCTTGATGACAATTCGCTTGTACATATATCTATCCGTGGGAAGTCTCGCAGCAGCGCGGGGGTTCGGCGGTGAACAGCACGGGCCATTGTAGCGCTCTCTCACCGGTCGCGCAATTGCCGAATCTGCCCTTCGCGGGTATACTGGAGTCCCTCATGGTTCGTCATTACCAGATCAAAACAGCAAGTGAAGTCCTCGTCTCTGTCGACGTGGAAACTGCGGGGCCATACCCGGGCCGCTACTCACTGCTTTCCATCGGCGCATGCCTTGTATTGAATCCCGCAATAACATTCTACGTCGAGCTCCAGCCGCTCAGCTTCGACGCCATCCCTGACGCGCTGGCGATCAGCGGCTTGAGCCTGGAGCAGCTCTCTCAGCGCGGGGTATCGCCTGTGGATGCCATGCTGCGCTTCGCATCCTGGATCGAATCGATCGCGCCCGCACCAGCCAGGCCGGTCCTGGTCGGTTTCAATGCACCCTTCGACTGGATGTTTATCAACGATTACTTTCATCGTTTCCTGGGCTATAACCCATTCGGGCACAGCGCACTCGATATTAAGGCCTTTTATGCCGGCCGCACCGGTGCAGCCTGGTCCGAGACCTCGCTGCGCCATGTGGTGGCCCGTTATGGTGGCGCACCGGCGCTCAGCCACAATGCCCTGGCGGATGCGATCGATCAGGCCAGCCTGATGCGCGCCATACTTGAAGAGCAGCCAGCCGCTCCCCGAACGCACCAACCTGCGCAAGGAGATCGATCATGAGTTATGACCCGCGGACCAATCCCGCAGCCCAGATCGGCACGATCGTAGAGTCGGCCCGGCGGCTCGGCGTTGAGATGGACGAGGCAGATGCACTCCAGTGGATAGCCAAAATGGCCGCCTGGAAGGCATACGATGACGTCGAAGTGGATGACGCAGCAGGCGTCTTCGGACACAAGATCGTCATGCTCGACTTCAGTCCCGAGCAACTGGCGTACTATCGCGAGGTTGGCCGCATCGTCGAAATGGCAAACGTGCCTGGGGTGGTGGAGACAGCCCTCGCCCTGTCCGGTTCCTCCGCTCAGAGCAAGATCCAGACCTACCCGGGTGACTGTGACTACTTCGAGCGGGTGAATATCAAGGCGTCGACGAAGGAAGACGCGTGCCGCATCCTCGGCGAAGTCATTCGCAGGAAGGCGCTCGACACGCTCACCGGGCCGACCTACCAGCTCGTCGAGGTGCGGTTCGGCTGCGCACCTTACGACGTCACCGCCCGCAACTGGCATTACAAGCAGGGCAACTCGCTCGCGTGGAACGTTCACGAATTGAAGGCCGGCCAGATCGAGGGCGTCCGCCATGATGGAACCAGGGTCACGCTGCGCTGGGATGAGGTCGCGGCCGATCCGGGATGGCTGAAGCTTGACTGGGTCGTGGCCGATCCCGTGCGCGGCACGCTGGCCAAGGCCTCGAACGTTCTTGATGCGACCTGGGAAGCGCCGGACGGCAGCATCACTCCGCTGGATGGCTACCTGGATCCCTACTTCCAGGAAGTTTACCTCGACGCTGACTCGATCCCCATCTTCTCTAAACTGGTCCACCACGTTTCGCCCGATGCGCTGGACGAATACGTGAGCCTGATGGAAGACGAGGTCAAGAAGTATCTGACCAAGGACCTGAACTACGGAAAAGCCGCGAAGCGGATGTATAACATCTTCCGCCTGACCGGACGCCATGCGGAGGCGGCCTTCGTGCGGGAGCTATTTGACGAACCGGCAGCCCTCTTGTACCAGGTATGGTCCTTGCTGCGCGCCCTGGACGAAGCGTGCCTTCCCGGCTCATCCATTTCAATGGCCCAGGTGTCTGCGCAGGCGGACCGGCTCATCCTGGATGTGGTCAGCGTGCTCGAAGGCGCGCCAGAAAGTGAGATCGTCAAGCAGTTGCTCATTCTTCGCGACATGATTGCGAAGCAGAAAACCGGCGAGGCGCTGAGCGCCGAAACCGGCGCCGCCCGGCAGCGCGTGATCAACGTGGTGAACACCTTCTTCCAGGAACGCCTGATCGCGCTGCCGGGAATCGAACAGTACATGCAGCACACAATGCATGACGCGTGACGTATCCTTTGATTGCAGAGAACGTTTGATATAGCGAGAGCCGATGCAAGACGTCTGCAGCGACGCTGATATGCTCGTCCTGCTCGAAGCAGCACGTCGGGGCGAGCCAGCAGCCTACGATCGGATCTACAACCTATACGCAGATCGGGTGTTCCGCTACCTGTATGCGCGGATTGGTCATCGAGAAGTGGCCGAAGATCTGACAGCAGACGTCTTCGTGAGGCTGCTGCAGAACCTGCCGCGCTTCAAGGTTAACCGTGCGCGCCCGGTTGCATCGTTCTCGGCGTTCGTGTATCGCGTGGCAGGCAACTTGCTGACCGATCAGTACCGCAAGCAGAAGCATCGGGATCACCAGGATCTCGACGATCAGCCGGATTTGGCAGACAGGAGGCCGGAACCCCTCATACTCACAACAATAGCAGAGAGCAGCCGTGAGTTGATGAGCGCGATGGCAAAACTGGGGCAAGAACAACAGGCGGTTCTACTTTATCGATTCGGTGAAGAGTTTAGCGTACTTGAGGTAGCAGAGATCATGGGGAAAACGACGGGCGCAATCAAGGCTCTGCAGCACCGTGCCATCGCGAACCTGCGGCGGATCTTATCCGCGGAGGCGCTCCAATGAGTTCCTCGTTGCGCGCCATCCGCAGCCTTGACGAGGCATTGGCTCTGGCTTTGGACGATCTGGGAGCTGGCCTCAGCCAGGTCGAGGTGCTCGCCCGCTATCCTGGGTATGAGAACGAGCTGGCGCCCCTGTTGGCCACAGCTGCCAGGTTGCGGAGATCAGACTGGCCGGTCCTCTCGATGTCCGCGCGTGTGCGCGGCCGAGAACGTATGCACATCGCGTTGTCCCAACAAAGGACGCGCCGGGCCCTCGTCGTGCCGCCACTCTGGCGACAGCTGGGAGCCTCACTGCTCCTCGTGGCGCTGACCGTCACAGCCTTCATGGCATGGCCTGGCCGGCGCAGCGACAACACAAGCATGCCAGGCGCCACTCTCACGGTGGAAGCGACCCCGTCCCCCAGTCCGTCCGTGGAGCCTACCTTCACGCCTGCCCCGACGGTGACGCCTCTGCCATCCAGCACGCTCACGCCTGAGCCAACGGAGCCGCCCGAAGCAGCGGACTCCATCCTGTCCATTACGCGCACCGCTACCCCGACACTGACCCCGACAGGGACGCCCACGAGTACATTCACACCGAGCCCCACCTCGACCGCTACTCACACGCCGACTCCGACATTGACGCCTACCGGTATTGTGGCCGGGGCAGCGGCCGATACCCCTGTGCCATCGCAGCCATCCGATGACAACGATGACCCAACTGACGAACCGACCCCGAGCGCTACGACCGTTGTGACCGAGACACCACCACCCCAGCCGACACAAGAACCCACGGCGACGCGTTCGGTTCCGACTGATTTGCCGCCCCTGCCCACGGGCCCGCCGCGCCTGCCGACGGACTTGCCGCCCCCGCCGACACTATTTCTGCCTGCATCAGCGGATCTGGCTGCAGCACAGACACCATGAATACAAAAGACCGGACCATGTGGTCCGGTCTTTTGTGTAGGCTCTTTGAGGATGTGGCCCGACTACTCAGTGCCGGCAAGTCGCGGATCCAACGCATCGCGCAGACCGTCGCCCAGGTAATTGAACGCCAGCACCACCAGCGCCACACAGATGGCCGGGGATAACAACAACCACGGTTGTGCGTTGATGGCCGACTGTCCGTCGAGCAACAGGGCGCCCCAGCTCGTGATGAAGAGTGCCTTCGGGTTCGTTGCCGGCCTCAACCCCAGCCCCAGGTACCCGAGGATCGCCTCGGTGATGATCAGGCTCGGGATGCGGAAGGCCGTGGCAACGATGATCGGGCCAAGCGAGTTCGGCAGAAGGTGCCGCGCCATGATCCGCACATCCGATGCGCCGATCATGTGGCCGGCTTCGACGAACTCCTTCTCTTTCAGAGAGAGCACCTGGCCGCGAACGAGGCGCGCCAGCCCCACCCACGCGATGATGGAGAGCGAAACGAACAGGAGCAGCAGGCCATTGAGCGCCTGCCCGATCGGCGTCTCGCGCAGCGCAGCCATCACGATGATGAAGAAGAGCAGGTCCGGGAACGCATAAAGGATATCGGCCATGCGCATCAGGATGTTATCGATCCAGCCGCCTTTGTAGCCCGACAAGAGACCGATCGAGATGCCCACGATCAGGATGATCAACGTGGGGATCAGTCCAACCACCATCGACACGCGCGCACCGTAGATGGTCCGGCTGAGCACGTCGCGACCCAAGCTGTCCGTGCCGAGCAGGAACGCCGGGTCGCCCCCCTGGCCAGTCGGCCCCCTCTCAACCCAGGCCGGAGGCAGATACCGTTTCCCGTCATAGATCTTCAGTGGGTTATGGGGTGCCAGGAGCGGTGCGAAGATCGCTACCAACGCAAACAGGATGACCACGATCGCGCCGCCTACCGCAGCCT